>Ga0153951_1000781_pt1 | contig 11578 bp, 10 predicted proteins | sample TSNJ035MetaG_FD_102278 | JGI IMG/M metagenome (GOLD analysis project Ga0153951, IMG submission 102278) | Attine ant fungus gardens microbial communities from New Jersey, USA - TSNJ035 MetaG | ecosystem: Host-associated > Fungi > Mycelium > Unclassified | place: USA: New Jersey, Wharton State...
GCTCATAGTAAAGCTTTGGAGAAACAGATAGCTAGATAATGATCCTAATTCTGAGCACGAGTCATGTCAATTGTCCGGGTATGGCGGAATTATTCGAGTTTCACACCCCACTGTGAAACCCATCTTGATTCTTGACGATTCTTGACTTTGCTTATCGAGTAGAAATGATCATAATAATGCAAACTTCCAGATCGAGTACTCTCTACCATCCTTCAGTGGTTTTTGATATTCTGTATCGGCATCCTGTGCTATTATCCTGCTATCAGTGAATATTTCTGGTTTACATTCACCAGATTGAGTGACACCTGCCGCCTCTTCCGTTCTTCGTGATTTGTGTTGGCCATTTCATTGACAACATACTCGCGACTTCGTTCTAGAGTTAGAGAAACATTGATCTCCTAGAGTAGCTATAAACTCTTGGGATACTAAACAAGACCAAAACCCTATCTGTAAATAAACACTCCACATAGCATGAAAATTCTAGAGGAAACACGACGAACGATAGTGCAACCAGAGTGGCAGGAAAATAGACTTCTCCTTAGAGTCCGACTCGTACATTGCCATGGACTGGTAGACCTGTCAGCTCCAACATCACCCCTTTCTCGCCACTCTCTTTACCACCTTTAGGGCCATCAAGTAGTAAACCATCCACCCTAACTGCTACAGCAGCATAACCTTCAATACCTGCGACAGCACCCGTAGAGCCAAAAATGACTTTCCCCACGAAATCGCTAAACTCCTTCTGTCTGCCGGATAACATCTGAAGAGGGACGTCAACAACTTTAGCAGAAACAGCATACACAGCTCCCATCTCCTCTTCGCCATCATCACTAGTACTCTCTAGTCGTACACTAGTCGATGGTAACCAATCATCAGGTCTGATGCGGCCGAAGGCACGTGGAGGAAACGGATAAGGTAGACTTGGCATCTGGGGAGGCACATGTTTCTTCATAGTATCATGCCTCATTGATAAGTCTGGCACGCCTTCAGGTGCCTCACCATCGAACACTAGGACATCTGGAAAAACTCTGAAGACCTCGAGCCCGATGTTCATACCCTTCGGGAGAACAACTTTCGCAAACACGATGCCACTTGCAACGAATGTTGTTCCAGAAGGCCGGACGCTCATGTCCTTAATCGTCACATTTTGTAGAAGATTTGGGCGGTGGGATGGCGCGGGTAATTCCGCGGGTACCTGAATTTCCGAGGAATTATTTGTTGAAAATAATGATGTGGATATCAGTATTTGGTTTGGTTTCCCGCTGAGGAAGCGATTGAGGAATGTTGAGAGGAGACCAAATGAAGACCGAGGTAGTGTTGAAACTGTTCCAGAAGCTTGAATGGTAATGTTTGGATGAGTCGATACAAAAGGGTGGGTGATGACATTGGCAACGGGCAGAGGTGAATCGAGATTATTCGGCAGAGAGACAACGAAAGGGAGGGAAGGGATTGAGAAGTTGAAACTTTCTGGGCATGGATTAATTACATCAGCCTCAGCGTAGAGGGTGAGATTATGCTGGTTTGAGACTTGAATCGTCTTGAGGCTGAGGAAATCGGAGACACTAGGAGGCGCATTTTTCCCTGGTTGTGGTATGCCAGGAAGCAAAGGAACTACAAATGCTGAGCAATGCGAAACGTCGGCCAAGTGAGATGTTGACTTACTCTTGAATCGTATAGACGTCTGTATTTCTGTCATCTTCCAACGGAACCTTGCCTTCCAACTGCTCTGCGACCCACCACCTGTGATCTTTAATTGCGCAAGGCGTATAGTGGCATCGAGAGACCCTGCCTTCCAGCTCCGGGATAGGAAATCCAACACTGCAGTGGCATTCTTCGGCTGAACAAACACCTCGGACACCATAGGGCTCAACCACTCGTCTGACCATGGCGAGGAATCAACTGTCAATGGAAGCTCAGTTGGAGGCAGCTTGACTTCCAAAAGCGTAAGAAATTCGTCATACTCGGGTGTGATATGGACCGTATCCAGGTGAACAGTAACGGTTCCCATCGTCCGAATACCCCACCTCCCAAGAGCCTTCCAAAGTCGACTGAGTAGTCCTTCGCTCTTCCCTGGCACTGGATGGTTTAAACCCATGGCATCTCCCGCATCAAATCCCATCCTTCCGGAAACATTCAGCCAGATGCCGCCGTAGTCAGTCGTGTTCAGCACATCCACCCGGAAGGGACCACTCAACACGACATCTCGATTGAGTACTTGTTCCGGCACCAAAGAGGAGGCCCTTGATGCGTACGACCACGCAAGTAGCGCGGAAATTGTGGCAAACATACTACATATGAAGAGGGAGATAAGGAACACTGTCGTTAAGATTGAGCGTAAAGACCGTGCAGACGACGGTGGGGTAGTCACAAGGGATATGTCTTGTGAGGTCGACCCATTCTGCAGTAGCGGTGTTCGCTCTGTCGGAGCGTCTGCTCGCCGTTTTCCTTTGTCTGCCGCAGATGGCGAGTTCATGATAGTCGTCACTGGTCACGTTCTAAATTGTATTAAACAAAGGCACTCGACAGTCAGTCACGAGTCTTGAGTAGTCTATTGAGGTAATCCTCGAGGCACTACTACCCTCCTCGCGTTGACGTGGGATTTCCGTCAATCGCAGCTGGAGATGTAATTTGGTATTATACTTCCAAAGAAAACTCCGGCCCGGCTCGAGTTACCATTGCCATCAACTAAAGTCACAGCATGATGCCTCCATCAAATATCTTTAATTTCTAATGACTGACCCAATTGTCAGATTCTCTAGCCTAAGCGGTGGTATTGCTCTGGCGCAAGATCAAGACAACAGAAACAATCTATGCAAGTGGTGTCGCTTGATGATAGGACGTTCATAAAATGATGTTAGCAGAACGCCAGTGTGCATGCCATCCTCAGTGGACCTAGGCATAATTCAGATTGGACTTCATGAGTGTCAAATTGTTTTGAGGAACATGTTTGAATCCAATTTTCTCCTGACGGTCGATTGATATAGATGAGGGACAATGCAGAAGCAGAGGCCCCTAGTTTCTAATGCATGACATCAGACATCAAGCACCGAACAGCTTCTATTTTTTTCCACATGGAAAAAACAGTGACTAGATCGAGCGAGACCCCAACCGCAGTTCAACATTTTTGGTAATACTAAAAGAGATCGCGTTATACAGGTCCTCGTTCCAAGGATTTTCAAAATCCACGATAATATCAACGAGGTGAGTGTCAGGATTAAGTTGACCATCACATTTTTTGTATGGACATATTGTCCAAACTGCCGATGATTAAATGCATTAGATATCGGGGGGAGCACACTTTCACACACTTTCTTCGGGTATGAGTTTTGTTTTGTTTCTGGGATATGCAATGGAAATCATCCTTTAAAGACAAAGCTATGAATTAATCTACATAGGGGAATACTATCGGAGATTCGTCCCTTCTGCAGACCCAGCATGCCCATGTGGTGAAGCACTTCAGATGCGAGAGCACAATCCTGCCCCACCTATCAAAGACTACCTTACGGCAAGCATCACCAACGTCATACCTACCTGACCTCCCCGGCACCAAGGAAAGCATGCAAGTCATGGCATCCTCCCTTGAAAAATTCAGTGCCTTCACAAAGAATGGCCATTCCTGTCCAACATCATTGTCCCACATCACAGATAGACCCTTACAGACTTCATAGAGACTGAATCTCGGATCTCCAGTCAACACGAATCACAATAAGTAAGCATCTATCAATATGTACAAGTACACTCAACTCCGAAGACCCTGTACAAGGATAGTGGATACAAACAACTACGCTAATTATAGACCTACCTAAAATTGAGAATCACATGCATCATCACATGCATCGCGCAGGCTCGGATGAAATCCAACACCTCCAACACCTGATTCGGAATGATTCCAGCAGACCATCCCTTTAGCTCGGGTGTAGTCGGTAGCGTACCACTATGTAACTCACCCACCGCGTCATAGCACCTGTTTGCTTGTTGCAGTATATAAATACAGAACTCTCATTATCACGTGACAAAGTGTCCAGTCAGCTGATTTGAAGGTCACTTGACAGTCGTGTTGAACTTTCAACATGTATCTATACTCAGATTCAGACTCCGCAGAGCAAAAAAAACTTTTCTCCGTCACAGGCTACACACTTTTGTCTCCTTCATGATGGACGCTACCCTTGGTCAATCGACTCAGCCTCTCCTCCTCAGCAATAACTATATCTTCCACGGATTATTCTTAGCAGTCAAACTCTTTTTGATTCTCGCGTTTTCTTTCGCACTTTTTGCTGCGGCCTGTATATTTCGTCGTAAGTGGACTGGGAAAGAACAGCCGAACAGCCAGGGACACAGATTGTATATTTTTATCCACCTTTCGCGTATCTTCTCTCATCTCTTTCTCTCACAGGGCTTTTAGACGAGGACGCGGAATTCCTGACAGTGATCGTCGCCCATTCAACGTAGCAATTCGGCATGCTCAGCGTAGACCGGAAAATGCAGCTGCAAGTAAGGCTGAACCTGCTCGACAAGGTATGAAGCTCAATTTCAACATCCGTCCTGTGTTCTCAACTCTGACTTGAATCTAGATGGCCCTGATCCCGCAACAGAGAAACCAAAGAGGCAAACCATTTATGCACGTTTTACGGCGCAAGAAAGAGCACAAGGGAGGATAGCGAAGTGTGCCGCGTAGGTCTAACGCCTGTGCATAAGATATTGTCTAACGTATATCCAGTTCTCTTGCTATGTCTGAAGGGAGGACTCATTATACCTTCGGAAATCCTATGGGAGCTTTTTCACTACACCCGCGACCAGTACACTGGAAGAGTGAAGAAGAACTTCTTAATTCTAGCCCATGGGCACCGAAGCGCCCTCATTATGAATTGGGTCCGATGCCAGTAGAGGAAGCAGTCAAGGAGGTTCAGGACGAGGTCCAGGACAAGCCTGACGCAATAGATGTAGCTCTGGAGATTTATCCTCGTCCGTCATGTCCTTGGGTTGGCCTGCGCTCGTCAGACTTCCACCTTCGAGATGCACTTGCCAATTACTCTACGGAAAAGGTTTTGGAACCCAAGCCTGCGGTCCACTTTCTCGAGGTTGCTAATCCAGAACCACCGATTCAAGATGAGCGCGCGCCTAAGGTCTCTTTTGCGGACGAAGTCTCTTTTGTGGACGAAGTCTCTTTTATGGACGAAGTCGTCCAGGATGCCAGCGGCGATTCACCGATGGCCATAGAGGAGGATGAAAGTGCAAGTCATGGCTTGTCTCAACGTGGCAAGAAACGTGACCGTACAGAAGCTGGCTGGACACTTGATGAAGATGAAGGTGCTAGCGAACTTAATACAGGTGGACCTGTGAGATGTCCTGACCAAAGACGGACTTTGTCGAGGCACGAATGTGACATCGACGTGGTGGCGAGTCGCGCCCAGAAACGTTCCCGCGGCCCGAATAACAATGAAATTGATTCTGAGAGTGAGAGTGAAAATTGGCATCCTCTTCGTAGGAACCGCCGCAGGAAGTCGGGCAAGAACCCAACCAGAAAATTAGCGAGGAAACACCGCAAACGTGCTATTGGTCAAGAATGGGTGGAATCTAATATTAGATGGAAATTTGGTCCCAATCGTGAGCTGCTGCGTCAGGACCTAGTCAAGCAGGTGAATCCGGCGGAGTATATGGTGAGCCTTATATCTGCTTGACTGTGAATACGTATATATATTGCTCATGTTTCAGCCTTCTGATTCTGGACACATTGAACGCCTTCTCAAACCGGACGTTTATGTCGAAAAATGGTTTACACTAGAAGAACATACCATAGCACAAGGGAGCTGTACTCTGATCGGACAAGAGACTTTGAGGCAACGGCTTGACAAATCTAAACAACGTGCCTTCGACCTGAACAGGGAAATTGAAAGACAGGAGGTAGGAATATCTTGACTAGTTGATCCTGTTGACTGAAAGCCCGTTTTGATAGTATAAGAGACTCCCTTACTCCATCAATCCAGATTCTGCCTACTGGGCTCAAATCATGACCGATCAGACGCCTGATATTAGGATAGGTTTAAACGAAGCTCTGTACAATGAATTATTGTCTCTCCCCCCCATCCCTACCCCCATACCTACAGACGAAGAGAGACCTCTTGCAGGACATGCAACAGTTTACCCGACTGTTTCACAACCTGCGGAGATGCCCAAGTCTCAGCCGTCGTCCTCCTTTGCTTCTTTCGCAGGAGTTAATAACCCGCTGAACCCTTCCACATCGTCGACATCAGTATTTTCCCCTAGTCCACCGGCCCCACAGCCAACCTTTCAATCCACCGCACCTTCAGAATCATGGCCGTCCAATGTTTCGCCCCATGTTGCTTCCGGACAAGTAACAGGGACTCTCCAACCGACGAATTTTCCTGGCGCATCGATTATGTCCAATACTAACTCGGTAAGCCCAGCCCCTGGGTCATACACGACTTTCCAGTCCTCGTTCGGTAATACCTTAAACATTCTCTTATCAGCGCTATATTGATTCCACGTTTAGGTCCTCCATCTAATACTTTTGCCTCGGGTCCCTCTCAATCTCACTTCTCCGGAATGAATACCAACATCTCTGCTTTCGAACCCACCACTGTTACCAATCCATTTACCACCAATTTCCCCCAACCTGCAGCTCAGCCTACTTCATTCAATCAGTTCAATCCCACAGGCTTCCCTACTGCATTCTCCAATGCTTCGACTACAGGTCCCAGTCCTGCAACTGGTTTCTTCCCTATCAACCCTTCTGGGTCAAATGCCCATAGTCAACCATCGACGGTCGCCTCTCATCCTTTTGTTCCTCAGGGGAGGGACATGTGGGTAAACAGCGTTCCGAATACCCTGGCACCGGGTTCTAACCCATCGTTCGGGTTCCAAGGGTCAGCTTCAGATGGTAATGTCAACATGCATCAGCCATCCATGTCTGTTTTTGGTACCGTCGGCGGTACATCGAACCCCTTCAATGATGCCAGGATTCTAAATTTCTTTGGTGGGGGTGCCAATATGCAGGCAGAATCTAACCAAATGTCGAGGCCAATTTTCAAGTTCGGACAATCGCCGAATACGAATACCCTTGCAGCATCCAATGCTTCACCATCAACGAGTACACCTGCATCAGCAATGACAACTGTCCAGCAAGGGAACCCCTTTTTCCCACTACCTAATGCTGGTGGCGGCAATTCTAACACCAATGAAGCTGCACCAATGGAATCAGAGATTCAGTTCACATTCAGGTATTCTCTGCCAAGATAGGAGTAGTGGTAGCGTAGTAGGGTATGGTCGAGTAGTGATAGGGCGGTATAATTAAAGATAGTTTCCAGTCTAGCAAGAACCATCTTGTATTTGTAGTACTTTTACTTTTGATGCACTGTTCTGAGATAATAATAGAGATTTCGTAACTTTCGCTTTTTTCTATACTAATGGTATCTGCTTTCTGTTTATTGTATCTATTTTCATCTACTCTTGGTTTATCGTATCTATCTTCATCTGTGTTTTGTCTGACATCGATTCAAATGTATCAGTCCTATTTCTGTTTTCTACTTTTATCATTAAGGCCCATCAACCTGGGCACTCAAGCACCATGTAAAAAATTGGCGATTGGATATACGATCATAGGAGGGTACGAACGAATGGCAAATACAAACAAATATGCTACTTATATACCTACCTAAAACAAGAGGATATAAAACATTAAGGAATCTCGCATGAAATTCAACAGTAAGCCAAGGCCAAGTGTAAAGGGGCCAATCTCCAGGACTGACTCTGATGGCTGCCCGACGCCGCTAGCCCTCACCTGAATGCGTTAATTCGCACCTGACCACAAGAAATTCGCCATGATGTTAAAGATTTAATACACTAGTCAAAATAAGGACGCTGACACCAGCGGGCATCTCCGGGGCTTCTCATTTCGCGCTCTAAGAACCCCACAGAGGTGAGTCCCATCCATTTGTAATGCAGGTACTATGTGAATCTGAGAACCCCTCGAAGGGCACGCCAGTTGCCTTTACACCAAGGTTGTTTCATCATCCTAACTTTGTGACAATAAAAGTCAAGCACTTAGCCATTATTGAATATACCTGTCCATCTTTCTCTCCCGCACAGATCCAGGTTCAAGGATAAGTAGAGGATAAGTAGATGAAAGTGGATCAAAATAAAGATGATAGTTAGAATAATGAGAAAACTGATCAATACTTTTAGACGTTGACTTGAGTCAACTTTTTGTACTGCTGGCTTTCTATTTTAAAGGATGTTTTGCACAAGAAAGAGTGCATACTGGTAAGAAATGAGTAAAGGACAGTAAGTAACCAAGTAAGGTAGACGACTGGGGAGAGAAGCAATAGGAAATATACATGCTCAAGGCATATGAATGACTATACTATAACCACAGAACAAATATGTAATGTGCGAAAACTGTTCAGTTCCCGAAGTTCACAACATTTGTTGTGTTTTACTCGTTATGGTATCCGCCACATTCATTTTGGCATCCTCAGTCGTATCCCATCCAGACACTCACAATACTAATTACGAATGCCACAAGAATGGCAACAAGTGCAGAACCAACCACGCTGATCCATACACCAAAATCACTCCAGAAATCGTTCAAACTAAACACGGGTTTGATGGGAGGCCACACTCTCACCCTTATATTATGCTTGATACCAGCAGAGGTGTCTTTCGGAATGACAAATAGTGTTTGTCGGCGTTCATCATAGGTGTAGGCATACCTCTCTTCCGTCAATACTTGGAGCTTCTTGACGAGCTCAGACTCGTCGTCGCACTTGTATTGGGACATATCGACTCGAGCCTCAAGAAGAAGCTTTCTGCCGGACACGAGAAGTGAGGGGAAGAATATTTCTGTTTCATGTGCACGAAGATGGTCGTGTTCTGTTCCCTGAGGTATCATCCATGAGAACGACATCTCGCCGTTCATCATTTCGTAGTTGAACTCGAGCGGTATGCCAGCTACTTTGGCGGGGTATGGTCGGATGACAGCATCAAGGATACGACTGCCGCCATCGAGATGCAGAGAAGTTTGTTCGTGATCAAGTGGGAATTTTGGCATCGCTCGACGTTGGGAGAACCACGAAAAGTTCTCACCGTTCCAGTTGTCACCTTCTTGGTCTGTGTTATCAGGATTATAATTCCAGAGACTACGAGGTAGGACATTTAGCAATGGAGCGCGCATGATAAAGAATAGATTTACTTAAAACCGACTAATACGCGGTCCAAGGCAGTGATCATCGCGTCCATCATGCGCTTTTGCCAGATAAAATCATCAGTGACAAAGGCTTCTCCCTTACTAGGACACTATTAGCCCGAACAAGAGGAGACCTTAGGCAAATACGTGCTTCATGTCCATGGGAACACCACATTCGCCGAACAAAACTGGCTTCTCTCCTAATGACTTGTATGCTTCTTCAGCCAGAGTACGTATTTGAAGACTATAGTTATCACGGGCGCCTTTATGGCCCCAGTAAAAAGCCTTGAGAGGAAACATCCCCTGAATAAAGCATTAGATCATGACGAAAGTCATATCAAAGAAGACGAACGCACCCGTGACAAACCTTGCACATTAACAGTAAATTCACCATATTTCTTGTTGAAAAGGGAGTCCAGGTCATACCAGTGTGGTGCATAGACCATGTTGGGTATCTGGTGCTCTTCCGTCCAAGATGTTGGACAGAACTTAGAGAATGAGTACTAGAGACAGACTAGACGAACCATACCTACCTCATTTGGTATAGCTTCCACGAAAAGGATCTTGTCTGGGGTAGACGCTTGGAGCACCCGTTTGGCCCACTTCTTCATGAACGGATAGTAGCAGTCCGTATACCATTCGATCTGACTAAATGTTAGGACATCGAATAGAGGATAACATGCTTGCACCCGCACCTTCTTACCACTGACTGGATGCTTCACGAAATAATTCTCTCTTAACACAACAGCTTGGTTTCTAGTCTTACACCAAGCCCAAACCCCATGCATTTCCCACAAACACTGCCCACCTGTTGGCCCATCCTCTTTCCATGCCTTCTTCCTTCTTTCATTCAATAATGTGTAAGTGGTCTGTTTCGTAGGCACTGGAAAAGATCTGGTCCAGGTAGGCACGAAAGTGGGATAGCCAGCGCCCAGTTGGAAAGATTGGATCGTCGAGGGTATATGAGAAAGGTGGAGATCAGTGTTGTAGTTGAATGAGTACATTGACTTGAGGTCAATATACCCTCTATGGGGTTCATTCATCATCTGAAAACCTAATACGCCTTCAAGATCTCCCACTGCATGAACAAGAGTTTCCCATGTATCCAGAAATGCGTTTTGCAAAAATTGTTGGATGGGAACACCATCTCTGACTTTCAATTTTGGCGCAAAAATATCTCCCGCCCAAAATACAGTACTGTGAAGATAATCAGCATTTAAGACCTGGAAATATGAACCAAACCCTACTTCAAAGTTGAGGCCGCAAGTTTGTGGTACCCTGTGGGCCACGATCCTCGTTCATCGTCCGTGTATCCTCCACCATGCATTCCGGCAAGCCACGCCGCGCCAGTCTCTTCAAGATTGGCTAGGTCAAACCCGGCAGCTTCAATTGTCCATGCAGGTGCACCAGAACCACCACTGTACCGAGACCAGACATCCTGATGCATACAGACGAAAATGGAAATCCCATATTTTGGTAGCAGCGAAAACAGCTCCCGGAGATAGTTCAGGTACTCTTTGTCATAGATTCCACTGTCGCCCAAGCTTAAGTGAACGCAACTTCCATAAAATTGCAAACCACTCACGGTCCTTCGTGTTCGAGAGTCTCCCATGTCACGATGAATCGGACTGCAAGTTAATGAGTTGCGTCTTGGCACGAAGAGGATTTTCACCTACCAAATGTCATTCCCCATCGCCTCAGCCTCGAGAAATGATCATGTGCCTCAGACAGGGGAAAAGGGCGCCCGACAAATGTTACAGTCTTCGGGTCATCCGGCCAACTCTCATTTGTGTGGTTGACTGGACTTGAAATCTCATGATCAGTCAAAGTTTTTTGGACACAAGGATATAATACACTCACATTTTACAGTTTCCTGACAGATTCACTCCGCGCAGATTACAAACTCGACCGTACCCATCGACAAAGTGCCGACCGCGTAGATGGATACCACCACCTGTGCCTGCAGATGACCAGTCGTGCGCATAGGTGGAAGCAGAACCTGGTCCATGTAGAGGATCTTTTGAAGGATGCTACTTGGCTTGAAAAATCAAAAAAGAAGTAGGAGGCTGCTTACAAGTTTGATGGGACCATCCACCATAATGAAAGAATTTGTAGGAGATGAAGGAGTTATGGCACGATGCCGGTGGTTCGAATTCGGCCCGCAGTGACGGATCACTTTTGCTGGAAGCTTATAAGTGTACTGCTGTTTGGCTGCTTGTTGAACTTAGGAGGGCCACGTGTTGACCTTCTCGATCATGCATTTTGAAACCACCTGGTATGGATACTTGAAGCTCCTATACATTGACTTTGTGGCTTCCCCTGTATAACGTCCGCATCTAAAACCAAGATGCAAGGTTTCACAGTCACCATTGGACA
>Ga0153951_1000783_pt1 | contig 11570 bp, 7 predicted proteins | sample TSNJ035MetaG_FD_102278 | JGI IMG/M metagenome (GOLD analysis project Ga0153951, IMG submission 102278) | Attine ant fungus gardens microbial communities from New Jersey, USA - TSNJ035 MetaG | ecosystem: Host-associated > Fungi > Mycelium > Unclassified | place: USA: New Jersey, Wharton State...
CGGCGCGCGCCGCGAGGATCGCCGCGCCGCACATGCCGGTGTCGCCGCCGACCACCGCGAGGCTGCCGAACGTGCCCTTGTGGGTCGCGAAATCGCGCGGCGGCATGAAGGCGCCGAAGAGGTCGGGCGCGTTTAGCCGGATGGCGGCGAGCGGGGTGCTGAGGAGGCGGCTGTTTGTGCTGTTGATGGCGTTGCCGTTGCTCGTATCGTTGCTTGTGTCGCTGCCCGTGCCGCTTTCCACACCGCCGCTTGCACCGTGATTCGTACTGCCGCTCGCCGCGTGTCCCATAGCGCGACTCGCAGCGTGGTCCGCATCACTGTTCGCGTCAGTGACAGCCCCACTCGCATCGCCATTGCCACCACCATCGACCCCTCTGCCCAAGCCGATCGGCGCGAGCATCAGATGGCCGGCGAGGTCGCGGCCTTGCGCGGTGAAAAGTCCCGGCTTCGCGCCGATGAACGTGATCGTGTGCGTCGCGCGGACAGTCGCTGCGCCGCTGCCGCCGACCACCGTACCGGTGTCGCCATCGAGGCCGCTCGGCACGGCGAGCGCAAGCACGATGCCGTGCGTCGGACGCGTCGCGCTGCGTTGCGACAGCAGACGCGCGACGCTCGCGAACACGCCATCGAGCGGCCGCACGAGGCCGATGCCGAACATGCCGTCAACGAGCCAGCCATAGCCATCGAGCGAGGCGGGCGCCGCCGCGCTAATCGGCACGCCGGCGGCGCGCGCGAGGTCGAGCGCCCAGCGCGCGTCGGCCGGCTTCACCTCGACCGGCATGCAGAGCTCCACGGTGACGCCAGCCTTGTGCAACTCTGTTGCTACAACCAGCGCGTCGCCGCCGTTGTTGCCGGGGCCGGCGATCAACCAGACACGTTGCTGCGATTTCGTCACCGACGTGTCGGCGGCGATCCGTTCGAGCAGGAAGCGTGCGGCGGTGTGACCTGCGCGCGCCATCAGCGTGTGCTCGGGCAGCGCGGCGGCGGCCTGCGATTCGGCGATCCGCAGATCGTTCAGCGTGAGTAGTGGCAGCGCGCGATGGGGCGGGGCGGTCAACGGACCGAGAAACGTGGGTAGCGAGTTTTCTGCGTCTGTCATGGCGAATCCGGCGGTGCGCCCGCGGCGAGGCGGGCAGGCTTGGGAATCGCTATGGTAGTGCCGATGTCGTGTCGATGGGCGCGTGCTGTGTGGCGACGTCGCCGCGTGCGCGGCGGAACGCCCGGCATGCGAGCGGTGAGGGCGTGCGCCAATGAGTCGGCGTAATGAGGGGCAGCGGATAAGCCCCCAGCCTTGATCGAGGTATCGCGACCGCATGGACCGTCACGCCTTGAGCGCGTCTTGTCGCGACATAGCCGGAGGGAGAAACCGGCCTGCCGGCGTTGGAACTCAAAACGCCAAGAACTAGCAAAACGCCAGAAACCGGCAAGAACCGCCGCCAGCCCCACGCGTCCTGGCACGAGCTTTACTGAAACCGCTCCGGCCGCAACGCCGCGAGCGTTTCCGGCGGAAGCGCCGACGCCTGCTCCGTCATCAGATCGGCGACGAGCCGGCCCGAGCCCCAGGCCAGCCCCCAGCCCGCCGGCCCATGTCCGGCGTTGACGAACAGACGCGGATGCAGCGCGTTGCCGATCACCGGTAAGCCATCCGGCGACAGCAGCTTCACGCCTTCCCACGGCAGCGCCGCCGAAATCCGCGCGGCGCCCGGAATCCAGTCGTGCGTCGCCTGGCCGAGCAGCGCGAGCGCCTCACTGGTCAGCGCCTCGCCGAGCGGCTTGTCGAGCTGGCTCGCGCCTTGCAGCACCGCGCCGCCGGCAATGCGCAGCCGATGGTTCATGCGGCTGATGCCGATGCGCTTGACCGCATCGACGATCGCCACGTGCGGCGCGCATTCCTCGTGCGCGATCGGCGCGACGAGCGTATGGATGCGCAGCGCATGCAGCGGCAGCCGCAGGCCCGCGCGCTCGAGCAGCGCGAGGCTGCCGTGGCCGGCCGCGACCACGACCGCGTCGGCATGCACCACGTCGACTTCGCGTGCGCGCAGCACGTCGTCGCGCGGCGTGAGTTCGACCGTCGCGCGCTGGCTTTCGAGGCGGATCGCCGAGACTTCGCGGCCCAGCATGAACTGCACGCTGCCCTCGATATCGAGAGTCTGTTTGACGAGCTTGGCGAAGAGCGGGCAGTTCGCGGTGCGCTCGTGCTCGAACAGCACGCCGCCCGCGAATGCCGGCTCGGTCGGCACCGCATGCTCGAAGGCCGCGCATTCGGCTGGTGTCAGCACGTGATGCGGCACCTCGAACCGGCGCAGCAGATCGAATGCGGCTGAGTTCTGTTCCCATTCGTGAGCGGCGCGCACGAGGTAAAGCAGTCCGCTTGCCTGTTCGAATTCAAGCCCGAAGCGCGCTTCCACGTCGGCCATCGATTCGCGCGAGGCTTCGATCAGCGGGCGCAGCAGCGCGTACTGGCGCGCGAACGCCTCGGGTTCCTGCAGCTCGGCGAGCCGCTTGACGAACTGCCGCGCGGGCCCGTTGAAGCCGGTCTTGCTGATCACGCCGTTTTTCGCGTTGTGGCGGCTGGCCATGAAGGTCGGGCCGAACCAGACGTCGAGCGGCGTGGGCAGCACGGCGCCGCCTTGTCCGTAAGTGGCGCCTTGCGCGACGGTCGCGTGCCGTTCGACGACGCAGACGCGGTGGCCGGCCGCGCGCAGGTGATAGGCGGTGGCGACGCCCGCTATCCCGCCGCCAATGACGATGACATCCATGCTCTGATTCGATGTGCCGACGGGCCGCTCGCGCGCCTTCCCGTTGGGCGTGACATGCGGCGCGCTACCGCGTGAGACCTCGTTCGCGCGCCGATCGGGTGAAAGGGCGAATGATAGCAGCCAAACCGCCGGCGCGGCGACGCGCACGGCACCGCGCGGCGCGCTTCGCGCGTGCGCCGAAGCCCGCTGGACGCCCGTTCCCGGGGTATAATCCCGGACTTCCTTTCCGCCTCACGTCGCCTGCATGCGCGACTCTCCGGCATCATTGAGCGACGCAACGTCAAGTCCCATGGCCCACTTCTCGTGTTTCCCCGGCGCTTCGGCCCTTTCCGATTTCCGTCAAACCCGCCTGCTCGAAACGCTGACGCGCATCGACGCGAATATCACCGGCGTGCGCGGCCAGTATCTGCACTTCGTCAACGCCCAGACCGAACTGTCCGCTGAAGACAGCGCGAAGGTCGAGGCGCTGATGCACTATGGCGATCCGTTCGAAGCCGGCAAGGAGCGGGGCGCCGTCGAGACCTTCCTTGTCGTGCCGCGCTTCGGCACCGTGTCGCCGTGGGCCAGCAAGGCAACCGACATCGCGCAGCTGTGCGGCCTCGCCCAGGTGCGCCGCATCGAGCGCGGCGTCGAGTACACGGTCACGCTGAAAAGCGGCCTGCTCGGCGGCAAGAAGGCGCTCTCCGACGAAGCGCGCGCGGCCGTCGCCGCGGCGCTGCACGACCGCATGACCGAGAGCGTCGCGCCGTCGCGCGAGCATGCGCTGCATCTGTTCGACGAACTGCCGGCCAAGCCGCTGCAAACCGTCGACGTGCTCGGCCGGGGCCGCGCCGCGCTCGAAAACGCCAACGCGGAACTGGGCCTCGCGCTCGCCGACGACGAAATCGACTACCTCGTCGACGCCTTCACGAAGCTCGGCCGCAACCCGACCGACGTCGAACTGATGATGTTCGCGCAGGCCAACAGCGAGCACTGCCGCCACAAGATCTTCAACGCGGACTGGACCATCGACGGCGAGAAGCAGGACATTTCGCTGTTCAACATGATCCGCAACACCGAGAAGCTGAATCCGCAGGGCACGATCGTCGCCTATTCGGACAACTCGGCGATCATGGCGGGCGGCATGGCCGAGCGCTGGTTCCCGCGCACGCCGGCCGAAGCCGGCGCGAACGGCTTGCCCGAGCACTACCGCCGCGGCGTCGAGCTCACGCACACGCTGATGAAGGTCGAAACGCACAATCACCCTACCGCGATCTCGCCGTTCCCGGGCGCCGCGACCGGCGCGGGCGGCGAAATCCGCGACGAAGGCGCGACCGGCCGTGGCGCGCGTCCGAAGGCGGGGCTCGCGGGCTTCACGGTGTCGAACCTCGAACTGCCGGACGCCGTCGAATCGTGGGAAAACGCGCGCGATGCCGCGCAGCCGCTCGAACAGCGCAATCCGGCCGCGCAGCACGAAGCCTACGGCCGTCCGGACCGCATCGCCTCGCCGCTGCAGATCATGATCGACGGTCCGCTCGGCGGCGCCGCGTTCAACAACGAATTCGGCCGGCCGAACCTCGGCGGCTATTTCCGCGCTTACGAGCAGAACGTCGCGGGCCTCGTGCGCGGCTATCACAAGCCGATCATGATCGCCGGCGGCATCGGCAATATCTCCGACCAGCACACGCACAAGCACGATCTGCCGGAAGGGTCGCTGCTGATCCAGATCGGCGGCCCGGGCATGCGCATCGGCATGGGCGGCGGTGCTGCGAGTTCGATGGCGACCGGCACCAACACGGCCGAACTCGACTTCGACTCGGTGCAGCGCGGCAACCCCGAAATCGAGCGGCGCGCGCAGGAAGTCATCAACGCGTGCTGGCAGCTCGGCGAGAAGAACCCGATCCTCAGCATTCACGACGTCGGCGCGGGCGGTTTGTCGAACGCGTTCCCCGAAGTGGTGGACGGCGCGGGCAAGGGCGCGGTGTTCGAACTGCGCAAGATCCAGCTTGAAGAAAGCGGCCTGTCGCCGCGCGAAATCTGGTCGAACGAAGCGCAGGAGCGCTACGTGCTCGCCATCGCGCCGGCCGATCTGCCGGCGTTCGAAGCGATGTGCCGGCGCGAGCGCTGCCCGTTCGCGGTGATCGGCACGGCCACCGCCGAGCGTCAGCTGAAGCTGATCGATGCCGAGCAGAGCGAAGCCGCGCATCAGCCCGTCGATATGCCGATGGAAGTGTTGCTCGGCAAGCCGCCGCGCATGCATCGCGACGTCAGGCGCATCGAGCGCAAGCTCGAACCGGTCGAGGTGACCGGCCTCGCGCTGCAGGACGTCGCGCAGAGCGTGCTGCGTCATCCGACGGTGGCGAGCAAGTCGTTCCTGATTACGATCGGCGACCGCTCGGTCGGCGGCACGACCGCGCGCGACCAGATGGTCGGTCCGTGGCAGGTGCCGGTGGCCGACGTCGCGATCACGACGATGGACTACGCCGGTTTCCGCGGCGAAGCGATGACGATGTCCGAGCGCACGCCGCTCGCCGTGATCGATGCGCCGGCTTCGGGCCGCATGGCGGTCGGCGAGGCGATCACGAACATTGCCGCGGCGCCGATCGCGTCGCTCGACAAGCTCAAGCTGTCGGCCAACTGGATGGCCGCGTGCGGCGCACCGGGCGAAGACGCGGCGCTCTACGACACGGTCAAGGCGATCGGCATGGAGCTGTGCCCGGCGCTCGGCATCAGCATTCCGGTCGGCAAGGATTCGCTGTCGATGCGCACGCGCTGGGAAGACCGCGGCGTCGCCAAGGAAGTGGTCGCGCCGGTCTCGCTGATTATCTCGGCGTTCGCGCCGGTCGAAGACGTGCGCCGCCATCTGACGCCGCAACTGCGCCGGGTCGCCGACGCCGGTGATTCGGTGCTGATCGCGATCGATCTCGGCCGCGGCAAGCATCGTCTCGGCGGCAGCATCCTCGCGCAGGTCACGCAGCAGGTCGGCGACACGGTGCCCGACGTCGACGATCCCGAAGACCTCAAGCGCTTCTTCAACGCGATCCAGTCGCTCAACCGCGACGGCAAGCTGCTCGCGTACCACGACCGCTCGGACGGCGGCCTGTGGGCGACGGTCTGCGAAATGGCGTTCGCGGGTCACGCGGGCGTGTCGCTGAATGTCGACATGCTCGTGCTCGACGCGAACCACGAGTCCGATTACGGCGACGCGAAGGACTGGGCCAAGCAGACGAGCGGCCGCCGCGAAGACCGCACGATTCGCGCGCTCTTCAACGAAGAGCTCGGCGGCGTGATCCAGGTGCGCGCGGCCGATCGCGACGCCGTGCTCGGCGCGTTGCGCGAACACGGCCTGTCGGCCTGCTCGCATGTGATCGGCAAGGTCAACGAGCGCGACGTGATCGAGGTCTATCGCGACGCGAAGAAGGTCTACGAAGCGCCGCGCGCCGAACTGCATCGCACGTGGAGCGAAGTGAGCTGGCGCATCGCGCGTCTGCGTGACAACCCCGCTTGCGCCGACGCCGAATACGACACGCTGCTCGACGCGGCCGACCCCGGCATCGCGCCGGTGCTGAGCTTCGATCCGGCGCAAGACGTGGCGGCGCCGTTCGTGGGCAAGGGCGCGCGTCCGCGCGTCGCGATCCTGCGCGAGCAGGGTGTGAACTCGCACCTCGAAACGGCCTATGCATTCGATCGCGCCGGTTTCGACGCGCACGACGTCCACATGAGCGATCTGCTGGCGGGCCGAGCGAATCTCGCCGACTTCGCCGGCGCGGTCGCCTGTGGCGGCTTCTCGTACGGCGACACGCTCGGCGCGGGCGAAGGCTGGGCGAAGACGATCCGCTTCAACGCGCAACTGGCCGATATGTTCGCGGCGTTCTTCGGCCGTGACGACACGTTCGCGCTCGGCATCTGCAACGGCTGCCAGATGATGAGCAGCCTCGCCTCGATGATTCCCGGCGCCGAAGCATGGCCGAAGTTCACGCGCAACAAGTCGGAGAAATTCGAGGCGCGCTTCTCGCTCGTCGAGGTGCAGGCATCGCCGTCGATCTTCTTTGCGGGCATGGAAGGCTCGCGCATCCCGGTCGCGGTCGCGCACGGCGAAGGCTTTGCGGACTTCTCGCAGCAGGGCGACAAGTCGAAGGTCGCGGTGGCGATGCGTTATATCGATCACCGTGGCGAGGCAACGGAGCAGTATCCGTTCAACCCGAACGGTTCGCCCGAGGGTATTACGTCGGTCACCACGGCCGATGGCCGCTTCACGGTGCTGATGCCGCACACCGAGCGCGTGCACCGCACGGTGCAGATGAGCTGGCATCCGCAGGGCTGGGGCGAGATCGGCACGGACGCGAGCCCGTGGCTGCGTGTGTTCCAGAACGCGCGCCGCTGGCTCGGTTAAGCGATGCGTTGATGTGGGCGAGGCGTGTCGCCTGGCGCGACGGCCTTGTCGGCTAGACCTTGCATCCCGGCAGGTTGTAGCGAACCGCCCACATAACGCGAAATTCGCAGCGTCGTGAAGTCCGCAGCAAACGTCTCGCAACGCGACAGCAACAAAAAAGCCGCCCTCGGGCGGCTTTTTTGCTTCTGGCTTCGGAAGAAGCGGGGCTTGCGCAACCCGCTTTCCGGCGCTTACTGAATCTTCGCGTTCTTGCGCAAACCTTCCTCGAACGCCTGCAGTTTTTCCTGCTGGATCTGCTGCACGATCTGCGCGCGCACCTGTTCGAGCGGCGGCGGCGTGATGGCGCGGATGTCGTCGACGCGGATGATGTGCCAGCCGAATTGCGTGTGCACCGGCGTGTCGGTCATCTGGCCTTTCTGCAGATGCGTGGCCGCGTCCGCGAATTCAGGCACGTAGGCCTTCGGGTCCGACCAGTCGAGGTCGCCGCCGTTCTTGCCCGAGCCCGGGTCCTTCGAGTACTGCTTGGCCAGGTCTTCGAAGCTCGCACCCGCCTTGATCTTCGCGATCAGGTCCTTCGCCTGCTGCTCGTTGTCGACGAGGATGTGGTGCAGGTGATATTCCTTGCCGCCCGCGTCCTTGATCAGCGCGTTGTAGCGCGCGGTGACTTCGGCATCGGTCGGCTGGTTGTTCTTCACGAAGTCTTCGATCAGCGCGCGCAGTACGACGGTTTGCTGCGCGACTGCGACTTGCGCCTTGACGTCAGGGCGGTTCGGCAGGCCGCGGCGCAGCGCTTCCTGCATCAGGATTTCTCGGTTCACCAGTTCTTCGCGCACGGCCTGCTGCAATTGCGGCGTGTTCTGCTGGCCTTGATGAACCAGTTGATCGATCAGCGCATCGGCGCGTGCCTTCGGAATCGGCGTACCGTTCACGACGGCGATGTTCTGTGCGAATGCAGGTGCGGCCGCGAATGCAGCCAGCAACACCCAGAGGCGGGTTTTCTTCAAGGTCATCGAGAGTTCCTAGCGGGGCAACAAAGCAAATTCTTCGGGCGTATACGCCGTGATGGCAAGGGCATGGATGCCGCGCTGCATGGCATCGGCCAGCGCATCATACACCATGCGATGCCGCGCCACGCGGGCCTTGCCGGCAAATGCGGCGGCCACGATCGTGACACTGAAATGACCGCCGGCCGCGGCGCCGGCGTGGCCCGCGTGCTGCGCGCTGTCGTCGGTGATGCGGATCGACTCGACCGGCGCGAGCGCAGCCGAAAGGCGCGCCTCGATCAGCGCGGCGCGCTCGGCGGTCGTGGCGTGCATGAACAGATCGCTCATGTCATTCTTCCTTCATGTACTTCGACAGCCACAGGCTCTGTCCGACGATGAACACGAGCAGGCAGCCGGTGGCGCCGAACAGCTTGAAATTGACCCACTGGTCGGTCGTGTAGTGATAGGCGACGAACAGGTTCAGGAGGCCGAGCAGCACGAAAAACACCGCCCAGACGAGGTTCAGCTTGCTCCAGATCGCGTGCGGCAGCGTGATCTGCTTGCCCATCATCGCTTCGATCAGGTTCTTGTTGAAGCCGAGTTGCGAGACGATCAGCGCGACGGAAAACGCCCAGTACAGCACGGTCGGTTTCCATTTGATGAAGGTGTCGTTGTGCAGCACGAGCGTCGCGCCGCCGAACACGACGACGACGCCGAGGCTTACCCACAGCATCGGGTCGACCTTGCGATGGCGGAACGCGACCCACGCGATCTGCACCAGGGTTGCGACGATCGCCACTGCCGTCGCCGTGAAAATGCCCCAGATCTTGAAGGCGACGAAGAACAGGATGATCGGGAACAGATCGAACAGGAATTTCATTATCTGGTCGGGAAGTCGGAGAGTGAGTGGAGCGGTAAATCAGGCAACGGGTTGAGTGACGCAGTGCGTGCGGCAATGGCTGATCGCTGCGCGCCCGCCGTTGCGCAAGCGGGCGGCCCGCGCGATAAGACCCGTGACGGCTTGCGGGCGCGGTGCCGCGAGCGGCACCGCCAGCCGGCGGCACGAGGCGCCCTCGCATGCTGCCCAGACATGACCACGTGACGAACACGCTACGGACCGGTCACGAACACGGCCCGAAAGCCGGCTGAAGGGCGCCGCGCGCGGCGCAACGCCCGAATCCCGGGGCCATGCCTGCCACCGGCCTTGCCCTTGGATTTCGCGCCGCGTTACTTGGGCTCGAATTGTAACGCAGCCGAATTGATGCAGTAACGCAGACCAGTCGGCGCCGGTCCGTCTTCGAATACGTGGCCGAGGTGCGCGCCGCACTTCTTGCATTGCACCTCGATACGCAGCATGCCGTGCGAACGGTCGGTCTTCTCGGCGATCACCTCGCCGTCGATCGGCCGGAAGTAGCTCGGCCAGCCGCAGCCCGCGTCGAACTTGGTGTCCGATTCGAACAGCGGGGTGCCGCAACAGACGCAGTCGTAAATGCCGCGCTCCCAGTGATCGTGATAGCGGCCCGTGAACGGGCGCTCGGTGGCCGCGTGGCGCGTCACCTGATATTCGATGTCGGAGAGCTGCTTGCGCCATTCGGTATCGCTTTTCTGGACCGTGGGGGCGTCGTGCTTGAGATCGTCGGGATTGTTCATGGTCGCTTCCTGTCTCGGGTCGGGCCTGGAAATGCCCGGTTTCAGTCTCGGTATGTTGAAGGCGGAGCCGCCCACGCGTCACGACGAACAGCTGACTTCGAGCGAACTCGCCCAGTCGGGCGGCAGGCCCGCATACGCGGCGTATTCGGGCTGTTCGTCGAACGGGCGGCGCAGCACGGTCGCGAGCCGTTCCACTTCGGAAAAATCCTTTTCCTTCGCGCGCTGGATCGCGGTTTCCGCCAGATGGTTGCGAAGTACGAATTTGGGGTTCACGCGGTTCATTGCAATGGCGCGCGCGGCGTCGTCGCGTGTTTCTTCGGACAGCCGCGCGCGATAGTCGTTCGCCCAGGCGTCGAAGGCGGCGCGATCGAGGAACAGGTCGCGCACCGGCGCGTCGCCGCTCGCATCGTGTTTCGACAGGCTCGCGAGATGGCGGAACGTCAGCGTGAAATCGGCGCGGTTTGCGTGCATCACCTCGAACAGGCGATTCACGAGCGCGTCGTCGCCTTCGCGCGCGTGTTCGAGTCCGAGCTTCGCGCGCATGCGGTTAGCGAGCGCCGGCGCGAAGCGGTCCTTGAAGCCGCCGAGCACGCGTTGCGCGTCTTCGATCGCCTTGTCGCCGCGCACGCTTGCGTCGTGCCGTTCGCCGAGGATCGGCAGCAGCCCCTGCGCGAGGCAGAACAGGTTCCAGTAGGCGACCTGCGGCTGCCGCTGGTACGCATAGCGGCCGTGCGTATCGGAGTGATTGCAGATGTGGTTCGCGTCGAAGCCGTCCAGGAAACCGAACGGGCCGTAGTCGATCGTGAGGCCGAGGATCGACATGTTGTCGGTATTCATCACGCCGTGACAGAAACCGACCGCCTGCCAGTCGACCATCAGATCGGCGGTGGAGCGCACCGCCTCGTCGAGCAGCGCGAGATACGGGTCGTCGGCTTCGCGGCAATGCGGATAGAAGCGTTCGATCACGTGATCGGCCAGCGTGCGCAGCGCATCGACGCGATCGTTCGCATAGAAGTGCTCGAAGTGGCCGAAGCGCACGAAGCTCGGCGCGACGCGCGTGACCACCGCGGCGGTTTCGATCGTCTCGCGCCGCACCGGCTGATCGGAGCCGATCACGCACAGCGCGCGCGTGGTCGGAATGCCGAGATGATGCATCGCCTCCGAGCACAGATATTCGCGGATCGACGAGCGCAGCACCGCGCGGCCGTCGGCCATGCGCGAATAGGGCGTGAGGCCCGCGCCCTTCAGTTGCAGTTCGAAGCGCTGGCCGTCGTGTGCGAGTTCGCCGAGGCCGAGCGCGCGGCCGTCGCCGAGCTGGCCGGCCCACACGCCGAACTGGTGCCCCGAGTACACCGACGCATACGGCAGCGCCTCAGCGGGCCAGTTGCGCGTCGCGTTGCCGCAGAACAGTTCGATGAAACCCGGATCATGCTCGATGCCTGGCGGCAAACCGAGCAGCGCGGCGGTCTCGGCCGAAAAGCCGACCTGGTACGGTGCGCTGAGCGGCGCGGCGGGCAGGCGCGTGAGAAACGTGCTGCCGAGCCGCGCGAAGGCGTTGTCGGGGGGAGTGGCGAGTGTGTTGGAAAGATCCGTCAAAGCTGCGGATAGCCCTGCAATGCTTGGGGAAAACGACATGTTGAGCGCCTCTGGATTAACCGATATTGTAAGTCCGCGTCCGCGGCGCTGCTGGTTGGCCGCCTGAACGGTTCGGACGGAGTTGCTTCGTTCGGTGCCGCCTGGTTCAGCCTGGTTCCTTTGGGTCCGTCGGGTCCCATTCGGCCACGGTCGCTGCCGCAACGATTTTCC
>Ga0153951_1000784_pt1 | contig 11563 bp, 10 predicted proteins | sample TSNJ035MetaG_FD_102278 | JGI IMG/M metagenome (GOLD analysis project Ga0153951, IMG submission 102278) | Attine ant fungus gardens microbial communities from New Jersey, USA - TSNJ035 MetaG | ecosystem: Host-associated > Fungi > Mycelium > Unclassified | place: USA: New Jersey, Wharton State...
CACCCCTGAATGAAATCCATCACTTCTCCCATCATTCCCGGAAATTCATTCATTGTCTGGCGCAGTTTATCCGAGTTTGGGACTTTCTTGAGTCTGTTGAGCTGGCGGGCCAGGGTTCCGATGCTCTCCGTGAGGTTTTTCATTGATTCATGAGACTCCTCTTGGTTCTTGAGATGCTACCAACTTCATCAGTCGTATTATTCGAATCGAAAATTGAAAGGGAACTCACCTGGTATGCAGCATCGATGCAAGAAAACACTGTTTCTGCTATAGGATTCAGCTGCTTCGAGTAAGATAACGACTATGTGGGCTTTTCAAGAATGATTTACCCCGCTGATAGTCTTTCCGATTTGGATACCCATTTCCACACCATCGCTTGCGGATTCAAGACGATTCAAAATGGGCTTGAACTTGTTCAGGCTCTCGATTGTGCTTTTGAACTGTACATCCAATGCGGTCAAAGTAGAGTCGAAGGTCTATGATTGAACATTGAGTAGGGAATCTTCATGATGAAAGTGATTGAGTGCATACCTCAGCGACAACCCAGAGCTGCAATCCTGGAATTGCATTGATGAAATTCGCCTTGAAGTTTGCTGAGGTGTCCTGAGTATATCGGAAGCGATCGAGGCAAAAATTGACTTACATTTCGTTTTCTTCTGTAATTCTGAAACCAGGTGTTTCCAGAGATCGTCAAACTTGATGGCAGCTTCACACAAGGGCTCATCCTCTGAGACCTGCCCACAGATGAGAACTTCCTTCCATAGAGAATGTCTTTGGTAGATTCTAATGTTCAAGGCACTTCCTTCCTCCAAAATGCTACAACACATTAAAATGTAGGATTGCATGCACACTAAAGCTCATCTCACCATCCGCTCAGGGCTAGCCTCAAAGTCTGTTCACTCCTTTTTCTGTTATCAAATTTATTTTTGAGAGTTCGAAGGGGAGCATCTGCCTCATGAGAGTACTTGACGACGAGCGGGTGTTGAAATCCATTATCAACCCTTCCAATGAATTCTGAAAGTGAGTGCAAATAAGCCACTGATGGACTAAGCCGACGAGGCAGAATAACACTTACCGACAACTCGGATGGCTCGTAGCATTGCAGATTCACCTTGTTTAGCCATTGGTTTGACTTGGTCGAGTGCGCAGAGAGATTGCAAGTGTAGGATAATAACAAGATTGCGACACAAGTAATCATCGAAGCAGCTGTCTCACGAATCACAGCGGGTGGGAATTCGACAGTCCACATCTAGACATGTCAGAAGCATAGCAAAGTTGTTAATGTGGGATTCGTCACAAGCACCATTCTTCTCAAACCCACTATCGCCGCGCAGTTAGTCTATTCTCAAAGCATTGTCTGGTTCTTTTCAAACTCACGCATTCGCGCCAGTAGGATCGATCATATTTTCTTGCATCATCTGGTCCTTTTCCACCTGACTATTCCTGTCTGTGAAAGGAAAAGTAGACAATGATGCTGATGACTTGGCATCTTGAAGCAGTCCACCTGAGCTTGCGCTGCTCCCTTTACTTCCGCCGCTTATGATATCAAATGGGTTGGGTGTTTGATGCCGATTGAGACCGACGTGCCCTTGACAAATGCTTGAGCCTGTTTTACTTGGACCGCAGCTGGGACCAGGAAGTGAGTTGGCGTCACATGAGTCAAATATCAAACCAAATAAAGGTGACAGTCCGTATTATCCTTGACACACTAGTTAGTCCTTAGCGTATTACTCGAGGGATAATTCAAATATTTATAAAAGGTTGAACCCTCCTCGTTTGATCTTCGATTAAATGACAGCAAGGTCGACTGGTGAAGAGAGCAGAAGAAAAGATGTAGCCTTCAACCAAAAAAGACAAAACCTATCCCGGTCTGCGATATTTCTTGCTGTTGGCAAGGACGAATGTCTTGTTAAATCTTCAATTTATTCTCATCTCCACAGATTGTCGTTCGATCGCTCATCCTACCATGATAGGAATTACAAGATTACTGTCACTTGACTGAGAAAGAAAGAGACACTATGAATATATGAGTGACAGCGTATAGTGAATACAATCACCTACACAATCCATTCACTATAAGAAATCGATTTTCACATGCCACGCTCTGAAACCCGACAAAAAGAACTCACATCTTCCACATTATTATAAATTGTAGCTGCTCTCCTGTTTCTCGTATTCTCTCACCCCTGTCTTCTGCCTGAAAAATACCGAACATAAACAGAGTGGGGTACGTTTAAGATGAATCTGATCTTCATGTCAAAGAATTTTCGAAGGCGTTGGGACCAATCGTAATGCGGGGAACGTGACAGCGCATTCACTTAAACGGGTAGCATGTCCCTTGATAGTATCAAAATGTGTAGTAAAAGGAATGGTAATAAATGTAGGTTTGCTGTGGGCGGCGACTGAGACCTGATCAATTAGAAATCGGGTTAAGGAATTACAATAAAGACGAACATATCCAGGTCAACATTGTTGAATTGTATTTCCATGCGGTCAACATGAGCCCGGTATTATGATAGCCACCCTGTGATGATCGATAGAATGTCGCCCTTCGTCTTCGACATCGATTACGATAGCACGTGAATATCGTAGAAGAGCGTCATGGGTGATGGAGGCGGCATCCGCAATGGAAGAGTACTTGTAAAGATCATGACACGAACGTCTAGCGTGTGAAAGCAATGTTCTGATGACTGTTGACAGTCCATCAAGTAGTCCTGATCTAATTCGCTGGAAATCGATGCTCTCTAACTAAAGTATAATGACTGTACATGTACATGTGTCTTCATACAGTGAGATTTTCCCATGGATATAGGGATCTCGTTCAATGGTCTGTATCATGCTTATATGAGTCGTGCAAAAGGTCTGATGCTGTGAGAGCTCATAAAGAATTTTCTTTGGGACTACTTTGTATAGTGATTTCTACAAAGAAATCAGAGCATTGTGGACCATCTCTATACAGAGGAGTACTGGGATTGAGTTCTGCGCCTCTACAGTTTGGATAATCACTTTGCGGATTCTCTCGGCTTTTGGTGATGCCACTCTTAGGCAGGGAGCATGGTAACATTAGCATGCATGTTGTTGCAGCGAGATGTACGGAACTGGCAGGAGAGGGCTCCTAGTTCAGGATCGTCCCTACGCAGGGGATCTGAACCTTAAAAATCTATCCTCTGTCACCAATATTCACACCCAACTCGGAACAACTCCAGCTGACCTCCCCTGAAGCTCGGGCATAGTCAGTAGTGTACCGCTACGTATCTCATCCACCACGTCTTAGCACCTGCTTGTTGCAGAATCCTCTCTCCTTCCTCTGTCACACTGTGACCATCACATCTTGATCAGCGTCCTTGCAAAACTCAACACCGTCTACTACTGCTCAACAGCCTGCTCCCAGTGTCTCGTTTTCATTGGATCAGAGGATGGAGAGCATCAGCCACCTCCTGCAAAGCGGCCGAGAGTGCATGCAGATGCATTTAAGGCATCTCCGATTCTAAATGTGAGTGTTTTCCCGTCATGCGCCGTTATCACCGTGCTAATCTCGCCTTTCTGAAACATGCAACCCTGCCTCCAGCCTCTGCTGCCCCGAGTTTTTGTGCTCCCCTCATTGGTACCATTACCACTGCTTCTATTCGTCTTCATCCACGTCACCTCCTTCCTTTCCGGCCCTATGCTTAAAAAGGTTCAAGGAAGAAAACCCTTTCATACGCCCGTCGCCCCTAACGCACTTGGCCAATTATTATCACTCCATTGAACGCAAGTTCGCAAGCTCCAATCCTTAAAAATCGGTTGCCAATCCCCAAGATCGTCGTTACAGTCATGCTGCTGCATTAATCACCTATTTCTGTCTCAGTCGGAAATAGCAAAATTTGAATGCTCTTTTTAGCTCCTCTGCCGGAATTAGGTGGGCAATTGTTGCAGGTGAAACCCCCTCCTCCTCTTTTTCACCTGCCCCTTCGAAGTAGCAGAGAAGTATCTGGACTTGCGCGGTGAGTGTCACGGTGCCGACAAGTGCTGGCTGCACACTTGAAATGGTCCTTGCCCTCGATCTCAGTCTCATTGACGCTGAAGGATGCCAACCCTGCTGAAACACTCGGCCAAGCGAGAGTTCGGGGCCTTGCACTCCTGACGAAGGTCGCCCTGGTCGAGGATGGTGGCAAGAGCTTCCTTGCCTATGAGACCCTCAACGGTGTGGAGAGGCATTATGGAAGCCGGATCTGCAAGGAGATTGAGCTGAGGGCTATCCGCAATACAACACAATTACTCCCAGAATATGGCCGTCGACGCTCAAAGTGTGGTACTATCATATGACAGTCTTTCTCATGCTACTCTACGCTATCTATTCAAAACTGCGCCTGTGAGCACTCGCGCAAAAGATACGGCACTACACACACTTAGCCTCTGCTTTGGTCAGGTATCACATCCATCTGACATTCTGGTAGTTGTTATTCTCAAGCACCTCAAGGAACCGCACGATCAGCCCCGATGCAATGACCATCAGCACCTAAAAGTCCACACCTGCTGGTGCCTGTGTCCACATCCGCGTTGTCGTGTTCGTCGGATGCGCTGTCCCCGAGAATGTGCACTCTGTATAGTCTTCATACCACCATATTCTCTACTGGCCTTCCCATTGGCTACTTTGCAGTCAGCGCCGGTCGTGTTTGAATTCCGTGCACAACTGGCGCGACATTGCACTTTGAGGGTGATTCAGCTACTTTTGATACGTTGTCACCCGTGCCGGAGCCATACACCTATTTCTGCATCATTGAAATCTAATCTTCACCATAGTCTTGGCTTATGTAGTCCTGGTGGGTCACCAAACAACCACGATTGGTATGTAGTTTGTTGACTGCCAAACAAATACCTTTATGATGTTATTAATTTCTAGTAACTACGCCAGAACTGGCTCATCCTACAAATCTGCGCATCTCAGTGATTCCAAGCAATCTATTGATCTCGAGGGCAGTTACAATAGCCAGATCATTGTACAATTCCAGACATTGATATGTATCGTTATCATTGGTGCGTCTACATCTCTGAATAGAACCCTCAAGTATCTCACAACATAGATGAATGCAGAACTTCCATTGTCACTATTTGCTGATCACTTGAGGAACCTGAAATTACACGATCCTGACTTCCTGTGGCTAACAAGGTCATTTTCAAAATCCCAAGAAGGCTGCTACTTTTGGCATCTATAGGATACTGATGACGGAGAAATCATTAATATTGTTCAAAGTTCAGAAGAATGCTTGACTGCTAGTAGCTTTGCTTGTCGCTTCTTTGTCTGATCAGAGCTTTTATCCTTAGTTTGCATTTTTTGTGAATAACATCTCCGTATATAGGTCCAGGGGAGACAGCTACGCTTGTCAAATGTACCAGTCACTAAAACCGGAAGTAGCTGAAGCCAAATGCTGTTCAGTAAAAATAACAACACCTTGATGATATGGATCTCAGATGAGCCAGGCATCCTATCTTCTTGACAATGTTGGCACACAGACAAGGCCCTCGCTTCCTGAAAGGCCACGACCTCAATCAACTTCTATCTTTCATGCCCTCACTTAAGGGGACGTCCTTCTCTCTACCAACGCTCGCTAATAAGTCTGAGTATGTTGTGCCCCACCTTCCTTCGTTACATCTTAGATCAGTTTTGCTACCTAGATATTACTATCAGTGTTTCGCTGATCAGGATCACTCAGCATAGCAAGATACATAAAAACAACTTACAGGCGGTAGCATACCAGAGAAAATAAGCCTGTAGTAAATAAGTTCATGTATAGAAAATCATAGTACAGTTCACGAATTTTTTTGCGTTCTCAATACTCTACTGCATGAATATGTGGGACTGCTTGTAAATGACAAGCTTTACTTTAATTTGGTTTCAAGTGTTGTTCACCCTAATGCTATTTTCGATTTTCTCTCCAAGGCTTCAAAGGGGCTATCAGCCTTGCCAAAGTACTTGATAATGCGTGACTATAAAAGTCTCCCCGAGAACCCTGAAAATAAATGTAATCACTTACAGACCTTGCTGGCGTCCTGGATGGCTCGCACCATAGGATGTTTCGCCATTTTTTCAACTGTTATCGAGTCGACAAGAACAAGAACCAGGTCGTATCATAGACAAGCGGTCATTGGACATCCAGCGGGAATTTTTGAAATTCATGTTCGGCATCTCGGCAAGTCGGAGAACATACAGTTCTATGACGATGTTTGGCTTGGCGTCTTGATGGCACTAGAGTGCTGCGGCTCCACTGAGCATCTCCTTGGGCTAATTCCCTATTTCTGCCAATCCCGTTCTCCTTTTTCCCCCCTTGCTCTCGTTGCTTGGTGTGCCTCATGAACGCTGCTGTGCGGTATCTGCTTGTCATTCTCGGGTGCATCGTAAGTCTTCATTTCTTAGCCGTGTCCCAAATAAGCATCTCAGGGTCCCATGTCCATTAGATCTCTATACACTACATCCTTTCGTTCACTCATGAATCCTATGGTCGCGCGACTTTGCCATCAAGCATCAAAAACTATTTGAATGGCATACCTAATGACGATAACATCTCAGCCCATGATAACACCGACATCGCGCCGAGTCCTGGAGTAGACGAACATCTGGCGGTGGATCGCAGAGCGAATGCTACCTTTGTTGTTCTCGCCAGAAACTCCGACCTCGATGGCATTATTCGGAGTATACGGGACGTCGAGGATAGATTCAACCGAAAATACAATTATCCCTACGTTCTCCTGAACGAAGTCCCGTTTACAGAAGAGTTCAAGTCGTGAGTTGATTATACCTCTTCCTGGGATTGTATTCGACGCTTATGGGCTTCCCAGGCGAGTCAAAGTGTTGACGAGTGCACAAATGGAATTTGGCTTGATCTCACCCGACCATTGGTACCAGCCAGACTGGATTGATGAGGAAAAGGCCACAGAAAATCGGAACAAATTAGTAGCAAGTAATGTCATATACGGAGGTGGGTATTTGACCTTTCTTATCTCTATTCTTCGCTCAAATTCTGCTCTAGGTAGTGTATCGTGAGTCTAATCTAACCAGTCTGCGTGTCAACTCATCACGCATGGCTTAGATACCGCAACATGTGTCGGTTTAACTCTGGCGTTCGTCCGCATCTCTGGCTGTTTTTTTGTCAACTGAGTTTGGAACTTTGTAATGTTTTGTCTAGTTTTTCTATCGACATCCTCTGGTGCAAAAATACCGGTGGTACTGGCGTATTGAGTGCGTTATTGCATGATTCGTGGTCATGACTAATGCACTTGATAGGCCCGACGTTCACTTCCACTGTGACATTAATAAGGATCCGTTCCTTTTTATGGAAGACAACAATAAAACATATTGTACGTTATATGGATAACAAACTCTGGGATATTTGTACGCTGAAGTTACGTTAGCATTTACAATTACGATGTATGAATTTGAGGCAACAATTCCAACACTGTGGGGGCACGTTCGAAGTATGTTTTTCATATTCTTTGTTTTAAAGTTGATCTCATCATGTGGTTACTAGAGTTCCAGGAACAACATCCTGAGTTTATTGCGAAAGATAACGCTCTAAGTTTCATGAGTACCACGGGCGAAAGCTATAATCTCTGCCACTGTACGTTATGGTAATCCATTCAGATTATCCTCACTGGTTCAAAGTTTCTGCACGATTCTGAAGGAACTTTATTCTCTTTAGTCTGGTCTAATTTCGAGATAGCGGATCTGGACTTCTGGCGAGGCGAGGCCTACAGTACATTCTTCGAATATCTTGATTCAACAGGCGGATTCTACTATGAGGTACAGGCCTTCATCGGTTTCTTACTTCAACCAGTTGACTGACACATGATCCTGTCAATTTTTATTATTTTACCACCAATATTATCTGGACATAAACAGCGATGGGGAGATGCACCTGTACATTCTATTGGTGCCGCCCTCTTCCTTCCCAAATCAAGAATACACTTTTGGGATGAAATCGGTTATGAACATAATCCATATACGCATTGTCCGAGGATGGGAAACAATTGGCAAGAGGGAAAATGCTCGTGTGACCCTCAACGAAGTTTCGGTGAGTTTTTGAATCCTATATGTCGGGAGTCGTATACCAATAACTGATTTGTATGACATGGTAGACTACGATGGATATTCGTGCATGAGCAAGTGGGACCGCTTGATGGAACAATAAGAGAAGTGCAAATGTATTAGTGATATCCTGTTGATGGTTAGTGAATGTCTGATATAGGGGCGCTGCTGGCTCCTTCGCTGGTTACCTGTATGATGATGGTTCATCCCTAGTTCGGTTGTATCTGTGCAGTGTTATTTTCATAGAGATCTAATATCTAATTGACGCAATATATCGACCAGACCATGGATTGTCAACTGAAAATACGAGTTTCCTCAAGGCTGCAGCATGCGATGAAGCCATATCACCTAAAGTTGCGACCAGGCATGGAAGGAAATTTCGCAAAAATAAGTTGTTCTATTATTTATTACTAATGTTGCGGCAAGCCCTTCCAAAACAGCATGAACAACATGGTATATGATATTATATTACGAGGGACGGGTAACGCTGGGGCCTCAGACTTTTTCACGTCCAATGACTGGTAAATTGTTATTCAGAGATTTACTAAAAGTTGAATCGTAGACTTCGCGCACACCCTACCCATTCCTCCCGTAAACACGTCCAGGACATTGGGCCCTATCTAGCCCTCCGCGTCTTAGAACTAGTTTAAACGTATAGAAACGTTGAATCCAAAAAAGTTGAATCACGTGATCAGACGCGTCCTGGCCAGTTGATTCCAATTCTACATACCACTGACTCTATTTCATGAAATATGTCAAGACTTCCAAAGCCCCGCGCTATGTCACCGCCTACAGTGATTACATTGCCATCAACAATAACTACCCGGGCTAATCTCAAACGTAAAGTCAACTCAATCGAGGAAGAGTCAGAGAACGGAGCAAATGTCCAAGAAGGACAGCCACGAAGGAAAATGGCAGCCCTAGGGAGATCAAGACCGACTCGTCCTTTACAGCCAACGCAGTCTGTAATCAATGGAGCCCTTACCGTCTCTGGCAGTAACACACTACCAAAACCATTAACAAAACCCCAAGCGCCGGCGATTACAAGGCCGGCACTCCGCACAAGGAGTGTAACTGCTTCTTATACCCAGCGTTCAGCTAGAAGATCGTTGAACTCCGTTAGCCGCGCTCGAGGCATTGCTGGCCGAAATGCAGGTTTGAGATCAAGTGCCAATTCAATCGATGCAGAATTGGACACTGAACGAGCTAATCTTGCCTCTTTGCGTTCCCAACATACCTTACTTTCTACACAACTCGAAGAATCGCGAGCACTTGAACTTAATCATCGGAAAGAACTCATAGGGTTTTCCGATGAGATCGAGCAGCTGAAGACAAAGCATGCGAAAGAAATCAAAGAACTTGAAGGAGAAATGCAGAGGAGAGTTCAAGAGACGGAAGATGTGGTGGATGAACTGCGTCAGTGTAGAGAAGATCTATCTAAGGAGGCGAAATGCATTGCGCAGTTACGAGCTGTAGTCAGCACGGGAGAGGCAAGGATCTCACAACTCGAAACCCAAGTCGCAGACCTGGAGACTCAGAATTCGAAGATAAAGGCTCAAAACGAGACTCTAGAAGCATCTTTGACAGATACAAAGGACCGTCTGGCTGCCAGCGATGTTAAAATGTCAGAGCTTAAGCAAGGGGCAATAAAGGCAGAAATGGTACGACGGAAGCTGCATAACATGGTTCAAGATCTTAAGGGCAATATTCGGGTATTTTGTCGTGTTCGACCTATTTTACCGGCGGACGCTTCTTCCAGTGGAGAGCAACTCGAGGAAATTGGTGCTGACCTTAGATTCCCGGATTCCGACTCCGAAACGCCTAATATGATCCAGTTAACTTCATCCACCCCAGCCTTCTCTGGACCCTTGAGAAAGGAGACGCACACATTCAGCTTTGATCGAGTGTTCCCTCCGCAGTCATCACAAGCACAAGTGTTCGAAGAGATCGAGCTATTGATTCAGAGCTGTGTGGATGGGTATAACGTCTGCGTTTTTGCATATGGGCAAACAGGAAGTGGGAAGAGCTGGACAATGCAGGGCGGTCCGGTGATTATTCCTGTGAGATGATTAGATCTAATTCTAATGTCTTGTTTCTTGTTCTTTTAGGAGGAAGAACAGGTGGGAATGATTCCTCGTGCCGTTGAGCAGGTTTTCCGCATTGCAGGAGAGATGAAGAGTCGCGGTTGGGAATATGCCATTGAAGGCGAATTTCTCGAAATAGTGCGTCAGAGAATGACTTTACTCTTCGATCTATTAATGCCCTGACTGTAGTATAACGAAACTATCCACGACCTCCTCATCAAAGAATCTGACTATGACAACAATAAGGTGAAACATGAAATCAAGCATGACCCCAAAACACATACAACGCGCGTAACCAACGTCACCACCGTCCCTCTGACTAGTTCCTCTCAAGTCCACACTCTCATCTCTCTAGCTCACTCTCGTCGTAGCGTTGCGGCAACGCTCGTTAACGAACGTTCATCTCGCTCGCACTCCGTCTTCACTCTCCGAATATTTGGCACACACATTGGTATATCCAACGAACCAGGAGCACCTCTCTCAGGTGGCACAGGTGAAAAATGTTCCGGCTGTTTGAACTTAGTTGATCTTGCTGGAAGTGAACGGTTAAATGTCAGTTTCGCACATCAAAATGGGTTGCCAGAGAAGGAGAGGATAAAGGAGACGCAAAATATAAACAAGAGCTTGAGCGCGTTGGGGGATGTGATTGCTGCGTTGGGAGATAAACACGAGAGGGAAAAGAGTGGAAAGGCGGATGGAATGAATGGAGGGCATGTGCCGTATAGGAATTCCAAGTTGACCTATTTGTTGCAAAATTCATTGAGTGGGAGTTCGAAAACTTTAGTGAGTGGTTCTATTTTCTTGTTGGCCTGGAACGTTGCGGAAGGCTGATGGAAATTGTAGATGTTCTTGAACCTTTCGCCGCTGGCAGTGCATTCAAGTGAATCTTTGACGTCGTTGAGGTTTGCGACCAAAGTACGTCTTCTGTTCTCTTTATAAGTCATTACAAGTTGATCAATCATTTTTACAGGTCAACAACACTCAAATTGGGGGTGCTAAGAAAACTAGTAGATAATGATACCTTGGGCAAATTATCAGGTAACTCGATGGAGGTCATCCAAGTGACTTTATTCCAGTATGCATTTGACTATGTTATCGTCATATCTTGTTTCCTGGTGTATTGTCACCGTTTACTTAATATCTTAAGTCTGTATAATATACACATCACCTCGGGGGATCTAAGGGAAGGTGATCCTAGCTGGAGAGAAGTCTCACATCATGTGCTACATCGTGAAACAATGCCCAAGTCAGACCACATCAAGATCAGGATGAACATAAAAAACAGTAGGTTGAATGATTTGAGGAAGGAAGATGAAGAAGGATGGAATGTATCCTGAAACTGAGAGAAAACGGCATAGTAATATGTTGTCCAGGAGAAGTCTAATGTTAGAAATCATGATACAGGTGATGTACCAGA
>Ga0153951_1000789_pt1 | contig 11490 bp, 9 predicted proteins | sample TSNJ035MetaG_FD_102278 | JGI IMG/M metagenome (GOLD analysis project Ga0153951, IMG submission 102278) | Attine ant fungus gardens microbial communities from New Jersey, USA - TSNJ035 MetaG | ecosystem: Host-associated > Fungi > Mycelium > Unclassified | place: USA: New Jersey, Wharton State...
CCGCTCGAATCTTCCTTCTCGAACGCGGGCGTTTCCTCGACTTCGCGGCGAATGATGTAGCCGGCGATCAGCACCACCGAACTGAGCAGGAACGGAATGCGCCAGCCCCACGAATTGAACGATGCGTCGTCCATGTAATAGGCGAGCGGCAGGAACACCGCGGCGGCGAGAATCTGCCCGGCCTGCACGCCTTGCAGCGTGAAGCTTGCGTAGTAGCCGCGCCGCCCGAATGGCGCGTGTTCGAGAATCATCGAACTGGCGCCCGAGATTTCCCCGGCGACCGCGAAGCCCTGGATCAGGCGCAGCACGACGAGCAGCACCGGCGCGAGGAAGCCGATCTGGTGATAGGTCGGCAGCAGGCCGACCGCCATCGTCGAGAGCCCCATCAGGAACATGCACAGGAGCAGCACGTTCTTGCGGCCGTGCGTGTCGCCCCAGTGCCCGAGAAAGAGCGCGCCGATCGGCCGCGCCACGTAGCCGACGCCGTAGGTGGCGAGCGAGGCGACGATCGCGATCTTCGGATTGCCGGAAGGGAAGAACAACTGAGGGAAGATCAGGGCCGCGGCCTGAGCGTAGATGAAGAAGTCGTAGTACTCGAGCGCCGAGCCGATCCAGCCGCTGGCGGTTGCCTTGCGAGCCTGCGAGCCGTGCCCGCCGCTTGCCGATGCGTTCGTTTCCATATCGTCTCCTGATCAGAGTGTGTTTTTGTCAGCTTCTATGGCTGGATCATTGGCGCCTGTAATGCAGGACTTCGCAAGCCAGGACTTTCCTGGTGGGCGTTGCCGCGGTGCGGCATGAATCGCCTGGGCTTGCCGACCGGCGCTTGCTCAACTCAGCCGTTACGACTAGGGTAATAGAGTTCCGTCCTGACACAATGCGACCAGATGTCAAATCAGAATGCGCTCACAGCCACGAATGAATCCTTCCTGCGCGATCTGCAGCTGTTTTGCCATATCGCGCGGCGCGGCAGCTTCGTCGCGGCGTCGACGGAAATGGGCCTGTCGCCGTCGCATGTGAGCAAGCGCATCGCGATGCTCGAGGCCGGTCTCGGCGTGAAGCTGTTTCAGCGCACCACGCGCAGCGTGAGCGTGACGAGCGACGGCGAAACCGCTTTGCAGTGGGCGCAGAAAATTCTCGACGACGTGCAGGGCATGACCGACGCGTTCGCCGATCGCCGCACGGAGCTGCGCGGCGTGCTGCGCATCAGCACGAGCCTGCGGCTCGGCCGCAAGCACGTCTCGCCGATTCTCACGATGCTGCGCGAGCGCCACCCGAACCTCGAAATCTGGCTCGAACTGCTGGACCGGCGCGCCGATGTGGTCGGCGAGAACTTCGACATCGACGTGCGCGTCGGCGAAGTGCAGGAGCCGCATCTGATCGCGCACAAGATGGTGGAGAGCGCGCGCATTCTGTGCGCCTCGCCGGCTTATCTGGAGCGGCGCGGCGTGCCGCTCGACCCCGCCGACCTCGCGCAGCACGACTGCCTGCTGTTTCGCGGCCGCGACGACCGCTTCGGCGTGTGGCGTCTCGGCGGGCCGCATGGCGAGAAGAGCGTGAAGGTGACGGGCACGGTCGCGTCGAATCTGAGCGACATCGTCGTGCAATGGGCGCGGGACGGTTACGGGATCGTGATGGTGTCGATCTGGGACGTCGCCGAAAGCCTGCGCTCGGGCGAACTCGTGCGGATTCTGCCGGCGTATCTGCAGCCGGCCGACGTGTGGGCCGTGACGGCCGAGCGGTTGTCGTCGTCGGCGCGGATTCAGGTGTGCATCGAGTTTCTCAGGGAGCAGTTGACGAGCGGACCTTATGCGCTCGTCACGCGCGGCGTGGGCGGGTTCTGAGGAGTCGAAGCGCCGAGGTTCGGCCACTGCATGGCGCGGCGCGTTTTACACGCTCGAAGCCGCATCCTCTTCGGCTGCGTCGAGCGTGCCGCGCTGCACCGTCGCCACGGCATCCGTCATGACCGCGGCGGCGACCGGGCGCGGGTCGTCGATGCTGTAACGCAGGCGCCCGCCTGCCAGGTAAAAGCGTAGCCCGCGATGCCGCATCAGATAGGCGAGGCCGACCAGCGCCGCGCTGAAGCCCGAGGCCGCGCCCACGCCGAGCGCCCAGCGCGGCCCGAAATGATCGGCGACCCAGCCGACCACCGGCGCGCCGAGCGGCGTGCCGCCGAGCGAAAGCGCCAGCAGGATCGCGATCACGCGGCCGCGCATCGCGGGCTCGGTGGTCAGTTGTACGAGGCTGTTGGTCGAGGTCGTGAAGGTTTGCGTCGAGACGCCGATGATGATGAGCACGAGGCCGAACAGCACGTAGTTCGGCATCAGCGCAGCCGCCGTGCAGCCGGCGCCGAACACCGAGGCGGCGCCGAGCAGCAGCGCCATGCGCGGCCGCGCGCGGCGCGCCGCGAGCAGCGCGCCCGTGACCGAGCCGATCGCCATCGTCGAGCTGAGCACGCCGTACTCGCCCGCGCCCGCATGAAACGCGGTGACCGCCATCGTCGAGATGAAGATCGGGAAGTTCAGGCCGAAGGTGCCGATCAGGAACAGCATCAGCAGCGCCGCCTTCAGATCAGGGCGCTTCCAGACGTATTTGAAGCCTTCGACGAAGCTGCCGCGCGTGCGCACCGCGAGCGGCTTGCTGTGCAGTTCGTGCAGGCGCAGCATGCGCAGCGCGCCGAGCACGGCGACGAACGACAGCGCGTTGATCAGGAACACCCAGCCGGTGCCGACCGAGGCGATCAGCAGGCCCGCGACGGCCGGCCCGATCATGCGCGCGGCGTTGAACGAGGTCGAGTTGAGCCCGACCGCATTGGCGAGATCGGCCTCGCCGACCAGGTCGGAGACGAAGGTTTGACGCGCGGGGGAATCGAAGGCGGTCACGCAGCCGAGCAGTCCCGCGAACAGATAGACCTGCCACAACTGCGCGAGCCCGGTCACGGTGAGCAGACCGAGCACGAGCGCCAGCGTGCCCATCGCCGCCTGGGTCGCGAACAGCAGCTTGCGGCGGTCGAAGTGATCGGCCGCATAGCCGGTGAGCGGCAGCAACAGCATCTGCGGGCCGAACTGCAGCGACATGACGATGCCGACCGCCGTCGCGTTGTGATGCGTGAGTTCGGTGAGCACGAGCCAGTCCTGCGCCGTGCGCTGCATCCACGTGCCGACGTTCGAGACGATGGCGCCGCTCGCCCAGACGCGGTAGTTGAAATTGCGCAGCGAACGGAACGTGGAGCTCACGGCAAGGTTTCCTTGGCGCCGGATGGTGGGCGCGCATGCGTGCATACATGTGAGCCATGAACGGCCGCCGCTGACGGCTGTTCATGGCACGGGCTCATGGCGCCCGCTTATGACTCCTGCTTACGGCACCTGCTCGATGACCTGCCCGGAGACACGCTCGATGACCCGCTCGATGAAGCCCGCTCAGGCGCGTGAGCTTTCGAGCAGGGCGAGCACTTCCTGCGTCGTGCCGGTTTCGCCGAGGCGGGGGAAGATGCGCGTGATGCTGTTGACGTGCGCGTCGGCGTTGAGGTCGGTCATTGCGTCGACGACGAGCGTCACGTTCAGGCCGAGTTCGCTCGCGAAGCGCGCGGTCGATTCGACGCCGATGCTGGTCGCGATGCCGGTGAGCACCACCTGCGTGACGCCCTGGCCGTCCAGATACGCGGCGAGGTCCGTGTTCGTGAACGCGCCCCAGGTGCGCTTGGTCACGACGTGGTCCGACGGCTGCTGCTTCAGCTCGGGCAGCAGGTCCGCGAAACCGGCCGGGAAATCGCCGGGGGGACGGCCCTGTTCGGTGCGCCCCGGGGCGCCGGCCGTGACGTTCACGAGCACGACGGGCAGGCCGTGGCGGCGGAACGCGTCGAGCAGCGTGACCGAACGCTCGACGATTTCGCCAGCCGGATGCGCGGTGGGCAGCGCGACGACGCCGCGCTGCAGATCGACGACGACCAGTGCGGTTCTGGCGTCGAGAGTGGTGAGTGCCATGGAGTGCTCCTGCGAGTGGCGAATAGGGTGAGCGCGAATGCGGGTCGCGCGTTATGAATCGACGAGGCGTTTGAGCAGATCGACGCCCGTCGCGAGTTGTTGCTGCTCGGCCGGCGAGAAGTGCGTCTGTATCGTGCGATACAGCCAGTCTTCGCGCGCCGCGCGGCTTGCCTTGACCTTCCTGCGAAAACTCGGCGTGAGCGAGAGAACCGTCTGCCGCCCGTCGTTGGGATCGGGCGTGCCGCTCACGAGCCCAGCGGCTTTCAGTGCCGCGAGCGTTTCCCCCATCGACTGCGGACGCATGCCGTGCGCACGCGCGAGCGCGCTGACGGTCGCCGGGCCTTCGCGTTCGAGCTGCGTCAGCACCTGTACCTGCGACGGCGTGAAGTCGCCCACGTGGGCTTCTTCGCGCAGACGCCGGCGCAGCTTGCTGTTCAGCACGCGCAGGTCTTCGGCCAGCGCATGCAGCGCTTCCGGTGTTACCGGCGAGGGGGGAGTGCTCATGCGGCGAGATGAGGTGAAGGTTAACTATGAAGGTTACCTTCACATCTTGTTCGGGTCAAGCCAGCGGCGATGAGCATGACCCGGCCGGCGAGTCTCATGGCGACGCGAGCGGGAGACTTCAGCAAGCAACATCAGCGGGCACGTGCGCGGCGGCCGAGAAAACGCCAGAGCGCGCCGCCGGCCAGCATGGCGGCGCCGAGCACGATGCCGAGCAGCACCAGCGTGCTCAGATGCTCGTGGACCACCGGCACGTTGCCGAACAGATAGCCGGCCGCGATCAGCGAGACGACCCATAGCGCGGCACCGGCGGTGACATAGGTCGCGAAGCGCGCGAAGGTCATGTGCGAGACGCCGGCGGCGAACGGCGCGAACGTGCGCACCACGGCGATGTACGGCGACAGCAGGAAGGTCAGGCGGCCGCGCGCTTCGCTGAACGCGTGCGCGCGTTGCAGCGCGGCGCGGTTCAGCCATGCGTAGTTCGAGGTATAGACCTTCTCGCCGACCGCGCGGCCCAGCCCATAGCCGACGATGCTGCCGCCCACCGTCGCGACGAATAGCACGGGCGCGACGATCCAGACGTTGAGCGCGCCGGTGGCCGCCAGCGCGCCGCAGATGAAAATCAGCGGATCGCCGGGCAGGAAGAACAGCGGCAGAAAACCGTACTCGACGAATACGACGACGAACAGCAGCGCATAGACCGCGGAGCCGAATTGCAGGATCAGCGTGCTCAGGTGCTGGTCGAGGTGCAGCGCGATCTGCAAGGCGTTCATCAGGTTCATCGGCGGCAGCGGCGAGGTAGGTGGCGGGATGCCACGAGTGTAGCCTCGCGCGCGGCCATGTTGGGGCGGGCGCGTTGGGGGGCGCGTGTTGCCGGCGCAAAAAAACGGCGGGCGTGACCGAAGCGATCTCCGGTCACGCCCGCCATACGGGTTTGACGGCAGCGGCGGTCGGCCCGCGCTGCCGCTGATGCCACCCGCTGCTTACTGCACTTCTTCCAGCGTCGGATAGTCGGTATAGCCGACTTCGCCGCGCGCGTAGAACGTGGCCGGATTCGGCTTGTTCAGCGGCGCGTCGGTCTCGAAGCGGCGCACGAGGTCCGGGTTCGCGATAAACAGCTGACCCCACGCCACCGCATCCGCTTCACCGGCGTCGAGCACCTGCTGCGCGGTTTCTTTCGTGAACTTTTCGTTCGCGATGTACGGGCCGCCGAATGCCTTCTTCAATTGCGGGCCGAGGCGGTCCTCGCCGAGCGCTTCGCGCGCGGCGATGAACGCGATCTTGCGCTTGCCGAGTTCGCGCGCGACATAGCCGAACGTCGCGGCCGGGTCCGAATCGCCCATCGTGTGCGAATCGCGGCGCGGCGCCAGATGCACGCCGACGCGGTTTGCGCCCCACACGCCGATGCACGCGTCGGTGATTTCGAGCAGCAGACGCGCGCGGTTTTCGATCGGGCCGCCGTAAGCGTCGGTGCGCTTGTTGGTGCTGTCCTGCAGGAACTGGTCGAGCAGATAGCCGTTCGCGCCATGTATTTCGACGCCGTCGAAGCCGGCGGCCTTGGCGTTTTCAGCGCCCTTGCGGAACGCTTCGACCACGCCGGCGATTTCGTCGAGTTCGAGCGCGCGCGGCGTCACGAACGGACGCTCGGGGCGCACGAGGCTCACGTGGCCGCCGGCCGCGATCGCGCTCGGCGCGACCGGCAGTTCGCCGTTCAGGAACACCGGGTCCGAAATGCGGCCGACGTGCCACAGCTGCAGGAAGATCTTGCCGCCCGCATCGTGCACGGCCTGCGTGACGAGCTTCCAGCCTTCGACCTGTTCCTGCGACCAGATGCCCGGCGTTTCCGCGTAGCCGACGCCCTGCGGCGTCACCGAGGTCGCTTCGCTGAGGATCAGGCCGGCGCTCGCGCGCTCGGCGTAGTGGCGCGCCATCAGCGCGTTCGGCACGCGGATTTCCTCGGCGCGCTGACGCGTGAGCGGCGCCATGATGATGCGGTTCGACAGCGTAAGGTCGCCAATTTGCAGCGGATCGAAAAGAGTCGGCATGAGAGTTCACCTTTGGCGGCGGGCCGGGCCCGGCGCCTTGAAAGACTGCGTGAAAAAGGAAGCGCGGCGATGCGAATACGCTGCTCAGAGCTGCGCGTTCATGTGTTCGAGGAACGCCTGAATGACGGGCTCGTTGCGCTTGAAAAACACCCATTGGCCGACACGTTTCGACGTGACGAGCCCCGCGCGCTGCAGCGCGGCGAGGTGCGCCGACACGGTGGACTGCGACAGTCCGCAACGTTCGTCGATCATGCCCGCGCACACGCCGTGCTCGAGCGGGAACTCCTGATCGGCGAAATGCACGCCCGGCTCGCGCAGCCAGCCGAGAATCTCCCGGCGGACCGGATTGGCCAGCGCTTTGTGGATCGCGTCGAAATCGGGCGTCATCTGGATCGTTTTCAAGCTGATTCGACAACCGGCACACGGAACGCCGAAGGGCGCCCGCGCGATTGCATCGCTACAGGACGAATTATATATCGTAATTTGACGATATGCATGAAGCCACTACTGCCAATGGGGATGCCTAAGGGCCAACGGGCGGCGGCCCCTGGTGCCATTGCACCAGGCATCGATGCGCCTCGCATAGAGGGACGATTCGCACGGCACGCATGGGTTCACGCCGCGCCGCCGCTTTGTATATGATCCTCGCGGGGACACCTGTTCAATAATCGGCGGCAACAACCGCTATTCGTTGGGAAAGCAATGAGTGACACGACGCAGCCACCGTTTTCCGTTCTGTTCGTCGACGACGAGGAGATGTCGCGCAACCATTTCTCCCGTGCGATTCGTGCCGATTACTGCGTGCACGTCGCGCAGAGCGCGGACGAGGCGATCGAGCTGCTCGGCACGCACGGCGCCGAGATCGCCGTGCTCGTGACCGACTACCGGATGCCGGGCCGCGACGGCGACGACCTGCTGCGCCAGGTCGCGCAGGAGTATCCGCAGATCATCCGCATCCTCGTGACCGCCTATGCGGACAAGGACATGCTGCTGCAAACGGTCAATACCGGCGACGTCTTCCGCATTCTCGAAAAGCCGCTGCGCACGGAGAAGGTGCGCGAGGTGCTGCAACTGGCGATCGCGCGCTACGCGGAACGCGAAACGCGGCAACAGCGTCTGCTCGCGATGGACGAAACGCTGGCCTTCCTCGCCCATGAACTGAACACGCCGCTCGCGGCGATTTCGCTGTTCGCGCGCTCGGTCGAGAACGACGTCGCGGAGCAGTACGATCCCGACCGGCAGAAGGAGATCGGCGACGCGGCGCGCTCGATGCTCGACAACGCGCAGTATTGCCTCACGCTGATCTCGTCGTTCTGGGCGACCGTGCACAAGAGCGGCGGCCAGCCGTCGGCCTCGGAGACGGGCGGGCGCGAGATCAAGGCGACCCGGCTGATCGCGTCGCTGCTCGACACCTACCCGTTCGTCGGCACGCAGCGCGACTGGATTCGGGTCGACGTGCAGGGCGATTTCGTCGTGCGCGCGATGCCCAATTGCGTCGCGCTCGTGCTGTCGTCGCTGATGTCGAATGCGTTGCGCGCGCTCGGCGACACGGCCGCACCGTCGCTGTGGCTCGAAGTGGTCGAGAATCCGGAGCCCGAGATCCGCCTGCGCGACAACGGCCCCGGGATCGCGCCCGAGGTCAAGGCGCGGCTGCTGCAGGACCCGGTGACGACCTATGCTGGAGCCGGCGGGCATGGCATGGGGATGATCTTCTGCAATCGCATCATGCAGTCGTTCGGCGGGCGGCTCGGCGTCGAATCGACGGTCGGAGAGGGCACCACGGTCACGATGGGCTTTCCGAACCTCGGCTTTGCCAGCCTGACGAGCCGTGCCGAGGGCGCGGGCGATTGAAATGAGCGGGGGGTGTGCCGGGTTGAGCTGGGCACAACCCGGCAACGCTACGCACGCGTCACGCACCATCGCGCACCATCACGCGCCGCTCACCCTCGGGCACGCTCAATCGCTCATCGCATCGCGATGATCGTGCCGCGCGTTCGCCGCTGCATGGTGGCGCTGCAGCGCATCGGCCGAACGCGTGCTCAGCACGCGGATTTGCGCGAGCCAGTCGGTTTCGAGCGGCCACTCGCCCGCGATCACGCGCGGATAGATCTGCCGCGCATAACCATGCAGCGCCTTTGCGCCGATGTTGCCGCTGACGCCGAGCAGCGCATGCAAGGCCACGTGCGTCGCCTTGAGGTCGACGGCCGCGGTGCTCGCCACGAGCTGCGTCACGAGCGTGCGGATCTGCTCGATACCGTTGATGAACGATTCGTCGAGCAGATCGAGCGCGGCCAGTTCTTCGAGATGTTCCTCGTCGAGCAGGTTGTCTTCGGGCACGGCCGCAAGCGGGCTCGCGGGAGTGATTGATGCATCTGGCATCGTCGGCGCGAGCGGCGCGTCCGCGGGTTCCGTCTGCGTGGCTGCGGCGAGGCTCGCCGCCGCTTGCGCGGCGCCTTGACCATGCGTGCCGAACTGGCGCGCGAGACATGCATAGAGCGCGCCGGCCTGTACCGGTTTGATCATCACTTCGTTCATGCCGGCTGCGAGACAGGCCTGGATCGATTCGGAGTCGGAATGGCTCGTGAGCGCGATGACCGGCACCGTGGCGTAGGCGTCGGTACGCGCGCGGATCGCCTTCGTCGTGTCGATGCCGCTCATGCCCGGCATGTTCATGTCCATCAGGATCGCGTCGATAAAGCCGTCTTCCTGCAGGCGCGTCAGCACGGCCTGGCCGTGTTCGGCCTCGACCACGCTCGCGCCGCAGCGCTCCAGATAGGCCTTCGCGACGAGCCGGCTGTAGGTGTCGTCGTCGGCGACGAGGATCGAGCGGCCGATCAGGCCGTCGGGCCGCAGCCCCGCATCGTGCCGCGTGCCGTTCTCGAACAGCGCCTGCAGCGCGGTGATCAGTTCCTGCACGCTCGACGTCTTGCTGATGATCTCGTCCATGCCGGCGCGGCGCGAGCGCAGGCGCACCGCGTTGCCGGGCTCGGCGGTATAGGCCGCGATCAGCACGTTGCGGTTCGGACATTCGCGCTCGGCGCGAATCCGCTCGGTCGTCGCATAGCCGTCCAGGCCCGGCATGCTGATGTCCATCAGCACGAGGTCGTAGGGCGACGCGCGGCGCAGCGTGGCGAGCGCGACTTCGCCGCTTTGCGCCTCGCTCACGTAGGCACCGGCCTTGGTCAGCACGCGGCGGGTGCGGGCACGCAGCGTGTTGTCGTCGTCGACGACGAGCACGCGCTTGCCGCGGAACACCGGCATCGCGCGCTCGAAGATCCGCCGCTCGTGGTCCGCGACTTCCTCGGCCGACACGGCCGGAAAGCTCAGCGTGAACTCGGTGAACTTGCCGACTTCCGACTGGCATTCGATGTTGCCGCCGAACGCGCGCATCGCGCGCTGGCAGTAGGCGAGCCCGAGCCCCGTGCCGCCCGAATTGCCGGCCGTGCGAAACGGCTCGAACAGATGCGGAATAAGCTCGGCGGCGATGCCCGCGCCAGTGTCGCGCACGATCACCTTATTGCGCTCGACGATCAGCGTGAGCGTGGCCTGCGGATACGGGGCAATGTGATAGAGCGAGTTCTTGATCAGGTTGAACAGCGTGAACAGATAGACCGTTTCGTCGACCTTGAAGATGAAGTCCTTCCTGACGGCGATGCTGATTTTCGCGCGCTCGTTGTCGTTGTCGAAGCCGTATTCCTCGAGCGCCTTGCGCGTGGTGGCCGCCGCGTGCAGGTAGCTCAGGCTGTCGGAGCGGATCGATTTCGCGCTGACTTCGTCGAGCGTCATCGCGATGATGCGCAGGCCGCGCTCGATCGACAGCTGCCCCTGGGCGAGATGGTTGTACAGCACGGACGCCCGGCCGTGCGTGAGGGTCGTCGCTTCGCCGGGCTCGGTCACGGCGGGCAGCGCTTCCTGGACGCGGTCGAGCACATGGCGCAACTGGCTCAGCGGATTGCGCATTTCATGCGCGATGGAGCCCGCGAGCGCCTGCAGCGCGCGATTCTTTTCGACGAAGATGCGCCCCTTGCTGATGGCGTGGCTGAACGCCATGCTGCACAGCACGACCACCGGCAGCAGTGCGATATTCGATTTGTCTTCGGCGCTGAGCACGACCGGGTGCGGCGCGCTGAGCACCGCGGCGAAGCCGCCGGAGAACACGCCGATGCCGATGCAGGCCATCAGCAGCAGCGGATTGTCGATGCACAAGGCCAGAATGAAGATCATCATGACCTCGGTCATCATCCACATCGTGGAGAAATCGTTTCTGACCGTCAGAAACGTGCAGACGAACGGCAGCACGTAGATCAGGCAGCAATGCCAGTAGATCAGCAGATAGTGGTTGTCGCGCTTCGGCCAGCGCGACTGGAACAGCAGCGGAATGCATACGGCCGCCGCGCTGAGCCGCAGCATCAGGTTGTCGTAGGGCTGCGGAAGGATGTAGGTCCAGACGACGTAATAGATGGGGTGGCACAGGAGGCCGAGTGCGCCTCCCCACCGGATCGCAAACCTGCTTCTTTCGAGCATATCCCGCATCGTTTCGCGTGATATCGCCATCAGGCCTCCGTTCACGTTACGACCCCATCAACTCATGCGTATTGAATCGATGCGCTTCCAGTCCCTCGAGGCTGACCGGCGCGCCGTTCTTGCCGTGGAACGGACCGACCGAAAAGCCGTTTTTCTTGAGGAGACTGTGAGTATAAGAGACGGACCACACGGGCGGGCTGCCAATGATGAAATCGGAGGCGATACCTTCCTGCCAGGCCGAATAGCCTTCGGCGAAGCAGGTGTAGCAGTCGCGCGTGGACGGCAGCCGGAACGGGAACGCGGTATCGAGTCCGGCCGGGCCGCGGGCGAAGCATTCGATATAGAGCGTATGGCCGCGCGAAGCGAGTTCGGCCTCGACGCTCGCCGCGCGCGGATGCGAGTCGTCGATCCAGAACTGCGCGCGCTTGAGATCGGCGGCG
>Ga0153951_1000790_pt1 | contig 11478 bp, 10 predicted proteins | sample TSNJ035MetaG_FD_102278 | JGI IMG/M metagenome (GOLD analysis project Ga0153951, IMG submission 102278) | Attine ant fungus gardens microbial communities from New Jersey, USA - TSNJ035 MetaG | ecosystem: Host-associated > Fungi > Mycelium > Unclassified | place: USA: New Jersey, Wharton State...
TCAGGCCGAAGCCATCCCCCATCGCTTTTTGAGAAAAAACTGGATCGGACACATCAGCAAGCGCCACAACGGCACCATCGGCCGGTGCCAAGAAAGTCTTGGGCGTCCAATCAACTTTTTCATGCTTCTTAAAGAAATTAAACATTCATGTCCCTCCTATTTCGGCCGGCGAAAGAACTTGCCAACCATTTGTGAAGATGTAGTTAAGTGTGAAACATTGTGCTGATAATCTTGTTGCAAATAGCGATAATAAATCAAATCAATCACGTATAGCTGGCTTAATAGTGAGGTGGTCGCCGCTGAGCGAACCTTGGAATGTGACTCCGTGCCATCGGTCAATAAGACGACCGAAGCCAATTGACCCAGGTCACTCTGTGGGTTACTGGTAAGCGCAATGACGGGAATTTGTTGTTGAACCGCCAGTTGACCCAATTTGACCGTCTCAACAGTCTGGCCAGAGTTTGAAATCAACACCATCACTTGCGGGCGTTCTGGTAACAAAAGATTGACCGCCATTTGATGCGTGTCCTGTGAATTAATCGCCACTTTGCCAATCCGGGTAAATTTCTGCGTGACATCTTGGGCCACCAAGTCAGAGGCGCCCAGGCCATAGACATGGATGACTTCTGCCGCTTGCAAAAGGTTCACGGCTTGATTCAGCGTTTCTTCGTCGAGTTGTTGGTTGGTTGTTTCAATACTATGCTGCGTGCGCAAGGCTAATTTTTGCTTAATGACCGCTAGCGTGTCAGTCGGCGCCACCTCTTCATAGAGTGGGGTCTCATCATTATTGATGCCCGCTAGTTCTACTTTCAGTGTTTTAAACCCGTCTAAGGAAAGGTGTTTGGCGAACCGGACAATGGTCGCCTGACTGACGCCACTTTCTTGCGCCAATTCGGCGATACTTAAGCGCACCACCTGCTCGGCGTGGGTGAGAATATAATCGCCCAATTGTTGCTCGGTCTGACTCATTTCTGGTAATTTCTCATGAATCGTTAGCAAAATCGTATTAGCCATGGTCACTCACATCCTATTTCTCAATTGCGCCGCGGACGAACCCACTCGCAGCTTCAAGGCGCTTGGCTGCTTGCGCAATGTCATCATCCGTCATTAACATCACAATCGCAAGCTTAACCGATTGATCAGCCGCTTCCAGCGCCTGACCAGCTGTCGCTTCGTCAACGTGAGTGATTTGCATGATGATATTTTTGGCCCGTTGGACCAGCTTTTCATTGGTAGGCCGGACATCGACCATCAGATTGCCGTAGGTCTTGCCAATCCCAACCATGGACGCTGTTGAGAGCATGTTCAGCACCATCTTCTGAGCAGTCCCAGACTTCAAGCGGGTTGACCCAGAAAGGATTTCAGGGCCAGGCACCACTTCAATGGCCACATCCCCAAAAGCACTGATTTCAGCATTGACGTTACAGGATAAAGCCACTGTTCTGGCCCCCAACTTTTGCGCGTACTGCAAGCCGCCAATCACGTAAGGCGTCCGTCCACTGGCCGCGATGCCAACCACAATGTCTTTTGCATCGAGATGGCGGGCATCCAAATCAGATGCTGCCAGCGTAAGACTATCTTCCGCACCTTCCACAGCAGTGGTCATGGCTTGTTGCCCACCGGCAATAAGGCCTTGGACCATTTCAGGATCAATCCCAAAAGTGGGCACACACTCCGCTGCATCAAGCACGCCTAATCGGCCACTGGTCCCAGCACCGATGTAGAACAACCGCCCGCCTTGTTTAAAGGCCGCAGTAATCAAGCTGACCGCTTCAGCAATTTGTGGGAGTTGTTGTTCAACGGCAAGGGGTACTTTTTTGTCTTCTGCATTCATTGTGGTCACGATTTCTAAAGGCGTCATCTGATCCAGATTCATCGTGGCCGCGTTTTGAGCTTCGGTGGTTAATTTCGTAATATCCATGGTTAAACTCCTTTCGTGGCCATAATTTTAATTGCTTGATTGGCCGAACAGAATGGTAGTAAGTCACAGTCACTGGCCACTACTTGACCAATGACGTTCACTGTCGCATTAGCCGGTAAGGCGCGTTTCACAATTTCCAATTCACCTTCATACCGGGCAGCACGTGCATTATCGAGGGTGATCGCCCCAACTAGCCGTGGCGTGGTTGTCGCTGGTTCGACGTGGCCCTTTAGTAAGCGCCGACCTTCCGCCAAACGAATCACATCCCGGGCCACATCAGCCCGTTGATGCAACACCTGGTCAAAATACGCCGGCCGCTGCTGCAATTGGGCGTGTAAAACGACCACACCGGCTTGCGTATACTGCGTGAGTTGTTCCAAAGTGGTCGAACTCAATGTTGGGTCCCCAATGAAGATATGGGTCACATTCAATTGCTGCATATCGAGCATTGCCGCCAATGGATGCAGATAGCGATGGGCTTCCAAAGTTGGCAACCCAGCAAAGACTGGACCGCGGCGTTCGCCATCTCCGGCCACAAACGCCATGACTGTGAAGCCATGATCCACCAGCCAGTGATTCTTTTGCTTAAACCAGTCGCGATCTAACCCCGTATTTTCCCGCGGATAATAGTTGTGCCAGGCTTCCAGATGATCAAAGTTGGCGTGGCTCGCCGTCAGTTCTTGAATATCCGCCTCAGTAATTGTGCTGGCATTCAGTGCGATATGAAAAGTCTGGGTGAGCGTTGCAATATCGGCCATGGTAATCCCATCATCCATCCGCAACGTGGTCACATGTCGCTGTTGAAAAGCTGACAAGTCAGTGAGAGCCAGACCCAACCGCGTGAGTGCTGCAGCCGAGACATCAACGGTTAACACTAACTCATATTGCTCACAGAGCTGACCCAGTTGTTGGAGATGAGCCAAGAGCAGACTTGGGTCATCTTCTGGTAAGTTGACCGAGGTGAAGACCCCTTTGAACCCAGCAGCCGCATAAGTTTTCAAGATCTGTTCTTGTGAAGCATCAATCTCATCGTGTAAATACATTGAAAATCCTAGCATGTGCTCACCCTACTTTTCTGGATAAACTTCATCGATCCGTGATTCATCAACCCCAAAGAACCAGGTCATCACGAAGCCCCCGATATAAGCCACTAAGAGTGCTAACAGGTATGGGAATTGTTGTCCAGGTTGCATAATCAACAGGCCGAATAAACCAGACACACCCTGAGAAACAGCCCCAAGGTGGAATAAGGAAGCCGCAATCCCACCAAAACCAGCACCGATACATGCGGTAATAAATGACCGACCTAATGGCAACGTCACGGCGTACATCAGTGGTTCACCAACCCCGAGAATCGCAACAGGAATGGAACTCATGACCATTTTCTTGAACCGCTTGTTGGCTGACTTGAAGTATAAGGCTAAGCCGGCACCAACTTGACCACCACCGGCCATCATTAAGATTGGCAGCAGGTAGTTAATCCCTTTTGTTGGGCCATTTGGATCATTGAGTAACACGTGGATTGGCGTCAATGCTTGGTGCAAGCCGACGGAAACTAATCCTAAGAATGTTGATGATAAGAGGAACCCACCAAAGACACTCATCTTGGTGTAAATAAAGTCCATGACCAGATAAATCCCATTGGTTAACCATGCCCCTGCAGGTTGTAAGAAGACCACCGCAATCAAGGCACCGATAATGACCGTCAATAATGGCGTGAAGAACGTATCCAAAATGCTTGGCATGAAGCGGCGAATATTGCGTTCCAACCAGGCGAAGAAAATACCCATGAACAAGGCGGTCATCAACCCACCAACACCAACAACGTATGGCGAATTAGTGAGCGGCATCAAAACGCCTTTCGCTGCCAGTGGGAAACCAGGTACCACAACCCCTAAACAGAGCGTGCCCCCAATCCCACCAAGGATGGCGCTACCTTTGAATTCTCGCGCGGCGTTCATCCCCACAAAGATTGGTAAGAACGTAAACAGTCCCCAGCCTAACGTCTTAATGGTCATGTACCACCAATCCGTCATAAAGGCTTGATGCGTTTGGAAATCAATGACGTTGGTTAAGCCATTGATTAACCCAGCAGCAATAATCCCTGGTAACAAAGGAATGAAGACATTGGCAATGTGCTGCAACCCACGTTGAAGTGGCTTGTCGTGCTTCGCCTTATTGGCTGACTTGTTTTCTTTGGCGATTGATTTAACATCGGTCGATTGACTCATCGAGGTATCTTGGGCGACTTCACTCTCGTCTTCTTCGCCAGAACCTAAAGGCACGCCAGTCATTTCAGCAAAAGGTTCCGCAACTTTATTCACTTTGCCCGGACCCAAAACAACCTGCAAGGTGTCCGCATCCACAACGGCCAGCACCCCATCAATATCTTTGAGGCCATCGGCGTTGACTTTATCCTTATCCTTCACCCCGAGACGTAACCGGGTCATGCAGGACACGTTGGAGGCAATGTTGTCTTTACCGCCAACATTTTCCAGAATCTTTTTGGCCATTTCTTCGCTGTTCATAATCTCGTCTCCTTATTCATCGAATTTCGACGTATTGTTAACACTTTTCCCGTGATACATGAGTGATCTTCCATCCAATCCCTCCAATTGGTATCGCTTACAAACAGAGTATACGTCCGATGAAGTAAAGTTTCAAGTAAATGTTTTAAAAAATGTAAAATAAGAAATTTTGTTTCATTATGGTCTGGTTTTTGGGACAAAAAAATAGACCGCCAACGGCAGCCTATTGCTTAGTGAACGCGCTTTGGTCGCCAGTGCCATGTCAGCACCAATGCGGCCAGCAAGCCAGTTAATCGTTTCATCTTCTCACCTTACTTTATACTTGACCAAGCCCCTGCGCAAAATCACGCAGAATCTGAGTGGCCTGGGGCGTCGTCACAAGTGTCTGGCGCCATTGTTCTGGAATCGTTGCTGCGGGATGGCCAGCCAGGAAAATCATTGCGGCCAACTGAGCTACCGTGTCGGCATCATTGCCGAGATTCACGGCCGTGAGCACAACCGCTTCAAACGTATCCGCCTGAAAGTTCGCCCACAACGCGGCTTCCAGTGAGTGCACCACGTAGCCGTCACTGGCAATCACCGTTTCTGGCAGCGCCGCAAAGGCCGTGTCCCGCAACCGGGAAAAGTGCATCAAGTCATCAGTCTGATTCACTTCTTCGGCGCGGTTCAACGCAATCGCCAGTGCACTGGCTAAGTCTTGGCCCATGAACAACTCGCGCAAAAGCTCACAGTAAATCACACTGGCAACGACCGCTCGCGGATGCGCGTGGGTAATCACCGTATAGTCGTGAATTGCCGCAATTCGGGCAACCAAATCAACCTGATCCAACAAACTGACCGCTAGTGGCGCCAAGCGCATAATCGCGCCATTGCCATTGGCAAACTCTGAGGGGTCGCCGCAATCCAGAGGCGCCACATGGGCCCGAAAGTTATCGATGGCCTTTTGCGTTGTGGCGCCGATATCAAACATATGGCCAAACGGCGTATAGTCGCCCACTGCGACATAGCGGACCATTTTATGGAACAAATCCTCTAGGTCGCCGCCTTCAGTCAGGTTCGCCATCAAAATCAAGGTCAATGATGAATCGTCTGACCAAGTGCCTTGTGGTTGATTGTATGTGCCGTAGCCCGTCATCCCCGTCACTGACACAGACTGGCGCGGCTGAAACTCAACCGGTACACCTAGGGCATCGGCAACCATGCCCCCCGTAAAAAGCTGAGTAATCTGTTGCTGCGTGAGCATGTTAGTTCACCGCCACAATCTTTTCACCGTGCAGGACTTTAATCACATTGCCGGCCACGATTTTTGCCATTTGGTCGCGCGCTTCCACCGTCGCATTGCCGATGTGCGGTGTCAAAATGACGTTCTTCAAAGCCTTCAGCCCCGGTTCCACTTCCGGTTCATGTTCATAGACATCAAGCGCTGCCCCGGCGATGTCGCCATTTTTCAGGGCGGGCACCAGTGCGGCTTCATCGACAATCGGCCCACGCGCAGCATTAATCAGCCAGGCAGTCGGCTTCATCCGCTTGAACGTCGTCGCATTGATGAGATGCTCATTATCCGCTGTTAAGGGAATGTGTAATGAGACAAAATCACTGTCCGCTACAATTTCATCCAGCGTCGCAAAATGCACATTCAGTGCCTGTTCCTGATCCGGCGTCAACTGATGCCGCTGAGTGTAGCTCACGTGCATCCCAAACACATCGGCCAATTTAGCCACGGCCTGACCAATATTACCCAGGCCGACCAAACCGAGTGTTTTGTCTCGCAACTCATGGCCCAAGAAAAACAATGGCTGCCAGCCATCAAAGCCTTCCGTCCGCATCAATTGGTCCCCTTCAACAATTCGGTGGCTTGCCGCGAGCATCAAGCCCATGGTGACCTCTGCGACTGAATTGGTCGAAACCGCTGGGGTGTTGGTCACAGGAATTTTGTGCGCACTGGCCGTCGCAATATCAATGTTGTTAAAGCCCGCGCCAAAGTTGGCAATCAGCTTGAGGTGCGGCGCGGATTCAATGATGTCGGCATCCACAGTCGTGGAGAGTGTTGAAATCAAAAAGTCAGCACTCGCCACTTGGCGTTTCAATTCGTCATGGCCAATCAAGCCATCGCCCGCATAAGCCACCACATCAAGTCCCGCTTGCTGCAACTGATCCGCCGCCACCGCCGGAATCTTATCACTAATAAATACCCTTGCCATCCTGCTCACTCCTGACTTGTCTTATTACAGCCCATTATCGGAGTTCTCTGGCGAAAAGGCAAAGGAAGTGCCGTTAAGCGTCAGAAGTTCGCATCCAGCCAACGGATAGAAACAACTGTTCATAAATACCCACACTGCCCCCGGCTCAAGGCACGTATAACAAATATGGATTTTGAGGAAGCAAAAAAGCAAAGCCGTGAAGTTGGCCTAGCCTTGGGATAAACTTCAAGGTTTTGGTTTTATGGGATTTACGGCTCTATCTACATCCGTCATGAACTTTGATAGAATAAAAATATAAAAATACAGAAGGAAGTTCTTCGTATGGAAACGCGACAAGTACTCGCTGATTTAATTCAATTTCGAAACGACCGAGGCTGGGAGAAATATCACACCCTTGAATCACTCTCACGCGCTTTAGGTATAGAAGCGTCAGAAGTCGAAAAAGTTTTTTTGTGGCAACACGACGATTCGTCCCTAACGGACGCTAAACGTGAGGAACTCAAATTTGAATTAGCCGATGTCCTCACATACACCTACTACATGTGTGAAAAGCTCGGCGTAGATCCCAACACAATTGTTGAAGAAAAACTTGCTAAAAATAAATCTCGGCACTGGCAGTTCGAGGAGAAATAATGGCAGATAAGCATATTGCAACCCCTATCATTCAAGAAATTGATTACAACAACACTGACTTACAACGCCTCAAAGATCCATTATTACTGACTTATCCCACCGTCTATGTGATTCACGATGACTCTAGCCAACAATTCACACTATATGTGGGTGAAACAACTGATATCAAGAGACGCACCATCGAACACATGGATATTGACCCTAACACCCGAGATGACTGGCACCAACTGGCACAAAGCACCAACGTCAAAATGATTGTTATCGGCCATGAACACTTTAACAAGTCAATGACCTTGGATATTGAAAATCAGTTAATGCTTTATCTATCAGGTACCAAAGCCGTAAAAAGGCTCAATAACAGGCGCACAAATCCACAAGGGCTGTATTATCCAATCGAAGAGCGCAACCAAATATTCTCAAAAATCTGGCGAAAGTTGCACCTTCTCCATCGCGATATTTTTCCTGTCGAACGGGTTATCAGAAATTCTGCGCTATTCAAGGCATCACCTTTTCACGAACTGACCGAGGAACAAAAAGATGCTCGGCAACTTATTTTTGAACGCATTACGCAAACGTTGCAAAATCAACAAACAGGTCAGCTTATCTTAGTTGAAGGCGATGCTGGTTCTGGTAAAACAGTCCTATTGAGTACACTCTTTTATGAGATGGTCAGCACACTGAATCAACAAGGCCAAGCACTGCAGGAAGGCGACTCACCTTTATCAGCTGCGCTACTCATTAATCACGACGAACAGCTCAAGGTTTATCAAGATATCATGGCTAAGCTTGGTATAACAAATAAGAATGATAACCAAGTCGATAAACCGACTCGCTTCATCAACAATCACACTGTCACGGAACCTGTCGATGTTGTCTTAGTAGACGAAGCCCACCTCATGTGGACTCAAGGCAAGCAGTCCTATCGCGGTAAGAACCAACTGTACGATTTGTTAAATCGAGCACGCATTGTCATCGCTGTATTTGATCGTCACCAAGTCCTCACAACAACAGGTTACTGGGAGGACAATCTCCGACTCTCACTTGAAGATAAGGCTGCTAAAGCGGGCAACCTTATCCACCTCAAGCAGCAGTTGCGAATCCAGGCAAGTGAGACCGTGACGCAATGGTTAGACACTTTCGTTCATCAGCATCGGGTTACGGCCTTGCCAACTGATTCCAAATATGATTTACGCGTTTTTAAATCTCCGGCGGATTTGTATCATGCCATTAGCGAACGTGCGGCAGACGAAGATCATGGTCTATCACGGATGCTGGCCACATTTGACTGGCCATACAAAGATGAAGGTGATAACCACGGCGAACTTTGGCAAGTCAAAATTGGTAACTGGTCCATGCCATGGAATCTTCAATTAAATGCTGCCAATCCTACAGAGAAACGCCGCAACCGAACTCTCGCATGGGCAGAGCAGAAGCAAACAATCAATGAAATCGGCTCAACATTCACTATTCAAGGTTTTGATCTCAATTATGCTGGTGTCATCATTGGGCCCTCCATCAAATATCGAAATGGGAAAGTGATCTTTGATCCCAGTGCTAGTGAAAATAAGCGGGCCAAGAACCGTAGAACAATGGCAGATGGCTCAAAGCAAGTCGTTGCCGACGAGCTATTAGAAAACGAGCTCAACGTCTTGCTTACTCGAGGTGTCCATGGCTTATATATCTTTGCAGTCGACCCTGAACTCCAGCAGGCATTAATGAAAGCACAACAGCAAGAATTCCGGGAGAAAATGGTGGCCGAAAATAGTGATCAATATGACTAATTCATTGACTGCCACTCAGTAATCAAATATGTCATCGGAACAACATTTGTCGCAGACTGCATCAATTGATCGAGCCGTTTCATTTCATTAATCTGACTTTCATCATTAAATACGCGCAATTCGTCAAACTTTGGTGTCTCAGCATTAAAATCGTATATTCTAAAAATTCTGTACGTATCACGATCCATCATTGCGTGTTGAATCTCATTTCGACTCATATAAAACGGTACGTTGCCATGCCGGTTTACAGTGGCTTTAACTTCTACATGAATTTCCGTTTCAATCCCATTGCTGAGATCGCTCAAGTCTAAAGCTTGGACGTCGTAACCGAAACCGTGGTCTTGGCCGCGATACTGAAGCTTATCGAGTATTTCGGCTGCATTCTCGTGATTCTTCACAATTTCGTTTGTCCTGTCGAAATAGTATTTGAAAGCTAGATTTTCCGCCTGTGAACCGATAACCTTTTGTCGCTGTAGTTGTTGCTCAAGTTTTTGATTACTGACAATATAGTCTGCGTTTTTTTCAGAAATATAAGTTGTATCCAATTGTTGATTCGAGTAGTTGACAACCCGCTGATGCTTTAGTGACTTGGTTATGGATAACTGTTCCTGAGGATCATTCGTAAATTTTTCAAAAATTTCTGTCTCTAAATCTTCAGTATGGTTTTCTGAAACTATTCTTTGAATGGATTTTGCATAACCATCGGTCAACAGGGACCGTAATTCGGTGAAGACCATCTTTAGATGTTCAAGGTCTTTTAGTAAAACAGTATTATCCATTGTTTTTAAATCTTTATAACTATAATATTTACTGTATATGTTCCCAAGCTCATAGCCTTCTGGCATATCGGTTTTTGCTGAACTATTTAGATTTATCGGAGCCGTTGTAAATCCAAATTTTTCTTTTTCTCTAATTAAGTTTAATTTAGCTATCCAGTACTTACTCACCTTTTCGATCTTTTTTTTAGGGTTATTTTGTTTGAACTCTTCTTTAAAAAAAGTGAATCCTTGATTCAAGGATAGATACACGCCTTGGCTATCTTCCCTGAATAGATAAACAATATCATATCCCTTTTGAGCAGTGGTGCTGATACTGCGATCAAATATACCAAGCCATGGGACCGCAGCCCAAACTCCTTTTCCAGGAGATGCCATGGCCGCGTAATCTTTTCTGTCAAATAAAGTGTCTGGTATACTTTCAAATGCTTGAGTTCTAATATAGCTTGCTAGTGGATTGTCCCTAAATGGCTTTTCTTTTTCTGCAGGGTAATTATCCAAAATATGCAGTAGGTATTCTTGTAATTCCATCATCATTACCTCCTATCAAAGATAATACAAGCCTAATCATACTTCAGAAGGGCGATGAAAGTATATACATTGTATCGGTTATTTATAGTGCTATTTTTATGTCCTGACCAAGAAATTTCTGTTGAAATTCATTTCTAAAGTCACGCCTTTATTTAGTCAGTAACACTCCCGTGGTGCGCTAAGCTCGATCGTCTAACGCTTATGAACCGCTATCTTAAATCACCAAAAAAGATACTGCTAATATTGATGAGAGTAGAATGAACTATAGCAATATAAGACAAAAACCCCTGCGGACAAATGTCCACAGGGGTTTTCTGTATTCTCCAAAGAGATAATCGAAAGATTAACGCTTTGAGAATTGTGAAGCTTTACGGGCCTTCTTGAGACCTGGCTTCTTACGTTCCTTCATACGAGGGTCACGTGTAAGCATGCCGGCGCGCTTAAGAGGACCGCGGAAATCAGGGTCAACAGTTAAGAGTGCACGGGCGATACCGTGACGGGTAGCACCAGATTGACCAGAGAAGCCACCGCCAATAACGTTAACGAGAACGTCATAGCTGCCAGTAGTTTCTGTGATACCAAATGGTTGCACCATATCAGTAATCAGGTTTTCATATGGAAGATAGTCACGAACGTCTTTACCGTTCATAGTGATCTTACCGTTACCAGGAACTAAACGTACCCGAGCAACAGAGTTTTTGCGACGACCAGTGCCGCTGTATGAGACTTGTGCCACAGTAGTTTCCTCCTTAAATTAGGTTTGTGATGTCTAATACTTCAGGGTTTTGAGCTGCATGTGGGTGATCTTCACCAGCGTACACATGGAGCTTTAAGAATTGTTGGTGACCAAGAGTGTTCTTGGTAGGCAACATCTTCTTAACTGAGTATTCGACCAAGCGAGCTGGGTTGTCCCGTAAGAGATCGCCAGCGATTTCATGCTTCAAACCACCTGGATGCTGACTGTGATGGTAGTAAATCTTGTCTGAGGCCTTTTTGCCTGTTAACTTCAACTTAGAAGCGTTGATGATGATGACGTTATCACCAGTATCAACGTTTGGGGTAAAGGTAGGCTTGTTTTTACCACGTAAAATAGAAGCCACGACAGAA
>Ga0153951_1000791_pt1 | contig 11478 bp, 10 predicted proteins | sample TSNJ035MetaG_FD_102278 | JGI IMG/M metagenome (GOLD analysis project Ga0153951, IMG submission 102278) | Attine ant fungus gardens microbial communities from New Jersey, USA - TSNJ035 MetaG | ecosystem: Host-associated > Fungi > Mycelium > Unclassified | place: USA: New Jersey, Wharton State...
GATTCCTCGAAAAGACCGGGATCGATCTGTCGCCCATCCAGACCCATCGTTTCGATCTCAAGGACGCTGTCGAAGCCTTGAACATCAAGCCGAGCGAATGCATCAAGGTGACGCTAACGAACGACTGAGCTTGCCCACGTAGATGGCCGGTCGTACGGCTGGGCGGATACGGCCGGACCTCTCGCCCCGGGCATCGGGACTAACGCGGCACGACACCGCCGCAGTAACCAAATGAACGGCACTTTTCTCGGCCTCGCAACGCTGACGTTTGTGGAAGTCCTGAAGTCATCCGGCAGCGATTGTGATCCGGTTTTTGAAATATTCATCAAGCGCGGAGACGACCCATGCGCAACATTAACGAAAATACGATTACCCAAGCGGTAGTCGAATCGATGCGTGACTCGGGAAATGCCAGACTCCGCACGGTCATGAACAGTCTTGTCGATCACCTGCATTCGTTTGCTCGCGAAGTCAAACTCACGGAAGACGAATGGTTTCACGCGATTCGCTTTCTGACCGAGGTCGGACATATCACTGACGACAAGAGGCAGGAATTTATTCTCCTGTCGGACACCTTGGGACTATCAATGCTCGTGACTGCCCAGAACAACAAGAAGCCTCCGGAATGTACAGAGGCGACCGTCTTCGGTCCTTTCTTCGTTGATGGTGCGCCAGAGTACAAAAACGGGGACGACATATCCAACGGTGCGTCTGGTGAGCCATGCTTTGTAAGTGGCAGAGTTCTCGGGGTGGACGGATTGCCGATTTCGGCAGCAAAAATCGACGTCTGGCAGTCGGACGACGAAGGTTTTTACGATGTCCAGAGGCCTCCCGAACCTAATTCCGCGCCTGAACATCAAGCGCGTGGCAGGCTGAGGAGCGCGGCAGACGGTAGTTTCAATTTTCGCTCTATTTTGGCCGTCGCATATCCAATCCCGCACGATGGTCCTGTGGGACGGATGCTGGAAGCATTGGGCCGGCATCCGTGGCGGCCTGCCCACCTCCACTTCATGATCGAGGCGCCCGGCTACGAAACGCTGGTGACGCACGTCTTCCGTGACGGCGACAAGTACCTCGATTCGGATGCGGTCTTCGGCGTGCGATCGTCATTGATCGCCGACTGGATCCGGCACGACGCCGGCGTCGCTCCAGACGGAACCCAAATGCACACCGCCTTTTACACGCTTGAATACGATTTTGTACTCAACCCCGCGGCACACTAGGTGTAACAGAAGCGCCGGGCAGATTGCGCATTCGACAGCGCGTCGCCGGCAGAGGTGTAGAGGCGGAAGACGGGGACGAGTCCGTTGAGCGTGCTTTGGCATCCCCGAACCCGACGCTGACGTTCTACGACATAGATGAAGTTGGGCGAAATTTTTTCTATAGAGATTGGGACATGGAATCGCTTGAGTTCGTATACCAGGCACGCGCATCGAGAGTGGTCTTCGGCGAGGGTTCATTGAATCACCTCGAGGGAGAAGTTCTCGCCTTAAACGCCGAACGGGCACTTGTTATTTGTAGCCCCGAGCAGAAAGATACCGGGGCGTATATAGCGCAGCGCCTTGGGCAGCGATGTGCCGGCCTGTTTGATCGTGCTGTCATGCATGTTCCCATCGAGCTGGCGCGTGAGGCCCTCGCGGTCGTGCATCACCTAAATGCGGATTGCGCCGTTGTCGTGGGTGGCGGATCGGCGATCGGGCTTGGAAAAGCAATCGCACTCGAATCCGAGTTACCAATTCTCGCCATACCGACGACCTACTCGGGGAGCGAGATGACGCCTATCTTCGGCATTACAGAGGCTTCCTTGAAGCGCACCGGCACCGACATCAAGGTGCTGCCAAAAACGGTCATTTACGATCCGACATTGACTACGACGTTGCCAGTCGGCCTTTCGGTCACCAGCGGTATCAATGCGATCGCCCATGCTGCCGAAGGGTTGTATGCACGCGATAGCAATCCCGTGACGAGCATGATGGCAGAAGAAGGCATCAGTGCGCTGGCGGAAGCGCTACCGGCTATCGTCGCTAACCCTTCGGACGTCGCGGCTCGGTCGAAGGCGCTCTATGGCTCCTGGTTGTGCGGCATTGTTCTTGGAAGTGTCGGCATGGCTCTCCACCATAAGCTGTGCCATACCGTGGGCGGGAGCTTCAATCTGCCGCACGCGCCAACTCATACGATCATCTTGCCGCACGCTTTGGCCTACAACAGGAATGCCTCACCAGAGGCAATGAAAAGGATCGCGCGTGCACTCAAGGCCGAGGACGCGGCAACCGGCATGCACGAGTTTGCGAGGAAGGTTGGCGCGCCGCTGTCGCTGAAGGACATCGGAATGCGCCAAGACGACCTTGATCGAGCGGCCGACATAGCGGCATCCAATCCGTACTGGAATCCGCAGCCTGTTGACAGGGAAAAGATCAGAAGGCTGCTGCAGGATGCCTTCGATGGCGTTCAACCGCGCACATGGGCTTTATGAAAAGTTGATAACAACAAGTAGCGAGAACTCGGCAACCAAAGGCGGGGCAGATGGATCGACCCTCGCTTTACCAACTCACGTTCCACTGATGGAGAAGATTTATGAAAGCAGTTCGATTTCATGGCAAGCGCGACATTCGTGTCGAAGAAGTAGCCGCGCCCGAAAAGCCGCTAGCTGACGACGATGTCCTGGTGCGTCCACTGGTATGCGGAATTTGTGGCACGGACTTACACGAATATATCGGCGGACCGATCGTTACACCGAAGACCCCGCACGTATACAGCGGCGCCACGCTTCCGCAGATTCTCGGTCACGAGTTCTCCGCAGAAGTAATGGACGTGGGCCGCGGGATAAAGCACGTCGCGCCGGGTGACAGAATCTCTGTCCAGCCGCTCGTCTCGCCCCGTGATGACTATTTTGGGCGTCGAGGACTGTTTCATCTGAGTCCCTGTCAGGCCTGCATTGGCCTTTCTTGGAAGTGGGGCGGGATGGGCCAGCAGGCGGTGGTAAAGGGATACAACGCAATCCCGGTTCCCAAGAAACTGACCGACGCACAGGCAGCAATGCTGGAGCCGTCCGCGGTTGCCCTGTACGCACTGGATCGTGGCCGCGTCACGACCGGTTCGACGGTGCTCATTTCGGGGCTCGGTCCAATCGGCGCCTTGGCCCTGCTCGGCGCCAAGGCAGCGGGCGCGTCGAAGATTTTTGTCGCGGAAGTTAATCCGAACCGACTGAGGAAGGCGGCCGAGCTGGTGCCCGACTGCATCACGATCGATCCGTCAAAGACGGACCTCTATGAGGCAATTCGCGACCAGACCGAGGAAGGAGTGGGCGTCGATGCTGCGATTGAATGCGTCGGACTTGAGAAATCCCTGAATACATGTGTAGACGTGGTTCGTCCGCAAGGCGTCGTGGTCCAGGCTGGGTTGCATTCGAAACCTGCGACCGTCGACGCGATGAAATGGGCGCTCAAGGACATTACGGTTGAAGCCACATGGTGCTTCCCGACCTATAGCTTCCCTAGGGTCGCGGCGATGATCGAGAGCGGCGTCCTGCCGGTGGAGAAAGTGGCGACCGCTCAAATCGACATGGACAACGTTGTCCGCGACGGCTTTGAAGCCCTGCTTGATCCAGCCGGTCATCACCTGAAAATTCTGGTCAACGTTGGCGAATGACGGGCGAAGGCACGTTGAACGGGCTTCAATTCTGACAAATCGGAGAGGTTACAAATGAACTACATTGTTTACTGCCTTGACCATGATGGAATGGTTGAGAAGCGGCTTGAAAACTATGATGCGCATAAGGCTTACCTTGCGACGTCGCCGGTAAAGACCCTCGTATCCGGTCCCGTCGTCGCTGAGGACAATCAGACGATGATTGGCAGCTTTTTCCTGTACGAATCCGATTCGATCGAGGAGGTGCGTGCCTTTAATCAGGCCGATCCCTTCAATAAGGCCGGCATCTGGAAGACCGTTGATATTCGACCGTTTCTGAAGCGGGTCGACAACCGCTGACATCCGTGCCGCGATAGCGAACACGTGTAGGCCAACCGGTGCGGTTTGCGTGAACCTACATCGTTGTTTGCTGCCGCTCCATAGAAGGACAGCGAGAGACTGGTTCGACAAAAAAATCCCTTGATCGATAAGATGGGAGAGAAATCATGGATCGATGGACAGAACTCGAGTTGCTCGCAAAAACGGCCGAACTGGGAAGCTTGAGTCGCGCCGCAGAGGCACTTGGGATGTCGAATCCTGCGGCTACCCGCTATCTGTCGAGTCTGGAAGATCGACTGGGTGTGAGGCTCGTCGAGCGTAGTACACGCAGACTCTATTTCACGGAAATCGGGCGTGAGTACGTCGAGCGTACCAAAGCGATTCTCCAGGACGCCAAGGAGTCTGATTCGGCGGCGCAGGCAAGTAACGTCAAGCCGACCGGGACATTGCGGATCACGGCATCGCTGTCTTTTAGCATCTTGCATATCGCACCGTTGATACCCGAATACACCCGGTTGTACCCTGACGTATCCGTACATGTCGAGACCGCAAATCGGTATCTCGACATCATCGACAACAGCATCGACTTGGCGATCCGTACGCGTGAATATGAGAACGATTCCTCAATCACAATCCGTCGCCTTGCGGAGACTCGTCGGATACTCACGGCATCACCCGAATATCTCCGACTGAACGGTACGCCGGAATGCCCTGAGCAGCTTGCGGAGCACAAGATCCTCAACTACACGCTGTCCAAAAACTATCGAGAGCTGAAGTTCACGCGCTGCGACGAGACATCGACAGTTACCGTAGATGGCCTCATGGAGTCGAACGACGGTCAGGTTCTGCGTACTGCCGCGCTTTCCGGCCTCGGGATTCTCGTGCAACCGAAGTACATCGTCTATGACGACGTTAATGCAGGTAGACTCATTCCTGTCCTGGATCAATGGGATCTGCCACGGCTGACGATCAACCTCGCTTATCCAAGCAGGAAGCATCTATCAGCAAAAGTGCGGACATTCATTGACTTGCTAACTGGAACATTTCGCGAGAAAGATTACGAACGCCTTTGGACTAGTTGACGCGGATTGCATGCGCCGCTAAAGGCGTGTAGTGGTCTGGCCGGCCAGACGACATCCGGACAGATGAATGCGTGTTTCCGACCACGCAACTATCTCGCACTTCCATCGGATGCGAATTGCACCCCACGATCGCCTCATCTGTTGCGTTTGTCGACCTCGAAATTAGACGTACGACGAGCCTGCGCCGGCCCCGAAGTCAGCGAGTTTAGCGACGCGCCAACACCACACATCGCTATCTCTGGCCGGCCAGACAGCCCTTATGACGGACGCTCGCATCTTAGCTCCGAAATTTCCAGTGCGATTTGATTAAGCGGCACGGATCTCGATGTAAGTTGAGCTATCCTTGCGACCATGAAAAAAGAAAATCGATCGGAACAAGAGGTTTTCGCCGACTTGACGGTCCTCTGCTCCCGCCCTGGCTATGTTCATGCCGTAGCACACCTCTCCTTGCGCGATAACGTAATTCCTTATACGGGAAGCATGAAAGAGGCCGATATTAGCAAGATGTCGTCTCCCTCTAGGCTTTGCCGAACAGAAATCAATACCCTGGTCGGTCTGATGGTGAAAGCCGAAATCGACTGGAATCTGCCCACACCTGCCTTGATGCAGGAGTACGTCGACACAAGCGAGCGACTTTTGGAAGAGTTGCACCACTGCGTGTCTGGAGAGGTATTTGCGGGGCTAACGAAGGAAGCGGTAGAAAATGGCACGTTCAATCCGTTTGCAACGGGCAATGTGCTAAGAGAGCCGATCTTCTATAGCGGGGACGCCGCTTACAACTTTCAATACCTCGACTTGGCCGCGCGGAAGTATGCTGCCGATGCGCCTTGGCTTCTGGCAAATCGGGGGTTCACGGTCGACCAGGCGTCGCGCATTGCCAAGGTAGTCGAGGAGGTTCTTGCCGACCATTTCGACTCAATCCTCGAGTCCACGCGACTGCTGCACCCTGACAGTTGGACCATGCTCCCGTTCTTCGTCTTCACAGCAGAAGAGGTCGCGGCGAAGGTGAACATTCCCGTCGAGGAAGTCGCGCGAGTGCTTGGTGCATTTCAATTAGGCCCTGCCGAGCGCAATGCGACGTTCAATGCGCTGCATGATTTCAACGCTATCACGGCTGCGCCCTTGCTGCGGACGCCGACCGGCGAGTTCCTGCTGCTGCAGGCCTACTCGCTAGCCGAGGCTATCTACGAAGCCCCGTTCCATTGGATGACCCAAGACAAGGCCTATCTCCCGACACTGACCAAGAACCGCGGGCAATTCACAGAGACCTTCGTGGCAGAGCGTCTCGGATTGGTGTTCGGGACCGAGCAAGTCCATTTGAACGTCGAGATCTTTGAGACCAAGGCTGCGAGGGTATCCGACATTGATGTGCTAGTCGTTTGGGGTAATCGGATCATCGTGATACAGGCAAAATCGAAGCGCCTGACGCGGGAAGCACGGAAGGGAAACGACCAAGTTATCCGCGATGATTTCAAAAAGGCGGTTCAGGCAGCGTACGACCAAGGGGCGACCTGCGCCAAGTGTTTGCTCGCCAATCGATACAAGATCGTGACACCTGATGGTAAGGAAGTCGCGCTGCCGCAGGATATTCAAGAAATCTACCTATTTTGCGTCGTAAGCGATCACTATCCAGCCTTAAGCTTCCAGGTGCGGCAGTTCCTGAAGACAGTAAGCACTGGTCGCGTGCAGGCACCACTGGTCATGGACGTATTTGCCATTGATGCCATGACGGAAATGTTGCAATCGCCGTTGCAGTTTCTCAGCTATGTCAATCGACGTGCCAACTATGCCGAGCAGCTCTTGGCCTCCCAAGAGTTGACGATCCTTGGTTATCACCTCAAGAAAAATCTCTGGGTAGATCCTGAAGTCGGTCTTATGCACCTCGCCGACGATTTTTCAGCAGGACTTGACCTCGCGATGGCGGTTCGGCGTAACGGCGTGCAGGGTGCTGCTACGCCGGACGGCGTCTTGACGCGCTTTGCTGATACGACAATTGGTCGCGTGGTTAAGGAGGTCGAGGCGCGGCCGGAATCAGCAACAATCGACCTGGGTTTCATGCTCCTTGCGATGAGCGAGGAGGCCGTTATCGAGATGAGTAGCGCAATAAACCGACAGGCAGCACGTACCCGAGCAGACGGCCAGACACATGACGCGACGTTCGCTTTCAAGGAAGGCTTTGGCATTACTTTCCACTGCACGGACGAGCCCCCACATGTGGCTGGACCTCGTCTGAAATCTCACTGCGAACTGCGTAAATACACGGAGAAAGCAGAAAGGTGGTTCGGCCTGTGTATGAGTTCGACGGGACCGGATGTGCGGTTCGGGGTTTCGCTGACACATCCATGGACCGAAGACCTGGCCATGAATGAGAGAACTCGAGACATGGCAGCCCCGATACCAGTCGAACAGGCACTGAGCGCGTTACTGAGCGCGCGCAGCCGAGAAAAAAAGGCCGGCCGAAATGATCCGTGCCCGTGCGGTAGCGGGAGCAAATACAAGAAGTGCTGCCTTAGCTAAGCCGGTCATTTGCCGACGAGAACCTTCCACCATCGTACGAGAGAGTCGGCTGTTGAACGCGCCAGCGATCCAGATTGCAGGTCGCTGGCGAAAAGTCCTAGTGCAAGTCTTATGAGAATATGACGCCGCCATTGACGTTCAGCGCCTCGCCCGTCACGTATTCACCTTCGGGCGACGCGAGATAGACAACGGCCGCGGCGATGTCTTCCGGACGACCGAGGCGCCCCAGAGGAATGCTGTCCTTCACATGCTGAACCTGTTCCTCGTAGGTGATGTTCCGCAGTACGGCCTCTTCTTTCATGGCTTTCTTGAGCATCTCGGTCTCCGTGTTGCCCGGACAAACCGTGTTCGCCCGTACACCGAATGGAGCCATCTCAAGGGCCAAAGCCTCGGTCATACGCATCACGGCTGCTTTAGTCGCGCAATAGACTGCGAAATTGGCGAAGCCCTGCTTTGCATACCAAGACCCGATGTTGAGGATGCAACCGCTCTTCTGCTCGCGCATCACTCGTGCAGCCGCACGGCTTCCGTTAAAGACGCCACGGAAGTTGACATTGTAGATACGGTCAAATTCGGTGTCGGGCGTGTCAGCCACCGGCATCATCGTTTGTACGACGGCTGCGTTATTGACGATGAGGTCGAGTCGTCCAAGCCTGCCAACCGTGGAGTCAATAAGCGCATCGACCGATTCGCCTTGAATCACGTTCACGGATGCCGCCATTACGTCACATTCAGGCACGGCCTTCTGCACCTCAGCGATCGTTTCCTCGCAGGATGCTAGGTCCGCCGCGACGACTTTTGCGCCTTCCTGCGCGAGCCGAAGCACGATTCCCCGACCGACACCGCGCGCGGCACCCGTCACAATTGCCACTTTTCCTTCCAGTCTCCGCGAACTCACTATCTGCCTCCACTTTCATTGATCTAAATTCCGTTCAAGAACATTCCTGAATGGCGGGAACCGCTGTTACCACTTGTCATCAACGTACACACACTCGCCACGCGTGCGCAGGTAGACCGCACGCCAGAGATACCGCTGGAACCGTATAACAAATTGAGCGCGTGCTGCTCTGAAGGAGTCGAGAATTGCCACGATATGTCTCCTCTATCTGGCACCAATGTTTATCAGAATTATGCGCTGCAGGAGCCTCTGCGCGACGCCCAGGACAGGCCGGAAGCCGGCCCTTCGACGTGATACGAGGCGCAACGGCGAGAGAGCCTCAGAATGGTCGTCAGGCCAAAATCTTCATGATCCGGCGAGGCCTGACCTTTTTCGCTCGCAATTTCCGCGGCAAGCTCGAATGCGCGAGATCGCTCATTCAGCAAAAGCGCCAGTGCCTTCGCAATGATGTTCATTTCGTTTGCGTTAAATAGCACGGTATCTTCGATCTTGCTCATGGCACACTCATATCAAGAACAGTTCCACGACATCCGGCAAAGCAAGGCGGATTTGACTCGCAGGCAGCGCTGGCGAAATCCGTCCAGTTCTTATTTGACGATGCCAATCTTTGCTCTATCCGTAGTGAGCATCACAGCGATGAGTGCCATGACACCGAATACGATATTCTGGGTTGTCGGTGCGACGCCAACCATGACGGTGATCACGCGCAACCACGAGGTAATTATTCCGCCGACGAGAGCGGAGCCGAGACCACCTACGCCCCCAGAGATCGCTGTCCCGCCGAGGACGACACCAACGATAGAAAGGAGCAGGAGATTGCCGGCGATACTGGGTGAACTAAAGCCGGTAATCGAGCTTAAGAGGACGCCCCCGATCCCTGCGCAAAATGCCGACAATGCGAAAACAACGCAGCGAACCTTGATCGTGTTCACGCCAGACATAAGCGCTGTCCGTTCGCCGGCGCCCAGCGCGTACAAATCCCGACCGAACCTCGTGTACCGCAACGCAACGGCGAGAATGACCGTCACGGCGATCACAACAATGATTGAGTTCGGTACAGGACCCAAGCTACCTGAAATCCAACCAACAATTGAGTCGTCGTCTGGAATCGGCAAGGCGGTAGCGTTAGAGAGCAGCAACGCTAGGCCGGTCACGATACTGAGCGTTGCCAAGGTCGTGATGAACGAGGGAAGCTGCAACTTGGCATGAACATACCCCTGCAGGGCTCCGAACAGAGCTGCGCCGCATAGGACGACCGGCGTCGCCCATACCCCGAAAATCGGATGGAGTTGGACAATCAGCACGCCTGCCAACGCAGCGACTCCGGCAACTGACAGATCGATGCTGCCTGCGAGAATCGGGAGGGTACTGCCGACAACAAGAATCAGAAGCGGTGCCGCATCTGTGAAGAAGCTTGAAAGGCCGCCCATCGAAAGCATCCCCGGCGCGAAGAGAGAACTGCCAGCTACGAGCAAAATGAGTACAAGCAGCGGGATTAGTCCGCGTGCCTGGTTGGCGTAGACTCCAAAATTGGAGCCAAGAGATTTCGTGGCATTCATTTGCGAAGACTCCTACATCGATTCAAATCATTGCCCGGAGGATGTCCTCTTGGCTCGGGATGACGCCTTGCTGGAGATCGTAGGACGCGGTTATCTGTCCATCTCTGAGTACGATCACCCGGTCGGCCAATTCGAGGGCTTCTTCGCTGGTATCCGCAACGAAGACAATAGACAGGCCCTGTCTCGCTTGTTCCTTAATCGCCTCAAAAAGGTCGTCGCGTGCGCCAGGATCAAGGCCACGGCTGGGATGGTCCAGGAGTAGAAGCTTCAACTTTTTCGACATCAGCCACTTGCCGAGCACGACCTTCTGCTGGTTGCCACCGCTGAGACGGTTGATCCGATCCTTCCCGGACGTAGCTTTCACCTTCAGCCGCGACATCCACTGGGTTGCAGCAGCCTCTTCCGCCTTGTAGTCGACAAGGAAACGGCTACGGCCGTATTCGAGACCATAGGTGACGACCATGTTCTGGACGAGCGTCCGACCTGCCAACATGCCTTCCAGACGCCGGTTCGACGGGAGGTAAGCGATTCCATTGCTCACTGCCTGGCGCGGGCCTTGGGAAAGCGCTGGAACGTCGTCGAGCAGGATTTCTCCAGTGACTGAGTCTTCTGCGCCAAAGATGGTCCGGCACAGCTCTTCCGCCCCAGACCCCTGTACACCGACGAGTCCGACGATTTCGCCCTTTGCTACGTCTAGGTCAAGATTCTTGAACTTGTTGCCATCCGTCAGCTTGCGGATCCTGAGACGCGGATTAGGACGCGAACTCTGCACGGGCTGGGTGTGTTCCCGCTCCTTCTTCTCGCGCTCGTGACCAACCATCAACGTATACAACTCGTCTCTGTCGATAGCGTCCACTTGTTTGTCGGCCACTTTCACGCCGTTTGTCATAACCAGGACGCGATCCGAAATCTCCAGAATTTCATCCAGGCGGTGCGAGATGAAGACAATCGATGCACGGGTCCTTAGACGCTGAATTTCACGGAAAAGAATCTTGATTTCATCGGGGTTCAATACCGACGTCGGCTCGTCGAACAGGATGATGGGCGGGTGGTCGACCAATTCTTCAATAGCGAGGACTTTGGCTAACTCGACCTGCTGGCGCTCGGCGAAACTAAGCTCTTCCACTAGCGCGTCTGGACGGATGTCGACCCCGATCTTATCCAATTGAGTGCGTGCCGCCTCGAACAGCGCGCCCCAACGATACAGGCCACCTCGAGTCGCATCGTTGGGTTTGTCGATAAAGATGTTCTCTGCCACCGTCAGGTTCGGAACCAGCGACTGCTCCTGATGGACCATTCCAATCCCGAGGGAGGTGGCCATTGCTGCTGATCGAATTCGTACCGGCTGGCCGCGCAAGAGGATCTCTCCGGAGTCGGGGCCTTGAAGTCCGGCAAGCATCTTCATGAGTGTAGACTTGCCAGAACCGTTTTGACCTACCAGTCCCAGCACTTCTCC
>Ga0153951_1000792_pt1 | contig 11470 bp, 7 predicted proteins | sample TSNJ035MetaG_FD_102278 | JGI IMG/M metagenome (GOLD analysis project Ga0153951, IMG submission 102278) | Attine ant fungus gardens microbial communities from New Jersey, USA - TSNJ035 MetaG | ecosystem: Host-associated > Fungi > Mycelium > Unclassified | place: USA: New Jersey, Wharton State...
AACATAGTGTTGGGCTATTGAAGGCGTTCCCGATGAATCAGAAAGGTTTAGACATACTATGGCTGAAGGTGATATGAGATGCTTCAGTCAATTCCCTGATGATTGCTTTGGTCTCAAGATAGTATTCCTTGGTACCTAGCACATAACTGAATGAGGAGGATGTAGACAAAGTCTGCTGGTAGATAGATGGAGTTGCAATACACGTGGTTTTAACCCGACAGAGATTTCATACGGAAATAATTTAAACGGCTATAAATTGCAACACAGTGAATGTGAGGTCGGTCTATGTCAGTACTTATGTCCCGCAACAAGGAAAGTTAGACGTACGAGTTTTACAACATGAGAGCCAAAGGTATCTAGTAGGGTGGAGATGAGGGCTGGGTATGAATTCCATAAGTGAAGGGAGCGTGTATTGTTCCGGCTTACGTTATTACACCATGACCCAGCCTCCTCTTGATGCAGAAGAAAGTGACGCTCAAACCCAAGATGCATTCCCTTCTGTCAAAGCTATCAAGGCACTAGAATCATACAGAAAGAAAGAGCCTCTCAAGAGTACGGTCTGTATCCCTCAAATATCATAAATGCTGATAGTTGTGCCTGCTCATAGTCGTCGTTCGCTTCAAAGCTGTCGGAAATGCCCCAATAATGAAACAAAACTTCTACAAAATTAATTCAACCAATCGCTTTCAGGCAGTGATCCAATTTCTTAGGAAGGAGCTCGGCTGGCAAACTGGCGAACCTCTTGTACGTATCCCGCAGCTACTTTGACGGCAAATCTGATAGTGTACACTAGTTCACGTATATCAATCTTGCATTCTCCCCCGCTCCAGATGATACCGTCTCTAATCTTTTCAAAGTGCGATTTTTGCTTCTTCAAAACTCAGATCTGCTGATTCTGGTTCAGATGTTCGCAACCGATGGACACTTGATAGTCAATTATAGGCATGTCCAACTGTATACATTAACCTTGGCATATCTTATCTTCGACTTCAAGCACGACTGCAGCGTGGGGTTAACGTTGAAGAGACTTAGACGCGTAGGTTGTGTTGAATGGTTGTAATGCAAGTTGCTCTTTCTTTATCTTTATCCTTCCCTCTGATTATTGATTTAGCTTATACTACCAAATGTACTTTACTTACTTGGGCCATCCCTCATTAAATATCAATCAGGCAAACGTGCAACAGCAAGAACATTCGTCAATGCAACACTATTCCACAACATGACCTTTTCTGCGCCAGATGAATTCCTTTGATCCACAAAAGCCTTGGTGCTTTCATCAACATCTGGATCAATGTAGCCATCCTCCAATTTGAGCAAGTCGTAACCAATCAACTTCGGCAGGTCTGAGCGTAGAACATTACACAGCCGAACATTGTTTAGGAGAATGGGTAGTGTGGAGAGTGGCAGCTCCATGCCAGAGAGTATTTCAAAGGTCTCATCTGAGACGAGAAAGGAATAATTCCACGAAATCCTGCTATAGGTTGGCTGGCAAGCACAGTACAGAATCCACGAAACTTGCCCTGATCACAGTTGGTACATTCATCCTTCGATAAAGTGCTCCCCTCCATTCGACCAAGTTCATTCTTGCCTTCTGAAGTTGCTCAAGGGCCATGTCAGTTACTTTCTCTGGCCGATAATCCAAGATTCTCGAGACCTCGCACATGTTCGGCTTCAATGTGCGTGGGGTTGTTGTCGATTAGGTAAATGTGGCGGTAGCTATAGAAAGGCAGTCGAAAACATAAAGGATGGTTCATAATTGTGCTGGCAGAAACTGCGTAGCACTCTGGATGCCTGGTCAGGTAAGTCCATGATTGGATTTTATGTTTCTCTAACTGCTTCTCTCAACATTTGGATCAGCGCCAAACGAGACTGACCAGATTAGGTTGGACCAAACACAGGGAGGAACGGAAATTTCATCATCGTGCTTGGAATGCCATGAATAGGATTATTTCTGTATAATGTGATAAGACGGACACAGCAAAATTGCTTTCAAATTTCATTCTATTCTTCAAATTGCCGTCATGTCTTTCCAGCGTGGGCACTGCAAAGCACAGAATTATGAGATAAAAGGCAAGGCCAGTCGTCACAGAGCCTTTAACAGTAATTATCCAGAATCCTGTCAGGGTGGGAGAGGTAATGATTTCAATAGCATCCCGCTTCTCTCTTTAGCACCACCACCTCGATTTATACATGGAGGTTGCTGAGAATATTCAGGCATAAAACCCATGTCGGTATACCTTTGTTCACCTACTACAAAGAGGTCGTTCTTCTCTCGCAAGGGGACCTCTCGAACTGATGAAGAGCAAACAAGAACAATGGCCATTTCACGAGAGCACCTGATGGATGTAGGAGATGTTTAATTCAGAAGGCCTAGGGGAGTCAGGCGATGGATGAAATGAGGCTGGAGTGACTGAGTCCCAAGAAGGCCTCACATCGGAATGTCAGGGGATTGGTAAAGAGAGAGAGAGGATCTGAAGTGTTCAATTCACAGAGTCCTGGCGATGTGAAGCGAGACCTTTGATTCTAATGTCAGCAGAGATACGGACGATTATGTTGTCATGGGTGCGCAGAAGAGTATTGAGATTTTGTTTGTTGGGTTGATTTCCCACGTATATTGATATTGACGAAATACCTCCAGATGTTCAATCTTTCCATTTCATGGAATATAAAAATAACTTCTCCAGATATATTCTTTACGCGTGTCAAACAAAATTTCCGACATGTTCCTCCCCCTCTCCAGACAAAATACCTGGGCCGCTTCATTCATGTTCTTATATTTCTCACTATATTTCTTGAAGTGTACTTTTGCTACCACTTCATATGATTCAGGCATCAGTTTTGCGGCGGGCGTGATAGCGTGATAGCGTCTCCCTCAGGCAGAACATTTACCTAAGCAACATCCTCAGTACCCCTAGGCTCCATTGAGGACAAAATTAATGATCTTGTTAAAGCACTAGGAGTTCCATCCAAGGATATAGGCATCTGCTATTTTAAAGTCAGGATTATGTCCCTCTTGCTAGCTTGTGTTGAAACAATCGGGGAAGGGTTACAAATGGATAGCAACTACAAACAAAGCACACTAGCTATCTGAAACAATGAAACATGAAACAATAAGAACATACATGGCGGATATTTAGATTTCAAGTTGCCGCTGCTTTGCCTAAGTGTTGTGAGTGACTGCATGGGAGTTCTCGTGGTGATTTGTGGTAGCATGAGCTCTACGTCGTCGTCTTTAGTTTCATTATTCTAGTTCACGTCGGACCCTCATCTCAATCGACTAGATGCACGGAACTCAGCAATAATAGTTACGGCTCAAGGCGGACGATCAAATTTAAGAAGACATTCTAGCTGAGGATACATGTTCCTCTCCTGCCAACAGCTACACGAATACCAAGTCTACGGCGAGCAAAAAGTGCCAGGTAGGATATCATCTTAGCCGTCATGTTCGTGGCAAGCGTATCGTTCTTGCACTTGAAACCAGGAACAGGTTTGATGAGAAATATATCCTTGCTGACATTCATCCAAAGACTCAGCAAAGGAGGGTTTCGTTTTGATTTCCTCTAAACATTTTGTGTAGATGTTTGAAGATGCATACTTTGTATGTTGTAACCGAATTGATATTTGATCCGGGCGATGCCGACGTGCGACATTGTTCGTTCGTCATCAACACATGAACATTTGCTTTTCCTTTCATAGACAGGAACAGTCTGCCCAATCGGAAAAGAGTTACTGGGATACCTTATGTAGACAAGAGCGAGAAAATACGATTGAAGACAATGCTAATACTGATAGTTGACTGTGCTTTGAAAATCACGGATGCAGTACAGCGATAATGACTTCCAGATCAAACAATGTGCTTCCACATTTGCTTCGCCGTGCTTCTCACATGCCTAGACGCTGATTGTCAAGTTCCCACCCGGTTTAGGTCGTGAGGCAGTGTCACGATCTTGTTCTCATCATCCTACGTTCACAATATTTCTTCCTACTCACTCAAATGGCACGAGCTATCCAAGTTCTCGGTAAGTGTGCCTCTTCCCATCGACTTCATCCATCAGTAGGCTTATTTGCATTCAGAATTTATTGGAAAACTTGATGAGGAATTTCCACGACCCCTCGTTGTCAAGTACAAGACCGATATTCCCTTTCAAAGTCTTAAAGAAACATTTGACAACAATGATAGGGGTAAACAAAGGCTGAAACTGACCCAAAGATGGTGAGTTGACGTTTTGAATGCCCATGCAGTCTTACATGTTAATGCGACGTAGCATTGTCAAGGAAGGAAGTGACTTGAATATTGAAATTTACAAAAAACGTTCCCGGTGGCGGAAAACTATCCCCCTTGAGTGCACCTCAGAGGATAATGTCCTATGTAAAGCTACCATTAAGTTTGATGATTTGTGGAAACACTTGGTTTTGGAATCACAGAAGGAATCCAGATGTGAGTTGATCTTTGTCTCGATCGCTTCCAATATACTCAAGATACCTTAGCAAACTTCACGGTGGAATTCATTGATGCAGTATCGGGATTTCAGCTCTGGATTGACGTCGAAGTACGCATTTGATCACTATCATTATGCAGATTCCTTACATAAATTTGATCATAGGCCCACGGCAGTGATTTACGGGCACTGGGTGCGCAAATCAAGAGTACAATAGATAATTTGAACAACTTCAGGCCCATATTGAGTCGTCTTGGTTCTGCAAGCAATGGTGTTGGGATGTTTATCGAGTTCGGAAAGGCTATTGGCGGGGTAAATCATTCTTGAAAACACACCCACCCAGCATCTGACTCAAAGAGCAGCTAAATTCTATAGTGACAACAGTGTTTTCTTGCATCGATGTCGCATACCAAGTTGGCTCCTCTCTTGCTTTTAACACGGATAAGATGACTGATAGATTTGGCAGCATATCAAGGCCCAAGAAGAATCCTACAAATCAATGAAGAGCCTTGCAGAGAGCATCACATTGCTAGCGAGCCAGCTTGACAGGCTCAAGAATGTTCCGAACTCAGAGGAGCTGTGCCATACAATCAATGAGTTTCCGGGAATGATGGGAGAAGTGATAGATTTCATTCAGGAGTGGCTTGAAAATTGGACACGTACGTATGAATCCATGTGAGATGGATTTACCCTAATTCATTGGTCTCAGTCAAGTACATTCTCATTGCTGCTCAAAAGGACAAAGCAATCGAAATGCGGGACAAGCTTGATAGCTTCAGAGACAGATTTATGGTAGATCTCATGATAGAGATGCGAGTTAAGCAAGGTTTGTTGTTTGTGCTTCATACTGATTGACCAACTTGACTGATTTGTGGTATCAGATGCCATAGCAGATGACGTGAAGTCTGTGCATGCTGGCATTGCAAATCTCCAAGGTGGGCTGTCTATGCTTTCTGTTTAATGTTCGTGAAATAAGAATTTCATACCAGCAACTGCGAAAGCGGGCACTGAAAAGGAGGAGTTGGATGATTTAGTGAGAGCCCTTGGGGGAGATAGGCTCCCCCTATGCAAATCATGTATGGAAGGCACTCGACAAACCATTCTGCAAGAGATTGAAAACAAGGTCAAGAGTGCCGACAGCCATAATGTGATCTGGATAAGGGGACCTCCTGGTGTTGGGAAATCTGCCTTGGCAGCTAGCATTTCGACTCGACTAGAAGGCAAGGGCCGACATGTAATATCATTTCGGTTTGACCGTACGCAATCGACCACGATCACTACAGATGCCCTTTGGCGGGTCATCGCATGTGATTTTGTCCGCCAGTACCCATCTCTTCGCCAACACTTAGTCGAAGGCAGCAGAGGACATAATTCATCGGACATTGATCACCTCTTCAAATCACTCATTGAAACACCATTATCTGCACTGGATAATGTTCCCCATGAGGAACTTCCAGTGATTGTGGTAGATGCATTGGATGAGTGCGGTGGCCTCAGACACGACTCATCTGGCTGGGATGATTATGAAGGCCTCTTGCATACACTCAAGCGTTGGGTTCAGGTAGACCACTTGAAGAAGTTCAAGTTGGTCATTACTAGCAGGCCAGAGAACCGTATCACCCAAATCTTCCCTGACTCCATCAGCACCCATGTCAATATCCCCTCCGGCAGTGATGTTAAACCAGGAGATAGTGCTTCCAACGACATCCGGGTATTCCTCAAGTCACGACTCGATGCGATGGGTGTGGATGAGGCATGGGTTGTACGGGCTATTGATCACTTGGTTCCCCGCGCTGGTGGAATCTTTATCTGGGCAACAACTGTCGCTGACTTCCTTCGATTGAACCCCAAAGTACGGTTTTCTGCGCTTGAGTTGAAGGATGATTCAGATGGGTTAGAAACCCTATATTCCTTGTACTCCACTGTCATCACCACATTGTTTGGACGTGGTCTCAGAGAGGAAGAGATTAAGGCGGTTACTTCTGTTATGGGTGCAATGACATTTGCTAAGCAGCCACTCGACGACGACGCACTTATCAAGCTTCCGAGAGTCAAGAGTCGGGACATGTTGGAGTTCATCTGAAGAGGTCTTGTATCTGTCATCGACCCCGGCCCCATCCTTCATTTTCATCATCGGTCCTTTGTGGACTTCCTCCTCCACCCATCTTTCTCGCAGTGCCTAGGTGAACTATCAGCCATCCAGGATCGGGCCCTTCACGAACGTCAGCTCGCTGTGCTGTGTTTGAGCACTATGGTTTCATCAGCACTCCACTTCAATATGTGCAAACTGAAAACTTCAATGATAAGGAATCGAGGCATTTTGGCAACCGAAAAGTCCATTATCTCTCCCCTTATTTCATATTCATCTCAATTCTGGGCAGACCACCTTGTCCAGACTCAATGCGAGGAGATTTTGATGGATGCAGTGAAGTTTGTAATATATGAGAAGCTACTGTTCTGGATCGAAGTGATGAGCATACTGGGGAAGGCACATGAGGTGTCTGCAATCCTCAAAAGGGCTTTAGAATGGCCTGCACTGGCGGTATGTCCTGAGTTCATTTCCTACAATGCAATTCTGAAGTTGCCTGGCTAGACACTCGACCCCAAGAACGAGCTGACATCCTTTATCCGCGATGCTGTCCGATTCATTTCTGCATTTATCATTCCCATCTCTGAGAGCGCTCCTCAGATATATCTCTCAGCTCTTCCATTCACACCCGAACGCTCCCTTGTTGGTGAAAAATTCCGCCCAAGGTTTCCAAACACTCTTACCATCAGTGACGGCGGGCCTTCTCAATGGCCAATAATCATCTTTGTTGCAGAGCACGATAAGGATCCTGTGGAGTCCATTGTCTTGTCGCCGGATGAAAAAATCTTTGCTTGCATATCGGTACAAACCGAAGAACTTGCCACCTTGTATGTCTGTGACTCTGAAACGGGTCACTGTATTTCAGACTTTGAGTTCAGAGTCCTAGGTCTATCTGATTTGGGGCACGGACTTAACGTCTGTTTCAGTCCTGATGGGAATCATATCCTGGTCAAATGTCGTCCTGAGACCATATTGTCTTATCGTGCAGTAGTCGGGGACATTGAAAGGCGAGAGGAGGAGTTTGGAATTGAGGGCTTTGATTTTGTGTTCATTCACTGTGGTCGTAATGAGGGAAGAATTGCATCGATGCATTGGATAGACAAAGATGGATCTTTGATTCGGAGAATTGCCCTAGGAATTCAACGTCCAACTCGAGTCCTGGTCAAGTCATGGGATATTGGGAATGGTATATCTGACAGGCTGTTCGAGGTCACCGATGTTGCTTCCGCCCAATTCTCTCCTAATGGGCAATATCTGGCTGTAAGAAGGTGGTCTGAGAATGCCGTTAAGTTATGGAATTTGGAGGATGGCAAGATCACTCATCGATTCCCGCATCCCCCTGACAACTTTTGGTCACTCCACTTTTCGCCGGCCAGTGACTGTTTAGTGACTGCAACCGACGAGTCTAAGCACAATCGTCTTTGGACGTTGGACACACAATAGATGGCGTCCTTTGACTTTCATGAGCTTCATGTCAGAGGTCTTCTAGCCGTTATCCATTCATCCCACACCAATCACATATTTTCCCCGAGCTATAACACAGTGGAGATATGGGAGGTCTCGATGACCAGCTCAAACATGATCTTCGAGATAAAACCTCTGAGCACTTCGCGAATAAGTAGTATTTGTCCATCACGCGATGGCCGCAGGCTTTTGGTGGGTAATTCGGATGGAACTGTGAGAATGTTGAATCTGGAGGATTTGGCAGGCAATCAGCTTGTCATTCAAGATACGGATGTACCAAGAATCATTGGATTCTCGCCCTCCAGAAAGATGGTGGCCACAAAAACAGAGCAATCTGCCTACATTGAATTGCGAGATACAATTACTTGGGATGTTGTGGGGTCTAGGGATGTTATAGGGCCTATAAATGTTGACTATGGACCTCGAATCGCATTTTCCGCAGATGATGATCAGATAGCTGTTTGGTCAGACTCTCTTGTCACCATATACGATATGACGCACCCGGAGAATCGCCTCTCATTCGATCCCTGCCCCAAAGGAAGAAGTGCCTACATTCGGAAGGTTGCCTTCCAAACACGTAGTGACCTGGTTGTGTGTACCAACCTAAGAGATGCGACCTCAGGACTGCTCCAGGTTTGGAAATTGAAGGGTCACACTGAATGCACGTTTTCTTTGGACATTAACATCGGCAGATCCTCGATCGTGTCACTGGCACCTGATGGCTTGACCGTCATCATTCACAGCCCCGCCTCGTGTTATTCATGGAATCAAAACACTGCCCAGTTTGATCGTATCCACTTTACTGATGAAGCGCTTCTTGACGGGATTTCTTGTGCGTATTCTCCTGATGGGAAACTCTTCGCATGTGGTTCTTGGAGGAACGATGACATTCGAGTCTGGGACACGCGAACTGGCCAACTCTGTGGCAAGCCCATCACAATGCCTGCCGCGTTTGTGTATGCGATTGCCTTCTCACCTGCCCTAAATGACCAATCCTTTGGAGACCGACTTATCGCTCTTCACTGCAGTGACCCACGCACAATAACTCTCGTCGACGTCTACACCAGTTATCTGCGTGCTCAGTGTTGGGACCCAGCATGGGGCATGGAGTTTATTCGAGATGGAACCAAGTTGGTGTCCTATGACTCCAAGCATCCAATCAGAATCTACGACATAGTGGATTTCGTTTCCAAGTACCGGAATGCTGCTCTTGGATATGAGCCTGTCCCGCAAAACATGACGGATGGGTGGGTGATGGGTCAGGAGGACGAATTACTTTTTTGGGTCCCACTCGAGCACAGGCGAGTTCTATGCCTGCCTCACGTAGAAGCGATTGGGGGCAGGCCAATAAAGGTGGACCTCTCTAGATTCAGGTACAGCAGCGAGTGGACCGAATGCATTAACCAGGGATGGTTGAAGGAACTGGAGGAAAGGGGAAAGGAAGTGAGGGGGCTACTCGAGTAGGAGTCCAAAGTGCCCAGGTGCATACCCTTCAGTATCATTACGATTTTACCATACAATTTACATTTCCCATAGTATCTATTACCAGGAACAAGTCTCGCAGACTGCAGCATATATCATATTCCTGCGTCAATATCCAAATGATCACAATACCAATATTTTCACACCATTGTCTTGACAATGTTGCCTTCACTCGTGTCGCCCTCCTTGGCTAATATCACTGCCAGCTAGGCTGATTTCTCCCAATCACATTAGTGGATCAATCGTTCGGCTTCCCCTTACAACCGTCTCTCCTGCAGCTTACAAGAGGAATCATTTGTTGCAATGGAAAATGATTTGCTGAGTGGCTCCAAGTCCGCCGGCTCAATGCTTTCCATTGATTCCAGAATACGCCCAGCCAACGTCAAGTTCGTCACACAATGGCCATGATCATTTTGATCCGGATAGCACATCTGCGGGGCATGATTTCATGAATGAGGTATCTTGCCCTAATCTCCCCTGATTTCTAATTTGTCCTTGAACAAGCCTCAATCACCGGGTACAGTAATCTTAATCACCATCGTCCTCTTTATACTATCCGAATCTAAAGAGCGTGCTGCTCATTTACACGGTGTGTCGTACCATTGCTCACATACATATCTTTGGTCATTTTAGACACTCTTCCCTCTCTTATTGCTCCGCTTAGTATTTTCTACTTTTGATTTATAATGAGCTTACCGATAGACACATCTATTACCCAAAAAAAAAAGATAGACACATCTAAATGTGAAATGCAAAGTAGTAATGTGACTCCAGCAAGGTGGTTCAAAATAGACGCGGAATAGATGAAAATAACGCTATGTTGCTTGGTAAAGATATTGGCAAGGTGAACAGCTGATAGTAGAAACTTGTCCAAGACTAGCTTTGTTTGTTGACAAAGTGATGCGTCACACTGATGTATTTACATTAGTGATTTTTATAGTTTGTGCTGTTAGAAATGGTTCCATTTTTAACTATTAGAGTTTTTGCAGGTAGTCCAATTGTAGTCCAACTTCGTCAAAAAATGGCCAGTCATATTGAGTAGTAGCTTGAGTAAAGGCCTATATTCCGCCTCAATAGTTAATAATGCCACTGTCTCCTGTTATCACTTTCCTAGGAAACTGGTTTCCCTATCACTGCATAATGAATGGAATCCCATCATAGCCTTAGCCCTACTGAGTTGGGTAGATAGGTATGATTGTAAGTGAATTCATACTGCTGGAATGAAGACGTTGGAGCCCTCCATTCCTCCATGCGATGCGTATGGATCAGTCCAATGGACTGACGTATGTGATGCTTAATGACGATGCCACAATGATCTAGACTCCTACTGTCTTTGACCTGCATTAACGGCTCACATAAAGTTCATAATAGTGGAGAAGTCATCAGCAAAATAAATTGTAAGCATATATTTATCTCCATTCCATAGAAGATGAATATAGGCTTACAATTTACTTCACTGGTCCAGTTCATCCTCTATTATGAACTCCATTGTTTCCATGAGACATTGGTTTCCGACTCACAGGTTGAGTATATTGCACTTTGTGATTGAGTGTAACACATCGAACCTCTTCGAAAAACGTCGTATCACATTCTAATTTGGGTCCTTTACGGACTATATCGTGGATCCTAGCTGGTCAGGGAGATTTTATGCACTTGGAGAATGTCTTGATAGCTTAAGAATAGATACCCTGAAACAGCTGCCGAGTCTCGATCCCTCAAATTATGATATTGATAAACTGATCGCACCAAATGCGAAGATCAGAGGATATTGATATTGCTGTTCCCCCAAGCAAATGGACACTCCATATCATGGGATGTTTCAAGTTCTCGTATATTGGTCGGTGCCGAAGTGACTACACAGAGTGGATTTTTCGCTTCATTATCTTTTCACTAATACCTCCTACTCCGCTTATATTCTGCTCTTTCTTCATCATTCATTATTGTTACTTAACGACTATTTTGCTACCCCGAGTTTCTCTCTCTTATTGTTCAGTAA
>Ga0153951_1000796_pt1 | contig 11435 bp, 9 predicted proteins | sample TSNJ035MetaG_FD_102278 | JGI IMG/M metagenome (GOLD analysis project Ga0153951, IMG submission 102278) | Attine ant fungus gardens microbial communities from New Jersey, USA - TSNJ035 MetaG | ecosystem: Host-associated > Fungi > Mycelium > Unclassified | place: USA: New Jersey, Wharton State...
ATCAAGGCGCGCGGCTACAAGATCGTGCCGGTTGGCTATACCTACGTTCAGCCGATCGGTCTTTACTCGCGCAAGGTGAAGTCGGTGGCGGACCTGCCGCAGGGCGCGACCATCGGCGTGCCGAACGATCCGAGCAACGAGGGCCGCGCGCTGCTGCTTCTGCAGGCGAACGGGCTCATCAGGCTACGGCCCGATGTCGGTCTGCTGCCGACCGCGCGCGACATCGCGGACAACCCGAAGCACATCCGTATCAAGGAGCTCGACGCGGGCATCGTCGGCCGGGCGATTGGCGATCTCGACGCAGCCGTCGTCAATACCGACTGGGCGATCAAGGCCGGCATCCAGATTCCGCAGCAACGCATCGCGCAGGAAAAAGTGCCTGGCAATCCGTATCGAAACTTCATCGCGGTCAATGCCAAAGATTCGAGCGCACCTTGGGTGAAGGTTATCGTGGACAGCTATCAGCAGGCCAATGTCGCCTCGGAGATTCTGAGCGTCTATCGCGGCGCGACACTGCCGGCATGGGACGGCGCGCCGCAGCACTGACCACCCTCTTTCTTCCACCGCTCGCCATCATGTCCACTCAACGAACGACCCGCGATCGTCGCGCCTTCCTGAAACTGTCGCTCGGCGCCGCGGCGCTCGCCGCATCGTCCGCCAGCGCGCCACCCGCTTTCGCACAAGGAACCTCGGGAACCTCGCGCACCTTGCGCATCGGCAATCAGAAGGGTTATCTGACTCTGCTCAAGGGGCGCGGCACGCTCGAAAAACGGCTCGCGCCGCTCAACGTCTCGGTCAGCTGGACCGAGTTCGCGGCGGGTCCAGTGCAACTGGAAGCACTGAACGTCGGCTCGATCGATTTCGGCGACGTCGGCGAAGCACCGCCGATCTTCGCGCAGGCCGCCGGCGCGCCGCTGGTGTACGTCGCCGCGACAGTCAAGCGTCCGCAATCCGAAGCGGTGCTCGTGCCGCCGCAATCGACGATCCGCTCGGTCGCGGACCTCAAGGGCAAACGGATCGCGCTCAACAAGGGCAGCAACGTCCACTACTTTCTCGTGCAGTTGCTGCGTCAGCATGGCCTGCAATACGCCGACGTGAAGCCCGTTTTTCTCGCGCCCGCCGATGCGCGAGCCGCATTCGAGCGCGCCTCGATCGACGCATGGGTGATCTGGGACCCGTTCTTCGCGGCCGCGGAAAAATCGCTCGGCGCGCGCGTGATTGCCGATGCGAACGGCGTGGTCGGCAATCGCTCGTATTACTTTTCGTCGCAGAGCTACGCCGCAAACAATCCCGACGTGATCCGCATCGTGATCGAGGAACTGGACAAGATCGACCAATGGGGCCAGCAGAACCGCGACTCACTCGCGAGCGAACTGGCGCAACTCTGGGGTCTGCCGAAACCGGTCGTGGACGCGGCCGTGCAGCGCCAGCAGTTCGGCACGCAGCCGATTACCCGCGCGATTCTCGGCGAGCAGCAGCAGATTGCTGATACGTTCCTCGAACTCCGCCTGATTCCGAAGCATGTCGACGTGTTGAAGGCCGCGCCTTCGAATCTCGCGTAGCGGCAGGCGCCTATGAGATGAACCCGCACTATCAGTTCGAGTCGTGAGCACGAACACCGCGTGCGGTGATTGCCATGTCGATGCAATCACCGCACGCGGTTGTCGTCACCGATCGTGACTACTATGACGCGCTCATGCCGCCCGCTTCAGCGGCGCCGTATCGTCTGGCAATTCGATCCGCTTGATATCGCCGAGAATGAAGATGTACGACGCCGCGCCCAGTATCGCCACCGCGCCGATAAACATCAGCCCCCAGTAGAACGAACCGGTCAGTGAGACGATCGCACCGATCACGATCGGCGTGACGATGCCGGCGATGTTCGCAGTGAAATTGAAAATGCCGCCGGTGAGCCCCATCAGACGCTTCGGTGCGATATCGGGAATGATCGACCAGCCGAGCCCGCCCATGCCCTGACCGAAAAACGCGAGCGACAGCACCGCGATCACGGCGGTATCGCTCTGCACATAGAGCGCGACCACGATGCACGCCGACAGCAGCAGGCCGGTGATGATCGGCAGCTTGCGCGAGAGGTTCACGTTGCCGGTACGGCGCAGCAGCAGATCGGACACCCAGCCGCCGAACAGCACGCCGGCCGATGCGCCGAGGAACGGCAGGATCGCGAAGAAGCCGATCTTGAGCCACGCCATATGACGCTCGGTGACCAGATAGGTCGGAAACCACGTGAGAAAGAACACCACGGTCGAGTTGCCGGCGAACTGGCCGATCGCGGCACCCCAGATTTCACGGCGACGCAGCAGGCGGCCGACGTCGTGCCACGAAAACGGCCGCTGTGCATCGGTAGCCGTCGACAGACCGCCGCCCGCGCCGATGTACTCGCGTTCCGCATCGTTCATCGTGCGCGACTCGTGCGGCTCGTGATAGCGCAGCCACCACACGACCGAGAACGCGAGGCCGACCGCGCCGACGATCACGAACATCGCGCGCCAGCCGAATGACTCGATGATCCAGAACAGCAGCGGGCTGAACACCGCAAGGCCGATGTACTGCCCCACCTGATAGATGCTCGTCGCCCGTGCGCGTTCGCGCTGCGGAAACCAGTGGCCCACCACGCGGCTATTCGCGGAGAAGCAGGGCGATTCCGCCACACCGAGTCCGAGGCGATAGATCATCAGCGAAATCAGTCCTCCTGAGAGTCCGTTCAGGATGATGAAGGCCGACCAGCCCGAGACCGCGAGGAAATAGGTCTTTTTCGCGCCGATGCGGTCGAGCAGCAGGCCGGCTGGAATCTGCGAGAGCGTGTAGGTCCACGAGAAAGCGGAGAACACGATGCCCATCACGCCGGCCGACAGGCCAAGTTCCTTGGTCAGGCTCGGCGCGGCGATGCCGAGCACCGTGCGATCGAGGTAGTTGATGACGGTGCCGATCGCGAGCAGCGCGAGAATCGCGAAGCGGGCTCGCGAGCGGCGTGCCGGCGCAAGCGCCAGGTCCGCGGGTGAAGAAAGCGTTGTATCAGGCTTCATCTTTGTCTCCGATATGGAAAGCGCAAATGTTGTCGATGCGTCTTTGCGTCTGTCATGCTCGCGAGCCGATGCGCGACATCCCGCCTCGGCTCGCGGTTACCCGGCACGCCGCGTGGCGCGCCCTGCCTTCATACGTCACGATGAACCGGGAAAAGCCGCGATCAACGCAGCCGTTCAGACGTTTTCCCAGTTGCCCGAACGAATGCTGCGCGCAATCGCTTCGAGCGTCGCAATCGTATCGATCGATTCCTGCTCGCTGCTGCCGTTCCAGTGCTCGGCTCCAAGCGCAACTGCGCGCGCATAGCTTTCCGCCTCGGCGAGGAAGCCGTTGCCGCCCGCCACGCTGATCGTTTCGCGCGGCGTCGTCGCGGGCACGCCGCGGCGCAGATGGATTTCGGGCAGCCCCGCATCGGGCGGGCTGTTGAGGAAGGTCGTCTCGATAATGCCGTCGGTGCCGGAGATCAGCGCGTGGCGGTGGTAGGCCGTGTTGAAGCTGCACGCGATCTGCGCGAGCAGGCCGCTCGGAAATTCGAGGTTCGCGATCACGGTGAGGTCCACTTTCGTGTCCGACCAGCGCGCCACCGCGTTCACGCGCGTGGGTTTTTCGCCGGCCACCATGCGCACCATGCTCATCGCGTAGCTGCCCGCGTCGAGCAACGCGCCGCCGCCGCGCTCGGGGTCGAGGCGGATATTGGCCGGATCGCTGAACTTGACGCCGAAGCACGCGAACACGGTCTGCACGCGGCCGATCGCGCCTTCGTCGAGCAGGCGGCGCAGCGCGAGCGTCTGCTCCTGCGCGCGGTACGGATAGGCCTCGGCGAGAAACCGGCCGTTACGGCGCGCGGCCTCGAACATCGCGACGGTCTCGTCCTTCGAGATCGCGATCGGCTTTTCGCACAGCACGTGCTTGCCGGCATCGAGCGCCTTGATGACCCACTCGGCGTGCATCGTGTTCGGCAGCGGCACGTAAATCGCCTCGATGTCAGGATCGGCGAGCAAGGCTTCGTACGAGCCGTGCGCGCGCGGCACGCCGACCTCGCTCGCAAACTGTCTGGCCTTCTCGAGATCGCGGCTCGCGACCGCCACCACGTCGATGAGCGGCGAAGACGCGACACCGGCGATAAACGAGCGCGCGATTTTTGCGGCGCCAAGCACGCCGAAACGCAGAGGTTTGATAGTGTCCATGGTGTTCAGAAAATCCCGGGAAACAGGTTAGGAAGCAAGAGATTCGACACGGGCGCGCGGCGACGAGGCAGGCTCCCCGCCATGCGCTTCGTCGAAACCGAACAGCCGGCGCGGCGTGTCCCACTGGATTTGCCGCCGCACGTCGGCATCGGGCACGATCGTCTCGAACAGCGTCAGCAGCGGACCATAATCGAGCCGCTCCGGCGCGCGCAGGAACGGCCAGTCGGACCCCCACACGCAATGCTCGGGACCGAACGCGCGCAACAGCGCCTGCGCATAGGGCCGGGTGTCCTCGTACGGATGCGCGGTACGCGAGTACTTCTGCCAGCCCGACAGCTTCACGCACGCGCGGCCGGTATCGGCGAGACGCAGCAAGGCGTCGAAGCCGGCCTGAGCCACGCCGTCCACGCTGTTCGGCCGGCCGCAATGATCGACGGCGAGCGCGGCCGGCTGGCTGGCGAGCCAAGGGCCAAGCTCGGCCATCTGGTCGCCCGCGACCTGAATCTGCGCGACCATGCCGAGGTCGGCGAGCATACCAAAGAGCGCGCCCGCTTCGCGCACGAGCTCGATGCCTTCCATCGCCGGATTGAACGCAACGCCCACCACGCCCGCGCGGCGCAACGCGGCAAGCTCGCCGCGGCTGATGTCGTTGTCGACCACCGCAATGCCGCGAAAGCGCGTCGGATAGGTTTCGAGCGCGTCGAGCAGGCAGCGGTTGTCGGTCCGATAGCCGCTCGTCGGACCGACCAGCAGCGCGTGGCGCACGCCATACGCATCCATCACGCGCACGAACTGCGCCGTGGTGCCGATTTCCTGCTGCGCGGGCCGATACGTGGTGTCGTCGCGATACGGAAAGCGGATCGGATCGAACACGTGGCAATGGCAGTCGATCTTGTCTTCGTCGAATAGGCTCATGGGCTGCTCCACTCAGACGGCCGGCGCCGATCCCGCCGCCGCGGCCGCGCGCTCGACGACGCGGCGCGCGCCGCGATAGGCCAGTTCGAGGCGCGCTTCGGCATCCAGCGCCGGCATCGGCATCTCGACGCTCAACGCCACCTGCGGCGGCACCGCGCGCAAGAGCGCTTCGAGCGGCAGCGCGCCGTCGCCGGGCGCAAGCCGCGCGGTACGCGCTTCGAGAATCGCTTCGTCGTCGTTGGCCGGCAGCGTGGCGGGCGCATCGCACAACTGCACGAAGCCGACCGACTGCGGCGGCAGCGCGGCGACATCGTCCGGCGTGCTGCCCGCGCGCGACAGATGCAGCGCGTCGATCACCAGCCCGAGATTCGGATGCGCGGCGCGTTCGAGCGCCGCGCGCGCCTGGGCGAGCGTGCCGACATGGCGCCAGCGCATGAATTCCAGATCGATCCGTAATCCGAACGGTTGCGCGAGTTCGGCGAGCGCGGCCAGATTCGCGGCGAGCCGCGCCGCGTCGGGATCGTCGCCGGACACGCTCACGCAGCGCGCGCCGAGCCCGGCGGCCGCTTCGAACAACGGCGCGAACGAGGCGGCATCGAGCGTCGGCACGAGCGGAATGAATTCGACGTCGCACACGGTGACGCCCTCGCCCGCCAGCGCGTCGCGCAACTCGCGATGCGCGTCAGTGCCGGCCATCACCGGATACGCGATGCCGCCAGGCATGGCCGGATGCATGCGCAAGCCGACGCCAGCGAATCCGGCGCGCGCGGCGAGCCGCACCAACGGCGCGGGCGCGAACTCGAGCGCTGTCAAATGCGCGACGGCAAGCGAACGCGCAGGGTTTTGAGCGGGGTTCAATAGGTGGCCCTCCCGCCGGTCAAATCGAACGTGAAGCCGGTCGTAAAGCTGCATGCGGGGCTCACGATCCAGCTCACCATCCGGCCGACCTCTTCGATCTGCAGGAAACGGCCGAGCGGAATCTTCGCCTTGCTCGCCTCGATATGCTCGGGCGACATCTCGCGGAACAGCTCCGTTTCCACCATCGCGGGTGCGATGCAGTTAATCATCACATTGTCGCGCGCGAGTTCCTTCGCGACCGCCTTGGTGAAGCCGATCACGCCGGCCTTCGCCGCCGAATACGCGGAGATGAACTGCACGCCTTCCTTGCCCGCGATCGACGCGACGTTGAGAATGCGTCCGCCGCCGCGCGCGCGCATATGCGGAACCGCGACGCGGCAGCCGTAGAACACGCTGTTCAGATCGACGTCGAGCACGCGCTGCCAGGTCTCCACCGGATACTCCCAGCTCGGCACCACCGGCCCGTTGATGCCCGCGTTGTTGACGAGAATGTCGACGTGGCCCAGTGCCGCGACAGTCGCCTCGAACGCGCTCTCGACCGACGCGTAGGACGACACGTCGACGGATTGCAGATGGTCCGGCTCGAAGCCGAGCTGCGCGGCGTCGCAATGGCTGACGTCGAGGTCCCAGATCGCGACGCGAGCGCCGTCCGCTTTCAGCTGGCGTGCGATGCCAAGCCCGATGCCGCGCGCCGCGCCGGTGACGATCGCGACCTGGCCGTCGAATGAGTGGCTCATGGAGAACGTTTCCTTTTGAGGTTGCACAAGAGTTCGGGGAGAAGAATTCACACCGCGGAGGTTCACACCGGGGCCGCCGTGCTCTTCAGCACGATCCGCTTGATGTCGCCGACCACGAATACGTAGGACAGCGCACCGATCAGCGTGACGGCCGAAATAAAGGCGAGCGCGTAGACGAACGAGCCGGTTGCGTTGACGATCAGCCCGATCACGAGCGGCGTGACGATGCCGGCCGCGTTCGCGAACAGGTTGAAGATGCCGCCGCTCAGACCGAGCAGACCCTTCGGCGCGATGTCGGAGACGATCATCCAGGCGAGCGCCGACATGCCCTGCGCGAAGTACGCGACGCACAGGATCGCGATCACGGCCGCGGTCGAATCGACATAGTTGGCGAGCGCAATGCTCGAGGCGGCCAGCAGCCCGGTAATCACCGGCAGCTTGCGCGACCAGTTCAGCGAGATGCCGCGGCGCAGCATCGCGTCGGAAATCCAGCCGCCGCTCAGCGTGCCGACCGAGGCGGCGATGAACGGCAGCACCGCGACCATGCCGACCTTGAGCCACGGCATGTGACGCTCGGTGGCGAGATAGGTCGGAAACCACGTGAGAAAGAACACGTTGGTCGAATTACAGGCGAACTGGCCGATACAGATGCCGAGCATGCTGCGGCGGCGCAGCAGCGCGCCGATGTCGGACCAGCGAAACTGCATCGTCTCGCGGCTGCCGTCGACCACGCCGCCGCCGTCCGCGATGTAATCGAGTTCGGCGCGGTTCGCCGCCTTCGACTCATGCGGCTCGCGAAAGCGCAGCAGCCACACCGCGCCGAACGCCACGCCCACGGCGCCGACCATGCCGAACAGCGCGCGCCATCCGTAGCGCTGTTCGAGCCAGAACAGCAGCGGGCTCAGAAACGCAAGGCCGACATACTCGGCGAACGTGTAGACGCCCGTCGCGCGCGCCCGTTCGCTCTGCGGAAACCAGACCGCGACCACCCGGCTGTTGGTCGGAAAGCACGGCGCCTCGGCCGCGCCGATCAGAAGCCGCATGATGAGCAGCGACACGAAGCCGGCCGCGAGCCCCTGAAACCCCGTGAACAGCGACCACAGCGTCAGCGCGAAGAAATAGGTCCAGCGCGTGCCGACCCGGTCGAGCAGCACGCCGCCCGGAATCTGCGCGGCGGTGTAGGTCCAGGAAAAAGCGGAGAAGATCACGCCCATCAGCGCGGGCGTCAGGCCCAGCTCGTGGCTCATGCTGGGGGCGGCAATGCCCGCGACGCTGCGATCGAGATAGTTGATCATCGTGCCGATCGCGAGCAGCGCGAGGATGCCGAAGCGCGCCCGCGTGCGTGCGGAGGCCGGCACGGCGGCACCGGCGCTCGCGGAAAACGTCGGCTGTGTCGGGGTCGGATTCATCGTGTCTCCATCGTTGATTTCTGCGGCGCCGCCGGCTTCGGGCGCTTCCGCGCAACCGGCGTGCGGTCTTCGAGGGAGATAGTAGGGAGTAACCGGCCTGCTGTCGTATGCCGAGTTTCAGCTATCCTATAACTTTTGGTTAATCGCCCCGCGCGCGGGATTCGCGGGAGGAGGAAGGATGCGCTTCAAGCTGCGGCAAATGGAGGTATTTCGCGCCGTGATGCTCACGGGCTCGATCAATGCGGCCGCGAGAATGCTGTACGTCTCGCAGCCGGCCGTGAGCAAGCTCGTGTCGCACACCGAAACCACGCTGGGCTTGCGTCTGTTCGAGCGCACGAAGGGCCGGCTGATTCCGACGGCCGAGGCGCAGGCGCTGTTTCGCGAGGTCGAGCAGGTCTATCAGTCGGCGCTGCGCGTCGACGAATTCGCCCGCGCGCTCGCGCTTGGCCCGGCGAGCCTGTTGCGCGTCGCGTGCAGCCCGTCGCTCGCGACCGCGATCGTCGCGCCGGCCATCGTCGAGCTGAAGCGCAAGCTGCCGGGCTTGCGGGTCGACTGGCACACGACGCTGATGGCCGAAATGCCGCTCGAAGTGCTGAGCAAGACCGTGGACGTCGCGGTCACCTCGATGCCGATCGAGCACGAGCATCTCGACGTCGTGCCGTTCATGCGCGGGCGCATGGTCTGCGTGCTGCCGCCCGGCCATCCGCTCGCGGAACGCAGCAGCATTGCGCTCGCCGATCTGACCGCCGAGCCGATGATTCTCTTCAGGCGCGACATTCCGTTCGGCACGACCATCGTGCGGGGCTGCCAGCATGCCGACGTCGAACTGACCTCGGTGGTCGACGTGACGCGCGCCGATCAGGCGCTGGCGCTCGTGCGCGGCGGCCTCGGGCTCGCGATCGTCGACGAATTCGCGGCCGCCGAGGGCGATTGCATCGTGCGGCCGCTGACCGAAAACCTCGAAATGACTTCGACCTTCGTCTATTCGAAATTCTCGCCGCCGACCCGCAACGCGATGCTGCTGATGCAGGCTATCTACCGGCGCGCCGAGCAACTGGGGCGGCAGATCGGCAGCATACCGGACGACACGGCCTAGCGCGGCCTATCACAGGCACACGGGCGCACGGTTGCGCCCGCTCAAAACACGCCGCTGCGTGCATCGGCGCCCTTGCGGTAGTCGCGGTTCGTCTGCTCCGGATTGCGGTTCACGAGCGGCCGCGCATACAGCGGATGATGCAGGCTCCGCACCTCGTGTTCGAGTTCGAAGCAACGCGCTTTCGACGACGGATCGACGATCTCGGCGAACCGGTACTGGTGCGGCTCTTCTCCGTAAGCCGTGCCGTACTCGACGAGGCGCGCATAGGGCTCGGCAAAGCGCGCGGCGTAAACGGCGATGTGATGCCCGTCGTAAGGCGGGATCGGCCCGGACGTTTCCACATACAGCAGTTGCTGATGCGTTCCCACGTCGATCACCGCGCAGGGCGAGCCGCCCTGCTCCCGCATCGCGACGTTCGCATGGAAGACGTCCGCATAGAAACGCGCGATGGCTTGCGCGCTGCCAACGGGCACGTCGAGCTTCACGTATGCCATGCCGAGATCGATTTGCGACCACGGCGCGTCGGCGGGCCGGCTATGCGGGTCGAGACACTCGTAGCGATTTCCCCAGGGACAGGTCACGTCGATGCAGCCCGCGCGCTCCGTCCAGCCGAACCCGGTGCCGGCGAGCAGCGGCTTGACCGCTTGCAGACGCGCCAGCAGCGCGTCGAGTTCGCCGACCACGAGGCCGACACTGCCGCGCAGGCGCTGTGCCTTGCCCTGCGGCAGGTGGATCTGCGAGCGGCCGATGTTGATCCACATGTTGTTCACGCCGGTCATCAGGAACGGATCGCGCGTAAGGCCGAGTCCGCTGACGTAAAACGCCGTCGCGAGCACCTGGTCGGGAATCGTCAGATTAATGTGTTCGAGCAGGATCAGATTACCGGTGTCGTCGTGCGCGTAGGAGTGTTCCATGAGATCGGCCTTGCGATTGTTGAACGAGTCTATGACGGGAAACATGCGGGAAATTATGCCTCAGCATTGCCCGGCACCGAATTGGACGCGTCCGGGCAATATCGAAGACCGGGTTTCGGGACATGAGAATCCGCCCACGTATTCTTTCGCTTGAAAGCCTATTCATACGAACTGCTATTTATTTTCATCTGCCCGTTATTCGACGATGAAAACATTATCCCGATGTCGTCGAACGGACGTTCCATCTCTCCGAATTGCCCTGCTCACGGCACGCCAGGCCTGTTCCCTGTCAGACATTAGAACAAACATATCGGGCGTCTTACGCCGGCATGGATAAGGTTTTTGCAAGCATTCGCAATTGTCGAAGCAAGTATTTATTCACCGTATTCCTTACGATCCTGATCTACGCGTTGCATGTAAATGAATGTCACAGGCTCGACACGAATCCATTTCTAGAATGAAGGCGCGGGACTGGTAAAGGCCACGCACAAGCGCGGAACCGAGGCAATAAAACCTTGATTGCAAAGGAATGACCAACATGGAACAAACGGTAGCCGCATCTTCCCTGGGGCGTGTCACCACGAAGTCGGTTCAGGACTATATCGACGAATGTCCGATCTGGCCCGACGGCACCCGCCTGACCTCCACGCCGATGACGGCGATGCAATGGCGCATCTGGTCGCTCGCCGCGGCCGGCAAGTTCTTCGAAGGCTTCGTGGTGTTCATGACGGGCGTCGCCTTGCCGCTGATCTCGCGCGAGTTCGGCATCGGCGCGGCGCAGAACGGCCTCGTCTCCGCCGCGAGCCTCGTCGGCATCCTGGTCGGCGCGCTGGCGCTCGGCGGCATGTCCGATTACTTCGGCCGCAAACGCATGTTCATCATCGAGATGATCCTGTTTTGCGTATTCCTCGTGCTGCTGACCGTCTGCGCCAATTTCATCTCGCTCGTGGTCTGTCTGTTCGGGCTCGGCGTCGCACTCGGCTGCGACTACCCGACCGCGCACATGATCATCTCCGAGAGCATTCCGAGCGCGAGCCGCGGCAAACTCGTGCTCGGCGCGTTCGGCTTCCAGGCGCTCGGCGCGCTCGGCGGCACCGCGGTCGGCTATCTCGTGCTGTCGATCCTGCCGACGATCGAGGCATGGCGCTGGATGTACGCGACCGCCATCATTCCGGCGGTGATCGTCACGCTCGGCCGCTTCTTCATCACCGAGAGCCCGAGCTGGCTGCACGTGCGCGGCGACGTCGAGGAAGCTGAGCAGGCCGCGCGCCGGCTGC
>Ga0153951_1000801_pt1 | contig 11407 bp, 8 predicted proteins | sample TSNJ035MetaG_FD_102278 | JGI IMG/M metagenome (GOLD analysis project Ga0153951, IMG submission 102278) | Attine ant fungus gardens microbial communities from New Jersey, USA - TSNJ035 MetaG | ecosystem: Host-associated > Fungi > Mycelium > Unclassified | place: USA: New Jersey, Wharton State...
AGCCGTAATATGCAGCAATTCTTCAGTCAGATGCCGCTGCTGAAAAGTGAAGTTGACCGCTGGCAGAAACAAGAACAAACAGTCGTCTTCTTAGTGAATGAAGCGGTACGGGTGACCAAGCTGAGTCAAACCCTGGCTGATTTTGAAATTAAGGGTGTTCAAAGCCAACCAGATGCGATTTTACCCGGCCAAGTGCAAGTTGTGCCTGGCACGCTGCAAAGTGGCTTTGAATTGCCAGCCTTGAAACTGGTTGTGGTCACGGAAAAGGAATTATTCAACGTTCAAGTCAAGCGCAAGGCGCGTCACCAAACCTTGGCGAACGCCGAACGGCTGCGCAGCTATAATGAGTTGCAGCCAGGCGATTATGTCGTTCATGTCAATCATGGGATTGGCCAATATGTCGGCATGGAAACCTTGCTTGTGGATGGGGTCCACCAGGACTACATCACGATCGTCTACCGTGATAATGGGAAGCTCTTTATTCCGGTTTCCCAACTCAATCTGGTCCAAAAGTATGTCTCAGCGGACGGCAAGGCGCCCCATCTCAATAAACTCGGTGGCGCCGAGTGGCAAAAGACTAAGAGCCGCGTGGCCGCTAAGATTGAAGACATTGCTGATGACTTGATTGCGCTGTACGCAGAACGCGAAGCTGAACAGGGTTTTGCCTTCCAGCCTGATGATAATTACCAAAAAGAATTTGAATCTGAATTTCCGTATCCGGAAACGCCTGACCAAGTTCGTAGCGTTAAAGAAATTAAAAAAGATATGGAACGCCCACGGCCGATGGATCGGCTGCTCGTCGGGGATGTCGGTTTCGGTAAAACCGAAGTGGCTTTGCGCGCGGCTTTTAAAGCGATTGAAAGCGGCAAACAGGTGGCCTTTTTGGTGCCGACCACGATTCTGGCTAAGCAGCACTACGACACCATGACGGAACGGTTCGCTGATTTCCCCGTAAATATCGGGATGTTGTCACGGTTCCAAACCGCCAAGCAAATCAAAGCGACTTTGGCAGGCTTAAAAGACGGCAGTGTGGATATTGTCGTCGGCACCCATCGCTTGCTCTCAAAAGACGTGGTCTATAAAGACCTCGGTTTGTTGATTGTCGATGAAGAGCAGCGGTTTGGCGTGAAGCACAAAGAACGCATTAAACAATTGAAGAGTAACGTGGATGTTTTAACGTTGACGGCGACTCCAATTCCGCGGACATTGAACATGTCAATGCTGGGGGTGCGGGATTTATCTGTCATTGAAACGCCACCGACCAATCGCTATCCGATTCAAACCTTTGTCATGGAACAAAATGCCGGGGCAATTCGGGATGCGATTGAACGTGAAATGGATCGGGGTGGCCAAGTCTTCTACTTGCATAACCGCGTGGAAGACATTGAGCGGACCGTGGATCAAATTGAGCAACTCGTGCCCAATGCGACGGTTGCCTACGCGCATGGACAGATGACTGAAACCCAGCTTGAAGGGGTCATTTATGATTTCCTGCAAGGGCGCTATGACGTCCTGGTCACCACCACGATTATTGAAACTGGGGTCGACATGCCCAATGTGAACACGTTGATTGTTGAAGATGCGGATCATTATGGCTTATCCCAGTTGTATCAATTGCGCGGCCGCATCGGCCGTTCCAGTCGGGTGGCTTATGCCTACTTTATGTATAAACCCGCAAAGGTGTTGAACGAGGTCGCTGAAAAGCGGCTTCAAGCGATTAAAGATTTCACCGAACTGGGGAGTGGCTTCAAGATTGCCATGCGCGACCTTGCCATCCGCGGCGCGGGGAACCTTTTGGGTCAGCAACAGCACGGCTTCATTGATTCCGTCGGCTATGACCTTTACACGCAAATGCTGCAAGACGCCGTTGTGAAGAAGCAGGGCAAAAAACCTAAACCCCAGACGGACGCGGAAGTGGATTTGGATATCGAAGCCTACTTACCAACGGATTACATCAGTGACTCGCGGCAAAAAGTCGAGCTATATAAACAAATTCGCGCCGTCAAAACGAAAGTCGATGAAGCCGAATTATCTGCAGATTTGATTGACCGGTTTGGCGATTACCCACAACCCGTGACTAATTTGCTGGCTGTGGCCCACTTAAAGCGGTTTGCTGACCAAGCCCTGGTGGACAAAATTCGCCAGTTGGATCGGCAAATCGTGATTACACTTTCGACCAAGGCAACAGACAAGGTGGCAGGTGAAGCAATTTTTGAAGTGCTCAGTCATACCACCTTGCGCGCCAAGGTCGCCACAGTGGATTCCCGCTTGATTGTCACCTTGCTCCTGCAACCGAAGATGACGCCAGATGATTGGCTACCTGAATTAACTAACTTCTTACAAGCCCTTGCCGAGACGGTCAATCCGGTAAAGGAGTCCGCCAATGCCCAATAAGCCCATGCAACAAGTGATGCGCGGGGCGTGGATTTTGACCCTGTCATCGCTCATTGCCAAAATTTTGAGTGCAATCTATCGGGTGCCCTTCCAGAACTTGGTGGGGGACACAGGGTTTTACGTCTACCAACAGATTTATCCCATTTATGGGTTGGGGATGACCTTTGCCCTCAGTGGCTTTCCGGTCTTCATCTCCAAAGTCGTGGCTGAAGCGAAAGACCCCATGGCCCAACAAGCGATCACCCGTCAGGCTTTAGTGCTGTTGACATGGGTGTCCTGGGTGATTTTTGCTGGGCTCGAGTTATTCGCTGAGCCCTTGGCCTGGTCAATGGCGGACAGCAATCTCACCCCACTGATTCAAGTGGTGGGCTTCATGTTCTTAACGATGCCAACCTTGGCCAGTGCGCGCGGCTATTTTCAGGGGACTTTTGACATGGTCAAAACGGCCACCAGTCAAGTCGTGGAACAATTGATCCGGGTCGCTGTGATTTTGTTTGCTGCGTGGTGGTCAATTCGCGCACATTGGAGTCCTTATCAGATGGGGGCGGTCGCAATGAGCGGCGCCTTTCTCGGGGGCTTTGGCGCGATCCTAGTGCTTTGGCGCCCATATCGGCGGGTTTTCCGGCAGGCAGCGCCAGCCAGTGCCTCGCCGATGTCCTATTGGACCTTTGGCCGGCGCTTTTTGACTGAAGGTGGCTCGATTGCTTTATTTTCGGCCATGTTGATTGTGTTACAATTGGTCGACAGTTTTACCATTAAACGGGGCTTGGTGTTGGCAGGGGCGCTTGAGCCCGTCGCCAAAAGTCTCAAGGGGATTTATGATCGGGGCCAACCATTAGTCCAGTTGGGCTTGGTGGTGGCGACTGCACTGGCGACGACCTTGTTGCCAACCATGACCCATGCCTTAGCAAACCGCCAACGTCATGTCTTTGCGCGAACGGCGGGCGAATTAATTCACTTGAGTTTGGGCGTTTCGGCGGCCGCGACAGCGGGCTTAATTGTCTTGATGCCAGCCATTAACTTATTGCTCTTTGGTGACACGGCCGGAACGTTGAGTTTGCAAGTGTACAGTCTGAGTATTTTGATTGTCGCCATGATCAATGCCTATAACTCTGTTTTACAGAGCTTGAACAATTACCGCGCAACGACCTTGGCCTTAGGGGTCGGGTTAGTCGTCAAAATCGGCCTGAACACCGCTTTTGTCGTGCGTTATGGCACGGTGGGGGCGGCAGCGATTACGATCTTGAGTTTGGGCGTAATCCTTAACCTCGTCTATCTGGCCGTGCCCAGTGAGGTCAAGATGCAAGGGGCCTTGCGGATTTTCGGCCCCAAGCTGATGCTGGCAACCGGTGGCACGGTATTGGTCGTGTGGTTAGTGACCGTCGCAATTCCAATGACCGGCCGGCTGGCGGCCGTCGGGGTCAGCGCCCTCGGTGTCCTGACGGGCGTCCTGGTCTTTGTCGGCTTAGCGAGCTGGGTGAAGCTGTTTAGCGTCCGTGAAGTCCTCAGCATTCCAGCGGGGCGACGCTTTTTAAAATGGCAACAACAAAGGAGAAAAAGATGAGATTAGATAAATTTTTAAAAGTTTCCCGGATTATCAAACGGCGGTCCGTGGCTAAAGAAATTGCCGATAAGGGCCGCATCCAAATCAACGACAAGGTGTCCAAGTCCAGCAGTGAAGTTCGCGTGGGCGACACCTTGGTGATTGCCTTTGGGAACAAAACCTTAACCTTGCGGATTGACGCGATTAAGGAAACGACCAAGAAAGATGATGCCGAAGACATGTACACGATTCTGAGCGAAACTAGTAATGCTAGCTCAGAAGCTGAATAAGCGCTCACATTTTTTGCTGAATTGACCGAAGCCATCTGTACGCCGGGGAATGAACTTGGTATACTGAGTAAAAAGGAGGGAGTATCGTGAAACATCTTAGCAAAGCGCAGCAACATTTGAAGTCCGGTAGTCGGGCGACGCAAATCCATCGGCGGCGGCGATTGTTCATCGTGGCGGTGATGGTTTTGACGGTTCTGATTGGGTCGGTGCAAGTCATTCGGGCTCAACATGCGCTTGGTGAGACAAACGCGGCTCTCGTTTCGGCAAACAAAAAATTAAAGACGGTGAAGGCGAACAAATCTGTCCTCAAGGTGCAGGTTGACCAGCTGCAGAACGAAACTTATTTAGAAAAGTTAGTCCGGCAGAAGTATTATGTCGCTAAACCTGGGGAAATTTTGTTTAATCTCCCTGATAAAACCAATCAACCAGATTAGCCGTCAGCGCTTGCACGGCGCCTACGGTCTGGTATACTAAGAGATACAATTTTATGAGGAGGACTACTTTTATATATGGCAGTTGAAGTTGGCGCAAAGGTTCCTGGGAAAGTAACTGGGATCACGAATTTCGGGGCTTTTGTTGATTTAGGGGACGGGCAAACTGGCCTGGTGCATATCAGTGAGGTTTCAGATGCCTATGTGAAGGATATCCATGATGTCTTGTCTGTCGGTGATACCGTCACCGTCAAAGTGATGTCAGTTAAGGATGGCAAGATTGGCTTGTCAATTCGCAAGGCAGTCGACAATCCTAAGCCGAGTGCACCGCGACCAGCAAACCGCGGCCAAGAAAAGTTCTCCCATGCACCACGTGGCGGTAAAGACTTCCACAAACCAAATAATGATTTTAATGCACGCTCAAGCAAACCAGCGCCAGCAAAAGATGACTTCGATAGTCTGATGTCGGGCTTCTTGAAAGAAAGTGAAGACCGACTCAGCAGCTTGCGTCGGAACACTGAAGGTAAGCGCGGCGGCCGTGGCGGTCGACGGAGCTAAGCATGTTGCAATAGAAATAAAAAGGGGCTTGTGACAAAACGACAGTTTTGGCGCAGGCCCCTGTTTTGATAGGGGGAACGCGAATGCCAAGTTTGTTGGCTGAGTTTCATCCGGATGGGCGGCCAGTGGTGGTCGCTGTTTCCGGGGGTGCGGATTCAATGGTCTTACTCACCCAAGTCACCCAAGAAGTGGGACCTAAGCAGGTCATCGCCGCACATTTTAATCATCAGTTACGGCCGGAAAGTGATCAAGAAGCGGCTGTTGTGGCCGACTGTGCCAAGCAATTAGGGGTGAAGTTTGTCACGGCCGCCTGGTCCGTGGCCGATCAGCCCACCACGGGAATTGAAGCCGCGGCTCGTCACGCGCGATACGCGTTTTTGGCAGAAGTCGCAGCCCAATATCGGGCCCAAGCCGTATTGACCGCCCACCATCAAGATGATGAAATTGAAACAGTCCTTTTTCGACTGGTGCGCTCTGGTAATCTGGCTGCAATGGCCGGTATTCAGCCAAAACGTGAGCTGACAAAAGACATTGAACTATGGCGCCCATTCTTAAACCGATCTAAAACCAACCTATTACAATACGCGAGTGCTCACCAGATTCCCTTTGTCGAGGATCAGAGTAACGGGGATGTGCGGTATGCCAGGAACCTGTTGCGGCACGAAGTTCTCCCAGTTCTGAAGCAGATCAACCCCCAGGTCGGGGAGCATGTCAATCGGTTTGCCGCTGAACTGACAGCAACGTTGGCCTTAGCCCAGCAACAAATTGACGACCAATTAGCTGCCGCGCAGCTTGATGCGGCCACCATTGATTGGCAGCCATTTGCGGGCCTCCCACAAGCCACCCAAGCGCTATTACTGAAGACCCAATTACAGCGCTGGGTGCCAGGCATTTCCGTCAAGCAAATCGACCAGATTCTCGCCGGGTTAAGCCAAACCCGTCGTGGCAATTTGGCTTTTGATGTTGGCGGGGGCCAGCAGATCGCAGTGAGCTACCGGCACTTACGGCTCCAAACGCCGACGGCAACGGTTTTGCCAGTGCGACTCACTGCCTTTGATCAGTGGGTAGTCGTGGGCAACCGAGAACTTGGGTTGTTCAGACAACCACCCGCCCAGGCACGGGTTTTAGCTGAAGCCTGGGTGAGTGTGCCGGTGATTCTGAGACAACGGCAACCGGGGGACTGGTTGCAATTAGCCAATGGGCAGCATCAGAAGTTGTCACGATTCATGATTAATCATCACTGGTCGACGCCTGCCCGCCAAGGCCTTTTTCTGGCGCAGGCAGACCATATTCTGGGTGGCGAGGGAATTGATTCCGCCCAATTGTTTAAGCCAGAACAAACTGATATAATGCGGTCTGTACTGGCGCAACTGCCAGAAAAAAACATGAATCGAGGCAAAGAAAACCGATGAACCCAGACATCCTCAAGGTCTTGTACTCCCGAGAAGATATTCAAGCGATTAATGCTCGCCTAGCGGCACAAATCAAGGCCGATTATGCCGGCAAGAATCCCCTGGTGGTGTGTATTCTAAAAGGGGCCATTCTGTTTATGACGGACTTAGTACGTGAAATCGATGACTATTTAGAAATTGACTTCATGGATGTGTCCAGTTATGGGGATGCGACCATCTCAAGCGGTGAAGTGAAAATCATTAAGGATCTCGATACGAGTGTCCGGGGGCGTGACGTGCTGATTGTGGAAGATATCGTGGATACCGGCCGCACCTTACGTTACCTGATGGACATGTTTCAAACGCGTCAGGCCAACTCGATTAAGGTATGCACCTTAATGGATAAGCCTGAAGGTCGAGTCGTTGATGTCTCCGCCGATTATGTTGGGACCAAGGTCCCAAATGAGTTTGTGGTGGGTTATGGTTTAGACTATGCAGAACGGTATCGAAACCTTCCGTACATCGGGGTTTTGAAGCCAGAGGTTTATGCAAAATAATGTGTTTTAAATGCAGTGCTGTGTTATGATTTAGTGTGATTCATGCACTGAAACAATGTTGCTGGAGGTTATAATGAAGAAAAGACAAACTGGTTTATTCAGCAGTACGTTGACGTATATCATCATCTTCGTACTGATCGTAACCGGGATTGCGTACTTTATGCACGGGGATTCTGCGGGTCAGACACAAGAAATTCAATCAAGTGAATTTGTCTCTGATTTGCAAAAGAACGAGGTAAAGAACTTTACCTTACAACCGTCTGGTGGCGTGTACAAAGTCGCGGGTGAATACCGGACACCAAAGAAAGCATCAAACAATAACCAAATTTCTCTCTTTGGCAGCAGTAGTAGCAGTAAGGTTGATAGCTTTACTGCGTATGTCCCTGCCAACGATTCAACTTTGGCTGAGATTCAAAAGTCTGCAGCGACAAACAACGTTAAAAATGACACCTTAACTGAATCTCAATCTGGGGTTTGGGTTTCTGTCTTATTAACATTCTTGCCACTGGTCGTCATCATGATTTTTATGTACATGATGATGAGTCAAGCTGGTCAAGGCGGCGGCAATGGCCGCGTGATGAACTTCGGTAAGTCACGGGCTAAGCAAGCCGACAAAAAGTCCAATCCTGTCCGCTTCTCTGACGTCGCTGGCGCCGAAGAAGAAAAGCAGGAATTGGTCGAAGTCGTTGAATTCTTGAAAGATCCACGGAAATTCTCGAGCTTAGGCGCCCGGATTCCTGCGGGTGTCTTGCTTGAAGGGCCTCCAGGTACTGGTAAAACCTTACTGGCTAAGGCGGTTGCTGGTGAAGCTGGCGTCCCATTCTTCTCCATTTCTGGTTCAGATTTCGTCGAAATGTTCGTCGGGGTCGGGGCTAGTCGTGTGCGGGACTTGTTTGATCAAGCCAAGAAGAGCGCGCCTGCGATTATCTTTATTGATGAAATTGATGCCGTTGGCCGTCAGCGTGGTGCTGGCATGGGCGGCGGTCATGATGAACGTGAACAAACCTTGAACCAATTGCTGGTTGAAATGGACGGGTTTACAGGTAGTGAAGGCGTCATCGTCATCGCTGCGACGAATCGTTCTGACGTGCTTGACCCAGCCTTGCTGCGGCCAGGTCGTTTTGACCGGAAGATCCTCGTTGGCCGGCCTGATGTTAAGGGTCGGGAAGCCATCTTGAAGGTCCACGCGAAGGGCAAGCCATTAGCGCCTGACGTTGACTTAAAGGTTGTGGCCCAACAAACCCCTGGCTTTGTCGGGGCTGACTTGGAAAACCTCTTAAACGAGGCTGCTTTAGTCGCTGCGCGGCGGGGTAAGACCGAGATTGACAGTGCTGATGTTGATGAAGCTGAAGACCGTGTCATTGCCGGGCCTGCCAAGCGCGACCGGGTCATCAGCAAGAAGGAACGTGAAATGGTGGCTTACCACGAAGCTGGGCATGCCATTGTCGGCTTAGTCTTAAGCGATTCACGGACTGTCCGGAAAGTAACAATTGTGCCACGTGGCCGCGCTGGCGGTTATGCCATCATGTTACCGAAGGATGATCAGTTCTTACTGACGAAGAAAGAACTGAACGAACAGATTGTTGGGTTACTCGGTGGCCGGACCGCTGAAGAAATTATCTTCGGGGTTGAATCCACCGGGGCAAGCAATGACTTTGAACAAGCAACGCAAATCGCCCGCGGCATGGTTACCCAATATGGGATGACTGAAAAGCTTGGGACGGTGCAACTTGAATCAGAAGGTCAACCATTCTTGGGTGCCCAATATGGTCAAATGCCTGCTTACTCACAAGAAACTGCGGCAGCCATCGATTCTGAAGTGCGACGCTTGATTGACGAAGGTCACAAGCGGGCTCACGACATTATCGAAGCCCACCGTGAACAGCACAAGCTGATTGCGGAAGCTTTACTGAAGTACGAAACCTTGGATGAAAAGGAAATCCTCAGCTTGTTCAATGATGGCAAGATGCCAGACAAGCCAGATGAATTCCCTTCAGAAAAGGCCGCTACTTTTGAAGAAGCCAAGGCTGCGTTGGAACAACGTGATGCCACCAAGCAAAGCGCTGAAACCCACAACGATCAAGCTGAAAAGCATGACGGGGAAACCAACGATAACGATCAAGATACGTCTGGCGATGATTCAGATGAATTACCACCAGATGCAGGTGACGGTGCCGATGTGACCCCACCAAATCAAGATCCAGAAGACAAACCGTCTGATGATGATCCACACGCTTAGGCTCGCCTAGTGTGAAGTGAAGAAAGAGCCCATCGCTGCTGCGATGGGCTCTTTTGTTGGTCAGCTTGGCTTTTTGCCAATTAGTCAAATATCGATTACAATGAACTACATTTGAATGCGTGATAAAGGAGACTATTATGGACGACTATATTGTAACGGGAATGACCAAAGACGGCTTCTTCCGCTTTTTTGCGGCTGATGCCACCCAAACAGTCAGTGAAGCCCAACGCCGCCAGGATACTTGGAGTGCTGCCAGTGCAGCCCTTGGCCGGACGCTGATTGCGACGAGCTTGTTGTCGGCTGCCGGCTTGAAGAATGCTGATGATTTATTGACAGTCCGGATTAAAGGCGATGGCCCTGTAGGTGCGATTGTTGTTGATGGCACGAGTCAAGGGACGGTTCGCGGTTATGTGGACAATCCGCATGTCACTTTGCCATTGAATCTGGTCGGTAAAATCGACGTGGCCAAAGCCGTTGGGACCAATGGGATTTTGGCGGTGACGAAGGATCTTGGCTTAGGCGAACCCTTCACGGGCCAAGTGCCACTGGTGTCCGGCGAACTGGGCGAGGACTTTGCTTATTATCTGGCGACTTCTGAACAAGTGCCATCTGCCATCGGCGTGTCAGTGTTTGTCAATGCGGATAACACGATTGGCGTGGCTGGCGGCTTTATGGTGCAGGCGTTACCTGGTGCGACCGATGAAGCCTTGAAGAATCTGGAAAGTAATGTGAAGACCTTGCCACTGGTGTCCGAATTGCTCAAAGCGGGCGTGACGCCGGAACAGATTGCCGATCGCATTTTTGGCGCTGGTGAACTCAACATCATTGACCGTCAACCATTGAGCTATCAATGCACGTGTTCTAAGGAACATTTTGCTGAAATCATGGCTACTTTACCCAAGAAGGATCTCCAAGCGATGATTGACGAAGACGGCGGTGCGGAAGCTGTCTGCAAGTTCTGCGGAAATCATTATGAATACAGTGTCGCTGACATCGAAGCGATGATGCAAAAAAACGCCGACTAAACGCGGCGCGATTGGGCACTGGTTGCAAGCACAGGATTTTTTGTGCTATTCTGAAGCATAAAATAACAACAAAGTGAAGGTGAAAGCAATGTGGCAAATTGGTGATGTGACCATCGACAACCAGCTGGTGGTTGCCCCAATGGCTGGGATTTCGAATGCAGCATTTCGGGTCACAGTAAAAGAGTTCGGTGCTGGCCTCGTGGTCTGTGAAATGATTTCTGACCGTGGCATTATGCACAATAACAAGAAGACAATGAGCATGCTGTTCGTTGATCCAAAAGAACACCCAATTTCAATTCAAATTTTTGGTGGGACCAAGGAAACGTTGGTCGAAGCGGCGAAGTTCATCGATCAAAACACTGCGGCGGACATCATTGATATCAACATGGGCTGCCCCGTTCCTAAGGTCACCAAGACTGATGCTGGCGCCCACTGGCTGCTTGACCCTAACAAGGTGTATGAAATGGTCGCAGCTGTCGTTGACGTTGTGAAGAAGCCCGTCACCGTCAAAATGCGGACGGGTTGGGATGAAGATCACATTTTTGCCGTTGAAAACGCCCTGGCCGCAGAACGTGCTGGTGCGAGTGCCTTAGCCATGCACGGTCGCACCCGGAAGCAACTCTACACTGGTGAAGCTGACTGGAACATTTTAAAAGAAGTGAAGTCCCAGTTGCACATCCCATTCATGGGTAACGGTGACGTGCGGACACCGCAAGATGCCAAGCGCATGTTGGATGAAGTCGGCGCTGACGCCGTGATGGTTGGTCGGGCTGCCTTAGGGAACCCATGGATCATCCACCAGATGGAAACATACTTGCGGACCGGCGAATTGATTGCTGAACCAACCGCCCGTGAAAAAATCGGCACCGCGAAGTTGCAACTCGCTCGCCTCGTTGACCTCAAGGGTGAAAACCTCGCCGTTCGCGAATTCCGCCAGCAGGCTGCTTACTACTTGAAGGGGATTCCGCGCGCTGCTAAG
>Ga0153951_1000806_pt1 | contig 11361 bp, 10 predicted proteins | sample TSNJ035MetaG_FD_102278 | JGI IMG/M metagenome (GOLD analysis project Ga0153951, IMG submission 102278) | Attine ant fungus gardens microbial communities from New Jersey, USA - TSNJ035 MetaG | ecosystem: Host-associated > Fungi > Mycelium > Unclassified | place: USA: New Jersey, Wharton State...
GAGACATTCCATATCTCCACTGTGTAATGTCGTTGGATAAATAGGTAATTGGTGAGGGATGAATGAATAACATGTGGAAAGTTGAAATCATGGCTAAAGGATACCATCTCTTGTGTGTCCAATCTCCAAAGGTAAATATGAGAAGGTTTTTCCGTAAATGTGGCCATCAAAGTGTCGCTGGTTGGAGAAAAGTGGAGTAAAAACAAGTTTCCATGAGGATATGCAAATCGTCGAGGATTCTTGCCATCTTCCAAGTTCCATAATTCAATGACGTCCTCAGACCTCCTTTCTACGGCCAGAAAATGTCCATCAGGGGAAAATCGGGTGCCAGCAACATCATTCACCTCCAACAGGCTGCTGGATATTGGTGCACCGTTGCTGGCATCCCACAACTTGACCAGAATACGAGTTAAATCTTTATCATCAGAGTCCTCCGAGCCTCCATCTTCATCTACCCAGTGTGTGGAGGCAATTCTTCCGTCGTGATGAATGAAAGTGAATTCATAGCCCTCGATTTGAAATTGCTCCTCACCCATCTCAATGTCCCAGACTACTGCACAAGAGTAAAATTCGAGTAGGATACGTTTCCCATCAGGACTGAAGCAGGCATTATATATCTCCCCATGATTAGGCAACTTAAACGGGCCTGAAATGCGATGACCAGTTTCAGAGTCGCAGACATACATAGTTTGCGACGATATGGAAGCAAAGGTGCTTTCATCCAGCGAGAAGACCACATCCCGCACAGAAGCATTGTGGTGCTCTGCAGTGAATACCACCATTGGCCATTGACTGGGTTTTCCCTGAGTGATTGCAAGAGTGTTGGGAACTCTCGGGCAAAATTTTCTGGCAACATGAGATTGCTCAGGTGCGAAGGGGAGTGCTGAGAGGTAAACATGTGGGGCGCGCTGAGAGATTGGGATGATGAATGCGGAAACAAATCGGAGAGCATCGTTGATAAACAATGTCAGCTCATGATCAGGATTGAGGGACTGGCCAGCCAACATCAGATGTATCACAGAGAAATGACCCAGAGACATACCTTCCATGATGATGCCTTTTTCAGGATCAAATATGCCTCATAAACATTACCTGTCAGGCTCATGACCTCCAACCAGAACAGTAGCTTCTCGTACATCACAAATTTCATTGCCTTCATCATCTTCTCGTCAGATGGAGTCTGAATAATGTGGTCTGCCCAGAACAAAGATGAATATGAAATGAGAGGAGAGATAATGGATTTGACAGTAGGTGGAATATCAACATTCTTGATGATCGAAGACTCCAAATTGCACATATTGAAATGAAGCTTGGATGACGCCAGGGTTTTCAAACACAACACGGCAAGCTGACGTTCGTGATGGCCCCGATCCTGAACAGCGGAAAATTCAGGTAGCTCTTGTTGAAAGAATTTTGATAAAAGAAGATCCTCGAATGAACGGTGATGAAAATGAAGAATAGGACCAGAGTCGATGACGGACGCAAGACCCTTGCGGATAAGCCCTAACCTGTTCACATCCGAGTCTGGAACCTTGACTTGGGGAAGCGTGATAAGCACGTTGTCATCAAGCGGTTTCTTGGCAAAAATCATTGCACCTATAACCGAGGTAACTGCTCCGATCTCTTCCTCTTCTAGATCATGTCCGAATGATGCTTTGACAATAGTGGAGTACAGGGGATACAAGCCTTTCAAACCCTTCCCATCACCCTTCTCAAGCATGGCAAACCGGCCTTCTGGATCGAGTTTGAGGAAATCGGCAACCGTTGTTGCCCAGATAAAAATCCCAGCAGCTCGAGGAACCAGGTAATCAAGAGCCTTTTTGATCAATGCATCGCTCATGCCCATATTCTCAAGGCGTAATTTGAGGAATGCATGGATGTCTTTAGAAGGGCTATCTCCTAACTTGACATTGCTGCCGGAGGGAATAACAATATGAGTGCTGATGGATTTGGGGAAGGTTTGACTGATACGGTCTTCTGGCCGGCTAGTGATGACTAACTTGAACCTTTTCAAGTGATCAACCTGAGTCCAACGCTTCAGCGTATGCAAGAGACTCTGGAAATCCTCCTCCCCAGATCTGTCATGCCTTAGGCCACCACACTCATCCAATGCATCTATCACAATCACCGGAAGCTCCTCATGTGTAATGGTGTCATCTAGGGCCGATAATGGTACCTCGATGAGCATTTCGAAAAGCCGATTAATGTCAGATGAGTTGTGCCTTTGATCGCCTTGAGCTAAGTGTTGCCGAAGAGGAGGGAACAGGCGGGCAAGATCACAGGCGACCGTGCGCCAGAGGGCATTTGTAGTGACCGTAGATTGTGTGCGATCGAACCGGAATGGGATTACATGTCGCTTCTGGTCCACTAGCCGATTCACAATGCTGGCTGCCAAGGCAGATTTACCAACACCAGGCGATCCCCTCATCCAGATCACATTGGGAGCATTGACATTCTTTATCTCGTTTTTGATGTCCTGTAAGATGGTGGTGCGGGTGCCTTCCATACATGATTTGCATAGGGGAGGCCTATTCTCTCCGAGGGCACTCACTAAATCCTCCAGTTCCTTTTTGTCAGCAGCCGTCTTCGCATTTTTTGCCATGGCGGCTGAAACAAACCACAGATCAGATGACCTGGACATTGGATATCAGGCACGAAAATCAGACCTTGCTCTGCTCGGATCTCTATAAGTAGATCTCGGTCAAAACTCCCTGCGAAGGTATCTAGTTTCTTCCGCAGGTCAATTGCTTTGTCCTTATGAGGGACAACGAGGACGTGTTTGGCTGCAACCAACAACTAAGCCATGACTTCATTGCACGCAGCTGAATACGCACCTGACCAACTTTCCAGCCACTTCTCAATAAAGTTCACTACTTCTTCCATCATTCTAGGAAATTCATCTATAGTAGCACGCAGTCCCTCTGACCTTGGAACTTCCTCGAGCCTGGCCAGCTGGCTAGCTAAGGTGCGCATGCCCTTTGCAAGGTCTTGCATCGCTTCATGAGACTCTTGTTGGGCTTCAAAATGCTACAAAACCAATAATCAATCATATTATTCGAATAGAGTGAAAAAGTGACCAACTTTGTATGCGACGTCGATACAATTCACCGCTGTTTGGGCTACAGAATTAAGCTGTTTTGAGTCAGATAACATGTGTAAATAAGAGGCAACACTTATTACCCCACTGATGGCCTTGCCAAGCTCAAAAAGCATCCCAGCACCAGCGTCCACACGACCAAGGCGGCTCAAAAGTGGTTTGAAAGATTCCAAGCTTTTTTCTGTACTCTTGATTTGTGCATCTAGAGCACGTAAATCGCTGTCGTAGGCCTACAATTCCATTTGAGTGGGAAATCTACACATTGACAGTGATAAAATGCATACCTCAGCCACGATCCACAATTGTAATCCTGAAATGGGACCAGTGAAATCCACCTTGAAGTTCGCTAATGTGCCCTGAGTAAATAAGAAATAATCAATGCAAAGATCAACTCACAATTAGTTTCATGCTGTGCTTCGGAGGCCAGGTGATCCCATAAATCGTCGAATTTGATATTGGCCTGACACTCCCGTGAGGCGCACTTGAACCTTAAGAATCTCGGCCGTTTGAAATGCTTGTGTATCTCAATATTCAATTTATTCCCTTCTCGGAAAATCCTACACCACATGACTATCCAGGACTGCATGGGATCGAAAAACTCCACTTACAATCCCTGGGTCAGCTTCAAATGCTGCTTGATCCTGATCTTGTTGTCAAGTTGGTTTTCGAGACTTCGAAAGGGGCTTTCTGTCTTGTCAGAATATTTGACATCAAGGGGTCGTTTCAATTCATCCTTGAGCTCTCCAATGAATTCTGGGAGGAAATGCAATGAGATCACTGATCGACAGAGCCGATGACAATGTAACACTCACCAAGGACTCGGATGACTCGTACCATAGTAGCGTTTTCCATTGTTTTTCGATAGAGTGGATAGGAAGAGATATCGTGAGCGTGGGGCGTATATCAGATGGATAAGAACAAGACACAGGCGCTCCTGCCTCGTGAGTGTGAGCTTAATATACTGCATCTAGACATATCAACACACGGCGAAGCTGCAAGTGTTGGCAGCAGCCGGAAGGCCGCCTTGTTTTAGCTGACATGATCTCCGGTTATAACTCGCTGGATCTGTTATAAAAAGCACTGTTGGATCACATCCTTTGAAGGGAGACTCACGCTTTTGGATCAATGATTTCTCAACACTGTCCTGATGTTCTGATGTACTTAATTCAAATTTCTGTCCGTGAGCACTCTGAAAGGAAAGGAAATATAAATACTCGTACCAGTCTCTGTGTCAAGTACAAATGGAAGATTTGTAGCTGCTAAGGTAGCAGGTATGATGGCAAAATTTCATTCAATCAAACCTCGCTGTATCACGATGAAAGAGACCATATCTAAACTCATCCAAAATAGGAGCAAAGATAAGGGCACTAGGGTCAGTGTCCCATCCGAGAATTGTGCCGAAAGACATAATTTGCTGTCCACATTGAGTTCTCGGTGCAAGATATTCAATTAGCTATTTCGTTCTTTGACCGGCGTCAAGTTGAGCTTCTGTGAGGAGCATTCTGTCACGAATAACGGAGGAGGGAACAGAGAACGATGATGTTGATGGTCGAGCTTCATGGTGTGTTTGAGTGAAGTTGTCAATGAAATGGATGAGAGGGCAGATTAGAACCAGAACTACGATTTGTTATTGCAACAGAACGATCAGCAGCAGAATAGGAACTCCGGTGCACATTATCCTACGCCCATGATGGTAAAGTAAATCCCGAAGACACTGGCATGCACTCTTTCCAAACATGCAACGACCTGGTTATGTGTGCCACTCAGGATTACTGCAAGTTGTTTGGCATCCGCAGGATCCCAGCCGGATTCAAATGCACGTATTCTTCAGACGCCAAGGTGGAATATTACCCACATTCAGTCCTGGCATTCGATGGCTTGGCCGTCGCCATCGTGCCTCAGTCTCCCTCCGCCAAATATTATTCGTGGAATCATGACACTGCCCAGTTCCATTCTGAGTACTCACCCGATGAGAGACTGTTCGCATGTTGGTCTGACACAGGCTCTCTCGTTCGAGTCTGGGACACGTAGACCAGTCAACTCGTTGGCAAGTTTCCAACATTGCTCTGGCGACAGACTCATCGCTCTTTGGCATCGCTCCGGAAACACAATAGGCCTTGACATTTATACCGGCCATCTGTACGCTGAGATTTCGGGTCGAGCAATACATTGCGTTTATACGAGATAGGACCAAGCTGGTGTACTGTGCCCCCGACTTTGGCTTGATAACATGGGTCATAGTAGGTCTCACGGATGAGAATTGGCCTTTGGGGGTGCTAAGACGAATAGGTAAATTAGAAAGGAGGACGAGTTTCATAAGTTCGTTGGTCTACTCGAGTTTTTGTTCGTTCCTTGCATGGCAGGTGTGTCTAGATGACCTGTTTTGGAAATGCATCCGCCGATCGAGTTACACAGGCACAGAGGAAGAATCCCGAACAACGGTCAATTCCTGACGACACCATATACGAGCTTGTACTTTGTACTGGACGAATATCACTACTCAAAAGCTCCTTCTCCTGGTGTAAATGATTGTTTTGTCAGCTGTATGTTTTTTGGAATAGATCTACCTGTAAAATCATTCTGATATTGATACAACCTCGAGAGAGAAATCTGTGATCTTAACAGGATATTAGGCCTCAGAGAGCTTTATTAATAACAAGGTTGATACTTGAGATGGGCATTGTTATGACTAAGTGTTAGAAGAAAGGCTACAGTGTGCGACTCGAACTGAAGAAACGTTGTTTAGCCGATAGAGATGGCTGTTACACGCCGACAGACCCTTCCAACCCTCCTGACTCATTGACCTCGTCATCTTTGCTGAACACCCTCACTGTCACCCTGGGTCCTTGAGAGGTGTGCAGAAGAGACCCTTGGTTGATGGTGAGCGAGGTTTGAGAAGGGGAGCAGATAGCGAAGGAATCATAAAAGAGACGGGCACATCACTGGAAGGTAGAGCCCGTGGGTTTACCTGCATCGATAAGGCAGCGGTTTCAGTTTGTTGAGCAGTCTCCCGCGTGCTACAGTGATAGCTGGTGCTTCCCACGCTTCCTTGTCTGCATTGAGTTCTTCCAGGCGGACTTCTGCTAGTCCAATTAACAGCTTCTTGATTTTGTTGAAACCAAGACGATCGACATCGTAAGAGGTCTGTCGCAAATAGCGGAGGAGGAGTAGAGAATGATGATAATGATGAGTTGGGCCAGGGAATCGAGGTCGGCCACTCGAGCTGCAATGTATGTGAGTGGAGTTATCGATGAAAAGGAATGAGAGGGCGTACATAATTCCTGACGACACAATTTCAACGCTCCCTTGGGAAATTCTCTTGGCCTTCTTCACTCCCTAGTGCCAATCATCCTCTCTGTGACGCCAGGTTGCATAGCCTAGATCTTCAATTCATCGTCGTCCGATTCACTCTTGGCACCTGCTCGATGCGATTGAATTACTGAAACCTCTTTGGAGGGCCCACAATTCCTGCTGAAAAGCTGTAGACTGTTGACACAATAAGAATTTCTGTTGCTTGGACGTCTAATGGCAGAGCTATTTTCTCTGATACCTCATATGTGAAGGCGTCCATGAGGAAGATGTAAGCGGTAAGGGACAAACGAGCTGGGGTGCCGAGCACGACTGAAGGATGGTATGAGAAAAGGGAAGAAGGGCGATAAAAATCAATCCAGATTGATGTAGTCGGTACCGGTAGAGGACGCCGACCATCCAGGGAGTGCGAGCATCGGCTATGGTCGCGACCTTGATGTAAGCTTCTTTCCTAGCTGTTTGCAGGGCATCTCAAGCAAGTCTGTTGAGGAGTCTTGGAACGGCCCCCCAACCGCTCCAGCAGCAGCTACAACCTTCTAATTCGAATCAAATAGCGCCGGTTCTAGTCTGGGAGGGCACTCTAAAGCTTCAATGGAACAGGACCAGATGGAAGCAAAAAAGAGGTGTTCACTCGCGTGTCTGCGAGCTCCTCTAATGCTAGCAACAGGTGAGGCTCTTCATCTTTTGTGTGCTTTATTTGAATGTTGATCTTGCTGCCAGTCATTCAAAGACATGGCCAGCGTCCATGGCTTTGTGGCCAGCGCAAACTCCAGCAGTTTCTATGTCTGATTTCCAAGGTCGGATTCGAAGAACGAAACCTGTTTTGTGTACCTTTAAAGCGAAAGCACCTGAAGACGAACAAGCATATACTATGCTAGCGTCTGTTATGTCGGCTAAAAGCATAGTAAGCAGGTCCTTCACATATCAATGCATGCTGTCTCATGGATCGTCACAGTACGCCACCTCTTCGTGGCAACTACAGAGTGGTGGTATTAAAGAGAACGCCCTCATCTTTCATATGAATAATTTGGGGTTATGTGGTGCATTTTCTCATCTTACAGGGATCCCTGAAATGCCTTAAGCTTCTCCTGCTATTCCCATCCCAGCATATGCAATCCCACAGCAGATATCGAATATCATTGGGCAGCTGGCCCCTGAACAAAGAGCTATCGTCATCAACCAGCTTCGTCTGAATTTAGCCACTAGTCCTGAAGCTACTGCCAATCTGTTTCGTGTGCTCCTTCGGCAACAGCAGCAACAGAGCCATGCTACAATGGCTAATCAGTTGGGGCCGAACTCCAACCTTGTACAGTCGGCGGGGTCTATGGGTGGTGCTACTGGTGGTGGGTCCAACTCACAGGAAAAGTGCACAGACAGGTCCTCAAGTGCTAAAATAAATGCTGGACCAAGGCCAGGCGGAAACGACTGGTCTTAGGGCTTGCAGGGAGATTTATATACGAGATGAATGTATATCTATTTACCATGAAATGAATGCGTCTTGGGGATCTCTACAATAGAACAAAGAACGGAATAATGAACACAGAGACGGAAAATGGACTCAGTAATGAAGAGGAGTGGATGATGCAATGAGACAGAAAATTCCAGGATATTCTTCATCACCAACACGATGAGCTTGATGGGTATGAACATGAACGCCATGAATGCAATGGGATCAATCGGAAATGTTTCATCTATGATTCCTAATGTGAAGGACCGACAACGGCGATGAATGTGAACTATGATGTTCTTCAATCTTTCATACAGCGGAATAACTCTGACGGTCATAGTGGATCGGGAATGGGCGCCAACTAGTAGATCTTCTAACAAGTCTATTGGCCGAGGTTTTCTGGTTTATCGTAACATTTTCCTGTATGATTAATTGTCTGTTATTTCTTATCCGTTTTACTTCATTTTTTTTCTCAAAATATGATTTTATTATGGGGATCTGAGAGTTGAGTGACTACGAGTAAGGTCTTGATTGGACTCTATCGACCTACTGGTCGTGTTGAGAGAGCATTGGATCTGCCACAATTATATGCCCAAATCTGTCTCAGCGAAGGCATACTGTCTTGACCAGGCGCAAAACTAAGACCACCTTCATGCTGGGTAGTCGCTACAAGAAGACATGAGAGTTGCGGAGGCCATTCGTTGTGGTACATATCATCAGCAAAAACCCAAAATACTGATTATTACTTTGTGGGATAAATCAGTCATGAAGTGCTTACTAAGTGAGATTAATCTTTACAAATAGGCCAAAATCAGTGCTTAATAAGCGATCAATAAGTATGGATAAGTTCGAATATGTGTTATAGTGGGTGAGCTTTGAATTCATATGATCTATTGCCTCTAAATGGCTTGGTCTCTCAGGTGACATTATCTCCCAGTTGGGCGGCCTATTGCTGGTATGCATCATCTTCACCTCACTTGATAACTTACCACTGAACCAAAATCAGATCCTCCTCATTGTGTAAATAAAGGTCAGGCCACTTACGTCCCAGGATATAAAGTACTACTGCAGCTTGTCATTTTGAGGCATCTTGTATACCAAGCCTATCTCAGCCTTTTGAATGATGTGCAAGAAGGCATTCAAGTCATTCCATTACTGATTTTATAATCATTATACCCTTATTCTTATTGATATCAATAAGATAGTATAATGATCAATACACAGTAGAATAGGTAAACCAGTCTGTAAATGGATTTACATAAAATACCTGAGCTTGATCTAGAACTGTTGATGGCTTCCTATCATGACTTGGCAAAACAGCTAAGTTATTATTTTATTTTACTTTCTTTTTCTTTTTCTTTTCTTTTCTTATTTGGACTTATTATACAAGGAAGGAGTGCAGGAAAGTGTCACATGTCATAGTCACATGTCAGGATATCACAAGGTCATGTCACATAATGATGTCACATGATAAGTATGGGAAAGTAGTACACAGACCATGTAGTAGTTGTATAAGTAGTATACAGAATCTAATGGAAACTCTATTGAGTTCTCCTTGTCAACTTAGACTTGGAGTGTGAATAAGTTATCTCAGGCTAAGTTGCTACACTTCCAGTTGGATGGTACTGTAGTACCAAATTTTGGGATAAGGTACAAGCTCTGTCTAATAAGACTAATAGGAACCATACTAGCTTATCATTCATGATCTTTGATCAAGGGTGTAACTTGATATAATTTGCTATCAGGATATAGGTGTGCATAAGATAATTTGGTAAACTACTCAATGTATGCCAGATGCATGTGTGGCCATCTACTAGGAAACCAAGAGGTAATAGTATCTTTTGGGAGTGAAAAGATATACCTCACACAACTGGCTCTACAATTTAGATTTTATTAATGAAAAGTAGTAGATTATTGATTGAATATATTACCTTTTATTGTTGTGCATTCTTTTGTGTTTCAAAAGTGAACCAAAGCTATATCAAATCTTCTAGGTACTTTATTGTTTTTCTTATCCTTATATTGTAAGGACTTAGACTGAGACGTCTTAGAACTACTCCTAGTCTGAGTTGACAAGGAGAACTCAATAGAGTTTCTGTTAAATTTCCTATACTACTTATACAACTACTACATGGTCTGTGCACTATCTTCCCATGGTTCCCATGTGACTGAGTCATGTGATACTTTCTCACACTCCATCCTTGTGTAGTAAGTCCAGAAAAGAAAAGAAAAGTAAATAATGACTTTAGCCATTTTGCCAAGTTATGACATATATGCTGGTTTTGCATATATAGAATCAACAATCAAAGGTGGTGTACCCAAAATACCATATAGACTGTGACTTTGGAATTTAAGAAAGTGATAAACTGGTACTTTAAAAAATGGAAATGAATTATACTTGCTACTTCTTCAATTTGCTGTAAACTGAGTGCTGGATTTTGATACTAAGCAATGAAATAGCAAAGAGCAGCTTGGAAGTGCTATGAGTCACCTTGACTATGACCAAGGAACATCTATTTATAGAATGATAGATAAGGGAATTGAACTGGTAGCTTCTTGGCTAGTTGTAGAATACCATCAATGTAAACAAGGGCAAATAGCATACTTGTATAAGTAGGTAGCTCAATTGATCAAGAACTCCATTGAGTTCTTTTTGTAACTCTCAAAGACTTAGCTGCTAAGTCAACTCGACTTGAGTTGTACAACAGGAAGAAGTATACTATAAATTTCTTCAAGGGTCTTTATAGAGACCACTGATATACTAGGAAATTTAGAGAGGTGTAGAAGATGTTGATAAATAAAACAAGAAGGATCTGGAATTCTAAGAAGAGATAAACAAGTTGTGATAGATTGTATATATTGATCATGTTGGAGAATTTGTTCTTTTTGGTAAACCTAGGTTGTTATTTGAGACACCTCATCACAGAAATTTGTTGCACAATAAGCATCCTTGGCTAAGTCAATATGTAAATGCTCTGTATACTCAGTATTGTAGTTATCTGTTGTTCCAAAATATTCAATCAAGTACTGATAATAGCTGTAGAAGTGTAGCTTGGGCAAGTTGAGATAAGAGTAGATACCAAGATCAATAAAGATAGTTGCATTAGAGTGCAATTCAGTAAGTGCATCTTCAAGCTAATCAAGGGTATAAGTAGTATAGATTGGGTATCTTGCAAGATTAACAAAGTCCAGAATGTTTCAAACTGCCCAGATAAGTTATCCATTATGATAACCAGAGAGAAGCTGAATATCATGAACTATATAAGGGGACTACACTAAGTTGCACTTCTAACACACTAGTAGTAGCCCACTGGAGTGACCCTGTACTAATTAGATAATAATTACATAACATTTAATTAGTTGTCTACTCTTATATTCCTGACCCTAACCCTTAGGACATTCTATAGCTAGGGGGACTTGTATATATAGTATAGAGTACCCTTCCAGGAGTTTCATCCTATTCTCTGAGGATTCTCCTGGAAGGTGAGTTGTAATACACTCTAGAGTA
>Ga0153951_1000807_pt1 | contig 11356 bp, 7 predicted proteins | sample TSNJ035MetaG_FD_102278 | JGI IMG/M metagenome (GOLD analysis project Ga0153951, IMG submission 102278) | Attine ant fungus gardens microbial communities from New Jersey, USA - TSNJ035 MetaG | ecosystem: Host-associated > Fungi > Mycelium > Unclassified | place: USA: New Jersey, Wharton State...
ACCGGGTAGCCGCTCAGCAGCAGCACCGACCACGGGCCCACCGCATGATCCCGCTCGACGAGCAGCAACGCCAGTTCGGCCACCACGAAGCCCGCGAAATACGCGCCACCGTCGCCCAGAAAAATCCGGCCGAACGGAAAATTCCACATCATGAAGCCGGCCAGTGCCGCCACGCATAGGAGCGTCATCTGCAGCAGCATCGTGTCGCCGCTCGCATAGCCGAGCGCGCCGATGCCGAGCAGCACCGCACAGCACACGCCCGACGCGAGCCCGTTATAGCCGTCGATCAGATTGATGGAGTTCGATACGCCGGAGACGGCCACGAGCGTCACCGGCATCGCCACCAGCGTAAACTGCAAGGCGTGATCGAAAAACGGCACGCCGGTTCGCGTCAGGCTCGCCGTCAGCAGGAAGTAGCCGAGCAGCGCGGCGACCATCGTCATCGCGAGACGTACCGCCGGCGACACCGCCTTCGTCATGTCCTCGACAAGGCCGGCACCGAAGGCCGGCAGCGCGCACGCCAGCGTCAACGAAAGCAGTTCGATAAACGCACTCCGATTGCCGTATGCGAGCGCGGCGAGCACATAGAGCAGCAGACTGCCGAACACCGCGATACCACCGATGCGCGGCACCGACACACCATGCACTTTCTGCACGCTTGCAAGGTCGCTATCACCTGTCATTCTCAAATGCCAGCCACGGGTTTTTATCAGCGCGGCGGACAATAAGAAGGCCAGCGCGAATACCAGTACAGGTTCCATGTTTGAGCTCTTTTTAGAAGAGTCGTGAATGCGTGGTGGAATTCATCAATGCCTGTTCAACCACTCCCCCGTCAGACCGGCGCAAGTGTAAAGGCGTGTTTCGATGACCAGACCGACACGTCATCAATGGTCGGAATTTGTCAGAACCCGTGAGCGGCAAAACTCGTAGCCCGTGAATTTCGCCGGTCCGTTTTGTCACGAAAACCTCTGCGCATGGGCATCCGCAGGCTCAAGCAGGCGAACAGAAGCGGATGCGGACGCGGCAAACATGAATGGACAACCGACATCAATCTGTGACGGACGTCACTGCTATTTCCGTCAAGGCACGAAATAATGCGCACGGCTTCCAAATGCCGTTATGCGTGCCGACAACCGCCTATTGAGGCGCAATAGAAGACACCTTGGGACCGGGCCATTTCCGCTTTAAAAAACCGCATCGCCGAAGTCGGAATACAGGTTATTAAATGAAAAGAAATGACGAGAGAATGCATGACCGGGGTGGCGCGGTCACGCGCGTACACAACCATACGGCCGGACATGCTGCACCATCCGCTTGCGCTTTTGCGGCAATGCAGCTGCATGCGGCACGCCGCCAATCTGCTCGCGATGTGCCGTGATGTTCATCGCCATCCTTGAACTGGATCCCTCCGCGCGTGCCCAGTTGGCCATCGCGCTGCAAAGAGCGGGGCATCACGTCACCGACATGCCCTACGCCGCCGCGCTCACGCGCCACCTGGCCGCACATCCGTGCGACATCGTCGTGGTCGGCAGCCGCGAGGCGCATGGCGAAGTCGAGGCGACCATCGCACGGCTGCGTGCACGGCGCCGGCTCGGCATCGTGGCGCTGATCGATGCGATGGATCACGAAGCGCGTATTGCGGCGCTCGAGAGCGGCGCCGACAGTTGCGTGACCCGCCCGTACGACACGCGCGAAATCACAGCCTGCGTGGAAAGCCTCGCACGCCGCATCCGCGACAACCACGATAGCCGGATTGCCGAGCCCGAACCGCAGGATAGCGCGAAGCCGTCGGACGCGTGGCTGCTCGTGTCGCGCAAATGGCTGCTGCTATCTCCCAACGGCGAACAGGTGCAATTGACCGCGACCGAATGTTCGCTGCTGTCGCTCCTGCTCGCGCACGCGGGCAAACCGGTCTCGCGGCGCGACATCGTCACTGCGCTCGGCTACGACTATCGGCACTACGACGAGCGGCGCCTCGAAGCCCTGGTGAGCCGCTTGCGCCGCAAGCTCGGCCGCCATCCTGACGGCACGCCGATTCGCGTCGCACATGGGTTCGGCTATGCCTTCACGGCGTCCGGACTGGTTTCCTGATATTTCGCCATACGAATCATATTTCTTCGCTCCTGCGTCACTCGAGCGACACGCGCCGCATGCGCTTTTCCCCTAATCGTTGAGCCGTCATGACCCAGCCCACCATCCTCATCGTCGTCGGCACCCGGCCGGAAGCCATCAAGATGGCGCCGGTGATCCATCGGCTACGGCGCGAAGCGCATCTCCGCACCGTCGTCTGCGCTACCGCCCAGCATCGCCAGATGCTCGACCAGGTATTCGCCAACTTCGAGATCAAGGCCGACATCGACCTCGATCTGATGCGCGCCGACCAGAACCTCACGAGCCTGACGGCCAACGTGCTGACGCATGTCGGTCGCGTACTCGCCGAGGTCAAGCCGGCCTGCGTGCTGGTGCACGGCGATACGACGACGGCCATGGCGTCGTCGCTGGCGGCGTTCTATGCGAACGTCGACATCGGCCATGTGGAGGCCGGCCTGCGTACCGGCGATCTGCTACAGCCGTGGCCGGAAGAGTTCAACCGCCGCGCCGTCGATCTGGTCAGCACGCACTACTTCGCGCCGACGCGGCAGGCGCAGCACAATCTGCTGGCCGAAGGCATATCCGGCGAATCGATTCTCGTGACGGGCAACACCGTGATCGACGCGCTGCTGATGACACTCGACCATACGCGCCGCCATGGCGGCGTCGCGGCTGCGCTGCATGCGCGCTACCCGTTCCTGCAAGGCGACTCGCGCGTGGTGCTCGTGACCGGCCATCGCCGCGAAAATCACGAGTACGGTCTGGCTTCGCTGTGCCGCGCATTGAAACGCATCGCGGCGGACACCAGCGTGCAGGTCGTCTACCCCGTGCATCCGAATCCGAACGTGCAGCGCATCGCCGCGTCGGTGCTGTCCGGTGTCGACAACGTGCATCTGATCGCCCCGCTCGATTACCCCGAATTCGTCTGGCTGATGCGACGCTCGGCGATCATCCTCACCGACTCGGGCGGCATCCAGGAAGAAGCGCCTTCGCTCGGCAAGCCGGTGCTGGTGCTGCGCGACGTCACCGAGCGCCCCGAGGCACTCGAGGCCGGCACGGTCACGCTGGTCGGCACGGACGAGCACCGGATCTACGACGAATGTACCCGGCTGCTCAAGGACGAGGCCTATTACCGCGACCGCTCGACCCGCAGGAATCCGTTCGGCGACGGCCGGGCGAGTGAACGCATCGCATCGTTCCTGCGCGCGCGCTATGCCCCCGAGCATCACAGCGCGTCGCTCGGCTTGCCGGCACTGTCATGACGGCGACGGCGGGCCCCGGTGGCCCGAAACGCCCCGTCGTGCTGATCACTTGCTTCAACGCGGACGCACCGACTTCCGGCTACGCGACACGCGTACTACAGATGGTGGAAAGCTATGCGGCACGCGGATTCGAAGTCTGCGTGCTGCGCTTCGTACCGATCGCGCACCGCGCCCGGAGCTGGCGCGCGGCGCTGCTCGAGCACGGAGCAAGCCGGGTATTCGAATGGAGCGCCCCGCCGGTCTCGCGCTACGAGCTCGGTCGGCGCCTCGCCGTGCTATGGGGCCGGCCGCTCATGCTCGCGCTGCGCGCTCGGCTGCGCCCAGCCGTGGTGCAGGCGGAAGGCCACGAGGCCGCGGCAGTCACGCTGTGGCGCGAGGCGCGTGCCCTGCAGGTCGCGGATCTGCACGGGGCCGTGCCCGAGGAAACCGAATACCGGCGCCGCCAGCAGCGCCTCGCCTCGCCGCAGGCGCCGCGCTGGTTTCATCGGCACGAAGCGCGGGTATTGCGGGCTTGCGATGCGTACCTCGTCGTGTCGAACGGCATGATCGGCCACCTGCGCCGCAAGCTCGGTCCGCTGGCGTTTCACGACAAGGCATTCGTGCTCGACGTCAGGTCTTCGCCACGCTTCACCCATACGCCGGTGCACGTAACACGGCGGGACTACGGCATCGCCGATGACGAGACGGTCATCGTGTACTCGGGCGGCGTGCACGCCTATCAGCGGATTCCCGCGATCGCCGGCTTCGTGGCGACGCTCGCCGCGCAGGCCGCCCGCATCCGCTTCGTGGTCTTCACCGCCGATCCGCAGGCCGCGCGCGAACAACTCGGGCCGCTCGCGCATCGCGCGGGCACCATCATCGCGAGCGTGCCGCCGGCCGAGCTTCATGCGCATCTGCGTATCGCCGATTTCGGCATCATCTTCCGCGACGATCACGTGATCAATCAGGTCGCGTCGCCAACGAAGATCTGGGAGTACCTGCTGTCGGGTCTGCATGTGATCTGCAACAGCGCGGCAGGCAACGCACCCGAGGCGGCCGGCGCGCTCGATGCCGCGCTCGTGGTGAATCCGCAACCCGCAGCACACGACTGGCCGGGTATCGCGCAAGCCATCGCGGACATCGTGCACGAGCGGCGGGCTACGCCGGATCGGGTCGCCGCCGCGGCCCGCCGCCATCTGCAGCAGGAAGGCGGCTGGGACAGCCGCTTCGACGCATGGCTCACGCGCCTGCGCCGCGCGCTCGCCGACCGGCATGGCGCGATCCCGGAGACCTTGCCATGAGGGTGTTGCAGGTCGTGCCCACCCTCTCGGCGGGCGGTGCGGAAACGCTCGTCGCGGAACTCGCGCTCGCGCTCGGCCGCCGTGGGCACCAGGTTGGCGTCGCGCTGCTCGCGGGCGCGCGTGGCCCGCGCGGCGCGGAACTCGCCGACCGGCTCGAAGCCGCCGGCATCGCGGTCAGCGGCCGCACGCTGCACTCGATGCGGCGGCCGGACGGCGCGTTGTCGCTGCTGCGCACGGTCCGTGCGTTCGGTCCCGACGTGATGCATTCGCATCTATACGCGGCCGATCTCGTGCTCGCCGGCGTCAATGCATTGAGCGTCCGCCAGCACCTGATCCGCACGATCCACAACACGGCGATCCAGGGAACCCGGTCGCGCGCCGGCACGCGGCTGCTCGACCGCCTGTTCGCGACCTCCGTCGCATGCGGCGAGCGGGTCGCGGACGCCTACATCCGCTACTTCGACGGCGCGCCGAAGTCGACCGTCGTTACCGTGCGCAATGGCGCCGCGCACACTGCCCCTGCCTGCACGCAAGGCGACGACACCCGACGCGCCACGCTGCGCGCGTCGCTCGGGATCGCCGCCGACGCGTTCCTGTATGTGCATGTCGGCGCGTTTCGCGGCCAGACGCTCGCGAGCTCGCAGAAAGCGCATGACGTGCTGCTGAAGGCGTTCGCGCAGCTCTGCACCCATCCGGCCGCGACCCGTGCGCGGCTTCTGCTGATCGGCGACGGCGAGCTACGCATGGCGGCTCAGCAGCTCGCGCAGATTCTGCGTATCGGCGATCGCGTGACGTTCGCGGGCGTGCTCGACAACGTGCCGCGCTACCTGCACGCATCGGACGCGTTCGTGTTCCCGTCGCGCTACGAAGGCTTGCCGGTCGCGTTGATCGAAGCGTGCTGCGCAGGCCTGCCAGTGATCGCGACCGCCTTGCCGGAAATCGCCGAGGTGCTCGGCCGAGGGAGGTACGCGTGCGCGCCGGTCGGGGACGCGTCGGCCTTGGCGGCCGCCATGCTCGCCAGCCTGCTGGCGCCCGAGCTGGCGCGCGCCCGCGCCGCCGAGGCCGCGGCCTATGTGGCGCGCGAGTTTTCCATCGATCTGTGCGCGGCCCGCTATGAAGCGCACTACACGAGTCTCGTCGGGTATTCCGGCATGCCGACGGCTCCGCCCCAGGCGCAGGCGTCTGCCTCCCCTACCGTTTCGAAGCGATCCCACCAGGAAACCACGTGAAACAAGTCTTGCAAAATCTCAAGGACGGCCGTACCGCACTGTGGGACGTACCCATGCCCACGATGTCGCGCGGCAGCGTACTCATCGAAACCACCACCACGCTGTTGTCTTCGGGCACCGAACGCATGCTGGTGGACTTCGGTCGCGCGAGCCTGATCGGCAAGGCAATGCAGCAACCCGACCGGGTGCGCGACGCGTTACAGAAGGTGCGAACCGATGGTCTGGCCGCGACGCTCTCGGCGATCACCGACAAGCTCGATCAGCCGCTGCCGCTCGGGTACTGCAATGCGGGCGTCGTCACGGCAGCAGGCGCGGAGGTGGACGGCATCCAGGTAGGCGACCGCGTCGTGTCGAACGGCAAGCACGCCGAGTACGTGACAGTCGGAGAAAACCTGTGCGTGCGCATTCCGGACAACGTGCCGGACGAGGACGCAACCTTTGCGATTCCCGCCGCGATCGGCTTGCAAGGCGTGCGTCTCGCCGCGCCGACGCTCGGCGAGACATTCGTCGTGATCGGCCTCGGTCTGATCGGACTCCTGACCGTGCAGATTCTGATCGCGAACGGCTGCCAGGTGATCGGTATCGACCGCGATCCGTCGCGCGCCGCGCTCGCGGCCACCTTCGGCGCGGCCACGGTGCCCGCGGGCGCCGACGTGGTGGCAGACGTCATCGCACGCACCCGCGGCATCGGTGCGGACGGCGTGCTGGTCTGTGCATCGACGAACAGCGACGAACCGGTGGCGCAGGCCGCGAAGATGTCGCGCCCCCGCGGCCGCATCGTGCTCGTCGGCGTAGCGGGCCTCGCGCTGTCGCGTGCCGACTTCTACGAGAAGGAGCTGAGTTTTCAGGTGTCCTGCTCGTACGGCCCCGGCCGTTACGATCCCCGCTACGAGGAGAAGGGCTTCGACTATCCGATCGGTCACGTTCGCTGGACCGAAAACCGCAACATCGCCGCCGCACTGCAACTGATGGCCGATGGGCGTCTCACGCCGCAGGCGCTGATTACGCATCGCTTCACGCTCGATGACGCGGAGCGCGCCTACGCACTGCTCGTCGAAAAGACACCGTCGCTCGGCATCGTGATCGGCTATCCGCGGCGTCAGTTCCATGAGGTGACGTCCAACGACACGCCCCTGCGGCCGCTCGACGCACGCTCCCGCACCGTGCCGCTGACGCTCGTCGGCAACGCGGTGCCGGCGCCGGCACCGACTTCCGCCGTGCGGGTCAACGTGATCGGGGCGGGCAACTATGCGGGGCGTGTGCTGATTCCCGCGCTCCGCAGCGCGGGCGCGGCGCTCCACGGCATCGCGTCGCGCAACGGCGTGACCGCCGCGCATTACGGACGCAAGCACGCCGCGGCATTCGCGTCGACCGACGCTGTCGCGCTATGCACGTCGCCGGACGCGCAGGCGGTGGTGGTCGCGACGCGTCACGACACGCACGCCGAATACGTGGTGCAGGCGCTGCAGCATGGCAAGCACGTCTTCGTCGAAAAACCGCTCTGCCTCACGCACGCGCAACTGGCGCGCATCACCGACACCATGGCCGCGGCAAGCGAACACGCACTGTGCATGAAGCGGCCAGAGCCGATCCTGATGGTCGGCTTCAACCGCCGCTTCGCGCCGCAAGTGTCGCGCATCAAGAACCTGCTCGCGCCGCTCGCCGCACCGAAAGCGCTGGTGCTCACGGTCAATGCCGGCATGATCCCCGCCAACCATTGGACCCAGGACCGCGAGAGCGGCGGCGGACGCATCATCGGCGAAGCGTGCCATTTCATCGATCTGCTGCGCCATCTGGCCGGCAGTCCGATCGCCTCGTTCGAGGCGACCGGCTTCGAAGCCGTCGCGCCCGCCGCCTGCGATACCGCGAGCATCACCTTGCGTTTCGAGTCGGGTTCGGTCGGCACGATCCATTACTTTGCAAACGGGCATCGCTCGCTGCCGAAGGAACGACTCGAAGTGTTCTGCGGCGGCAAGGCGCTCGTGCTCGACAACTTCCTGAAGCTGCGCGGCTATGGCTGGCCGCAGTTCACGAAGCAGAACCTGTGGCGGCAGAACAAGGGACAGGAAGCGTGCGTGGCCGCGTTTGTCGACGCGATCGCCAACCAGGGCCCGCCGCCGATCCCGCTCGCCGAACTGCTCGAAGTGAGCCGCGTGACGATCGACATCGCACAGGACCTGGGATGACGCCGTCGCAAGCCGTGAGGCTGTTCCATACGGTTCGGCACCTGCAGCCGGTGCAGGTGCTGTATCGCGCGAAATACGGCCTGCTGCCGCGCGCGCGCATCAACGAGCGCGTCGACGCGCCGCTGCGGCCAAGTTCGCGCGAAACCGCGCCTGTGCCGTTTGCAGCAGGCCCGGACGAGTATCTCGGCGACGGGCGCTTCCGCTTCCTGAATCAGGAAGGCCAGCTGGTGGACGGCTGGAACGCGCCGCACCAGGCGCGGCTGTGGCTCTACAACCTGCACTACTTCAACTATCTGAATCAGGCGACACGCGAGCAGCACGCACGATCGCTCGCGGCACTGATCGACCGGTGGATCGCAGCGAATCCGACCGGTGCGGGTGCGGGCTGGGAACCCTATCCGCTGTCGCTGCGCATCGTGAACTGGATAAAGTGGGCTCGCTCGGGCCAGTGGCTCGCCAACCATGCGCTAACGAGTCTGTATGTTCAGGTTCGCTATCTCGCGCAACGGCTCGAATACCACCTGCTCGGCAATCATCTGTTCGCGAACGCAAAGGCGCTGATCTGCGCGGGCCTTTTCTTCGATACGCCGGAAGCATCGGACTGGCTCGCGACGGGACTCGCCATCCTGCGCCGCGAGCTACCCCGCCAGACACTGGACGATGGCGGGCACTTCGAGCTGAGCCCGATGTACCACGCGATCTTCGTCGAAGATCTGCTCGACATCGTCAATCTGGCGATGAGTGTCAGCACGCACCGGCGCAGTGCCGATGCAATAGCCTGCCTTGAGCTCGCACGCAAGCCCTTGCCCGCCGCGCTCGCGTGGCTGCGCACGATGACGCACCCGGACGGCGAAATCGCGCAGTTCAACGATGCGGCGTTCGGTATCGCGCGCAATCATGCGGCACTCGCCGCGTACGCGCAGCGGCTCGGCATCGCGATGGCGCCGGGCACGGGCGGCCGAACGCTGACGTCGCTGGAGACATCTGGCTACGTGCGCGTCGAATACGGCGACTATGTCGCGCTGCTCGACGTCGCGCGCATCGGTCCCGACTATCTGCCGGGCCACGCGCACGCCGACACGCTGAGCTTCGAGCTGTCGCTGGCGGGCCGGCGCCTGATCGTCGACGCGGGGACGAGCACGTATGCGATCGGCGGGCAGCGGATGAGCGAGCGCGGCACCGCCGCTCATAACACCGTGACGTACCAGTCGCAGAACTCGTCCGATGTATGGAGCGCATTCCGCGTCGGACGCCGTGCGTATCCGGTCGACCGCGACATGCGGGTCACGGCGCGGCATCCGGATTCCGCCCCCGCCGGTACGCCGGCGACCGTCACGCTGCGCGACGGCGCGCTGCACGAAAGCGCCGCGTGGAGCGTCAGCGCCTCACATACCGGTTACGCGCACCTGCCCGGACGCGTCATGCATCGGCGCAGTTGGCACGGCGACGACCACACGCTCGTGATCGTCGATCGCCTGGAGCGCGCGGACGGCCGCGCGGTCACGGAACTGGACCGGACGTTCGCGACCTTGCGCTTTGCGCCGCATCTCGATGTCTCCCACGGGGCGGACAGCGAAATCATCGTCAGCGACGACGACGGCGTGGTGTGCCGGATCACGCATAGCGGCGCAACCGCACACCTCATCGACGATTTCCATCATCCGCGCTTCGGCGTGAAGCTGCCCTGCAAACTGCTGCGTCTGCCGTTCCTGCACGCGACGCTCCTCACACGGCTATCGTTCGGGAATCCGACATGAAGATACTGTTCATCACCGACAACTTCTATCCCGAGACCAACGCACCGGCATCGCGCACGTACGAGCACGCGCGCGTGTGGGTCGAGGCGGGGCATACGGTGACCGTGTTGACCACCGCGCCCAACTTTCCCGAGGGCAAGCTCTTTGCCGGCTATCACAACCGCTGGTGGCAACGCGAAACCGTCTCGGGTATCGACGTGGTGCGCGTGAAGACCTACATCACGGCGAACGAAGGCTTTATCAAACGCACACTCGATTACGTTTCGTTCATGCTCGCAGCGATCGTCGCATCGCCGCTGCTGCCACGCTGTGACGTGGTGATCGGAACCTCGCCGCAGTTCTTCGCGGCGCTCGGCGCACGCATCATCGCCATGCTACGGCGCCGCCCGTTCGTTTTCGAGCTGCGCGACCTGTGGCCGCAATCTATCGTCGCGGTGGGCGCGCTGCGGTCGAGGTTCGCGATCAGAATGCTGGAGGCGCTGGAGATGTATCTGTACCGCAGCGCCAGCGCGGTGATTTCCGTCACGCATTCGTTCAAGCGCGAACTGGCGGAGCGCGGCATCGACGCGCACAAGATCGAAGTCGTGCAGAACGGCGTCGATCTCGCTCATTTCAGGCCGGGACCGTGCGATGCGCAACTCGTCGACGAACTCGGCCTGACTGGCCGCTTCGTGGTCGGCTATCTGGGCACGCACGGCATGGCGCACGGCCTCGACAAGGTACTCGAGGCGGCCGCGCTGCTCAGGCACCGCGACGACATCGCGTTCATCATGGTCGGTGCCGGCGCCGAGAAACGCGCGCTGGAGCAGCGCGCGCAGGAACTCGCGCTCACCAATCTGTCGTTCGTCGGGCGGCAGCCCAAGGAACGCATGCCGGCGCTGCTCGGGCTGTGCGATCTGTGCCTCGTGCCGTTGCGCGACCTCGCGCTGTTCCGTAGCGTGCTGCCGTCGAAGATCTTCGAGGCGATGGCGATGCGCACACCGATTCTGGCCGCGCTACCGCGCGGCGAAGCGACTGAACTGCTGGAAACGCTCGGCACGGGCGAAATCGTCGCGCCCGAGGACCCGACCGCGCTCGCCGCTGCGATCGTGCGGCTCGCCGCCGATCCGGACCGGCTCGACCGCTTCCGCGCGAACGCGGCGCGGGTCGCGGCCGACTTCGACCGCCGCCGTCTCGCGCACAAGATGATCGACGCAATCGCGCGGCAGATCGGACCGCTGCAATCATGAAAAAACGCTACGATTCAGCCGCGCTCGCGGCGCTCACGCTCGTCTCGACGCTCGCGCTCGTGTTGCCGCAGGGGGGGCACGCGCAGAACTCGGACGTGACGATACGCGCGCCGTCCACGTCCAGCACGCGGCAAGGCACGCCCAGCCGTTCCTGGCAACGGCAGCGGCAGTTCGGTGGCCGCGACGCGAACGCGCGCGGCAGCGCACGCGGCATGCCGGGTGGCGGCAACGGCGCAGCGGCACGCCGCCAGACGCAGCATGCTCCCTCGTCGCTGTCAGCGGATGATGCGTTGATCGGCAGCGATCCGGACCTTGCGCGGCC
>Ga0153951_1000813_pt1 | contig 11318 bp, 9 predicted proteins | sample TSNJ035MetaG_FD_102278 | JGI IMG/M metagenome (GOLD analysis project Ga0153951, IMG submission 102278) | Attine ant fungus gardens microbial communities from New Jersey, USA - TSNJ035 MetaG | ecosystem: Host-associated > Fungi > Mycelium > Unclassified | place: USA: New Jersey, Wharton State...
ACTGCGAGGTCGGCGCCCGCGAAACGCGTGAGGTCGTTCTCGCCGAACGGACGCACCTTGCCCAGTTCGAGCGTGCAAGCCTCGGCGCCGCACGCCTGCGCGGTGAAATGCGAATACGTGTTGCCCTTCGTCGTATGCAGCAGCACCGCGCCGATGCGCGCCTCGCCGAGCCATTCGAACATCGCACGCGAAAACGGCTTGCCGGTATGCGGCAGCAGCGCGAAACGCTCGAACGCGGAGGCGCGAATCGCCGTATGCATGTCGATGTGCCAGCGCGCGCCGGGCGCCTCGGACGCCGCCGCGAAGAAGCGCGTCGCGGCCGCTTCGAGCGCCGCCGCGCGCGGCGCTTCGTGGCTGTGCGGCAATTGCAGATGACGGCCGCTGAAGAGACGGTTCAGATCGTCGTCGCGATAACGAGAGCCGTCACGCATCGCATCGACGTTGCCGAGAATCACGAGCAGGCGGCACGCGAGCGCGGCACGGCCCCGCGCGAGATCGGCGATCATGCGCGAAAGCAGTTCGATCGGCGCGGTTTCGTCGCCGTGGACGCCGGCCGAGACCAGTACGCTGCGCGGGATGGCGGGTTTTCCGATGGAGCCGTGCGTGGCGGCTTGAGTCGACCTCTGCATTGGTGCCTGCGTCGGCTCCATCATGAGCACACCCTCGTCGAGCCATGACCAGTGCACGCCATTCGCGCACACGCCCTGCGCTTCATGCGCGGCAGGCCGCCTGCCCGCGAGCGTCCATGCGAGGAAATCGTCGAGCATCGGGATCGCGGCCGACATCGCAGACTCAGCGCTGGAAGTCATAGAGCGAACCGAGGTCGAGAATCTGCGTCAGTTCATCGAGCGCGGTGCGCGATTCGACGAGCAGTTGCGGATCGGTCAGATCGGCCGGCGCGAGACGGTCGCGATAGTGCTTCTCGATCCACGCATCGAGGCGGCCGAACAGCGTGTCGTCGATCCATACGCCCGGCGCGACGGCCGCACGTTCGGTGTCGTCGAGCACGACGCGCAGACGCAAACACGCCGGACCACCGCCGTTCTTCATGCTCTCGCGCAGATCGAACACGAGCACTTCGTCGATCGGCCCGCGATGCGACGTCAGTTCGTCGAGATACGCGGCCACGCGCAGATTCTCGCGGCACTCCTGCGGCACCACGAGCACCTGCTTGCCGTCGGGACGCGTCAGCAACTGGCTGTTGAACAGATACGACGTCACGGCATCGGCAACGCCGACCTGCGCATCGGGCACTTCGATCACGTTGAAGCCCGCATGCAGGTGCGCGAGCTTCGAGCGCAGTTCGTCGTACACCGCGCTCTGTTCGACGAACGCGAGTTGATGGCAGAACAACGTGTTGCGATTGCCGACCGCGATCACGTCGTTATGAAACACGCCCGCGTCGATTACGTCCGGGTTCTGCTGCGCATAGACGGTCGCGGCTTCCTGCAAGCCATGACGATGCGCGACGGCGCGGCTCGCCTCGAAGGTCTGACGCGCCGGATAACGCTTCGGCTCCGGCCCGCGACGATACTCGCTGCGGCCGTACACAAAGAATTCGACGCCGCGCGCGCTGTATTGCTCGCAAAAGCGCGTGTGGTTCGCGGCACCTTCGTCGCCAAGCGCGGGCGTGCCGGGCAGCGCCTCGTGCACGACGAAACGGTCGGTATCGCTAAACATCGCGCGCAGCGTGCGGCGCGTCGACTCGTGCTCGATCGCGCGATGCAGCTTGCTGCACAGATTGGCCGGCGTGAAATGCACGCGGCCGTCGTGCGTATCGGACGACGGGCTCACGGTCGCCGCGTTGGCGGTCCACATCGCCGAGGCCGAACTCGCGGCGGCCAGCAACTCGGGCGCGTTCTGCGCGACACGGGCGATGACCGAAGCGTCGTCGCCGGAAAAGCCGAGTTCGCGCAACAGCCGCATCGAGGGACGCTCCTGCGGCGGCAACACGCCCTGATGAAAACCGAGGTCGGCCAACTGCTTCATCTTGCGCAGACCCTGGCGCGCGGCGGCCTTCGGATTCGCGACCGACTTCTCGTTGTTCTGCGACGCGACATTGCCGAACGAGAGCCCCGCATAGTTGTGAGTCGGGCCGACCAGGCCGTCGAAATTGGCTTCAGTGGCTTGCAGCATCGTCGATCCTTAGAATTGAAGGCCCGGCGAGACGCTCGCGGGCATATGCAGTTGCGCGCTCTCGACCGAGGCCATCGGGTAGGCGCAGTAGTCGGCCGCATAGTACGCGCTCGGCCGGTGATTGCCCGAGCGGCCCGGACCGCCGAACGGCGCGCCCGACGAAGCGCCGTTGGTCGGCCGGTTCCAGTTGACGATGCCCGCGCGGATCGTGCGCTGGAAATGCGTCCACAGGGCTTCGTCGTCGGCGAGCAGGCCCGCCGAGAGACCGAATTCGGTATCGTTCGCCTGTTCGAGCGCGGCGTCGAAGTCGCGGTAGCGGATGATCTGCGCGAGCGGGCCGAAGTGCTCCTCGTCGGGCAGATCCTGCACGCCGGTCACGTCGAGAATCGCGGGCGTGACGAAGCCGAGCTGCGGATCGCGTTGCGCCATTTTCAGCAGCGCCTTCGCGCCGCGCGCAAGCAGATTTTCCTGCGCGCTCATCAAACGCGAGGCCGCGCGCGCCGACACGACAGCCCCCATGAACGGCTGCGGCTCGGCATCGTATTCGCCGACGCCAATGCGCGCGCTCACTTCAGTCAGGCGCGCGAGGAAGCGCTCACCGAACGCATCGTCGGGCACGAAGATGCGGCGCGCGCAGGTGCAGCGCTGCCCCGCCGACAGAAACGCCGATTGAATCGTGTGATGCACGGCGGCGTCGAGGTCCGCCACGGGCCCGATCACGAGCGGATTGTTGCCGCCCATCTCGAGCGCAAGCACGATCTCGGGCCGGCCGCCGAACTGTTTGTGCAGCAATGTTCCGGTATCCGAACTACCGGTGAAGAACAAGCCGTCGATCTGCCGGTGATTCGCCAGCGCGATGCCGGTGTCTTTCTCGCCCTGCACGAGATTGAGCACGCCGGCGGGCAAGCCCGCGTCGCGCCAGATCTGCACGGTGAGCGCGGCAACGCCGGGTGCGAGTTCGGACGGCTTGAACACGACCGCGTTACCCGCGATCAACGCAGGCACGATATGCCCGTTCGGCAGATGGCCCGGGAAGTTATACGGGCCGAACACGGCCACCACGCCATGCGGACGATGCCGCAGCACCGCGGTGCCATCGGCCATCGCCGAGCGTTTTTCGCCGGTGCGTTCGTTGTACGACTGGATCGAGATCTCGACCTTCGCGGCCATCGAGGCCGCTTCGGTACGCGCTTCCCAGAGCGGCTTGCCGGTCTCGCGGCCGATCGCTGCGGCGAGCGCTTCCTTGCGCTCGGTCACGAGCGCGGCGAAGCGGCGCACCACCGCGTAGCGCTCGTCGAGCGTCAGCGCCGACCATGCCGCGAATGCGCGCCGCGCGCTGCGTACCGCGCGATCGACGTCGTCCGCCGAGGCGCTGTTGCCTTGCCACACCACCGCGCCCGTGCCGGGGTTGCGCGATGCGAACGCGGGTCCGATGCCGGCAGCCCAGCCGCCGTCGATAAAAAGCTCGCTCATAATCATCCCTGTTTGTGTTTCGACGGCAGCACCCGCAGCGGATCGCCGGCCTTGACGCCGAGCGCGGCGGCCTCGGCGGCGCTCAGGCGGAACCCGCCTGCGTGCGGCACGCCCGCCACCACGCCGACGCGAAAATCTCCGAGCGACGTATTCGATACCATCGACTTCGCTCCGTCCTGCGCAGCGGGTTCCGCAGCCTCGCCGATTTCGGCCGCGACCACCACGCTCTCGCGCACGGTGCGCAGATCGGCAATATGGCATTCGAGCACCGGGCCCGCGTCGAAGATATCGACGTGATTCTCGTAGCGCAGCCCTTCCGCTTCGAGCATGCGGCGCGCGGGAATCGTGTCGCTATGCGTGAGGCCGACGCAGCGCTGCGCCTCTTCGGGCAGCAACTCGACGTACACCGGATAACGCGGCATCAGCTCGGCGAGAAACGCCTTGCGGCCATGCGAACTCAGATAATCGGCCGCGTTGAAATCGATCTGGTAGAAATGCGAGCCGACCGCGCGCCAGAACGGCGAGGTGCCTTCCGCGTCGAAATGGCCGCGCATCTCCGCGCATAGACGCTGCGGAAAACGCTCGCGAAACTGCGCGAAAAACATGAAGCGCGAGCGCGACAGCAGACCGCCGACGCCGCTCGCGCGATAACGCGGGCTCAGAAACAGCGAGCACACCTCCGCATAGCCGGTGAGGTCATGCGAAATGTTCAGCGCATGCATGCGCGTCCAGATGCCGAGGTCCTGGCTCGCATGCACGACCGTGCTCACGCGATAGTTGTAGAACGGCTGCCGCAGCCCCACCGCCGTTTCGATGCCGCACACGCCGGCTATGTCGCCGGTCGCCGTGTCTTCCATCACGAAGAAGTAGCCGGCCTCGTGCGGCTCGGCCCGGTCTTCCAGCGTGCGGCGCGCGCGTTCGACGCGTGCCGCGAGCGCATCGCGGTCCGGCTTGAAGGTGGTCAGGCCCGGCCCGGTTTCCTGCGCGAGCCGCATCAGCGCATCCACATCGCCTCGTTGCACCACGCGAACGACGATCATTGCGCTTCTCCCGAATGTTCATCCTGCGGCTGATGCAGCGGCACGCAGCGCACCGCGTCGCCTTCGCGCACGCCGAGCGCGGCGCGCGCCGCCTGCGACAAGGCGGCGCCCGACGCCTTGCCCGGCGCGAGTTCGCCGAGCACGCAGCGGAACGCGCCATCGGCGCCGTTGTGCGCGATCAGGTAGGTTTCGCCGCGCGGCGCGGGCGCCTCGCGCACGACGCGCGTTTCGTTGTGCTTCACGCTGACACTGCGATCGACCTGCGCGGTCAGGACCGGACCCGCGTCGAAAATGTCGACGTAGCGATCGGTCTCGAAGCCTTCCTCGAGATGAATCTCGTAGGCGAGCAGCGCGTTCGCATCGGGCTCGCCGAGCACGCGCTGCGCCGCTTCGGGCAACAGCGGCACATAGATCGGATAGGTCGGCATCACTTCGGCAATGAACGTGCGGCTGCGGCCGCCCGATTCGATTTCGATGTCGGCGAAATCGCGGCCGAAGAACTTGCGCCCCACCGCTTCCCAGAACGGCGACACGCCGTTCTCGTCGGTGACGCCGAGCAGCAGCGAGAACACCTCGGGCGTGAAGCGCTTGCGATTCGCGGCGATGTACATCATGCGCGCACGCGACATCAGCTGCGCGGCGGCATCGCCGCGCAGCGACGGGTCGATGTAGTAGCCCGCGAGCCGGCTCTTGCCGGTCAGCTCGTGCGACATCGTCAGCGCGTGAATCTTGCGGTTCACGTGCAGTTCGCGCGACGCATGAATCAGCGCGTCGTTGCGAAACGCGTAGAACGGGTCCGCATAACCGGCCGCCGCGACGATGCTCGCGGTGCCCATGAGCTTGCCGCTCGCCGGGTCTTCGAGCACGAACAGATAGAACTCCTCGCCCGGAAAATCGACTTCCGCGCGAAACGAGTCTTCCGACAGCGCGACGCGCGCTTCGAGCGCGCGCCGGTCGTGCGGCAGCGAATGCAGCACCGGCTGCGCGGTGCGCGCCATATGTTCGAGCGCATCGAGATCGGCGAGGCGGCCTGGACGTACGAATAGCATCATCGTTCCTGTTGAATGTGACGCATGATCCGCTGCGGGTGCATGTGCGTGTGCGTGTCCGAGAGCGTGTCGTTATGCATGAACGCGTGGCCGTGGATCAGTGCGAGGCGGCCTGGGCCGTGCCGACAAGTTCGCCGAACGCCTTCTCGAGACGCGCGAAGCCTTCGGCCATGTCGTCGAGCGGCATGATCAGCGACGGCACGAAGCGCAGCACGTCCGGCCCCGCCATCAGCATGATGACGCCATGCTGGCCGGCCGCGGTGACGAAATCCTTCGCGCGCCCCCTGTACGTGTCGTTCAGTTCGGCGCCGATCAGCAACCCCTTGCCGCGCACTTCGGTGAAGAGCCCGAAGCGCTCGTTGAGCTTCGCGAGGTGGCCCTTCAGCGTCGCGCCGCGCGAGCGCACGCCTTCGAGCAGCTTCGGGTCGCTGACGAGCTCGACCACTTTTTCCGCGATCGCCGAGCCGAGCGGATTGCCGCCGTAAGTCGTGCCATGCACGCCGACCTTGAAATGCGCGGCGAGCTCCTGGGTGGTCAGCATCGCGCCGATCGGGAAGCCGTTGCCGAGCGCCTTCGCGGTGGTCAGGATATCCGGCGTCACGCCCGTGTCCTGGTACGCATAGAAGTAGCCGCTACGGCCCACCCCGGTTTGCACTTCGTCGAAAATCAGCAGCGCGTTGTGCTGGTCGCATGCTTCGCGCAGTACCTTGAGGAACGCCGGGTCGGCCGGGATCACGCCGCCTTCGCCCTGGATCGGCTCGACGATCACCGCACAGGTCTGTGCGCCGATTGCCTTCTTCGCCGCCTCGATGTCGTTGTACGGCAGATGCGTGATGCCGGCCGGCACCGGGCCGAAGCCTTCCGAGTACTTCGGCTGGCCGCCGACACTGACCGTGAACAGCGTGCGGCCATGGAACGACTGCGCAAACGAGATGATTTCGGCTTTCTGCGCGCCGTGGCGGTCGAACGCGACGCGGCGCGCGAGCTTGAGCGCCGCCTCGTTCGCCTCGGCGCCCGAGTTGGCGAAAAACGCGCGGTCGGCGAAGGTCAGGTTTTCGAGGCGCTTCGCAAGGCGCAGCACCGGCTCGTTCGTGTAGCCATTGCCGATGTGCCAGAGCTTGCCGCCCTGCTCGTGCAGCACCTTCAGCAGCTCGGGATGCGCATGACCGAGCGCGGTCACGGCGATGCCGCCGGCGAAGTCGATATAGTCGCGGCCTTGCGTGTCCCAGACGCGCGAGCCGAGACCGCGATCCGGTACGAAGGCGGCGGGGGAAAACACCGGCACCATGACTTCGTCGAAGGTCTGTCGTGTCACAGTCAGGTCGTTCATGGCAAATCCTCTCACGGGTAACGGGTAATACAGCTAGTGTAGGAAACCACGCGCGATACGTCTTGCGCATACGCGACGCTTTCCATGCGGTTCCACGCGCGGCGGCCGCTGCCGGGAATCTGCCTCGCCGCCGCCGCGGCCGGCCGCGCTCAATCCACCTCGGGCCGCTCGATCATCGCGGCCGGCCGCGGCTCGCTGCCCGCGCCGCCGTGCGCGCCGGTCTGCCGGTCGATCCAGTTGCGGCGATCCTCGCGCGGCGTGACGCCGAAACGCTCGCGATACGCGTTCGAAAAATGCGCCGCCGACGCAAACCCGCACGCGAGGCTGATCTGCACGACCGATTTGCTGGTGCGCTGCAATTGCGTACGCGCCTTCGACAGCCGCAGCCCCAGATAGTATTTGGACGGCATCGCGCCGAGATACTGGCGAAACAGCCGCTCCAGTTGCCGCCGCGAGACGCCGACGAGGCCGGCGATTTCATCGGTCGTGAGCGGGTCCTCGATGTTCGCCTCCATCAGCAGCAACGCGTCGTTCAGGCGCGGATGGCGCTCGCCCGGCGCGGTCACGAACGGAATGCGCTGACGCACCTCGCCGTTGCGCAACACTCCGACGCCGAGCGTATCGGCAATGCGTTCCGCGAGTTCGGGACCATGCTCGCGGCCGATCATCGCGAGCATGAAATCGACGCTCGCCTGGCCGCCCGCGCAGGTCGCGCGATCGCGGTCGATCTCGAAGATCTGCTGCGTGACGATCGAGCGCTCGAATTGTTCGGAGAACTGCTGATAGGTTTCCCAGTTCACGCTGACGCGATAGCCGGACAACTGCCCCGCCATGGCGAGCCACCACACGCCATGATGAATGCCAGTGACGAGCGGCGTGCGCCGGCCGACGCGCGCGAGGCTCGCGAGAAACAGACGATAGTCGGCGAACTGCTGAAAGCGCTCGCTGACGACGATGAGCCAGTCGCACGCGATCGCGTCGCCGAACGCGGCATCGGCGGGCCATTGCGCGCCGCCCGCGAGCGGCACCGCGCGGCCGTCCCACGAACAGACCTGCACGCGGTACAGCGCGCGGCCGTCGATTTCGTTGGCGAGATTGAGCACGTCGACAATAGGCCCGACGCCCGACATCGACACGGGCGGCAATGCGACGATCGCGACCTGCGTCGTGCGAGCCGGGCTGGACGGGCGGGCCATCGGTTACCGCTGCAAAGCGCGCGGCACGTTACTTCAGGCTGCCGGAGAGGAACTGCCTGAGGCGCTCGCTGCACGGCGCGCTCAGCACCTCGGCGGGATCGCCCTCTTCCTCGGTGCGGCCCTGGTGCAGAAACATCACATGGTTCGAGACGTTGCGCGCGAAGCCCATTTCGTGCGTGACGACGATCATCGTGCGGCCTTCCTCGGCGAGCTTCTGCATGACCTTCAGCACTTCGCCGACGAGTTCGGGGTCGAGCGCGGAAGTCGGCTCGTCGAACAGCATCACGTCCGGGTCCATCGCGAGCGCGCGCGCAATCGCAACGCGCTGCTGCTGGCCGCCCGACAGATGCGACGGGTACTGCTTCTCGACGCGTGACGCAAGCCCGACCTTCTCGAGATATTCGCGCGCCCGCTCCTCGGCGTCCTTGCGCTTCAGACCGAGCACATGAATCGGCGCTTCGATCACGTTCTCGAGCACGTTCATGTGCGCCCACAGGTTGAAGTGCTGGAACACCATCGCGAGCTTCGTGCGGATGCGCTGCAACTGCCTGTGATCGGCGACTTCGAGATTGCCGGCGCGATCGGTCTTCGTCTTCACCGCTTCGCCGTCGACGATGATCTGCCCGGCGTTCGGCCGCTCCAGAAAGTTGATGCAACGCAGGAAGGTGCTCTTGCCCGAACCGCTCGCGCCGATGATGCTGATTACGTCGCCCTTGTTCGCGTTGAGCGAGACGCCCTTGAGCACTTCATTGTCGCCGTAGCGCTTGTGGATGTCCTGCGCGGCGAGCTTGCAAGCTTCGGTTTGGGTGGTATGGAGCAAGATGCTCTCCCAGTGAAAATACGGATCAGTCTGGTGCGAACGCCGCCTTGCCGAAGCGCGCGGCGCCCGATGCGATAGCGTCAACGCGCGCTCAATGCGTACGCACCGCGAGATACGCAAGCCAGCGCCGCTCGGCGCGCCGGAACAGCGCCACCAGCGCGAACGACACGACGAGATAAATCAGCGCCGCGAGCCCGAATGCGTTGAACGACTGGTAGGTCGCCGAGTTCGCGTCGCGCGCGACCTTCAGGAGGTCGGGCACCGTGGCCGTGAACGCGACCGTGGTCGCGTGCAGCATCAGGATCACCTCGTTACTGTACAACGGCAGGGCCCGGCGCAGCGCGGACGGTATCACAATGCGCCGGTACATCGTGAACCCGCTCATGCCGTAGGCGCGCGCCGCCTCCACTTCGCCGTGCGAGGTCGAACGGATCGCGCCCGCGAAAATCTCGGTCGTGTACGCGCAGGTGTTCAGTGCGAACGCGAGGATCGCGCAGTGAAAGCCGCTGCGAAAGAACGCGTCGAGCAGACTGTGCGCGCGCACGAACGCGAGACTGTACACGCCGGTGTAGATCAACAGCAGTTGCACGTAGAGCGGCGTGCCGCGAAACACGTAGGTGTAGAGACGCACCGGCGTCGAGAGCCAGCGCTTCTTCGAGACGCGCGCGACCGCGAGCGGCACCGCGCACACGAAACCGATCGCGATCGACGCGACCAGCAGCCACAGCGTGACCGCGAGACCCGAGATGCGCTGGCCGTCCCAAAACAGGTACGCTTGCCAGAATTGCGTGAGGATGTCGAGCATGGCGTTCAAAGCTCCGCGTGCCGCACGCCGGTCGAATAGCGGCGGTTCAGCCAGATCAGTACGAGGTTCGAGACCGTGGTGATCGCCAGATAGATCAGCGCGGCGACGAGGATGAAGAAGAACATGTTGAAGGTGCTCTTGCCCGCGTCCTGCGCGGCCTTGACGACGTCGGCGAGACCGATGATCGACACGAGCGCGGTGGCCTTCACGAGCACCTGCCAGTTGTTGCCGATGCCGGGCAGCGCGAAGCGCATCATCTGCGGGAACAGGATGCGCGTGAATACGCGCACGCCGCTCATGCCGTACGCGCTGCCCGCTTCGAGCTGGCCGCGCGGCACCGCGAGAAACGCGCCGCGAAAAGTCTCGGTGAAGTACGCGCCGTAGATGAAGCCGAGCGTCAGCACGCCGGCCACGAACGGATCGATGTCGAACTGCGGCAGATCGAGCACGTCGGTGACGTCGTTGACGGCCATCTGGATGCTGTAGAACAGCAGCAGCATCAGCACGAGGTCGGGCACCGAGCGGATCAGCGTCGTGTAGCCGGTCGCGATGGCCCGCAAGGGCCGGTTGAACGAAAGTTTCGCCGCCGCGCCCGCGAGACCGAGCAGCACGGCGGCCGCCAGCGACAGAACGGACAGCTCGATCGTCTGGAGCGTGCCGGCGAGCAGCACGGGACCAAAGCCGTATAGGAACACGCGTGTCTCCATCGAGGTTTTGTTGAATTGGCACGGCTCGCGGCGGCTTCGTGGCCTGCGCGTTGCTCCGGCATGGCGCGCAGTCTCGCAAGCGAAAATCAATTTCTCAAACAGAGGGCCGGCGTCCTGCTGCGTCGCAGCATTGCACGAATCGGCGCCTCGCACCGCCCGGGGCGCCCGGTTTTACAAGGGATGGGGTTTTGTCAGGCGCGGCGCATGCGTTGAGCCGTGCTGCGATTTCGCAAGTTTGGGGTCGCTTTTTCGATAGCCCGCGCGAGGGTCGCCACCTCGCCCATTCCAGGCGATACCGGCAGAGATGACCCATATATGAGCCATAAAGGGCCTTTGCGACTCATATACGAGTCATTCATTGTTTTTTCTCGGATAAGAACCCATAATGGCTCACAGATGAGTCACGAAGGCCCTTTACGACTCATATATGAACCACTTCACGTTTCCATGGCCACTCCCGCCACCCGTGCCGCCTCGCGTTACAGCCTCGACGCCGCGCGTCTGCTCGGCCAGCTGATCCGCCGCGCGCGGCTCGAGCGCAAGATCACCGCGGCGCAACTGGCCGAGCGCGCAGGGCTGTCGCGCAGCCTCGTCCAACGCATCGAGAAAGGCGACCCGCGCTGCTCGATCGGCGCGGTGTTCGAGGCCGCGGCGGTCGTCGGCGTCCGTCTGTTCGACGCCGATCCGTCGGGTCTCAGCGCCGCTTTGCGCGCCAACGCCGAACTGCTGACGCTGCTGCCACGCGCTGTGCGCGCACCTCGC
>Ga0153951_1000814_pt1 | contig 11315 bp, 10 predicted proteins | sample TSNJ035MetaG_FD_102278 | JGI IMG/M metagenome (GOLD analysis project Ga0153951, IMG submission 102278) | Attine ant fungus gardens microbial communities from New Jersey, USA - TSNJ035 MetaG | ecosystem: Host-associated > Fungi > Mycelium > Unclassified | place: USA: New Jersey, Wharton State...
ATGCGGGAACCCGGATGGGTTCTCGCAGGGAGAGGCCGTGCACTACTCGCGGGCGTTTGCAGTGCAGTGCCGGGACGGAAGGACCGAGGCAGTGCCCCGGCTCACGCTTTTCAGGCCGAGCCGCTGCGCAGACGCCTGACCTCGGGGCATGGAGCGAGCGCCTGTACTTCTTCGACAATGCCGTTGCGCAGCGCGAGCGCGGCCGGGCTGGGCGACTTGTCCTCGGGTTCCACGATGCCGACCAGTCGCTCCACGCGTGGAGATTCGAGCGGGATGAACCTGAGCGACTCGCCGTTGTGCTGGTTCGAGAGGAAGGGCAGGACCGTGACGCCGACGCCGTTCTCCACCGCAGCAAGCAGCGTCGTGGTATTGGGGATGAACAGCGATTCCGGCTGGCCGATCGCCGCCCGGACATCGGGCGACAGCGCCTGCATGATGCCGTTGCCGATGATCCGGCTGGCGGCCAGTTGTGGCCACTTCAGCTTTTTTCTTTTGAACAGCGGGTGACCCGCCGGGACGACCGCGCAGAGTGCATCCGCGAGGAGCGGCGAAAACCTGAGGCCGGAGCTGCTGTCCGGTTCGCTCGCGATGCCGAAGTCGACCGTTCCCGATTTCACCCGCTCATGCACGTAGATCGTCGAGCCGTCTTCGACATGCAGATTGACGGTCGGATACGAGCGTACGAAGCGGCTGATGGCGCGGGGCAGGATTTCGTGCGCAATGGACGGCACGGCGGCGATCTTGACCCGCCCGAGGCGAACCTGGGCAACGTCGATCGCCGCCTGGATGGCCCGGTCGTAGTGTTCGACGAGCGATTTCGCTTCCCGATAGAACAGCGTGCCGAACGCGGTGAGCATCACCCGGTTGCCGCGTTCGAGCAGCCGGGCGCCCAAGGTGGTTTCGAGCTCGCGGATCGAAAGCGAGAGCGCCGGCTGGCTGCGAAATACCGCGGCGGCGGCGGCCTTGAATCCGCCATGCTCCACGACCGAGACGAAGTGCCGGATCTGCGTCATCTTGACATCGGGAAGTTGCTCGGCCATATAAGTAAAGTAAATCGAAAGATTAAAAAATTAAACTTTTTTTATTCTACTCCGCACCTTACGATCATCCCAATTTCTCTGTATGGGAACGCTGGGGATGGAGAGGGCCGCGTGGCCGGAGCCGGCCAGGGATATCCCTCGCACAGGAGCGTGGTGCATTGCGCGCCGCAACGGTGCCTGTAGAACACGCCGGAGCCGATGAGTCCGGTCGCGGCACCGACAATATCGCAGCGAGCAGTGGAAGTGTAGGGAACGAGCCGGCGGACGCGCGGGCTTCGTTCGTCGTAGGAATCAACAGGGAGTCAACCAATCCAGGTCCTGCAATCCATGTCGATAATGTCCCCAAGATCAACCAAACATCCTACCTATGACGCCATCGTGATCGGCGGCGGCCATAACGGCCTCGTCAGCGCTTTCTATCTGGCGCGCGCGGGGCGGCGCGTGCTGGTTCTGGAGCGTCGTCGCGCGCTCGGCGGCCCGTGCGGCACGGTCGAGTACTTTCCGGGGCATCGTTCTTCGATTACCAATTCGACGGGCTCGCTCGAACAGACGATTGCCGCCGACATGCAGCTGGAGCGTCATGGGCTCCGCTTCATTTCCACCGACCCCACGTTGTTCACGCGGTTCGACACGGGACGTTACTTTGTCGGCTGGCGCGATCAGAACCGCGTGCGGGAGCAGCTTGCCAGCTTTGCGAAAGGAGACGAGGAGCGCTTCTTCGGTCTGCTGGCGTACGTCGACCGGTTCGCCCAGGCACTCGGCGTCTCGCCGTTCGAGCCGCCGCCTTCGTTGCGCGACATGCTGGCAAAGATCGATTCGCCGGAACTGGAGGACGCGTTCGGCAAGTTTTTCTTCGGCAGTATCCGGGACCTCGCGGAAGAGTGGCTGCAGTCGGAAGAGGCGAGGGCACTGATCGCGATCCGCGGCTGCGTGGCCGTTCAGGCGGGGCCAAGCACGCCGGGCACCGCGGTCCCCATGCTGATCCGCCCGCTTTCGCTCGCGGCACGTAAGCCGACCTCGCCCGACGATCCACGGCTGATGCCGCTGCGGGGTTCGACCGGTTTTCCGAAGGGCGGCATGGGCGCGATCATCGCCGCGATGGCTCGCGCGGTCGTCGAGGCCGGCGGGGAGATCCGGACCGACGTCGCGGTGCGGCGGATTCTCGTCGAGAACGGCGCGGCCGTTGGCGTGGAAACGGCGAGTGGAGAGTGCTTCCGGGCTCCCGTCGTCGTCTCGAATGCCAATCCCAAGACCACGCTGCTCGATCTGCTGCCCGCCGGTGCGATTCGCGCCAACACGCTGGAGCGCGTGCGCCGGATTCCGATGAAAGGGTCCGCGTTCAAGATCGCGCTGTCGCTCGATCGACCGCCGCATGTCGCCGATGGCGCGACGGACGAGGAAACCCGCCAGATCGCCAGTTGTCAGTTCCGGATTGCGCCCAGCGTCGAATACATGGACCGCGCCTTCGACCAGGCGAAGCATGGCGTGCCGTCCGAGCGGCCGCTCATGTGGGGGCTCTGTCCGTCGATGATCGATCCCGACCTCGCGCCCCCGGGGCGCCATCTGCTCAGTATCAACGTTTGGCACGCGCCCTATGCACTGAAGGACGGCGTATGGGATGCCGCCACTCGCGACGCGTTCGGCGACCGGTGCATCAAGGTGCTCGACGAATACATGCCGGGCATCAAGGACAGCATCGTCGATCACCGCTACATGAGCCCGCTCGATCTCGAGAACGAGTACGGGCTGCTGGAAGGCAACGTGATCCAGGGCGACAACCTGGCCGGGCAGATGTTCTCGTTGCGGCCGATGGCCGGCATGTCCGATTACCGCGCGCCGGTCGACGGACTCTACTTCTGCGGCACCGGCACCTGGCCGGCCGGATTCGTCTCGGGCATTCCGGGGCACAACGCCGCGCACCAGATTCTCAGCGATACCGCGAGACGTAACGCGGACTGCGAGATGACCACCGAAAGCGAACTATCGAGGCAGGCAGGCTGACATGACAGATCAACACGAGATTCCCACACCCTTGAGCGCGGCACGGCTTGTCGAGGTTCTGCGACAGGCGCGTATTTCGCACGTGGTCATCGTACCCGACACGTATCAGGAAACCTTCATCGCGGCGATCGAAGCCGCGCCCGACCTGCAGACCGTCTATGCATGCAGCGAGGACGAAGCGATCGGCATCAATGCCGGGCTGTATGCGATGGGCCACAGGCCGCTGCTGACGATTCAGAACAACGGCTTCTATGCGTGCCTCAACACGATTCGCGGCATCTCGCTCGACGCCGGCGTGCCGACCGTCATGCTGATCGGCCAGTACGGCAACAAGGCGGCGACGCCGATGGAGCAGCACCCGCAGCGCATGGTGCGGCTGCTCGAACCGACGCTCGACATGTGGGGCGTGCCGTCGCTGCGGCTGTGGCATGACGCCGATCTCGGGAAGATTCCCGACGTGTACGAGCAGGCATTGCAGCAGCAGTCCCCCTGGGCACTCGTTGTCCCCATTCCTACCGGAGTCTGAACATATGTTGCGAGAGGAAGTTATCCGGATTCTGGCGGACGTGTGCCGCAAGAACCAGTATCTGTCGGTTGCCACCATGCAGGCCACGCCCGTATGGCATGCGCTCGATCCCGAGGCACCGCTGCATATCGACATGCTCGGCTGCATGGGCAGCGCCTCGTCGCTGGGTCTCGGCATGGCGCTCGGTGCGCCGGACAAACGTGTCGTGACCGTCGACGGCGACGGTTGCGTGACGATGCAACTGGCCACGCTGGTGACGATCGGCGAAGCGCGTGCGCGCAATTACACGCTGATCGTGATGAACAACGGCCTTTACGAAACGTCCGGCAACCAGCCGATTCCCGGTGCCGCCACGGCCGATTTCGTTGCGCTCGCGCAGGCCTCGGGCTTCAGGAACAGCACGCGCATCGACGACGTCGACGATCTGCGCGCGCGCATCGCCACGCTGATCGAGGCCGAAGGACCGAATTTCATCGCACTTAACATAGACAGGGCAAGCGCATGCAAAAGTTGGCCGACATTGTCGATGCGAGACCAGATCCAGGCCATGCGCCGGACGTTCGGCGGCGCTCATGGCGGTTCGGAGCAGTCGGCTGGCGCGTAATGCGTGTCCTGCTGCGGCGGGTCGCGTTCGGGATCGGCACGCTCGTGTTCGTCTCGCTGCTCATCTTCGCGGGTACGCATCTGTTGCCGGGAGACGTGGCGGAGGTGGTGCTCGGGCAGGACGCCACGCCGCAGACGCTCACGGCGTTTCGCCATGACGCGGGCCTCGACAGGCCGCTCTACACGCAATATCTGACGTGGGTGTCGGGCGCGCTGCACGGCAATCTCGGCAAGTCCTATGCAAGCGGCCGCAGCGTGTCGGCGCTCATTGCGTCGCGCTTGCCGGCCACGTTGCTGCTCGGTGGCCTGACGGCTCTCGTGGCCCTGCCTTTGGCGGTGGCGCTGGGTCTTTACGCAGCGGCGCGAGCCGGAACCTGGCCCGACCGGCTGATTACGAACACCAGCCTGATTACCGCGTCGGGACCGGAGTTCATGTTCGCCGCGTTTCTGATTCTCGTGTTCTCGGTGCAGTTGGGCTGGTTGCCCGCGACCTCCTACATGTTCGGCGAGGTGACGCTGGGTTCGCATCTGCGGCGCCTCGCGCTGCCGGTGATGACGCTGGTCATTTCGGTCTTTGCGCCGACGACGCGCATGACGCGCAGCTCCATCCTCAACGTGCTCGGCTCGCCGTATGTGGAGATGGCGTTGCTCAAGGGCGTTCCCCGTTCGAGGATTCTCGTGCGCCACGCGTTGCCGAACGCGATCGGGCCGATCGCCAACGTGATCGGTATCAGTCTCGGCTACCTCGTCAGCGGGGTCGTGGTGGTGGAGGTGATCTTCTCCTATGCGGGCATGGGCAAGCTGATGATCGACAGCGTGGCGGTGCGGGATCTTCCTTTGGTACAGGGCTGTGCGATGGTGTTCGGGACGATCTACGTCGGCCTGAACATGGCGACGGATCTGCTGGCACTGGCGGGCAGTCCGAGACTGCGGAGCAGGACATGAATATCGCGCGCATTTTCCATGGCGGACGGACGGGGAGCGTGCCGAAACTGCCGCTGATCGTGATCGTGCTCTGGATACTGGTTGCCCTCGCCGCGCCATGGATCGCACCGTGGTCGCAGCGCGAGATCATCGGGGATCCTTACGGTGTGCCGCAGCATGGGGCGATCCTCGGGATGGACTATTTCGGCCGCGACATGCTTTCGCGGATCATCTTCGGTTCGCGCACGACCATCGTGCTCGCGGTTGCCGCGAACCTGATCGCTTCCGGCGTCGGTATCACGATCGGCTTTTTTTCGGCCTATGCGAAGGGCTGGATCGACGAGGCCATCGGGCGTGTGATGGATGGGCTGATGGCACTGCCGACGATCATGTTTGCGCTGGTCTGCGTCTCCGCGCTCGGGTCGTCTGAAATGGTGCTGGTCTGCACTGTCGGCCTGATCGAATCCGTGCGCGTGTATCGCGTGGCCCGGGCCGTGGGGTTGGACAACCTGGCACGCGACTACGTCGATCTCGCGCATTTGCGCGGAGAAAGCGTCTTCTGGATTCTGTTCCGCGAGGCACTCCCGAATGCCTACCCGCCGCTGCTGACCGACTTCGGCGTGCGCTTCGCCGCGACGGTCATGTTGTTGAGTGCCGTCAGCTTCCTGGGATTGGGGGTCCAGCCGCCAGCCGCGGACTGGGGAATGATGGTGCGCGAGAACCTGGCCGGATTGCGCCTGGGGTCGATTGCGGCGGTGTTTCCCGCACTCGCGATTTTCTCGGTCACGTTTTCGGCCAACAAACTGGTGGACTGGTTTCTGCGGCGCTCGCAGCGCGATATTTCCACGGAGTTCCTGGCATGAGCGAATTGATGCGTTTCGAAAACCTCAACGTATCGGTGTCGTCGGGTACGCTCGTGAATGACTTCAGCCTGTCGGTACAACAGGGCGAGGTGGTGGCGCTGATCGGCGAATCGGGCGCCGGGAAGTCGACTATTGGGCTCGCGGCGCTAGGCTATGCCCGCGCGGGATGCCGTCTTGCCAGCGGACGGATCATGTTCCGCGGCAGCGATCTTGCACGGATAGGACAGCGAGGGGCGCGTCTCGTGCGCGGCGCCAAGGTGGCGTATATCGCGCAGAGCGCGGCCACCGCCTTCAATCCGGCTATCCGGATCGTCGACCAGATCATGGAGGCCACCGCAGTTCACGGCAAGGGCAATCGCAGGGTCGCATACGGGCGTGCGTTGGAACTCGCGAGAAGCATGGGGCTCGGCGCGGCGGACGAGATGATGCGCCGGTTTCCTCATGAACTGAGCGGCGGTCAGTTGCAGCGCCTGATGACCGTCATGGCGCTGATGTGCCGGCCGGAGTTGCTGGTTCTGGACGAGCCGACGACGGCGATCGACGTGACCACGCAGTTGGGGGTGCTCGCTTCGCTCAAACGCATCATCCAGCAGGAAAAGGTGGCGTGCCTGTATATCAGCCACGATCTGGCGGTCGTTGCCCAGATGGCAGACCGGATCGTCGTGCTGCGTCATGGCGGGAAGGTCGAGGAAGGCGAGGCGCGGCAACTGCTGACGTCACCGCAGTGCGACTATACGCGCGAGCTGATTGCGGCGGCGAGTGCGGGGCTGTCGAACAGGACAGCCGAGGCGCCGGTGGCTTCCAGTGAGCCCGATGTGCCCGATGCGCCCGGCGCGCCCGTACTCGAAATCCGCCACGCAGTCGCGAGGTATGGCCGCGGCAAGCCGACGCTGAACGATGTGTCGCTGACCGTTCGCCGGGGTGAATTCGTTGCGATCGTCGGTGAATCGGGGTCCGGCAAAAGTACGCTCGCGAGAGTGGCGACCGGGTTGCTGCCTATCGCGAGCGGCGAGTTGCTGCTGAATGGCAGGCCGCTTGCCCCGTCGCTTCGGCGGCGCGGCATGGAGGAATTGCGAGGCGTGCAACTGGTGCTGCAGCATCCGGACCTTGCATTGAATCCGCGCATTACCGTTGGGGCTGCAATCGGGCGGCCGCTGGAACGGTATTTCGGGTTGAAGGGCGCGGCTCGCGAGAAGCGGGTTGCCGAATTGCTGCGGCTCGTCGAACTGCCCGAGGAGGTGGCGCAGCGCTTGCCTTCGCAATTGTCCGGCGGGCAGAAACAGCGCGCCAACCTGGCGCGCGCGCTGGCGGCCGAGCCTGATCTGCTGGTTTGTGACGAAGTGACGGCTGCGCTCGATTCGATTGTCAGTTCGCGCATCCTGGCGTTGTTGTCGACTCTGCGGAGGCAACTCGGCACGGCCTGCATTTTCATTACTCACGATGTTTCGAAAGCCTCGAAACTCGCCGACCAGATCTACGTGATGCATCAGGGACAGGTGGTGGAGTCCGGTCAGTCGCCGGAGGTGGTTGCGCATCCGCAGCATCCGTACACGCAGGCGCTATTTAACTCGATACCGGAACTCAGGACCGACTGGCTGAAAGAGCGCATGCCGGGTCTGGCGGCATGACGGACGAACGCGAGCCGTCCCGGCCACTATCTCGAACGGAGAACAGAAGACGCATGAACGGCGAATGGGCTCACGATGGAAAAATGTCGCGGCGCGGTTTCCTGGGGGCGGCGGCGGCCGGTGTTGCCGTGGCGCTCGGCGGTGGGCTGACCTATGCCGATGCGGCAGCGGCTTCCGTGCCGCGGCGTGGCGGCCGTCTGCGCATCGCGTGGTCGCAGCAGAGCATCAACGACACCCTCAATCCCTTGAGGATGAACCAGAACCTCGACTTTCTGCGCGTCTATTCGCTGATGAGTCCGCTCGTGAAGTGGGACAGGCAGTTCCAGGCATCGCCCGATCTTGCCGTCGAGTGGAACCCGAATGCCGACATGTCGGTCTGGTCGTTCCGGTTGAGACAAGGCGTGGTGTTCCAGAACGGCAAGCCGCTGGTTCCGGAGGACGTGGTCTATTCGCTCAATCTTCATCGGCAGCCGGGTTCCGTGTCGATGGTGCGCTCGTATTTCTCGGACGTCACCGATATCCGCAAGGACGGAGTGGATCGGGTCGTCGTGACGCTGAAGGCGCCTAACGCCGACTTTCCCGTGCTGCTCGGTGATCCGCATACGGTCATCGTTCCCGAGGGATTTGCCAACTGGGATCGTCCGGTCGGCACCGGCCCGTTCGAACTCGTCGAGTTCAGACCCGGTATCGGCATGGTGGCGCGCCGGTTTGCCAATCACTACAAGGCCGATACCGTTTATGTGGACGAGGTCGAAACGTTCGGTATTTCGGATACCGGCGCCCGCATGGACGCGCTGATTTCGGGGGACGCGCATTACATCAACCGGGTTGACGCACGTACCGCCACGTTGCTCGACCGGAACCCTCGCGCAAAGCTGGTCGATTCCAAGGCATCGCGAAAGCTCTGCATCAACACGATGGCCAATGGCGCGCCGTTCAGCGATATCAATCTGCGCACCGCGATCAAGTATGCGGTCGATCGCGCGGAGATGGTCAAGCGCGTACTGAACGGATACGGGCAGGTTGCCAATGATCTTCCGATCGGACCCAGGGACCGATATTACGACCATGATCTGCCGCAACGCGAGTTCGATCTGGACAAGGCCCGGTTCTACTACAAAAAGTCGGGATTTAGCGGGCAGCTCAACCTGTTCACGTCGGACGTCAATTACGGCGCGCCCGCGACGGATTTTGCGCTGGAACTGCAGGAAACCGCGGGCCGGGTCGGGATACCGATCAACCTCACGCGCTTGCCGGCGGAAGGCTATTACGCACAGGTCAGCGGAAAGAAGGCGTTTAACGTGACCAACTGGTTTCCGCGCGCAACGCTGGATCTGGAACTACGCAGTGTCAGCCTGTCGAATTCGCCGCAACCGGAGACCGGCTACCGGAATCCGAAACTGGATGCCCTGGCGCTGGAGGCACGGCGCACGCCGGATGGACCCAAACGGGCCGAACTGTATGCGCAGGTGCAGGAGATTCTGTGGGACGCGGACGGCAGGACCATTCCGGTATTCGTGGATTTTCTCGACGGACGCGCCGCGAACGTGCAAGGCGTCGTTCCCCATCCTTTTTCGGAAGCCGCCGGGTTGCGACTGTGCGAAGAAGTATGGCTTGCCTAGGAGACCGATGGATTTCCGCCTTTTCCGCATCGCTCTGTAAAGGGCGATGGCCGTACGCACATGAACCTTGGGGATGAGCATGGCCTTTCTTGTCATTGTCGATCATTTCTGTCATCCGGGCCGCGAGGCCGATGCCGTCGAGCGCATCGAGCGCAACGGCAAGTTGATGGCGCAGGTCGATGGATTCCTGTTCCGCTACCGGACATCGGACCCGAAAGATGCGTCGGCGATCACGACGGTGACGGGCTGGGAAACGGAGTCGGCCTATCGGGCCTGGCTTGAGTTGAAGCCCGGCGATGCCGCCACGCCGTCGCCTTACCGGCACTTCGTCAGCCGCGGGCTTTTCGTGGAATCGGCCTGCATCGCCGGGAACGGTCGCAGTACCTGATTCGGCTCGGCATTGCATTCATGCATCTATTTATTTGCGCTCATTAAATCGTATTACTAAATGATTTGGCTGGATGAAATCCGGTCGAACTACAACGATGAGGGGAAGATGAAGAAAATCATGTTCGGAACCGCGCTCGCATGCCTGCTCTCGCAGCATGCTTACGCACAAAGTACCGTCACGCTGTATGGCCTTATCGAAACCGGCATCGATTATGTGAACAACAGTGGTGGCAAATCTCTCGTTGCCATGCGCGACGGCGTGTCGACGGGGATTTCCGGAAGCCGGTGGGGGCTGATCGGCAGCGAGGATCTGGGCGGTGGCCTGAAGACGATCTTCAAGCTGGAAAGCGGATTCAACGTTACCAACGGAACCTTGGGGCAGGGCGGCCTTGCTTTTGGCCGAACCGCCTATGTCGGGATCACCAGCAATCGCTTTGGCACCGTCACGCTCGGGCGACAGTATGATTCGATCGTCGATTACCTGCAGTTCGCCGGCGACGGAAACCAGTGGGGCGGAATGGCGACGCACGGTAGCGGCGACATGGACAATATCGGCAACACGGTACGAACGAATAACAGCATCAAATACGCGAGCGGTGACGTTTATGGATTCAGGTTCGGCGGCGTGTACGGATTCAGTTCGCCCACCGCATATGACCAGGTCGGCACGACAGGCGTTTTGAGCGCGGGCGTGAACTACATTTATGGTCCGCTCAAACTCGGCGTGGCCTACTTCCATGCAAAAGATCCGGCGGACCAGTTCGCCGATGGGCATTACGTTGCCAACACGACGGGTTCGGCCATCGGTGCTACCGGCCCATGGAGCTACGTGGGACATCCGAAAGACGTGCAAACGTATGGGGCCGGTGCGACCTACCAGGTGGGTAATGGTGTCATCGGGGCGCTCTATACGCGTATCCTGTTTAGCCAGGCAAACGGCACCAAAAGCGATGTGAGCTTCGAGTTTTACAACGTGTCGTATACGTACTTCGTCAGGCCCGCGTTGAAGCTGGGCGCGGGGTATCTCTACACGATCGGGCACGTGGATTATTCGGGCGCGGTTCCGAAGTACCATCGCGTCATTGTCGGTGCGGACTACAGTTTGTCGAAGCGCACGGAAGTGTACGGGGTCGTCGCATTGCAGCTGGCGAGCGGCGATGCGAAGGGCGCGGACCTTTATCAGGGCGTGGTCGGCAATATGTCGACTACGAACCGGCAATTAGCTGCGCGTGTGGCGATTATTCATCGATTCTAGGTGCAGGGCGCGTTCGGCTCTACGATATGGCAGGCCGGAGATGGCGGTCAGGGGTGCGAACCGCCGTCGTTTTCCGCACCCGACCGATCCGCCTACCCAACCGTCTGATTTTCCGCAACCACCTTTGATTTCGCGCCCCCCGGTTTCCTGTCGATCCAGTTTGCCAGCCTGTCGAACCAGAGGTGGACGACCGGCGTGGTGAAGAGCGTCAGCATTTGCGAGAATACCAGGCCGCCGACGATCGCAATCCCCAGGGGGACGCGCAATTCGGCACCCGCACCCTGTCCCAGCGCCAGCGGCAAGGCGCCGAACAGGGCCGCCAGCGTCGTCATCATGATGGGGCGAAAACGCTGCACGCAGGCCTGGCGGATCGCGGCCGTGGGCGGCAGGCCTTGTTCCCGCTCGGCCACCAGTGCAAAGTCGATCATCATGATCGCGTTCTTCTTGACGATGCCGATCAGCA
>Ga0153951_1000824_pt1 | contig 11242 bp, 16 predicted proteins | sample TSNJ035MetaG_FD_102278 | JGI IMG/M metagenome (GOLD analysis project Ga0153951, IMG submission 102278) | Attine ant fungus gardens microbial communities from New Jersey, USA - TSNJ035 MetaG | ecosystem: Host-associated > Fungi > Mycelium > Unclassified | place: USA: New Jersey, Wharton State...
TCGAATCAAGCTGGAAATAGCAAAATCCGCTCACCCTCCAATCCTTGAATGCCATCCAGATATGTGCTAGAGGAGTGTCTCAGTCCTTACAGTACAGGGGACCTGGGTTCATCACAACGTACCTTTGTTGACTGTTGCACCAGTATCTCCACTGGAATGTCTGTTCATACGCTCCAATGCCAATGCTCTTTCGCGTTCATTGAAGAATGATGTAGATTCTGGCCTGTTTGGTAAGATGAATAAAGCAAGGATTGCCAGTATGACCGACGGCGAACCCTACATATTGTATCATTTGCAGCATATCATCAGATGAAAAAATAATGTACCTCAACAATAAAGAGGATTCTCCAGTTTGCGACGCGGGACTGGATGTGCTGAATGCCGAAAGCAATAAGACCACCAAAGGCTCCAGCGACCGCTGCGAATCCAAACCAGTAGGCCATCTGATAGGGATTTCGACGTGTCAAGCTGTGACGGATGGTGTAAATAACCACTCACCCGAAGACCCATTTCTTGCTTTGTGTAAAAGAATGCTTGGAAAGATGTGATTATGGTAGACAATTTCAATTCGAAACTGGCGTACAGAAGTAAAGTGGGATAACGGGTCCAAATCCAGAATCGAAGATACCCAAGAATAGTCGGCAAACAATTAGGCCAGGATAATTGAAGGCTGTGGACTATGATGCGGATTAATATAACTCGAATTACTTATGATTTGCCGGTTTACCATGAGAATCGAGGTAGTTCCCCACCCTAAGGCAACACCTGCAAACCATGATCGTGGCGGAAAGAGCTTTGAAACGATAGTCATAGGGATTTGAACAACAATCTACAGGATCAGCACATCGGTGAATACTGTGTTGGATGATTTCAGATAATTGGCACATGCATATGCAATGAAGAAGACTGAGTTGATTACATCGAAAAGTGTTCCTGTCGGGTCACCGCCGAGGGCATCTTCTGGAAGTCCTTGTAACCGCGCATTACCAAGGTTTGAACGATCAAGAACTATGCACGATGAGGTCTCAACTAATTCTGGGATACAGAATACTCACATGAGCAGAAATAGAGAACACATGCAATGGGTAAGATTCGAAAGTCAAGCTTGCGCACAAAAGCTTTCTCTTCTACAATTTGTTTAGGGTCGAGAGTTTCTGAGCCGACACTTTCCATCGCGGCATCCTGAATATTCTTTTCGTCATCAGGTAGCGTGAGCTGGGGTTCTTCGCGGGAGGACATGACCGGGAACAGAAAGGATAAAAGAAATCCAAGCCTATTTAAGCTGTATCATCTATGGTTAAAGCATCCTACCAATGGAATGGTCGGGCATTCCGATCTCTGGCGTTGATCCCTAACATAGGTATTTTAAGCCCACGTCAGCTGAACAACCATATGATAGTCTCCAGCCCTCCTAGCTATGATCCCCACTAGTATAGGGTCCAGGAACTCAACAACTCCTTGGCTAGTGCTGCTTATGGGTTCTCATCGGCCATAAAACATGGTACGTAATCTGTCAGAAAAATTAGGGTTGGAAGGCCTCGCCAGATCACGATATTTAAAATAGTAAGATATCAGAATTGTCTTCAGGAGCCCATGCTTTTCGAACTTCATAACGACGGGCGTGGACCATCAGCGAAATGGAGTCCGGGGATGGGGTTAAAATAAACAAGATGATTCTGTGCCTGTTACACTCGATAAGTCTTTGCTTGCTTACATGGAAGGGTGAACAGTTCTTTATCCTTGCGTGATCATGTCTGCCTCGATCAAGAGGAGGAAAGTCTGCCTGTTGGTGAGTTCAACTTATCCTAGCCCTGCTGAAGCTGGGGAAACACCTATCTGCAAATGGTGTCAAAGGAGGCCTTTCTACCAAGAGACCTTCTCCTATTCGGTACATCGTCTAGTCAACTGAAAAAATCATATCGAATAGAATCATATAATCCTTCCCAGGATATTGGTGAGTGCTGGAAGGGACTGGCCCACTCTAATGATTTAGGAACGAAGGACACGGTTAATTACTCCAACACAGCGACACAGAGGGTAAAATAGTCAATTTATCTCAGGCAGCGGAAGAACTTGTAGTTAGGGAGCCTTTGCATATATATATACCCCAGTACGCACTCTGTATACCTCAGTTGTCAACTATAGAGGTGATGTCTGAGCTTTATATTTTTCTAGTGAGACTAATATATATCACGTCATCATTCTAGCATGCCTCACTCTAATATAGCCAAACACCCCAGGTCACGCTAACGAGAATCTCACATTCGCCTTTGAGCAAGTAAGGCTGAAACTCTCGCAACAGACATAACTTGATCCACACTAGTCGATGGTGACATGCAGAGCGACTCAGGTCTCTTTGCTCCTTATGAGTTTCCATGTGGGTTGAAGATCAAAAATCGCCTTGTGAAGGTTTGCCTACTCCTCTCTTCAACATTAATACCCAGCTAAATAATTCCAGGCACCGATGTACGAGAATCTGGCATGTTGGGGTGGTGGAGCTCCGAATGCCTACCACCTTGCTTTGTACTTGACTTGGTCTCGGTACGACTGGGGCATGATTATCACTGGAAATGTCCAGGTCCTTGGATCGCATCTCACAATCGGGCGAGATCTTGTCGTGCCGGATCAGCTGGATGATACATCTCTAAAGTCATTTGAAAACTTGGCCAAGGCTAGCAAGGGACCCGATGGTCACACACTTGCAATAATGCAGCTCTCTCACGCCGGTCGACAGTCTGCAAATCTGTTGGGTGGTCGTTATCCTTTTATGCCCCCCTCTGCGCCTAGTTCTATTCCTATTGGTCTGAGGACTACAAAACATGATTTTGTCGCCGCAATGATCCAGAAACTACTTTTTCAAACCCCAAAAGAGTTAACACTCGCTGAAATCGACGACATCGCAGAGAAATTTGTGCAAGGCGCACGTTTGGCCCATCTATCTGGATTCGACGGCATAGAACTACATGCTGCTCATGGTTGTACGTATTCCAGGTATCGCCCATTTCATATGATTAATGGACTGTCTTAGACCTTTTGGCTCAGTTTCTGTCGCCCAAGGTATAGACGATTTGAAAACAATACCATCCATTTGAATTTGTTTTCTCCTAGTCAAACAAACGTCAAGATCAATATTCGATCCAATCGGAGAATGGGCTCCGTCTTCTCCATCAGATTATTGATAGAATTCGAGCCGCTTGCCCCCCACAATTCATCGTTGGTGTCAAGCTGAATGTTTCTGAATACCTCGAAGATACTATCTCAAAAGAACAGGATCGAGCTTTAAGTCATGTATTGGCTCTTGCGAGCTGGAGCACAGTTGATTTTATCGAGATCTCGGGCGGAGATTATGAAAGTCCCAGTGCGTGCTCCAAGCATTCTGTTCCTCTCTTGTAAACTCAGATACCATGCCTACAATCAGCATTTATGGCGACGAGCCTATCTACATCAGGCCGACAAGCTTTTTTCATCTGGTTTTCCCAAAAAGCCCTTGAATCACTCGACTCTGCTGGATTCAAGTACCCCTCACGCCCTGCCATTGTCGTCACTGGTGGATTTCGGACGCCTAATCTTCTATACTCTGCGTTACGATCCGGTCATACAGATATGCTTGGCATTGGACGTTGCTCAATAGTATGTCCTCAAATACCCAACATAATGGGGGATTTCGAACGAAGGCATGGTAACAGCGATGGCGACATACCATTCGGGGCAACACCTAACTTTTCGGCTTCTGACAAATACCTCAAATGGTGGCCCATTGCTGCTCTGCGGAACACCTTCAGTAAAATTCAATTGATGGGAGCTGGAATCAATTTAGCGTGGTATACGATTACTCTTCGCCAGCTTGCGATAGCAGAGCTCCAACGCCTCGAGGGCCACACAGATATCTCTCAATCGACACCAGAACCTGATTATGCAATGGATGGTCTCTGGGCACTCTTTCGGATGTTCTTTTGGTTACCAAGTACAAGTTGAAGGCGTCCTTACTGATTGCATCCGTTGGATCAACGGATTTTGAAGTTTGACTTGTTTTTATCTTTATTGGCAAGATTTAATTTACCATTTGTTTGTTAGAATAGTCTTAGGCGGTTGGCTGACCAAGGATAGGGTACTTTGCCTGGTGATGCGGGCATTATTTCTTTTCCTTTTGTTTTCTTGTCTTTGTGTTTCCTGTTTTCCGCACTGGATGGATCCTTACATAGGTGACCGAGTGCAGTGTTCACCGACGAAGGTGGACTTCTATCAGACAAGACTTTCATGGTAGCTAGAGTGTTTTTTCTCTATCGTCTCCCAAGTCCTCAGATCCTGTAGTATAGAAGGACTTTTGCAAAGAATCATCGAATTAAATATTTTCTCTCTTATTTGTTTGAAGGGCTCAAATTTCTACAACACAGGTATGACACATGGCCTATTGATGTGAAAGTCTTACGGGATTAAAGGATGATGGATGTTATACAAGTTCGAATGGACAGCATAAGCGGAGGATCCGATGATGATAACTCGATCGATTATTTTTATTATCAAGTACTTGAGCCGCCCGCGGAAGCATGAGATACCAGTCAAGACTGTGAACAAAGATCATTAACATAGAACAGATGGATTGATGATCTATTATGGGTGGTTACAGACAGGTTACATTTGGAAGTAAACCATTCACAGATCCGAGATTATTGGGAAACACTGACGGGTACTTCGGGCGTAGCCTCTGCACCGGAGAAAAAGGCACGAGCCCAATCATTGGTGGACTCGGGAGGGGGCTGGATGAATCAATGGCGATGAGATGGACTTGTAACTCGGATACACTCACCAAGGACGCAAGATGCTTGTGATTATTGAAATCGAGGAGGCGTACGCGAAGGGGCGGCACTATGTCTTTGTCAAAAGTTCCTTCGTGCTCTCTCTAGGAAGGCAATTCAGGATAGAACAGATTAGTGGGATGTTCCATACCCTCAAAGAAATCTCGAGTCTACTCCAAGCGGTGTTCCAGTGTCCCCTGTATGATTTGGTAGAGTCTGTTCCGGGATCCAATTTCAATAAAGCGGAAACAAGCTCAGCGAGACATATTCCGTGACTCGCGAACCCGATATGAGCACCATCTTGGCTTTGATCAAAGAGGTGAGGAAGAATGCAGTCCCGAATGACGATTTCGGCCCTGTGTGCAACGTCATTTATACTCTCCCCTTGAGAGAATCGTGCATCTCGATCTTCCAACTCGGGGAAGATACCCTCTTCGTATAATTCTTCTAATGTTTTATTATTTGGCATAGATCGTGGCGTCCATGGACGCCCTTCAGCGATACCAAAGTGCTGCTCTCGGAGATTTTCTGTCACTGTCAGAGGTGGTTTGGGCTCAACGTGATGCTGGATAACAGCAAGAGCTGTGCAGTGTGCACGTTGGAGATCTGATGCGTAAAAATTCGTAAATTGAATGGCAGATGCATTGAAGGCAAGGCCGAGAGCTTCTGCTTGCTAGACAATCGGTGAGGTTCACCGGGGGATTTCCACGTTATTCTAGACTTACGCGTTCACCAAGCTCAGAGAGTGGTGCATCTTTCCATCCGGCCCAGATGCCTCTCTGGTCGTAATTCAGCGACGACAATGATTCAAACTACGAAATACTCACTGTGTTATCAAGACTTTCTCCGTGACGAATCTGGTTCGGAAAAAATGAGCGGTGCGCTTGGACTGCTGGGCTGTATGACCTACCAAGGTGACAGTTATCATGTCGTTGGTTCAAAGCTTCTGGAAGATGGTGATCCGACATCACGGAACAGAGTGGCACGTGTATGTAAGATCAGATTGCAAGTAGGCTTGTGTGAATGATATTTCTGCCTGTTGAAGTGGTTTAGCAACCCACTCGCACTATGTCAGGGCAGCACCCCATCACCACCAGTCTGGGGCGGTACTCGCATTCCAATCATTGATGTTGTCAGTACTCACTGGTATGGTACATGGCCTACTTCTTTTGGACTCCCTACTTAATAACCGAGAGTATGGCTTTCATCCCTCAGTCGTCTACTTTACTTCGCGACGCCTGAGGTGAGATATATATGTTGTGTTCTCTTAGACTATGGTAACTCACAGATGTATATAGCTTACATATCTGATAGGTAAATATATACCGAGTCGTCTACTTTACTTCGCGACGCCTGAGCTTACATATCTGATACTGCCTGCGGAGAATCGATTGCCGGATACGACAAATGCCCACATACGTTACTGGATGACAACCCGTTTGCATGCGACCGGCTGCAGTAATTCGGTACACCACAGAAGATCACGTGCCCCAGACCCTGAAGGATTCTGCGCTTGCATGCCTCCTTGTCACAGCCAACTGAGTGGAGTCAACCATATGGATTGTATCTATGGCATGCACCATCACCATGTCCCAGCAATAGTCTGCCTATCACGATGTGGACTCTATAAGGTCACGTGGAGACATACACTCTAGCACATTCTCGTACTGCAGCTTCACAGTACAGTCTTCTTTATAACAAACCACTATCGCCAATCAAAGGCTGGCCTTAGTGAGCTGTCCAGAGCACAATGGCCTCTATACCAGGCATCCCCCTGCTGAGCGGCCCCCCATCCGCTACTGATTCATCCGACGCATGCAGGAAATGCAACAAAGAATTCAACATTCTTTTCGCTAGGTCCAGAAAGTGTAATCACTGCGGTATGTCGTCATGATTTGCACTTATATGATCTTCCCTGATGTTGTCTTACTAGGATACCTCTACTGTCATGCCTGCTCAGACTTTCAGGCTCTCATGCCACGCGCTGGATCTGAAAGCGGTTATGACCCCGTCCACGTCTGTGGATATTGCATTGAGTTGCTCAAGAGTATGGTTGAATTAGATCCTCCCTTGTCATGATTACTAACCACAAGTGATCAAGTTACCGCGGCAGCCGGAAACCAACTCAAGACATCACCACTCAGCAAACTCATATCGTATGCCGATTCTTATAACATCAATATAAGTCGAGCAGTGGAGAAGGATGACATCATAGAGACCATCATCCGAGTAAGAGTGCGTACATGGACCTCGTATGCCATTTGTCAGCAACTGACTTTTACTTAGAGACCCGATGGTTGTTTGCCGCAAGCGAAAGAAGTAAGTTTAAGTGAATGACTCCATCATCCAGTTCTGATGATGTGCCTCAGAATTATTATCGCAGTAATAAGGTTCCTAATCCATTTGCAGGAGTTCGACCTCGTAGTTTCTTTTCCAGGGGTGGGGATGGACCACCTCCCGTAGCTCCTCGTCCTCAAGCTCAACCAGCATCAAATCCTTATCGGTACAGTGCTACGACAGACAACGCTCCGCCGCGCTTTACATCTCACAGCTATCATCAGGCTCATGACAGCAATTCTGGGGCTTCTCCAAACCACCACCACTTTCCATACGGAGCTTATCGCTCCAATCGTCCACCGCAATCTCCACCTTCATCAACTTACCATTCGTTTCCGTCTGCTTCATCTGCTCAACAACCGCGACCATATCGCCCGCAAGAGCCGCGGTCTTCCCCCCGACCTAACGCTTCATCTGAACATCGACCATCGCCGAGAACCCAGCCAAATCCCACTCCATCAACTCCTCCCCAAAGACAGCGTACGACATCGACTTTTACGCAAACGCCTTCATCTCCGCCAATGCCGACTCTCGATCAATTACTTACTATGACACAAAGCTCCATTAATGCCTTATCCGTTGGTGTCTTGAAGAATATACTTTTCACTAATCATGTCAATGCGACCATGATCCTTGAGAAGAGTGAGTTGGTGAGTAAGGTTATGGCACTCGTAGATGATGAAAGGAAAGATCGGGAGCGGCAGAGATTAGTGGAGAGTCTGGAGGAGGATAGAAGACGGACGGAGAGAGAAGAAGCAATGAGAAGAGAACAAGAAGATCAAAGGAGGAGAGAAGAAGAAGAGTGGCCGAGAACAGGAGGGCGAGAAAGTCATAGAACTAGACTAGATGAAGCTGAAGATGGTACGGACGATATGGAAATCAATGTTGAAGTGGTGGATGAAGACGAGGATCAGGCTACTCCTCATGACAGGTCTGATAGACACGCTAATTCTGGAGGGCAGACTGAGGCTGCAGTTTCTGCTATTCCACCGGAGACTTCGGCAACGTCTGAGAAGCCGGCATCATTCCTGGAGCGCTCAGGGTTGTGTGTGATCTGTCAGGACGAGGAAGCAAATATTGCGATTGTGGATTGCGGGTACGTTCACCTTGCATTTTTTTCTTGGTCCATGCAGGGTTAAATGTCATTCAGGCATTTAGCAATGTGTCGTGGATGTTCGGAGTTGGTCATGGCGAGTTCTAAGGAGTGTCCATTGTGCCGAACCAGGATCGTCACAGAAGCGAGATTACTGCGGATATTCAAATCTTAGATATACCTTGGCTGAATTCACGTCTTGATGCAACACTCATGCCACAAGCCAGCGCAGTTCGCGAGAGTCAATATACCTTTGACACACAGCCACTAATTGAGCGACTTATTTACAGCTTCACCACCCAGGTAGCTGATCCCACATGATCCTGCATCTGTCATTGTACAGCGGATCATGCTGATGGCCGAGTGTGACTGACTGAGGCGGGGTACGAGGAAAGTAAAGATAGAAACACTGTCAAAGGTCGCCTTTTGGGTGGCCAGATGTCAAGGGTCATGAGTGAGGTTGTTGCTGAGTGGAATGAACGGGCATTAGTCTTCTATATATGATAACACCTGTTATCACTTCAAGAACCAAAGTAGCGGTCAATTTTGGAACAGATCAATTTCATATCTGAAGCACAAGGCAGCGATAAGACGGTCAAGATGTAGAACCAGTTTGTCTCTGGGGGAATGTAGTTGCCTGAACAGAAAAGATAATCATATGCGGGGATTTCGGGAACGCTGAGAACCAGAAGGGATCCTAGGCTATTCCAAACTAGGAAACGGGGAATGATGTCAAGTTGTCCTTAAAACATACGTCCCCTCTAACTCGCTTCCCACATGTCGCCTTCTGCCCCATCCGCCTCGTCAGTAAAACACTTTTCTTTAATGTTTTCTTCTCACCAGTGCTATTGTGCAGGTCTGACCAGGATTTACGAAACCAGGCTACTTCGGCTTCGGCCGCGACGTTTGTCACAGCGCTCGTTTTCAATGCTATCATTTTTGGCGCCGAACTTGGCGCTTTTACACTCGTTTATCCCTACTTCAAAGCAGTATACGAGCCAAGAACGTATGCTGTTCCTCCCAAGTGGGCTTCTTTCACTTTTGTGTTCAGAGGACCGGTTTCAAATTGATCTTTTTTTTATAGAAAGCGTTCCAACCCGTTTTCTCCCAATCGTTTTCTGTGGCCACTGGCTGTTTGGCGCGCTGACCACAAGACTATTAAGAATGTCACCAGCTTGGATGCCTACTGTTTCGTGCGCTTCCTCAGGATGATGACCAAGATATTCTTGCCCATTTGGCTTATATCCTGGATTGTTTTATTCCCTGCTACCACTGTCAACATTGTCCCTGATCCATCGTATGACAATCTGAACAAACTGTCTTTCAGTGATGTCCCACCTCATCTCTGGTCGAGGTATGCGGCGCACGTTGTTATGGTTTATGTCTTTACCTGTAGGTTTGCATATTCGTTTAACCGCTCGAGCTGACTCCTGTATCAGTCTGGATCTTTTACAACATCAGCAATGAGATGCATCACTACGTGAAGGCGCGTCAAGAGCATCTTATTGAGCATGACCACGCCAGATCGCTTCAAGCCAATACAATTCTCGTTATGGGCATTCCTGAGCGTTATCTGAGCAAGAGCGGTCTCCTTAAAGTCTTTGAGGAACTCCCGGGGGGTGTGCGCAAGATCTGGATTAATCGTAACCTCAAGGAACTGCCGGACATCTATGACCGACGTCTTGCCGCATGTAGCAAACTTGAAAATGCGGAAACTTCTCTCCTTCGTACTGCAGCCAGATTACGTTTGGAGGCGCAGAATCAGCAACAGAAGAACGCAGCTAAATCAACTAGCGCGGACTCAAAGAAGGCTGCGGATCCTGAAGCAGTTCCTCTCGATTTTGTCTCTGATGTTCCGCGTGACCAACGCCCCTCACATCGACTTGGTTTGGTACCGTTTACTGGCCAGAGAGTCGATACTATCGAGTGGGCGAGGGAAGAAATCAAAGAGTGTAATAAGCTTCTGAATGAGGCAATTTCGTCCATTGAGGAAGAAGACATCGCCAGTGCGGCTGAGGCCACTTCCAAGAAGAAAGCAAAGCGACGAAATAGTACTCTACCATTTTTCTTTTGATGTGTATCGTTGCTTATATCTCATGTTAGGCCGCAAGCCCTCCGATATGATGAAAGATGCTGCTGGTGTATTGAAGAATACCGCGGAAGCCGTTGAAGGCCGCATTGTCGGCTATGGTGGTTCGAAATACCCCGCCTTTGACCAGCGCCTTTATCACCTTCAAAAAGCAAATTGGTGCTCACATGGCTATACAGGCTTTGGCCCACCATGACCCCTACAGAATGGGTACGCAACATATTCTCTTTTCTGTCTTGATGCCTCTCATGGTCCGATACAGCAAGGAAATATAATGAGATCAGTCCTCAGGACGTCATCTGGGCCAACCTGAATCTGAATACATATGAGCAGAAGGTAAACTTTCATAACATCAATTTAATTTGATTAACCCCTCGTTGTAGATACGAATAGCTATTAGCTACTCCGCAACTGCTGCACTGATTATCTTCTGGTCATTCCCTGGTAATTATTATCAAATTTCTTGAGCCTTTGGATTATTCTGAATCCATTCCCTCAGTTGCATTCGTTGGTGCCATTTCAAATATCCATTCCATCTGCTCTCAGGTCAAGTGGCTCAACTGGATATGTGAACTCCCCTCCACTGTCGTTGGAATCATCTCTGTGAGTACTCAAATGAGAGTTACCAATCGATCATGCTGATAGAAAATTTCAGGGTGTTTTACCCCCAGTCATGCTCGCTGTCCTGATGGCTCTTCTTCCTATCATCCTGAGGCTACTAGCAAGATTTGAGGGAGTCCCCAAATACACCGGCTTGGAACTTTCTCTAATGACCAGATATTTTTCCTTCTTGGTCGTGGTACATTGCTTGATCTGCTCATATGTATCGCCTCTGACGCTCCAATTTTCAGCATTCATTTCTCATTGTCACCATTAGTTCTGGAATAATTCCTGCTCTCCAGCAAATCTTGAACGACCCAACATCAA
>Ga0153951_1000827_pt1 | contig 11215 bp, 7 predicted proteins | sample TSNJ035MetaG_FD_102278 | JGI IMG/M metagenome (GOLD analysis project Ga0153951, IMG submission 102278) | Attine ant fungus gardens microbial communities from New Jersey, USA - TSNJ035 MetaG | ecosystem: Host-associated > Fungi > Mycelium > Unclassified | place: USA: New Jersey, Wharton State...
CAGCGTGCGCAGCCGCGCGGCGCGCATCAGATCGCCGCGCTCGGTCCAGCTGTCGAGGCGCCGTTCGGCCGCCACGTTGACGGCTTCCCACACGGCCAGCGCAATCACCGCGGCCACGCCGATCGTCGCGAGCGCCGAGGCGAGCCGGTGGCCGATCGTGCCTGTGCGGAACAGATCGACGACGTCCACGCCCCATGCCTGCAACAGCGCGAGCGCGGTGACGATGCCGATGATCCAGCTCACGAGCCGCCGCAGCAGCGGGTAATAGCGGTACGCGTGCTGATGCACGAGCGAGCGCGATGCTTCGTCCTGCACATGAAAAATACGCGCGAGCGCGCCGAAGATCACGATCGACGCGAGCCGCGCGCCGACCAGGATCGCGAGCGTCATGCCGCCGACGTGCATGAGCGTGTGATAGCCGTTCTGCACGTCGAAGGCCCAGACGAACCAGAGCGCCATGACGATCACGACCGTGACCCAGGCCCATGCGTCGGCGAGCGCGTTGCCGAACATCTGCAACGATTCGTTCGTGGAGAAGCGCTGGCGGATGCGCTTGCCGACCGGCTTCGCGCAGCGCAGTACGAGGATCGAGATCATCACGTGGCCGACGAGCGCGACCACCTTCAGCAGCGCGAGATGCGCGGCGTCGTTCATGCCGAGCGCCTGCGCGACTTCGGCGAGCGCGACACCGGCGCCGACCACGCCGACGATGCGCGTGATCCACTGGAGCACGAACGCGGCCCACGCGTCGCCCATGCGCAGCAGCCGCAGACGCGGCGCGCCCGGCTGCAGGAAGCACGCGCCGACGATCACGATGCCGCGGCACAGCGTGTAGACGTCGACGAGCGAATCGAGCGCGCGGTCCTGCGGCGTGCCGGTGTCGGTGAAGAACGACATCAGCGCGCCCGCCGCGCCGACGAAGACCGCGAGCGGCAGCAGCCGCAGCACGGTGATGAGCAGCGCGCGCGGCAGGCGTTGCAGCAGCGTCCAGTGATGCGTCGCGTTGCGCTTGCCTTCGGCCTCCTCGGCGGACGGCGTTGCTTCGGCGGCGGCCGGTCCGATGGCGACGGCCTGCGTCCCGGCTTCGAGCACGGGTGGCACCGGCGGCATGCGGGTCGGTACGTCGATCTCCTGCGGGTACGCGGCGCTGTCGCCGCCTTCATCCTGTTGCGTGCGCTCGCGACGCGCCGCGAGCGCTAGGTACGCGCGCCGCAATAGCCGGCGCGTCAGCCATTCGAGCAGCAGCGCCGGGATCAGCGCGGCGAGCAGCGACCACAGGACTTCGAACAGCACCGAGCGGGCCTGCGGATTGGTGAACTGCCAGTTCCACCAGGCGCGCACCGAGGCGACGTCGAGTAAGGCCGCGACCGAGCCGCGCAGCGACTTCGCCAGATACGCGGCCCAATACGCGCCACGGCGCGCGATCTGCGAGGCGAGACCGTTGGTTTTGAACGCGTCGGGTACGAGCGAGGCCGTGCCGCTGGCCGCAGCCGGGGCCGAGGCCGATGCAGCGGCTGGCGCGGAAGCGGGCGGCGCGCTCAGCGCGTCGGCGGCGGCGATCGCCTGCAGCGTAGCGGCGATTTGCGCGCGCCGCTGCGGATCGTCGAGTACCGCGAGTGCCTCGCGCGCCTGCTCCGGCGTCAGGCTGATCGCGGCAGCGGAAGCAGGCGAGGCGGCAGGCGTGGCGCAGAGGGCCGGCGCGGCGCCGGCAAGCAGGACAACGAAGAACCAGAGACGCAATAGTTTTTGCATGGGGTCTGAAGCAGATCTGAAGCGGCCGTAAAGCCAAGGGGATGCAACGAATGCGGACGATTGTGCCGGAATGCGGGACGTGTTTCAGCGACACTGACCAAGGACCGACACCCGCCGGGGCGCGCAAGTTCCTCGCACGGCGGTCCGCCGGACGGCCCGGAGCGCCTGGAGCGGGCAGAGACGGCGTGCTTGCCCGGGCTTACGGGCGAAGTAGCACGAAGCCTGCCCGGAGCCGGTTCAGGTGGAAAACAGAGGGGTGGAAAGGGCGTGGCGCGCTCGGGTAAACGGGCGTGACGGCGGCTCAGCAGCGTGTGGACGACCACTAGCGGATGCCGGCTCGCGGCACGAATCGCTACCCAGGAGTGGGGCAGGCCGAGGAGAAAATTCCAGCGATGCGACGGCGCGGCAAGTACGGTGCGACGATCTCAGTGCGGCGATCGCCACGGAACTCGATCACAGGACCCGATAAGCGTATGCAGTCAACCAGGCATGCGCCGTCACCGACAACAACACCAGGCGCTTTCAACCGCATGACCCTCGACCGGCCCGCCGCGCAAAAAAGCGCTTAAACCCCGCTCATGCCACGGACGATGCCTGCCGCTCCGCCTCGTCGTCAGCATCGGCGCCGCCCTGCGCGCCGCGTGTGCCGCCCGGCTCCTGATGCAGCCGGTTCGCATGCATGAGCCGGTACAGCGTCGCGCGCGAGATGCCGAGTTCGGCCGCGGCATCGGAGAGCTTGTAGCCGTGCCGCAGCAACGCCTGTTCGATGCCGTCTTTCTCGGCCTTGCTGCGGATTTCCGCGAGCGTGATGGCCGGGCCGCCATGCGTTTCCGGCAAGCCGAGATCGCTCGCGGTGATGAAGCGGCCCTCGCTCATCACGACCGCGCGGCGCACGCAGTTGATCAACTCGCGCACGTTGCCCGGCCACGGATAGTTCGACATCGCGACGATCGCGTCGCTCGACAGCCCGCGCAGTTTGCGCGCGCCGTCCTGGCGATACATGCTGAGCGCATAGTTGGCGAGCAGCTTGATGTCGCCGCCGCGCTCGCGCAGCGGCGGCTCGACGAGGCGCAGCACGCAGAGCCGGTGATAGAGGTCGGAGCGGAAGCGGCCGTCCTCGACCGCGCGGTCGAGATCGACGTGGGTCGCCGAAATCACGCGCACGTCGATGCTGATCGGGCCATTGCCGCCGAGCCGCTCGATCGTGCCTTCCTGCAGAAAGCGCAGCAGCACCGCCTGGCACTCGTGCGGCATGTCGCCGATTTCGTCGAGAAAGAGCGTGCCTTCGTGCGCGCTTTCGATGCGGCCGATCTTGCGTTGCAGCGCGCCGGTAAACGCGCCGCGCTCATGGCCGAACAGTTCGGCCTGCAACAGGCTCGGCGGGATCGCCGCGCAATTGATCGCGACGAAGGGGCGGCTCGCGCGCGGCGAGCGCTCGTGAATCGCACGGGCGGTCAGTTCCTTGCCCGTGCCCGATTCGCCCGCGATGAACACCGGCGCGTCGGTCACGCCGCATTTGTCGATGCGGCGGTAAAGCTGCTGCATCGGCTCGCTTTGCCCGACCATGCCGTGCCGGCCGAGCGAGGGTTCCGGCGCGATGCGCGGCTGGCGCAGGCTGGAGAGGCCGTGCGCGTGCCCGAGCGCGAACACGAGCCGGTCGTTGAGCCACGGCTGCGTGACGAAGTCGAAGCAGTAATCGAGGATAAAGCGGCTGACCAGTTCGTTCTCGCTCTGGCCCGGCACGATCTGCGCGACCCAGTTGGTCTGGACGCCGCACATGCACGAGGCCAGTGCGGAGAGTTGCTGCGAGGTGCAGTCTTCGGGCAGTTGCACGAGACCGACCTTGATGTTGCCGCGTTCGATCATCCGTTCGGCGGCGGCTGTGCTTTTCGCATGCACGGCTTGCCAGCCGGACGCGGCCAGAAATTCGACGAGCTTAGGGTCGGGCGAGTTCGCCACGCACAGAACGGTGCGCTCCGTGTCGGCAGGCGTGCAGGTGGTAGTCATGATTCCCCCGGTTCGATACAGCTGTCAGGACTGCTGTGCGACGTACTGGCCAGATAGGCCGTGCGCGCGCCAGCCGCCTGTGCCTTCTGCAGGCCGCTCCGGTTGCACGGTTCCGGAGCCGCCCTCAACGCGTAACGGTCAGAGACAAGCCGGTAGCGACGCACAGACGGCAGCGGCGGATCGCGGAAACGGGAGCGGCGTGGTGCGAACCGCCACGCACTCGATGCGGGATGAATCAGGCAATGGCGCCGCAAATAGCGTTCATTGCTGAAACTGCCCGGCGACTTTATCCCCGAATCGTGAAAACCACTAGAACCGATTGTCTCGCTCACTGCCTGATTTGTTTGCCTCGTTGACCCGATATCGGCGCTCTGATTGGCACATAGCCCCTTAACGATAAGCGAAAGCGACCAGGAGCGCCATACGAACATGCATGGATAAAGAAAGGATTTGCACGTTATCGGACTGACTTGAGCGGCTAAAGAATAAACGGTCAAGCCCACTTATGAGTGGCATCTAACATTAGATGACAAACTTCTAAGCATTTAGCGAAGTCACCGGTTCGCGACAGGCATGCGCGCGTGTTTCAAGCTTGCGACAGATTGGGCAGGCTCCGGCGGGCCGGTTTGCCGTTGCGCCGCGAGCGGTATCTTTGACCGGCCGCGCCGCGCAAGCCCCGCGCGGCCGGACCCGCGTTGCCCATGGCCGGGGGCGCGAGCCGGTAAATCGCGCCACGCGGAGCGTGATCGGATCACGAGGCTGCTTTATAGCGTGTCACGAACGAATCAATGCGCGCTATGCGGAGTGCGCGGACCGAAGGCGGGACGGCAAAAGCGCCGCGTCGGATCGCGAATGCCGACGATCGCACAAGGCTTTGACGGCACCGGCGGCGCTTGGAACGGGTGTTGGCATGGCCATTGCAACAGGACGCCCGCACAAAAAAGTTTTTGCCGCCGCTTCAATGGCACGGGGAAAGCCGGATTTAAAAAAATGGCGGCAAAAACAGGTTACTCGCGGACATGGCCGGGGAAGCCAATATCTGTTTGCGGTAGCGCGGCGGGGCCGAATAAAAAAGCAAGCGTCGGATAAAAAAGATGAGTGAAAGATTTTTGAAATCGGTCATTCAGAATCGAGCGACGAGAGGTATCGGACTCACCGTTTTCCTTTTCGGCTTTTGGTCAGGCCGACACGAAAAGGACGACGATAACGACAGGTGATGCGATTGCAACGTTTGCGAGCGACGCGCCGATCGAACGGAAGGGGCAGCGCCGGATCAGGACCTGGCCGGCGCGATGAAGCGGGGAGAGAGGCCACAGTCTCCGTAGAGAGACGGAGGTACGAGGTGAACTGGGTGCCGTGTCCGTGGTTCGACACGGGCACGGCGGCCCGGACGAGCGCCGGACTGTGCCGCATGGCGCAGTCCTGTCCGATATCGGGGGATGTCATGGAACAACTGATTCGCAAGCCGGCCGCCGTCCGCGCGGCCGGTGTTTCGAGGGCTCGCGGACTGGTCTGGCGGCGCCATGTGGTGGCGTCGCGGGCGCGCTTCTTTGCCGAGGCGCGCGTGTCGTCGGTCGATCTGTTGACGCTGGTGGTCGCCGATGCACTCAGGCGCAAGGCGCAGGCCGAGATCCGGCGCGACCTGCTGCGCGACGCCCTGTATGAAATGCCGCCGGCATGCGGGCGGCAAGCCGAACGGGACGTGCGGCGGCCATCGGAGGATGACGACGAAGGCGGCTCGTAGCGCGACGCCGATCGACAAAGCAGGTCACCCCTTCCGTACAAGAGTACAAGAAAGAGCTGCCGGATAACGCCCTCGCGGCGCCGCAGACACGCCATGATCGAGATTTTCCTGATTGCCGCCAGCACCGAAAACGCGCAGCGCGTCGTCGAGCGGCTCGACGACAGCGGTGTGCGTTACCGCCTGCGTACCGCCTACGGTTCGGTCCGGCAACTGCGCATGCATGCGCATCTGATCCGTAACGCCGACCTGCTGATCGTCGACGACGCCAATCTGGACGCGCACGGGCTGGACGGCATCGAGGAAACGCTGGCCTGCGCGCCCACGCTGCATTGCATGCTCGTGACGCCTGCGCCGTCGAGCGCGTTGCTCGGCGCGGCGATGCGCGTCGGCGTGAGTCACGTGCTGTCGTGGCCGCTCGAACCCGAGGCCGTCGGCGACGCGCTCGCGCGGATCGACGCGGCGAAGGGCGGCTGCGAGCAGCGCGGCGCGCGTATCGTGTCGCTCGCCTCGAGCAAGGGCGGCAGCGGCACGACGCTGGTCGCCGTCAATCTCGCCTGCGCGCTCGCGGCGCAGCGCAACCGCCGCGTGCTGCTGATCGACCTGAGCCAGCAATTCGCCGACGCCAGCCTGCTGCTGGCCGACCGGCCGCCGCCGATGACGCTGGCCGATCTGTGCGCGCGCGACGAGCCGCTCGACGCGGGGCTGTTCGATGCCTGCGCGATGCACGTGCGCCCGAATCTCGATCTGCTGGCCGGCGCGGGCGATCCGCTGAAGGCCGCCGAACTCCTGCCGGCGCAGCTCGAGCGCGTGCTCGCATGGGTGCGCGAGCGCTACGACGCGGTGCTGATCGACATCGGCCAGAGCCTCAATCCGCTGACGATCCGCGCGCTCGCGCATAGCGACGCGATCTGCATGGTCGTGCGGCAACATCCGCTGCACCTGCACGGTGCGCGCCGCATGCTCGATATTTTTCGCGAACTCGGACACCCGGCGAGCAAGGTGCGTGTCGTCGTCAATCAATACGAGAAGAGCGCACGGATCAATCTGCCGATGCTCGAGCGCACGCTCGGCGCGAAGGTCGCGCATCAGTTGCCGCGCGACGACCGGCACGTCAACGACGCGTTGAGCCGCGGTGTGCCGGTCGTCATTGCCGCGCGCGACAGCACGCTCGCGCAGGGCCTCGGCCTGCTCGCGAACATGCTGTGGCCGGCCGGCGCCGAGCGCCACCGCAGCGTGCCCGGCCGTCTGCTCGCGGCCTGGCCCGAGGTGCTGCCGCAACTGAAGCCCGGCGTTTGAGGCCGCGCACGCCCGGGCGCTCGCGTGCATATCGGAGTAAGGTCAAACAGACCGGCGATTCCCGGTATATTGCGACGGTATAGGGGGGCGCCGACGATGAGACGGCCCCGCCGTCCAGCCACTCCAGCGAGACATTCACGTGAGCGCAGCACAGTCCACACCCGACGCGCAGGGTCGTTCCGACTTCGCGTCGATCCTGGCCAATCCGATTCTGAACACGGATTCGTATAAGGCATCGCACTACCTGCAATATCCGCCCGATGCCTCGGCAATGTTCTCGTACGTCGAATCGCGCGGCGGGCGCTATGAGCGCACGCTGTTCTTCGGCCTGCAGATGCTGCTCAAGGAATACCTGTGCCGACCCATCACCACGGCGATGATCGAGCAGGCGCGCGGGTTCTTCAGCGCGCATGGCGAGCCGTTCAACGAAGCGGGCTGGCGTTACGTGGTCGAACAATACGGCGGCTATCTGCCGGTGCGGATTCGCGCGGTGCCCGAAGGCTCGGTCGTGCCGACGCACAACGTGCTGATGACGGTCGAATGCGACGACCCGCAGGTGTTCTGGCTCGCCTCGTATCTGGAGACGATGCTGCTGCGCGTCTGGTATCCGGTCACGGTCGCGACGCAAAGCTGGCATCTGCGCAAAACGATTCGGGCGTATCTGTGCAGGAGCAGCGACGACCTCGCGCAACTGCCGTTCAAGCTGCACGATTTCGGCGCACGCGGCGTGTCGAGCGCGGAGTCGGCGGCGATCGGCGGAGCGGCGCATCTCGTCAGCTTCATGGGCTCGGATACGGTGCTCGGCGTGCTTGCCGCGAATCATTACTACAACGAAAGCATGGCCGCGTTCTCGGTGCCGGCGGCCGAGCACAGCACGATCACGTCATGGGGCCGCGAGCGCGAGATCGAGGCGTACCGCAACATGATCGCGCGCTTCGGCAAGCCGGGCGCGATCGTGTCGGTGGTGTCCGATTCGTACGATCTGTTCGCCGCGCTCGACGCATGGGGCACGGAGCTCAAACAGGCCGTGCTCGATTCCGGCGGCACGCTCGTGATCCGGCCCGACTCGGGCGATCCGCGCACGATCGTATTGGAGACGCTGCGCCTGCTCGAAGCGTCGTTCGGCGCCGTGACGAACAGCAAGGGACGGCGCGTGCTCAACAACGTGCGCGTGATTCAGGGCGACGGCGTGAACCCCGATTCGATCGAGGCGATTCTCGCCGCGATGGACGAGGCCGGTTTCGCCACCGACAACATCGTGTTCGGCATGGGCGGCGCGCTGTTGCAGCAGATCAATCGCGACACGCAGTGCTTCGCGATGAAGTGCTCGGCGATCCGCCTCGGCGACACATGGCACGACGTGTCGAAGGACCCGGTCACCGATCACGGCAAGCGCTCGATGAAAGGGCGGCTTACGCTGCTGCGCCATCGCGTCACCGGCGAGTACCGCACGGTGACGCTACCGCTCGCGTGGGATGAACGCACCGTTGCCGACGAATGGGACGAGGCGCTTGTGACGGTGTTCGATTCGGGGCGCCTGTTGAGCGACGTGTCGCTGGCCGAGATCAGAAACCGCGCGCATGAGGATGAGGTGTGAAGTGTGCGTGGAATTCTTCGGTGATGTGGGTTCGTCATCGATCATGGCGAGGCCATGATGCGCCCAGATGATCCCTTTACACGAGTGACGGGTGCTGCGGCGAACAGCGGCGACGTGCTGCAATGGCCGGCCGATGCGCGAGTCGCCGGGTGCATGCGTGGCTGGTTGAACGAGGCCGCGCGCGCGGACCATCCCGACACGCGGCTCTTCGCCAAACTGATCGCAGAGCGCGACGCACGCAACGAACTCGCGTTGCTCGGTTTGCCGCTGCCCGAATGGCGCGCATTGCTCGCGCGGCATTTTGGCCGCGCGACGAAATCCGCGTTACCGCAATCGCTGCCGCCGCCGCTGCTCAGCACCGGCGAACACGCGCACTTCATTCGCGCGCTCCACGCGCTGCTGCTCGCCAATGCCAGCGGCGCGGTCCACGCCGACGACGCGCGCTGCCTCGCCACGATCGTCGCGCACGCGTGCCTGCGTCCCGATCATTTGTGGCGCGACCTTGGCCTTGCCGGCCGCGACGAAGTCACGTGGATGCTCACACGCTATTTCCCGTCACTCGTCGCGTTGAACGTCGAGAACCTGCGCTGGAAGAAATTCCTCGCCGCGCAATGCGCGCTTTCGCTGGGGTTGCGACCGGGACCGGCGCCGGGTTGCCCCGGCTGCGAGGACTACGGGTATTGTTTCCCACCGCGCCGCTGATACCTCATTGACACGCCGCTGACACCCCGCTGAGGCCCACGGTCAAGTGGCGGCGCGGGGCGCTTCGTGTATGCTTGCGCGCATGGCCGACACCGCTAAGACCGCGAAATCCGCGAAACCCCAATCCGCTCCGGCGACGAAATCCGCGAAGGTGCGTCCCGAAGTGCGCTTCAGAATGCGCATCCGTCATGGCGAGTCGGTCGCGCTCGGACCGGGCAAGGTCGATCTGCTCGAAGCGGTGCGCGAATATGGCTCGATCTCGGCGGCGGCGCGCAGTCTCGACATGTCGTACCGGCGCGCGTGGCTGCTGATCGACGAGCTGAACCGCTCGCTGAAGTCACCGGCCACGCATTCGGAGCAGGGCGGGCAAAGCGGCGGGGGCTGCACGCTGACGCCGGTCGGCGAAACCATCATCCGGCTGTATCGCGAGGTGGAAGAGGAAGCGCGCCGCAGTTGCTCGAAGCAAATCGGCGAACTGGTGAAGCTGATCCGCTCCTGAGCGGCGCGCTCGCATGCCGCGCCGGGTTATGCCGCTGGATTAGCCCGATATATCGCGCCATGCGGCCTCAGGTGCGGCGCTCAACCATGCCGCAGACAGAACGACGAAGGCGGCACCTGGCGAAGTTGCGCGAGATGTTCGGGATGCAGCCGCGCCATCAATTCGACGAAGCTCGCGACGCTCGCCGTGCGCAACGGGTGATAGTCGATTCCGTGACGCTCGCAGACCCGCTTGAGCGTGTTCATCGAATCGTGGTCGACACAGTCCACCGGAAACACGACGATATCGGCGCCCGGCAACGCGGCGGCCAGCAAGCCCTTGCGATCCTCGACCCCGCCGTCGTGCAGCACCAGTTCGCCGCCGGCCGCATCGACGAGCCGTTTGAGCGCGGCGTTCGAGCCGGGCCGGCCACCCACGTAGACGATCCGCTTGCCCTGCACGCCGTCGAGGCTCGCACGGCGCGCGCCCGCGCCACCGGCAGCGTGCGTGGCCGTGGCGTGCGTGGCTTCGGCGGCATCGACGGTGGCGCGTTCGAGCGCGTCGCATTCGCTTTGCACGAGCTTCAACTGCGCGAGCGCCTGGTCGCGGCTGCCGCGGAGCGCGAGCGCGGCTTCCTGTTCCTGCTGCATGCGCTGCTCGGCCGCTTCGCGGCGGCTCGTCTGCAGCGCAATGCGTTGCTCGGCATCGGCGAGCCGTTCGCGCAGATAGGCCAGCTCGGCTTCGAGGCCGGCGGCATCGGCGGGCAACTGGCGTGCCGCCTGAAGTTGCGCGATTTGCCCGTCGAGCGCGGCGACCGATTTATCCCGCTCGACACCGAGTTCCTGCAGACGGTTCTGTTGCCGCTCGATCTTCTCCTTCAACGCGACGTTTTCCGCTTCCAGGGCGACGAGCCGCCGGATATCGGCGCGATTGGCCGCGCCGACCAGATGCGAGAGCATGTGCAGGTCGCCGAATGCTTTCTGGCGCACGGGCATCGTCGTGAGCGGATGCGTCATCAGCGCCCAGTAGGCGGGCGGGATATCGCCGTTTTTCAGCGCTTCGTCCCAGAGCTTCAGGAGTTCGAAGTCGTCGGCGGCCTTTTCGAAGCGGCGCACCGCACCCGCGTAGCGTTCGTCGAGCAGCTTGTGCAGCGCTTTCGCGCCCGCGCCGCCTTCGATCGCGAGTTCGACCGCCGTGTGATGGATGTCGAGGTCGCTCGCGTCGTGACGGTCGAGGTTCGTGAATTTCGGCACCAGCTTGCGCAATTCGTGCGTGCCGAGGCAGGTGCCGATGATCGAGCAGTGCAGATGGCTGTCGAGTTCGGACAGGCGCGCACGGCGCTTGACGGTGGGCGGCATGGCCTGCGACGGCGCGCAGCATGCGTCGATTGTGCGAATGCCGGTGCTCGCGAGTTCGTCGCCGGACAGTTTCAGACGCGAAGGCTGGGCAAGGGGAAACGGGGGCGTGTGCATGAAGGTCTAGAATCCGGTTCGTGTCAGTCGGGCCGCGTGCCTGCGCCCGCGTTTATCGTGCGAATGGCGCGCAGGGTGTTGCCTGCGATGTATTCGCGTCGATATAACGAGGGGCGAAAAAAAGCGTTCATGGGCGGCGTTCGTGCATCGGGGTATGAGTCGGCGGG
>Ga0153951_1000830_pt1 | contig 11195 bp, 16 predicted proteins | sample TSNJ035MetaG_FD_102278 | JGI IMG/M metagenome (GOLD analysis project Ga0153951, IMG submission 102278) | Attine ant fungus gardens microbial communities from New Jersey, USA - TSNJ035 MetaG | ecosystem: Host-associated > Fungi > Mycelium > Unclassified | place: USA: New Jersey, Wharton State...
GATCGACCTTCAGTAGGTTCTCTGATATCAGATACGCCTCTCTTCTCTGAGCCATCAAAAGAAAAGGCCCTCATTCAATGTCGAGCATCCGAGTTCCTACTCATCACTTAATTTCCGATATCTGGGTGATCACTCGACTGGAAGTAGTCGGCACTCATCCGAGGATTGGGTTCAACAGACCGGTGGCCTAACGATTGACAGTCCAAATGATATGGGGACTTGCTTCCAATCAGATAAAACGGATAATTTATTTCAGGATGAGGATATGGTGCGCGCAAATCTTCTTTCTCCTTTTCCTTGGTCCTGTCTCTGCCAAACTTGCTCACTCATGCTTCCGTTGGGAACCATCCAATGTAGTTGATGGAATCACCTGATTGCAATCGTCAAGAAACCATTATTCAAGGATCGCGACTCCCTCCTTTACAGACGATTGACTATTCTTCATTTAATCCAAGCGAAATTCATCCTGGTTTAGAGACCGCTCAAGTCCAGCATCAGCCACCGATGTCCTCCATCCATATCGATCGATATATATATGCTCCATTCCAGACAACATCGACCCTCTTTGCACCGGAAGTTCCTCAGCCCACCAGATCTCTACTTGACCCTAGCTTCATAACAAGGCCATCTATCAATATTGTACCTCCGACTCCCACTAATCAACAATCATTTTTGAATTATCCCCAACCTGATTCATCCTCGGCAATAAATCCGAGCATGGGCCCACCCATGGATATTTTACCGAAGTCTACAACACCTCGAAAGCAGCCTCGGTTCACGATGGGACCGCGGGCTGATTGTGAAAAGTGTAGGTTAGGAGTGAAGGGCCATTATGTGCACCTAGATTAGCTCACATACTTGTATATCTTGTTTTTGATGAATTGCTTACATCTACTCTACACTTATGTTTTTAGGTTATTTAAAAGGAATATATAAGCCCTCCGAACAAAGATAGTCAAACAGTGCTCCGATCAATTCGAAAAAAGTCAACTCGAAAAACAGATTGGCTCTCTCAAAGCCATGAGTACAACGCTCGCCTTGTTCTGGCACCTTTCCTCACCAGAAAAGAAAGAGCGTATTGATGCTTCCGTAAAGCTTGTCTGTGCTCTTGAACAATTTCAAGCCCAGTTCGTACCTCAACCAAAATCCCATTCGGACGAGGAGGATGATGATAGTGATGAAGATGAAGAAAAAGAAAAAGAAAGAACTCCAAGACTCAAGGGAAAAAATGATAGGTTGGATGATTTGAATGCCCAGGATGTGTCGTATTCAATACGAAGGTTGATAAGGGGCTTGGCTAGCCCGAGAGAAAGTAGTCGACTAGGTTTTGCTGTTACCTTGACTGAGGTAGGTTCAGTAACTTCCATGATGCCGAAGAACACGAGTGGACTTGATTTAGCTTTTGTCTAGGATTGATAGTGTTACTTGCGCTCAGATAATCACTCTCATATCGGATAGCACAAAAACTCAGGGTTCAATGACCGGTCAAGAACAACGTGATATGCTCTTTGCTCGTTTGTTCGGATTTATGTCCATCATCCAGTCAGGTCTCCTTGTTCGTTCTGGTTCTTTACCAAAGTCAGCCTTGGCGGAGGTATCAACACTCTCGGACTATACCGACGTTCTCTCGCAACTCATTGCTTTGGGAGAAAAGAGGTCGTGGCTCAGAGAGAGCGTGTGGCACGTTATTTTAGCTGCCATTGACATTCTGCATAGCTCGAAAGTGACTTGGAAAGCAGATGCAGTAGAAACGACATGTCAGCAAATATTTGTGGAATATAAATCCTGGACACCCGAAAAGATTGCTGTGGCTTTGAAAATGAAGTCTCTATATCCGGAGAAGGATTGGACTAAGATTTTCTCGCCGACATTCAAGAATGGCGACCTCGTAGCTGCAACAAACCTGCAGACCTTGGCAAGAATCGTGAAAGTAGGGATCGAACTTCGGATACTTGAAGCATTGATTTTGACATGGAATACTAGGAGTCATCCTCTGAGGATAGCGAAGAGACCGTTAAGTCAAGCGGAGGACCATGGAAGCCTCAATTACATTTTGTCTGGAATTATTTGCTGGAACAATATTTCTTCGACTCAGACTCAACTCATGCTCCAAAAGATTCTTTCCAGGATTTCTTCCGCATCGTAGTAGATGGTGAGTTGGATCATGTTTTGATAGCTTCAACTCATTTAGCTTTTAGAGTCGTTATTCTCCACCACTTCTTCAATTCAGCGCAAGTATTGGGGGTTTCAAGTCTTCCAAAAGGCCCTGAATCGCACAAACGAAGACCACATGTCGATGTTCTTTACCCCGAATTTCATGAAAACTTGGATTAATCATCTCTCCAAACGCGACAACTACCTTCATAAAATTGCTCAACAAACTGTATGTACCCTGTATGGTTGTGCTGTAGAGCTGCCTCACTTTGAACCAGGCTACTATAGTCCAAACTTTCGTGAAACAAAATCCTCATCTTGGATTCAGTCTCATTCTCCAATTGACTGGAGTGCATGGAAGTCGGAACTTCGACAAGTTAACAAAAACGAAGACAGTTAGCTCCATTGTTTCATCTTTAGACACCGAAGGCATTAAGAAGTACATCCAATGGTTATTCTCTCAAGTACAGAATCTTGATGCCACTGATAGGTGAACACTCAGTGTTGTATTCATGATGATGGCTAGGATCTAATGGTGATGTTTAGCGATGCTATTGATACAATCAATCGTAAACGTCAATGGGCCATTGAGCAATTGTCCACTCTCATTCGTAACGGTAATGTACCTAAAAGCGATGATTGGGTTCAATTAGTACTTGACTGGCTGGTTGTACACGGCTTGTTCATTGTCAAAAAGGAGTCACGCAAAAACCCCATTACTCCTGTAAGTTTTCTCTAATGCCACCGACAGAGCATTGACAGATTCACAGGCTCGTTCTGTTGTTAGTCCACCATTCTCCGATGAACTCAGAAGAAGCTGTCGATCTCGTCTTCTGAGCTGCTTGAGTGAACTCAATACCCAGACAGTACTGATAAAAACTGGTAAGCGAAGCATTTTGTCTCGACTGTGCCATTATCGATGGCCGTCATAGGTGATAAGACGGCTAGGACTTGTGCTGTGGCGTCAGACGGTGAATTCTGGGTTTCCAAAGTCCTGAAGACTATCACGGCTCTTGAAACCGATTCCAAACATGCTTCAATCTTAGTGGAAGTCGACCAGGAAGATCAGAAGCTACGCCAAAAAACTTGCTTGCTCGTCCCAAAATTGAGAAACGTAAGTTTGAGCGTCTCGGTGAACATCCGAGTATTGAGGAAGCTTAGGCCCCTAGTGATCAACAAGAAAACGCTCGTGGAGCTGAGCTTCTCTTAAGCGCGACAACTCTCCAACACTACTGCATCGATGAACCAGAAGAGGTAGACAATGATGCTCTGCAGGTACCGAGGTCTTGTTAATCTCCTCTTAAATAGACTGACTTTCATTGATACAAGGCGTGTATCGATGGGATCACACGTATGTTTCCAGAAGGGAAGAAGAAAACAGAGACAGGCGACGAGGTCATTCATGAACCAATTGATGTCCTTGTTGACATAATCATTGGATTTTTGGAAAAATCAACAGCATATCTTAAGACCACTGCGAACCAAGTATTCATGCTGCTGTCTGGTTCTGTCAGAGAATCAACCATTAATCTCATTTTGACTGTGAGTATCTTTATATAGAAATTGAACGTCATTAAATTCGTTGGTCAGCAACTGGAGAGACGCGATCCTACGATTGACGAAAACGATGTAGATGACGAAGACATAGAGATGGCCAACTTAAGCGACGGTGAACATGATGACGAAGAGGATGAAGAGGATGATAGTGACCAAACCAGTGATCAGGAGCAAGATGGTGAAGACGACGAGGAGGAGGTGGACGAAGACGCGGCTCTCGCGCTTCGGAATAAAATCGAGCAGGCATTACGAGTTAATGGGATTGAGCCACCTACTGGTGACTCTGAGAGTGAAGAAGACCTCATGGATGATGAACAGATGATGGCAATTGATGGTCAATTAGCAGAAGTGTTCCGATCTCATATCAGTGAGAATAAATCCGGAAAGGGTGCGTTAGTTTCATGCAAAAATATCTTGCTCATAATTTTGAAATATCTTGGAACAGATGATGCCCAACGCGAAGCCACTCATTTCAAGATCCGTGTACTTGATCTTGTTGATATCTTCGTCAAGAAGCAATCATCTGACCCTCTGATCCTACGATTCATAACACCCCTGGTTGAAATCGTCATTAACACTGGCTCAGACGAACAACAACTATCAGAAAAAACTAAGGGGATATTATCCAATCGTTTGGCTCCCAAGCTAGGCCAACTACCCTCTAATGTATCACAATCGGAACTGGCCAAGAGCTATTTGGATGTACACAATTATGCTCGACGGGTTCATGATTCTGGTCTTCAGACGGCCTTGAAGTCATGTAGCCTGCATCTCACAAAACGTCTATTAAATGCTGGAGCTGTGGATGTTGTCACAAATACTTACCGTGCATCGCTGACCGATTTTTTCACGAGGAAGAATTCTGCACTTCAACCCGCCTTCTTCGAGGATTTCTTCCGCCAAAATCGATCAATAGGATGGGAACTTCGCCAAGATGTCCTTGAGGGTTCCAGCAAAGCTCTGAATGGATATAGACAATGCCAGGCGTTCCAATTTTTACATCTGCTTTTACCTGCTGTATCAACAATGGTGCGTACCAATGCTGTCTCTTCAACCCAAACCCTGCTGATTTGCCTTACAGTCCAACCTAAAAACTGAGTGGACAGACTTCCTGTCCATTCTCATCAACAGAATCCTTGATATAGGACATACTGCTTGTGGCGAAAAAGCAACGCTGAACTCAAGCCAGTTGAAGACAGTCCTCAAGCTGGCTGTTGAAGCATTACATCTTACACAAAGTCAATCTCCAGAAGCAGTTGCAAACATATGGAGAGTAGACTTGTGGGCTTCTCTAAAACAAGAGCTGGTGGGGTGCAAAAGATTTGTGGACGCAAGAGGTCTCCATCAAATTTGTGACCAAGTTGTCAAAGCAGTTCCCAAACAAGAGACAAAGGAGAAGAAACGAAAGATTATTGAAGGCCAATCAGCCTCGGATAAACCGACAGTGAAACGGAAGAAGGTTAAAACTTGAGCTGGATCATACACTAGATTTGGATAATGACTCGACTAATCCCCGCAGTTGTGCTAACGTTGCCTGGACTTGTGGTCCCTCTTCTTGCTTGCACCGTTTGATGAGCAGCAACGCCTTTGTGACCCTTTCAAAAGTATGACCTACATACTCCATATTTTTACTACCCTTGTACATACCTGTTTTGCCTGATACGATTCTCCGTTATACTTTGAAATTGCTGTGCTCGCTCCAAAGCAACCTCGAGTATGTCTTCTGGTATGCTGGCAAGGCGAGCGCACTCAATCCCAAATGATTCTAGACTGAGTCCAGCTCAAAGTTCGAGCACACAGGTTGTACACTTACCTGTGGTGATCCCCTTCTTCACTTTGTACAGAAATGTGATTTCACGTCTTCCACCGAATCGGATGTCTGAAGTGTATCCCATGTGTATATTTTCTATTTCTGTAGGATATTTCCTTTCAATATCAGCAGCAATGACTGGATAGTGTGTGATGAAGAGTGTTTTGCTTTGTGTTTGGTCCGCAAGTTCTTGAAGCACACCGTGTGCAATTGCCATCTGAAGAGGAGCTGAGATGAGCTATGTGTCCCAGATTAGAGACTTACACCATCAAATGTTGAAGTACCACGACCCAGTTCATCAAGGATGACCAAACTTCTTGAGGTGGCCGTACGAAGGATGTCACTTGTCTCTGACATTTCTACCATAAAAGTGGAGCGACCCTTGGCGAGATCATCGGAAGCTGCGAGCAGATCAACAACACTAATGAGTTGCCATACGTGAAATCGATCTACCTCCCATTCTTGTAAGGATTGAATCATGTAGACCCATCTTGACTGATTCGGCAGGAACATAGCTCCCAATCTGTGCCATCAATACAATGAGAGCTATCATCCTGACAAAAGAGCTTTTTCTACAGCACGGTAAAAAAAATTAAGTCCTATCAAATCCCTGAAAGCAAACCAAAGACATACCCTCCCATGTTTGGTCCAGTGATGATTTTGCTTCTTGGTTTACCAAATCCCATGGTAACGGAGTTAGAAAAATAAGGTCGATCGCTCATATTCTCAATCAATGGATGTCGCCCTTCGATTATCTCCAATGAGTTTTCGTGTGTAAACTCTGGTTTGACATAACCCGGGTCCAAAGCGATGCGGGCTAGACTGTTCAGGCAATCAATCACTGCTAGCTTGTTGATGACGTCCCGAAAGATACTGTAGCAATTAATTGAAATTTCCTGCAGAAAATCTCGATATGCTTTCTGGGACTCTGCCTGAAAGTGGCCAAAATGAGAATATAAGGTAAGGAGATTGAAGATAGAATGACCTTTAGCATCTCCTGGCATCGAGCTCGCGCATCGACTTTGGGAATAGAAGTTGCAGGACGATACCTCACTAAATGTTTCGTTCTGTGAAGATGTTAACTCCTGTTGATCATGTAAACCCAGTGTGACAGACTTCGAGTGCAATACCCAATCGGCGGGTATAGGTGGTTTATTGGCTCTTTTGAGTTCAATCAGGTACTTTGAGAACAGTCAGATCCTCAGAGCGATATCAAAGATACTCGTCCTACCTCGTCACTCAGATGGTTCGTCCACTCCAATGACGGCATGTGGAGTGATTTTCTTACTGAACCATGTCAACCCGACTCCATTGAGATCCACAAAGAATGGCTTACTCGAACGCAGCTCCTCCTCCAAGTTAACCTCAGCACGATGGAGATCCTATGTATAAAATACATTCATCATATGATGCAAATTAAACAGGCATAACACACCTCTGCAGCTTCAACAAGGCCAGGAAACCTATCCGGATTCTGCCACATCAATTCTTTACTCCCCTCCTTGGCCTGATCAATGTCAACCACGTCAATGTATTCCTTGATGACAGGTCTGAGTTTAGGTAAAGAGTAAACTATCTCGTTCAGGATTGGGGACTTGAGGCCAACATCTGCTGGAGTTTGAAAATCTTCTGTGAACACATTGCCAATTTTCTCAAATGCAAGGAGCAACTTGGCAAGTTCCTGAGGTGTACACTACCCAACGACAAATCAGACTTATCGCTCCCTTGTATGAGATACAATCATACTTGTCCATACTGAATTCTGCAAAGGCCCCTCGCCAAGTCGGGTAGTCGACTCAGGACACTTCGTAGAGTCGTCAATGTCTCAGATTCATTGGCCAAAATCTCTTCAACAGCGTCAACACGCTGTTGTAAAGCACTAGCATTCCTTTTTGAGCAAGCAACCCTCAAAGTGGATCTTGTTCACGCACCTTTTATTCACGAGTGGTCTGCCTATCCAACTTCTAAGAAGTCGTGCGCCAAATTTCGTTTTTGTTTTATCCAGAATATGGATCAATGACCCCTTGACTGTGTAATCAGTCTCATTCCTATATACCTCCAGATTGATCAGAGAATTCGCAGCAAGGAGCATGTGTGTCTGAGTGGTAAATCGACTGAAGAAACTGGTCTCGAGTAGGACATCAGCAAGTCCGAACCTCGACAGGTACTTGATGGCATGAGCTAAAGCTACGACAACACGCTTAGGAAAGCTGGTGATATCTGCCATCAATTTTCCTTCACGAAAACCGATTAATGGTGATGAACATAGTTTTTGAACCTTAAGCATACCTGATTGGAAAGCGATTGAAGCAACAGTTGAGACATTCTGATTAGTATAAAACTTAGACACTGACGAGAAAGCGTCCGTGTAACACATCAGATTCTTGATATTCTCTAAACGAATCCTTGCCCCTGTAGTAGAATTTCTGTTTGCCCATTAGTGGATATATAAGGAGTGAAAAGGAAACCACCTGATAAAGAACTTCAGCATCTTGGATGTTGACTCGGATAGCTCCTTCCCTGGAACCAATAGTTCAACGGGACGTGCGTGTGTTAGTCGGGTCTGAAACTTTGTTGAGCTCTACCCCCAAAAACGGTGACACGCTCTACCTCAAGTTCAATTCTCATGAGTGAATCTGGAAACATGACAAATGAAGAGGTCGTCCCGCTTCACTAGATCACCGTACCTTCAAAATCGTCCCAAACAACGTCACCGGTGCTCGGACAGATCGTGATTACAGCAATATTGACATTTCCGGGGCTCCCACTCCTAACTTCCTCAATCAGACACATGAAAGGCGGAGGAGAATAAGAGTCGAGTTCATCGGTGGAATCTAGATCATCGACGAAGCTATATACATTGCTGTGAATATATGTAACCATTTGGGAAATATACCGAACGTACGTTGTGGCAGTGTACAGATGGGTCAACTTGCGTTCGAAAGGTGCATTTCTGTTTTCGCTAACTTTCTTCAGAGCAGCAGTTTCTACTTGCTTAACTACTCCAACACGATGTCCCTTCGCAAGTAGCCTAATGTCACCATTTAACAAAGTCCTTCCTGAAATTTTGACTTACTTCTTGAGATGGACACTCAGACGATCCTCCGGTACGAAGGCTACAGTAAAGTTACGGTCGATATACGCCACTATACCTAGTTCTTGAGCAGCAATCTATCTGTTGGCTTAGCGGTCGCCAGGGCAAGCAACATTTGAAAATCCGCCGACCTTAGCATCATCTCCGAAAAATTTATATTTGTAACCAACTTCGATCATCAACAGCGTTCCGGGATTGTCTTCCTTGAGTTTTAAAACCTGTCAGATGCTACATGAGTGGTGTTATTATGTAACTAGCATGATATACTGAACCTGTAACTCTAAAGGGGTGTACGGTTCTCCACTAGGACCAATTACGAGGCTGGACTTGACGGTTCTTCGTTTCGGGTCTGTGGGTTTTGTCCGAGTCAACCGAACAGAAGCCGTTTGCTTGCCCTTGCCCTGTTCTGCGACTGCCACAGAGTTGGAGCCGGAGTGTAAAAATACTTTCATGACCTCTTTGAAACCGGGATCGGAGTCACTCCCTGAATCACCGTTGTCATTAATGGCTGCTGGATCATCCGCATGTGGTGTTAGGTTCTCGTGAGTCTTCCCTCTTGCTTCGAAATTGTTCTCTGGCGCAAGTGACACTCCGTATCGGAGCCGATATTGACTTTCGTGTGTCAAGAGTTTCTTCTTGAACGCTTCATGCAGTTTTACTTTCCTGGCTTCATCGACAGAATTAGATATCCACCTAATTTCCTCGCTGGGCATTTTATCTGTGCTAGAAGATTGTGATCTGAATATCCATTGCTCCGCCATGCCTGTGGCGCTACCCCCTGTTGCAGGCGCACTACATTGTGGAGTTGCGGGCAAGGGTGAGAAGAACGTTGATTGAATATGTTTAGTTGTTTCTGTGTGCTTCTTTGGCTTTGTCACAGTGGAAGATTGAGATTGCGAAGGACGAATGACTCTGATTTTCTTTATTGGAGGTTCGTCCGAGTGGAGATAGTCCTCGTCCACTGAATCATCACCCGTAAGGTCTATAGGGGATTGAGGAGGTTCCCGTCGCTTAGTAGACTTGAGGGGACTTGCGGAGAAATAAGATGAAAGTATAGATTGAGAGTTCTTGGTGGGGGCCATTACGAAGGGTCGTTACAGAAGAAGGATTGAACATTTGTATAGTCACGTGAAGAGAATTTATTCGCTTGAGGACATTGAGTGTATCTCGCTAAGCATGTTGCCTTTACGTGTCTCTGCCTCTTCACGCTTTGTCAATCACACCATTCTTGGCAATGTACACCGAATCTCTGGGTTGAATCGCTGTCCAACGGCCCTCAGGTGGCAGCACGCCGGAACACATGAGGAGGGTTCTTCTGCCAGCCACACCAATCGTAAATCTCTGTGTCTAACATAAAATGCCCTACATACTGATGCAAAGCCCTGTTACATAGGAGCGGAAGTGACCTTGAAACGATTCTGGAAGACTGTGGGAATCAAAACCCAGGAACAGTCGCTGGTGGTCACGCTTGACAAGCGAGCTCTGAAGACTGCTGGTGGGAATCCACTTCTTGTTCCAGCATCCAAGTCTCTTCTCGCTGCATCTATTGCGGCAGAATGGGACCACCAGAGAACCCTCATCAGGCCACATGCTCTTCCGGTCGTGAGCACCATTTGACGCATCTACACGATTCTATTAATGTCTATCTGAAGCACAATATTTTGTTACGGTCTAGACTTCGCTAATCTCAAGAGCAATTGACGCTATGTCATCTGAGCTTACACGTGCTGAAGTCAGAGAGGCACTTTTGAACTACCTTGATACCGATACAATATGGTGCCTCTTCTCCAATTGCCCCACACGGACGAGATAGCTTATGTGACTCAACCTCGACAGCTTTTATGAGAACACGACACCCCAGATAGAAAGGCTGCAAGCAGAACACTGGGACCCACTTTTTGAATGGGTAGAGAGGACGTTTGATGTGAAGTTAAATAAACATGAATCTATCCTCTCCAGTTCACAGCCCCAGGAAACACGGGAGAAGTTCCGGGAAATTGTAACCACTTTTGACCAGTGGCAAATGGCAGGTGTGACTGTTGACTAATTCTAGTCAACTGACGGGACTTGACATTACTTTTTCTAGCTATGGAACGAGCTACTTACGCTACAAAATCATTCATCATCGCGCTAGCATTGGTTTCAAGACGCCTTACTCCTGAGCGGGCAGCCTTGGCAGCTTCTGTTGAAGTAAATAGCCAAATTGAACGATGGGGCGAGGTTGAGGATAGTAAGTACTTCTCTGCACAAGAGGATTGATGCCGCATGAGAGCTTAATTCTGCATTGAATTTTAGCCCACGACGTTGATTATCACGATCTTCGACGGCACTTGTCTAGTGCCGCATTGCTTCTCTGTGGCACTCATTAAAAGCAGGCACTTCTGCATGGTTTCGCTGCCCATTGGCGTTTCACGCTTTCGGCTACTCTCGTTGATATTTTTGCTTATATCAAGCCACAAGTCTTCTTCGATGTCTATTGTGCAGATAGCGTAGGGAATGGCACGGTGCACATCGATATTTTACCTCTCAATATATCATTCCGAATGGCTCGTTCGACAGTCGTTAATCTCCCTGTGAGGA
>Ga0153951_1000836_pt1 | contig 11112 bp, 12 predicted proteins | sample TSNJ035MetaG_FD_102278 | JGI IMG/M metagenome (GOLD analysis project Ga0153951, IMG submission 102278) | Attine ant fungus gardens microbial communities from New Jersey, USA - TSNJ035 MetaG | ecosystem: Host-associated > Fungi > Mycelium > Unclassified | place: USA: New Jersey, Wharton State...
CCTGTGAGGGTCGACTGGATCGTAGATAATCAAAGGCCCACGGAATCCCTGTATTCAATGAATTAGGTGCATCACCATAGGTTTTTACAAGTACCTACATCGACGTATTGCACGCTCAATTCGGAGTGGTACCAGTATGTACCGGCCTGGTTCTTGTCAAGTGCGACATCATAAACAAACTGAGAACCAGGTCCAACTGGACAAGCATTGACAAAGGGCTCGGCCTCCTCAAAGATGTTTTCGCTATTATAGAAGATACCGTCGAGGTTAAGTGCCGTCGAGCGCCGCATGGTGGGATCGGTCTGACAATTTTTGATAAAGTTTTCTGTATATTATCAGGTAGGAAGTCTAATTACCAAATTGTTTTTCACGGTGATACGGAGGGATTGACCCTTCTGTACCAAGATGGGAGGACCAGGGTATTGGCCATCGACGGAGACGGTACCTGAGGGAAAAATGAGGAAATCATGGGACGCTGAACAAGAAAGACAGCGAACTCCTAGTGAAACCATCTGGGGCAAGGTCGGTATTAGCAACGTTTAGAGTAACTTCCTTTACGGCACTACTAGTGACAGCGGCGCCAATGGCTGCCTGGACGAAGGCGAGAAAAGTGAGGTACTTCATACTATCACTACAGTTGAGAACGACCAGTCAATGCAGCTGATGCGATGAGGCATATCTTTTTCATCCATCCTTTTATACCATCCATCCTTTTATACCATCCAAACTTTCACTTGCTTTTGTCATGTTTCATGAATATGCAGAGTGGGATCGGAAGTGCTGTTGGAATGGAAGTCATATTTTTAGTCAGATATTCACACAAAGAGAGTCTAAACATACCATTTTCAGGTAACCAACGACAATAACTGTGAGCTGTTTTGGCTCGGTGAGGAAGTTCTTCTACAAGGGATTTACACACTTAGGAATACGATGATGTTTGAATACACGGTATATTTACATGAAAAAAGATGTTCATCTGATGGCATTGGATCCGATGCGTATTTATTGGTTACTTGTCAGCGCGTGCTAGTTCAGCACAAGCAACTTAACTGGGCATGGGAGTTATTTATCTCCATGCTGCAAAGGAAAGGATAAAGATACACAGTTTCGCGCACGATGCCAGGCAGCATGTAAACCTCAACAGCAACCACGAAGTAACTCTCGCACCATGATCCGGGCAGCAAATAGAGGCAGAAAGAAATATGAAGTGAGACTTGTCGGTCCCGCTTTACATTGCGAGGAATACCTCGTCACCGGCATCATTAGAGTATCGTTTGGTAATTGGTGTACTTGAGGACTGTGGATGTGAAGCAGGTGTAAACATAGTATGACCACTATTTGATGCTAGGAGATTTGCTTTTTTCTGGGGTGGAAAGGGTGAGAATGAAATCTGGAGGAGACTTTTGGTTGGGAAACGAGGTAGCCATGGCTGTGGGGAAGAAAGAGATTCAGTAGACGAACCTATCTTTAGTTGCAGGGAAGAACGTTCCTAGAAGAGAATTCAAAAATGTTCAAGTGTAAGCTGCACTGCGCAGAAAACAAGAAGAAAGGTGCAATATGAAGTCCGAGGTGAGGTCAGGACCATATAAGCTGTCCTGAGTGCGATATGGACCTCAACGTACAGCAGCTCACGTATGCCTCAGAAATTTGTTTTGAGTCATCAAGTTATGGTCCCGTTATCCTCAGTCTCTTATTGGTCGAGATCAAAGATGTTCGGCGGTCTAATGTACGACATGAAAGCATCTAGCGTCCCACGTTGCGTACCAGGACTCAGGGAAGAGATGTTCGGCGGCACCGAGTTGAGGGAATTCGGAAAATAAGCTCTCCAAGATCGTGTGGAGGGAGTGGAAACGGCAAAAAAGTCAAGGTTGTTTGTGTTTGAGGGACAAATTCAATGGGAACAGACACTTAACTAGCAAATCCAATCGAGGAGCAATAGTCACCTTTCACATGTTAGTCTTCCCGCAGTTGGATGTTACTTCAGAAAGAGAATGTACAAAACTTACATGAGAAGCGAGAAAAATAATCAGCCTTGTATTGCTAGTGCATATGACAACCAAGGGAACGAATAGAATATGTGGGGATGGAAATCATAGTCAACGTGCGAAGCAGATAGGATAGGTGGCTGCATTACAAGCTAAGTAACGTACGTGAACACGGAGCTTGGACAAGATTCAGGAGTTCATTCTTGCGACTTGTCCTCCAAGACGATGATTTGAGGACGTGCTCTGTTAAGTGAACGACGTGGTAAAGGTTTGATGGGCCGTACCGGGACAAACGATGTGATGATCTCGGACGAGGCGTCGGAGTCGTAGTCGGAGACTTGGTCAACCTCTTCTGAAGAGGACGACGATGACGAGACAGACGACATGTCAGCGTCGTGATCGGTCTGAGTTGTATTGCTCCTATCTTCAAATACACCAAGACCAAGGTTCTGGATGCAAGAATGAGAAACCCTAGGTGCGTGTGAGAAAACCTACCATTTGGATATATTGATCCATATCCTCGCTGATGTGTTCAATGTCAACGCTCTTTGGGTCTTGTTGCATGCGTTGGTTGAGTACTTGATTAGAGCTTTGGATCTGAGGAAGAAATGCTTGAACTCGAGAAAGAACTGAGTTTGTAGTCAACAACGAGTTGGCATAGTTAGTGTTTGTGGTTAAAAAATGTAGACGAACGCTCAGAATGAGTGTGTACGGGGAGCATGGACTTGCCCCCAAAGTCGAACCTGGGTAAATTGGGAGATGCCTGCGGTTTGCTATCATTGTTGAGATTTTTGAGCAGAGTTTCTAAGCGCAGTCAGTATGCTTGTGTCGAAGTTGACAAATTGCAGCATACGAATGCGATTTTGCCTCTGGTCGTCGTCCTCGACGTCGAGGACGGTGGTGTTCTTGTCCATGACAAAGTGATCGCAGCACAGCCACACATTACACACCATTCTTGCACAATTCCAGTTTCTCCCTTGGCGAATGGCATCTCGCTTTTCCACCAGAAAACTCGAAGGCTACGACCTATACAGACATGTATTGGGCAGTCCAAAGTACATCGTGGCTCCCATGGTCGACCAGAGCGAGCTTGTGCGTTGTCTCCCTCATTGACTCCCGAATTTTTCGCTCATGTTTATTTTCATCAGGCTTGGCGGAAATTGTCACGGAGGTATGGAGCTCAGGTTCGTAACATTCGAGTATACAGAGATCCTTTACTAACTATCGGACAGGTTGTTTACTCGCCCATGATCAATGCAAAGGTCAGTCTGCCTCGTAGCTTACGTTTTCGTGCATTCAAATGGTACTTCAGATGTTTGCCACTCAGACTAACAAACACTATCGCGAGTTGAATTTCAACACATCTTGTGGCGAAGAGGGTGATCCTAGAATTGATCGGCCGCTTATCGTCCAGTTCTGTGCCAATGATCCGGAGCAGTTGCTGGCCTCCGCGAAACTTGTCGAGCGCTACTGTGATGCAGTTGATATCAATCTGGGCTGCCCTCAGGATATTGCCAAGAAAGGGAAATATGGTGCGTTTCTCCAGGATGACTGGGAGCTCATATACAAGCTTAGTACGTGACCCATTTCTATACCTCAGAACACAAGTTGAAGTACCCTCAGTCAATATCCTCCATGTCAATCTATCTGTGCCTGTGACTGTCAAGTTCCGTGTCTTCCCTGACATCGAAAAGACAGTGGAATATGCTAAAATGCTCGAAAGTGCTGGGGCTCAAATTTTGACCTGCCACGGTCGAATACGAGAGCAGCGTGGCGTCAATACAGGTTCTGCTGATTGGTCAAAAATCCGTGCAGTCAAGCAAGCTGTCTCTGTACCCGTTTTCGCCAATGGCAACATCTTGTGCCAAGCCGATGTTCTCAGATGTTTAGAGGTAACCGGGGCTGATGGGGTTATGAGCGCTGAAGGGCAGCTGTACAATCCTGCCCTCTTCAATGGCCTCATATCCTCATCGGTGTCTTCGTCATCCACATTGCTGTCTCTCCTGCCGTCTGATCCGAACTACCTCTCTGACGAGCAGATCCTACTCCGTCAGCCACGACATTGCGATTTAGCCATCGAATATCTTGACATCGTACTTTCACAGAAGACGCCAACAGCATTGAGTGCAGTTAAAGGTCACTTGTTCAAAATTATGCAGCCTGGGCTGGGGAAGGAGAAGGATCTGAGGGAAGGACTCGGGAAGATCAAAGTCGATCCCAAGTCGCCAAAGCCTGGATATGAGGGGTACTTGAGGGTGTGCAAGGAACTGAAACAGAGGATGGAGGTGCGTTAACAGCTTAATAGGCGCCTTGTCCACTGACTTTGAATCAGCGTGACGAGACAGCTGCCCATGGCAAACCTCTTAAAGACCTGATAGAAATTCATACTGCCACTGGGTCGCAAGTAATGCCTCATTGGCTCGCACAAGCTTATATTCGACCATCACCACCGAAACAGCCAAGTGTGCCCTTTTCCATGACGAAAATTTAACTGAAGTTGATTGATCAAATATTTGCAGCGAAAACTACTGGTTGATTGCTCGAGAGCAGGTGTGAAGCTAGCCAAAACTGATAACATCTCCGTTAGCGATGGTTCTTCTCAAACAAATTCTGCATCAATTGGAAGGCAGTGGGAATTGCGTTTCACGTGGAAGTCAATAGTAAAGGCTTGTTACTCTATTACTCTATTCGAATGTACCATCACAACATTTTGTCTCCACTACTGCCTCATATGACTTGTCAAAATTTTATATCTACTAGATTTTCTCACTGTTCCATCATTTCTTCGGGGCCAGGACCCTGTTGAGCACCGCCGCCACGTTCTTGATCTTTCCTCACAGCTTGAACAACGTCATCCACTCGAAGAAGCATACGGGCCGCCTGAGAAAATAAGATGAATGCTTCCTTTAGAAGCATATTGAAGGAAGCTGCACACACCTCAATGGCAGTTTTCAAAATTTGGATCTTTACACTAGCAGACTCGTAGAGGCCATATTCCTTCATGTCCACAATCTTTCCTGTATCTCCATTCACACCCCACGAATTTTCACCATTGGCGTGTTTGGCCTATGATGGTCTTAAATCGGAGTATGAGTTATTAATTAGGAAAAGGCGCACTCTAAGCTCAGTCAAGACTCTAATGGCATTTCCGCCGCTGTTTTGTACCAATGTCCTCGGAACAACTTCCATGGCATCTGCAACAGCCCTGTAGGGCCATCCTTCAATTCCGACAACTGACCGTGCTTTCGCATGGAGACCAACGCTGATGGCCATCTCAGTGGCACCACCACCAGGGGCAAGAGTAGGATCGAACACAACATTTCGAGCAACGGACATGGCGTCGGCGAGGTTTCGATCGATTTCATTGAGAATGTCTTTTGAGGGCCCGCGGAGGAGAATTGTACAAGCCTTTGGCGTTTTGCATTCAGTCAAAAAGGTGAAATATCTGATATGATGGAGATTCTCAGGACATGATTTGTCAATCAATTGATATGAATGCCGACTTACTCATCACCAATTTTTTCAATATTAAACAAACCACATTTAGTGCCAACATCACTTTCTCGCAGATCTTCAACCCGATTGACAATCGTTGCGCCGACGGCAAGAGCGATGCGATTATTGTCTGATTTACGAACTCGACGAATTGCTGTGACACTGTTTTGCACAAAGACATGCTGGGCGAGATCTGTAAGAGAGCCGTTAGTGTACAGAAGACGGAAAACGTTTAGATCATACCTGAAACTCCCTTTTCGGTAAGTACGAGATCGGGTTTGAACTCGATGATTCTGTGACAAAGTGCTTTAACCTGCTCTTCTTCGATGGCCTGTGCACGTTCCCAATCTGTTTCTTTTGAAAATTCCATGTTAGTCTGAGACTCCCCCTTCTTATATTCCAGAGGACAGTCAAGAAGTATGATACGAGGGTTTTTGATCCGTCGGCGCATTCCAGGATGAGTAATGTCCTTGTTGACCATGACACCATCCAGCACGCAACTGTCCTCAATTTCTCCTCCGGGGACCTTCTCTACACGAGCGTATCGTTTGATATCGACGGTTTTCATGGAACCGTCCTCTTGTGCAACTGTCCGCACGGCTTGCAGAGCCAATTTGCACATTAAGTCAGACCATCGTGCCACAAATTTTGTCCCGATCGAGGTCTTGATAAGTTTTAGCATTTGCTCGTCATCATGGACGTCGATGGGAAGTGATATCCGCTTGACAATGTCGAGTGCTTCTCTGAGTGCTTTGTTGTAAGCAGAGATAATAACAACCGGATGAATGTCGCGTTCGAGTTGTGATAACGATTGAGCGAGGATTTCTCCCGCTTTGGTCTGATCAGCGTCAATGTGAAATCTGGACTAACTGAAGACACACCGAGTATAATGACACTCGTTGTTCCGTCACCACACTCTTCATCTTGTGTCCGTGAGAGCTCAATCATGTTTTTCGCTGCTGGATGAGCGACATCGATCTCGCGCAAGATAGCATTTCCATCATTGGTGAGCCTAAGAGATGATCATTATGCGATCGAGGCATATGTTTAAGCTACATACAAGATGCCGCCCATAGGATCCAGAATCATCTTGAGCATGGCTTTTGGCCCAAGGCATGTTTTTATCACGTCTGCGACGGTCTTCCAAGGGTGGTCAACGCGGTCGACGCAGTAAAAAACTATGATAACATACTTTTGCGGCAGTGATATTAGATATCTGTGCCTTGCGCCCCGATTGGCGCTCGGGCATCGAGTCTTGAGGGTATATAAGAACAGAAAAGGCCTGAAATAATCAGGACATACTCATTACGAAGACTGGAGTTGGTGTAGCCATCTTTTTCAAGGTTTCAACGCAAGGATGATTTCGCTGACGTAATCTAACAATTCAGAGTCTCGACGATTTGCAATCCCATAATGGACGCCTCAATGTCATATTTACATGGTTGCCGAGATTACCGGAAAGATCGTCTGACACCCCGGACCAAGTGACCTTTGCAAATGCAATTATAAATGCAAACTGGACAAGCATTGCGGACTAACCGCTATAGGAACGGTGGACGCATGGAATAAATTGATTGTGGGGCCCGGCTCGTACAAAAACACCAAGGCCTCGACTAGCTTCATGCTCCCCTCGGAGCCTATTTAAGTCCGTCTGTTGGGTTGCTGAAGAGTCTTCGGTTCCGGGTGCTCTATTTTATGCCCCTCAGTTTGGCGCTCACAAGTCTTGGACTTTCCCCCACGCATACACAACATGGCCAACATCTACGCAACGTACGGTGCCCTGCTTTTGGGCGGACTATTTGCGTCCCTGTATGATTTATCTTGCTCGCTATATAACATATCCGAGCATCTTCTAGGTTAAGCGGACTGGTGATACTTCAGGTCATCATTTACTTCAAAATGTATGAAGGCGATCGGAAGAGAAACAAGACCTTAGTATGTCTGTCCTCTTGCCCAGTTGCATGTTCTGATAAGGCACCCTTCAGGTGGCTCTCATTTTGTGAGTTATTAATATGATGGTGCACAAGCTGCAGTAATAGTGACGGCGGCCAGTTTTCTCGATGTCTTACATACCACGCTTGTATGGGCGAGTCTTTGGTATTATTTTATTCTCGAGTTTCAGGACAGTGAACGCATACAGGATATATATTGGTAGGTATGGTTTATTCTTCTATGACACCAGTGCCTTGACGTCTGCTCCACTAGGGCTGTCGCGGTAAGTAAGCTGCATTATCATCATCTTGTTTTAACTTCGAAATAATTTCAGGCTACTGTAACAATCACGGTTAGTCTATCCGATCTATCACTAGTCATGGACACTAAATCCAAACCAGGGCATTATGACATTTGTCGTTCACTGGTATGACATTTGTCGCAACCGGCAGCACATGGTTAACAGTCTGCAGTTTCTTTTCACATCGAATCTTCATGCGTATGTCCCTTGCAGATTTGCTTTTTGCTGAAATGCCTGACCCTCAATTAGTCAGCCGGCACAATTGGTTCTTAGTTGTTCCTATAGTGGGCTTCACTTCAACTGGTGATGACCTCTTGCTGACCTGAACTCTGAAAGGCGTTTTTAACTCTACTCCGCCTAAGTCAGTATTCTGCTGTTGTTTTGGCCAACTTCTTCTGATAACCAATGATAATTATAGTATCTGCCACTGGTAAGATCCTGAATCACGCCGCATTTTCACCGGTTCTGATTTTTCGATTCAGTGTCAACTGCCGAGATGTCAGTCATGTCCCAGCCAATATGATGGGATCAATCTGATGTTCCGCCTTCTCAGGACTTTACACAATAGCTTTCAAGGCTTCCAAGCACATATTGGTGTATGCTCCGCTATCTCGTATCGATCCTTATTTTCTGCTAAGTCATTTTGTATAGTGGGTGTTCACACTCGGACTCGGACTCTCTACGGCTGTGGATATTCTTGTTACTGGTTCGCTCTTTTTCCTACTAAAGACCAGCAGAACGAGCAATTTCAAGTATGGCAACCTCAGTATTTACAGATTTTCTTTGATAATCCCTTTACAGTCTAAATACTGTTATTGACACTTTGATTATCTACGCCTTTGAAACGGGGGCGCTCACCACGTGTGTTCCTGATTAAATTTATACTTCTGTATTTTTTCGTTGACCCTTCTTTCGATAGTGCCGGGACTATTGCTTCTTTGATCTTTGTAAGTGTCTCCCCAGACGTCGCTGGGAAATTGTCCATACCTGACACGGAATATCCGGTCAGTGGGTGATGCAAGAAAAAAACAATCTGATATTCTTGGGATTGCACTTTGTGATTGCGAAATGTAAGTTCTGGTTCAAGTCCGTCTGACCTACTTCTATCTCCATGCCTAGCAATTCCATCTCCATATTTCTATCTCAACTTCGCATAAGCATAGTGCTAACTCACGCTGTCATTGCAGTGTATGCCAGTTCTATTCTTGTAACGTGAGTCCAAACTATATTGTTCTCAATGGTACTCACTTTCTGTCCAGTCTGAACACTCGTAAAAATCTTAATCGCACGAGATCAACTATGAGTCCACGTGATATCAGACCTATGATAAATGGCCGACGAGGGGATCATTTATCTGTGAGTGTTGTTGCCACCAAAGAACTTATCACTAGAACTTTATCCTTAGCTACAGCTGTCTTCGAAGGATTCACTTGGAAACAGTGTTTCCCCTACACTTCGTTCACCAAAAGTGAGTCTTCCGGTTCTCCAGTCGGCAGTAACTAATATCTTTCGTCAGGTAGCCATTAATATCGAACGTTCTGTGCACTGTGAGGGAGGCTCCGTCTAAATTTACTTTTTGGTATTTAGTTGTACTAATTGGTTTCTTCATGTAAATTTAATCATCCTTATTATGAGGCACTTTTCCAATGAACCGTAGCAAATTGGCAGTTGTCAAGACAATGCATTTCTAGATCTCGGAAGATGTATTTGGGACGAACTACAATTTCCATGAGGTGGGCATGCTTGATTTCTTAGCTCAATTTGGACTATGGCGTCAGTAATGTAATGAAGTGGCCAATGGAGTAGCGTGGTCAGCAATCATGAGGCATTTGGACGAGAGAAGTCACAATGGGCTGGAACAAATATATACGGGCAGGGTGACTCCTGGATGGGGTTAGACGACCACATCATCCAGGGGCTAGTGATTTATTTTTTCAAGGCCGGAGGACTCGGATTTCAAGATGTATAAGCTACTGATGTTACGTAGTGAAACCAAGTATCGTGGGACAATATACGTATGCATGTACCTAAGAATTCATTTGAATTGTGGTTAATCCTCAAATTTGTCGTGGAAGAAGTCCCCACGTGGTCAAACATAATTTAGGTCCATTTTAGGAAGCCAGCACCTTCCCCCATAAGAGCGCTTAGACCGCTCGGAGATTGCCAAATATAGACATGAGTCCCAACAGCATTTAGTTACCATCCATAATCGTCCATTCGTATCATATTTTCTAATCTTAATGAAGGTTTTTTCTAGACCATCGTTCAATTTCTATGTCTACTCCTATCTCCGAATGAAAAAAATTATACCAAGGCGCACATATCAAGTCTCTTTCAAAGCCCTCAGAATTATCATTATATTTGAAATAAACAGCTGCTTACAAGGCCTACCATAGATCATTTCACTTTACCCCCGGACAGTATATAGTCAAATAGTCAATGCTACAGGAAATTCTCCGGGAAAGACTCCACTCCGCGCCTGCCACACAATGCAGAGAGTTGCACTTGATAAAATAAGGAGCTCGACCGGGATGAGTGTGAGATCATCATTTGGCTATAGACTACCCGGGGGTAAATCAAAATGTTGACATGAGAATGAATTCCACTATGAAAAGATCAATTACTGAAAAATAAATTCTTAAAGGTAGGAGTCAACGCGCGCCATAAGACGATCGGTGTGGGGTTTCGGTGAAACATCTTGCGCAAGATTTATTTTCGGCCATTCACCCCGCTCATAATTCTAAACGTGCATTACTATTCCGCAGGTCCCTAAGAAGGGCCATCACCCTGAATGTTTTTGATAGACGCTGTCTTTAATCTGATTTTTCCATAGGGGCAGCAGTAGCGTCCATAACCACAGGAGGAGAGCGAGCGCAAAGACAGTATGAGTGATTTTCATCGGTATGTGATATTGGAGATGAAAGAAAATAACGGCCAGTGATCCTTAAATACATTCTTTCTCCGTGTCACCAACGTTGTTCAACATACAACAAGTCAACGTCGATCTATATGTGCTGTGTTCGCGACGGCGTCCAGGGTACTCCTAATGAGCATAACTCCTGTCAGGGATGTGTGGAGGATATGAACTGAATGTGTGGGGTGACGAAGCCAATATTGAGAATATGGCTTGAGCATCTTGCATTGATTATTTCCCCTCATGTTGCACAGGTTAGTATTATCAAGTAAGGAGGCCTTTGAGCACAGAAACTTTAATGCTTAACCTGCTTTGTGGACTGTTTGCTAAGTTCAGCTGTCGAATACTATAGGTGCAGTGATAGATTTGTTATGTAGTGATGACACTGTCAAAATGACGGCTAAATGCACAGAAGTGAGGTGTCTACTAAAATCGTAAGCCTACTAATCAGTGATGAAAATCAAATGAAAATAATATTTTCATAA
>Ga0153951_1000838_pt1 | contig 11105 bp, 3 predicted proteins | sample TSNJ035MetaG_FD_102278 | JGI IMG/M metagenome (GOLD analysis project Ga0153951, IMG submission 102278) | Attine ant fungus gardens microbial communities from New Jersey, USA - TSNJ035 MetaG | ecosystem: Host-associated > Fungi > Mycelium > Unclassified | place: USA: New Jersey, Wharton State...
AAAAGAAGTGCATTGAAAAGAGCTTCACAATGGTCATTGAAGTGAATGATTACATTAAGTGGTTCCTGAGATATCAGTAATTAGTGTTTAGTAACTTGGTAATTGCCAACTGATCTACTGATAACTCAGTGAATACTGGTCACCTTAAGACATTTTTGGTACCATTTGAAAGGCTTTCTTAAGGGCTTCTGGTAGTCATTTAGATTGTTGAAATTGATTAAGTATTCCTAGAGTTATGGTCTGAATGAAGTTTGTAACATTTTCAATATAAAATTTGTAGTTACACTACAGTCAAGAAGATAATGGACAACATGATTTATTGTTTTTCCAACTAGGGTCAAATGAGAGGCAGTAATTAGTCTAGCTGAAATAAAAAAAAGAAAATTATCTAGATCTTGGCTTGGTAGAGAGCTCGATAGAAAAACTATCATCAGCATCGAGTTCATTTTTTTCCCAACTCCAACAGAAAGAAAGGAGGAGCATGGGGGTCATTGGGGGGAGGAAACTCTATAGTGTTGAGATAGATATGAAGTGCTTTAGTAAAACAAAAGGCAGTGATATAGTCTAAGCCCTTACAGTATAAATAGAGTCTGGAATTTTGACAATGTTCTTTTTCTTCTGATGTCAACAGACTGGCACATTGTATAGAGGTCAAGGTAGTAATATGATTAGATGAGAATACAGTTGAATAAGTAGAATAGATTGGAGTTGAGGTGGATTAGCTAACAAATGTTTGGGTAGGGCTGTTTTGTAAAGACCCTTCCAAATGATGGAATATCTAGTGTTTGTCAGCCTCTAGGACAGTATGCTTGAGCTGGGTATAATTTTCTTTTTGACAAGGGATACCAACTAGTAGATCTTTGACTCTATACTTTAAGTTTCTGTAGAATATATTTCTCCATATGCTATGGGGTTGTTCAACCTTCTGAGCCAAGTTTTTGAAGTCTGTAGCATACTCTCTGATAGACCTAATTTGTTTTAAGGAATACAGATGTTTGGTTAATTGGTCTTGGAAGTTGGGATCCCTAAACTGTTCTCTAAAGACTACAAAGAATTTTTGCCAATCTTCTTGTAGCTCTAAATCTTCTCTAGTTAGGATAGGTTCAGCACAAGAAGCAGCATTACCCTCTAAGTACTTGCATGTGAATATTACTCAATACATATCATTCACAAATTTTCAAGGGGCTAATAGGAACACTTTATTTATTTTAGCAAAGAACCTATCAAAATTATGGGTATTACTATAGAATGGCTGAATAATAGGGCTTTTCTTGTCTTTGATATCATTTTCAAATGGAATAATAGACTGTCTAATAGGAGAGAGAGTTAAAACATTATCTAGGAAATCAAGTTCAAGGTTTTGAGTCTTAGAATTGTATTTGTATTGGAGGTTAGATAGTTCTAGTTGGATTCTTGTGAGTTGTAACTGGAGTTTAGCAATGTCAGGGGTTACCAGTATTCAAGAGTGATTACTAGTTACAAGAGTAAATTTGAGGCTGAGCACAGTTTGTATATAGCATTTAGTTAAACTAGTGATATTATGTAATATTATTATTAATATTGATTGTGTCCTCTGACACAGTAAGTAGTGTTGTCTGCAGTATATTATACTCTCTAATTTTCTGTAGGTTTTTTCCATTTTCAATGGATTTATTTGAATTTTTGAGTGAAAGAGTATGCTAAAAAAAAACTTGGGGACAGGTGCAGTTTCTTCCAATTTTAATTATTTTATTTCAATTCTCTGCAGTTTTTTCTAATTTTTAATGAGTTTATTTGAGTTTTGTGGAATTTTGTAGAATTAAAGTGTGTGAGTGTGATGTTACAGTAACTGCTTAGTCAGTTTTCACAGGAGTGTAGGAGATGGGAAAAGTTTTGAAACTCAGCAGTTACACAATTCATCAAAATCCTCATCAATTCCCACCCTTTCTTGCATCCATAAAGGTGATATCTGAGTTCTCTGTAACTTTTCAACAAATTTTTTGCTCAGACTTGTCAGTATATAGCATTATACATCTCGCTCACTGAATCTTAATCATCACAAAGGCCTTCGATAATGCAATCTTGTGCCTTGTTTTATCTCAAAATTCTCCAAATCAACTGGGTTTCATTTGTGATACAGTTCATTCTTACAACAAATTTGGTGCTTTATTATAAAGTACATCTAGGAAATTTACATATGAACTATATTTCTCAGAAAGACATGCAAAGTCCAAGCCGTCAAAGGCTCAACTCAACTCAATTCTGGCCTGGGTAGTTAGTAGTAAGATCGAAGATGCTAGAGCTTAACTCGTGTTGAATAGAACGAGTTGGCCGGTCCCTTTTCTGGACTAATTCACATGCAATTGGTGTTCCCACAACAAGACTGGGAATTTGAAAATGGACAATTGACAACAAACTCAGCTCAAAAAGACCCCAACGCATTGACCCTGAGGAACATGCACTACTCAAGCATGTTCCCCAACTGGACCGATGCCTGCATGTATGTCATGTGTATTAGCAGGACCAAACTCGGCACAGCAAATTTTCAAAAATCAACTACCCTGCTTTTACTATGGGGTTGTTATGGTCACGAGGAGTGAAAAGAAACCAACCCCAAAAAGACGTATGAATCTAATTTCCCGAGAAGACAGTTTTGCATAAAACCTTCTCCAAGGTGTATATATAGAGGTAGTATAATGTCTTAGCCGATAAGCGAGTAGCGAGTAAGGAGTTCCGCAGCACTGAAAAAGACAATCTTCTTTGGCCGAGATGTCGGCGTTAAAAACGTTCAAGCGTCGAAGGCTGAGAGACCTTCAGAATGTCATCCCATCATCCCGTTCAACGTGCACTGAAGCCTGTCAAAGAACACTGCTATTTCATCAATACCTCTACAACCTCTGTACCGGAAAACATGACTTCTACCTAAACACCACCAGAACTATCACAAAATCCTGGTAACTATGAATACATTGAATATGTGACGAAGCGAAGAAAGCGAAAAACATAAGCATAAAGCAAAGGAGGGACATTTAGAAAACATGAACGGCAGTACGATACAATAATTATGAAAAGAGTGAATGCCAAAGCAATTTGCAGGTCAGTGCAAGACAAATGTGTAAGTACTAGTGATGTGCCATGTCAATAATTCAATGAGTTATACCAAACCTCGAAGACGAAAATGCATATATGAATACAAAAAAAAAGATGTCGCGTACTTACGACTGACGACAGGAAAAGAGCTCAGAACTGAAAAGGAGGAGTCTGAACACCAGCAAACCACTTCCTTGCCCACGTTCCGATTTTCAACATTCTACCTCTCTTCTCCTCCCCCTCTTCGCTACCTTGTCGATCATTTACATCATCATCGTCGTCATCGACTCCATTAGGGGGCAGCCCGAGTCCTTCTATCTGTGCAAAACTCACGTACCCTTCGATCATCCTACACCTTTCAGACGCTTTCCTCACATTGAATGGCCTATGATGAAGCGTAAGGTCCATACGTTCAACAGAACTCTCAGCTTCTTGTCTTCGATACGACGGGCTTGACGCTGAATAACTACCCGAAGTTGAGATTGACCCAGGCGTCACAGTAGCACTCTCGCCAGTTGCAGCCACAGCAGAAGTTACAGTGGGAGACAAACTACCATACAGAGGCGGTGTTGGCGGTGGCGTTAGCAATGATCTTGATTCAACAGCATCTGCATCATGGTCCAGAGGTTCAGAAAGCACAGGTGAGGTATCTGCCGTCAATGAAGGGGTCCAAGAACATGAGTTTGATTGTCTAGGTAGATGTGTTGAAGTGTGTTTCAAGGAGGGAGAAATGATGGCGATTGGACGGTGAGACATGGAAGTAGTAGCGTGTGGATCTGTCCTACTTCGGGATCGGCTGTGCGTTGGGCGTCCATGGTCGCTACTGCTTGCACTTTTGGGAGGCGTGGATGCCAACTGAAGGAAGATTAATCAATTTCGTTGTTTTCTGGGAAAAGACCAACATACGCCGGAGTGCTCATACCACGGCCAATTATACGAGATGGAATCTTCTCTGCTTCTCCTGCGTTTATTCCCGTCAACTACTTTGCCAGAAATCAACACGCGTTCTAGACGTGCACGGAGGACCTGCCCGTGGGGGGTCAAGGGAAACACCTGTGATTCAGTGGTGGGTCGTCGTCGTGAAGGAGTTGAATTATGTCTCTGAAGATATGTGCCCGTGTGCCGCCCATCTGCAGATGCAGGCGATCTGTTCAACGACTGTCTTCTAGGTGAAGGGGTTGCGGGACATGGAGGACACTGTGAAGAGGCAGTGGCAGGAGTACGGTAAAGAAAAGCGGCGCGAAAGAACTGCTCGTCGTGGAGATGCTGTGGGTCTGGGGTCATGGTCGAGGCAGAGTCTGTTGGGCATGCGACGGGAAATATATCTTACTTATATCTGGCCTCCAGCCGACTCGGTTTGACCTGGACTGGGGTAAATGCCGGTTTCACAAGCCGGTTCACTTATAACTATTACGTAACTGTCCGATCCTGCGAAAACAACGCAATGAACCTGATGACACATCCGAGTTTGGCAACTACTGCTAGCTCACCGTTCAGTACGACCTTGAAAACGTTATCACTGATGGACAAAGTATCCCGCCTCAAGATAACATACTGGTTATGATGCGCACCAAGACTATCTTGTCCAGTGGTAAAAAGCTTATTTCCCCGCGCCTGTAGGTACATTCCTTATGAGTTGACGTTAGCAGACGAACAAAGCTCAACTTGTCACCGATCTAGTAAGCTCCAGTAGGGTGAATCACCAGACTAGATTGGAAAAAAAATAAACAAAACCGAGAACAAAAATCCACAAAGTGATTCCATTGGCGCAAATGGAACTTGCGATGCCTACTTTCCTACACAACAACGAACGTCTCCTCTGAACCGGCGGGAATCACACGATTGGCCTTTCGCAAAAGAAGCTCAAGCCCGGAGATCCGCTCCACTCGCTATTTCAACTAAACCCACCCACCAGGTGATGGATAAATACTAAACAATCGTCATCTGCGAGATTTTTGCCACTTGTGCTCTTACGATGGCCGAATTCATTGCGTGCATAGCTTTTTGAGTAGAAGTAGAGCAAGTTGGAATTTTAATCGAGGTTTTTTTGTACGACATACTCCTCCGAATGCTCTCTTCTTATACATCTTTTCCCCATTGATTTCACTAATTTGATTAGGAACAAACTCTGAACCTCGTGTAGGATCACGGCTCAAAACCCACTGGCAACGCCAACAAGCGTTTCTCCAATGAAATTAAACCAGCTCATCTCGACGCTTGGTTGGCCAGAAAGACCCAATGAAGGTAATGCCTAATACTAATCGCTCCATGCAACGCTCAACGTAGGTGCGAATCGGGTTGCCTCCACTTCGTTATCCTGTTGAACCCCAGCTGAAGAATTGCGAGATTTTCGCTAGTCGAGCACCATGAATCCCTGCCACTTTTGAGCACACGCCGTCAATGATGGGCTGGTAGACCATACAGCCCTTCGGTTTTAGTTTACAGGCAGATAAACTTAGAGGTAATCACATGACTCATTCAACCTATCTATAATGATTTCCCTCTGATGTGATCCTGAACACCACTCGGACTCCAACACCACTCCAACGCCATGGGATTTTCCAGAGACTTTCTTGTCACAGTCGTGATGTTATGAGAACTGGATTTCTATAATGAGGGGCAACCCCGTGGAAGTAAATCAATAAGCTGCACTTCGTGACTTTGTATAGGCATAGATACACATCCAAACTGAGCACTCGTTTTGGCAGTGATGATATATCTACACCTATCCAATGCATTCAGTTCGAGTTGTCACAATCACTTGCATCTACGAAAGGCACGTGATGTTAAAACCGAATTGCGGCACGCCTACTTCTTCTCCGAACGAAGTTAACCATAACTACCTCTCCTGCAAAGACCCTGAAATCTAAGCCAAACCTCTACTTTGCCTTGGTACCCTGAAACACTATTAAAAAGTAAACCTGTGTATGATCTCCTTCTTTCCCTATCTTAGGAACCCTTGATCTTGGCCGGTTTTAGTTGATACCCACGATTAGTTCTTCACGAAGCGCTCGTGAGAGACCAGAAGCTCCTGCGGCTCAGTTCCCTCCTAAGTGAAGATAATGAGATTCCAGAAATTTTCCGGCCAGAGAGATGTGTTGATGAGTTTTGGATGACGTTGAATGATCCGAATCAGGGAGCAGTTATTTTTCACTAAAAAAGTATCCTGATAATTTCTGAGACCCAGGTTTTTCAGGCAAGCGTGGAGACAGAACCTGTGCAAATGAGCTTTTGTTTTGGGTATGTATGGACATATATAGTACCCCGTTGAGATCGATATACCATTTCCCAGAGTCAAAAAAAACCAATATATAGAATCTCGACTCACTTTTCTCGTCTTGACATTCATAAGCACCTTTCTCACCAGCACGCTGACATAATACGTAGATGGTTCTGCGTAACAACAATTTACGTTATACTTGGACCCTTTCAGATTCTTGATCCGATTCAAACGTACAGCCTGCTAACAAACTTACAGTAAACGGGAGTTCGGGATTTCAAACGACTTCGCTCTGATATCCACCCGAAGTCGATGGGGAGGAAGAGAAGTAAACGTCAGATAGAGAGCTTCATTTAATGATATAGTTGGCATGGAAGAACGGCCGCTAATCATTATAAGAACTTGCGTCCCTGTACGGATTGAAAAGGTGGAGTTACAAACTCGTGTAAGTCAATACTGACGTTCGATATGGAACGATTACAATTTTGTTTAACAGTCGATAGGTTTCCACTGAACATATTGTGCTCAAAATTTGACCCTGCATGAGAGATCAAGTAAGTAGTCACTTCTCTCGCTTACTGATTAGATCACTGTCCCTGTTTCGAAGTTGAATAGTTTCCCACCAATAAAAAGAATGGCGAGCTGCTTGAGATTAGGCCTAGAAACAACCTAATCACAAAACAAGAACTGGTATTACAAAAAGCCAGTGAATTACTCTAGTCTTCTCAGGGACCCACCTCATCTCGCAGGATCGGTTCGCATGATTTATGAAAAATCCCTTCGTTCCTGGAGTAAAGCTTCATTCCATGCTCCTTCTCTTGAAACTCTGTGTATTTTGAAGTGGGACAGCCTAATTAACATGAGACAACTGGAATGACCGATGTCGGCTGTTGTCATGAAAGAGGATGCACAATATGCTTTTGTCAGAAAGCGAATTTAATATAATTTATCTGTTCAACATTATCAGCGGATGGCTTCGGTAGGATAATATTCGTCCTAAATATCTTAACCTCAACGGAAATCAAACCCCAATTCATAATTGATAATTCTACAAAAATAAACATAACACCTTTATAAGGAAACATAGGTTCAAGAAATAGGATAATATCATCAATCGCGTTGCCTCTACATTCTGCGTACACGAGGACAAAGCATGTTGTTGAAAGCATGGAGACAATTTTAGAAGAGCAGGCAACGATTATGTTTGCCTGATGATTACCAGTCGCCCGGACCGAGTTAGCGAGCATTGTCATGACGTAAAGAGATATTGTACCCACTCATGGATGTGGAGAAAGTAAACTCAAAAGAATTTAAGAATGCGGTACATTAAACTATGTATGACTATCGGGTCGAGATGGAGCACTCAGATGAATCCCCTCTTACCTTGAGCGATCAAACACCTTTTATAGTTCAGCGCTTTGAAAAACTTATTTCTCAAATTCAGTCAGGAACTCGGCCCTCTACTTTGAGTGAGCATATCCGCGATCATGAATAACATTTTGATACTGTTTGTCCGGAGCGTCCAGCTGCTGTAAGCAGATTTTTTTAGAATCTCTTATGTATACGGAGGACCTTCGGCACCTCGGAGTACGATCAATCACGGAGAAGACCACACATTCTATCGAACCAGTCCAATCCGGTGCCTGCAGAACGACCAGTGATCATGAGGCAGTGCTATTATTAAAAAAGCAGTTCAATCGATACACGCTTCTGCCTGCAGGCACTGGAGTCGTTCAGAAGTACCTAGTGATAGAACTGATCAGGTGATGGTGCTGTACTCGAATCTGCCCAACTCCACTAATTAATGAAATCTAGGACGGTGAGCTCATTCCAAGTAACGAACTGATAAAACCAAGGAAAAAACCGGATCGTATCATGAATTATTTGTTCGGGCCGGTGCTAGAAAAGGTTGGTCACAAGTTTGGAAATCGCTGACTCGCCCTTCAGGTGCCAGATACTTGATATATCTCAATAATGAAGTAAGTGACCTATGTTATGAAATCAGCGTGAGAACGCTACAAGAGGCAACAACGGCAGATATATCAGTGCGACACTTTCGTAGCCAGCAGATTCTACTTACTGTATATTGAGGTCCTTTTATACATGTTCTGCAGCCAGTATCATTCAGAAATACGCTGCTTCAGCAGTGTACCTCTTTTTCTACACTGAGAATTCCTTGAAAGTGACTTGGCCATCATCTTACGATGTAGCAGTCCCCGTCCCTGTTCCATACATCTGGTGCATGGCTAACAAAAAGCTGAAGATGCCTTGGAATTATTACACTATTTTGTAAAACAATAACTTCATGGAGGCCAATTTAATTATACGCGTGGGTCAACATTGTATGGTTGGCCCCTGTGATTTCCAGATGTATCAGTCAAAATCAGAGACATTGGAATACCCCTTCTTGTGACTTGTTCCCTGAGTTCGAGCTATGAACCAAAAGGAATTCCCTCGATATATAAACCTAACCAAATACTTACCTGCACTATTTGACCTGTCGGAATATCGAGCGCTAGACTAAGATTATTTTTGGTCTCATGTCTTGATAAGATAAATAGTAACAGTGACTCATTGTGCATTTGAGACGAGTTTTCGGCCCCCTATCTTAGCTCAACATGACTAGCATGTTGGTCCAATGTGCCACAGATTACCTAGGCAGTCTACCCTTATTTGTTCTCGATCCCAAGATTTGATTGAAGACCTATCATTCAACTATATTCGGTCAAAAATCTGGGCAAAACAGAGGTTACAATAAATATACTGCTGCTTTTGCATGGCTGATGAATAAATTGGCTCAATATTTGTGAAGGGAAACCTTGTCCCAGCCAATACAAATTTTCTAAAATTCTTAGGGGCTGGAGCTCGCCCCAACTGTATTGCATGTATGTACACCCTGAATCTTCTGCAAATTAAATATTCATATTTCCTGTCTGTCACCTACTCCTAGTCCCAAAGATATCGTGTGTACTTCTGCAGCTACACTTGCTATATCTATCCCGAGATCTGGCAAATATATCCAATTCGTTATATGTCTGCCCAGAACCGAACTACTAGAGTTTATGGCTCTTTTTTGTCAACAATAATGTCTCACCACTGTTCCGGCATTGAGTGTCATTTCACGATCCTGCATTTGCACTAGACTGACAGTTGTCACCTTCCAAGTATGTCCAAAGATGATGAAACACTCGATATAGACTGCAACAACCTAGTCATTCTAGGGAATGAATGACCATTATCATAGGTTTGATCGAGTCCAACTGACATATTATCTAGCGACATAGCTGGAATAGAAAACAGTTGTTCGCAGAGTCGTTAAATTAGGGTCAAGGCCTGTATGCAAGGATCCGATAAAAAAGTCAGCTAATCCATATTCACAACTGGGCAAGTGTTCGATAAACTATCAATTGATGAATTGTTCTCCGTCTATACAACTTGGAGAGCTACAGCTGGCTTTTCAGATTGAACTCCAAATTGTGGCGGATAGGAGTCCAATCACCCTCGTTGAATTATCTTAGATGTATTGTATTCAATCAGAAAGCTGTAAACACCTGTCATACTATCTGTCTGAACCACCTTCAATTAGACTACAATCTAATGATCTTTCCAAAAAAAATTGCAGTCATTCATCGGAACCAGAGTGTTTCCTATCAGCTCCATTCCAGAACTGAGACATTGACTGAGCTCAACTGATTTCTATGGTTCCATCTCCGTAACACTTGATGTAGCACACAAGCATTTTGCAGCTCATTATTACCATTCTTTGGACATCTATATTCTGATTTTATTCTGTCTCCATAACCACTTTCACTCATCTACATTCTCATCCACTCATATCTAGAATGTAGCTAGCTTATTCCAGGACCAGCCTTCATATCTCCATTCTAAGTATGTTTTCTTCTAATCTATCTGGTTATTTGGTCTTTATGTCTTAATCCTAGATAACTCAGGTATATACTAACATCTACTGCTACAACTCTGTAAATGCTACTATCTTGAGGGTTGGACACAAGTCAAGACAGTGTTATGGATATGAAATAGAACTACAAGCACTATGAATCCTGGAGTGATATCATGTTAGATCTCATGTGAATCTTCTTTGTTACCAACTTATATAACAAGGACTGTGACTGTAGATAAATCAGAACACTTGTAAAGTACTATAAATACAGTCCAAAAAGAGAAGAAAATACCAAGTTTTCTTGTCATGAGATGACTCCCAAGAAGAAAACTATTTCTTATGCATTCATTAACTTCATAGGAAATATCCAAAAATACAATGTGGGAAAGATATAAATAGCATGGGAAGGATTATATAAGATATAAATAGATCTTAGTAAGGGTCATGTGATCACAGGAGATAGGTATACAGACCAACCAATATTTGTGTCACAAACTTTATTCAGACCATAACTCCAGGAATACTTGACCAATTTTGATGATCTAAATGGCCACTGAAAGCCCTGAAGAAGACCTTTCAAAAAATACAAAGAAATGTCTCAAAGCAATCAGTATTCACCAAGTTATCAGCAGATCAGTTGGTGATTACCAAGTTACTAAACACTAATCACTGATATCTCAGGAACCACTTAATGTAATCATTCACTTCAATAACCATCATGAAGCTCTCTTCAATGCACTTCTTTTGGCTATAAATAGATCCCAAGGCAATAAGATCCCATGGAGATACAAGGTCCTCAATGTTTATACATGACACTGATCTTTACCCATAGATTATCATCTGTCCTTAAATAGAACAAAGGACTGCCCTAAGATGGTTAGGTTATCTCTATTTCAAGAACAATAGCACTCCTAT
>Ga0153951_1000843_pt1 | contig 11052 bp, 6 predicted proteins | sample TSNJ035MetaG_FD_102278 | JGI IMG/M metagenome (GOLD analysis project Ga0153951, IMG submission 102278) | Attine ant fungus gardens microbial communities from New Jersey, USA - TSNJ035 MetaG | ecosystem: Host-associated > Fungi > Mycelium > Unclassified | place: USA: New Jersey, Wharton State...
AGCCGCTACGTTGATGTTACCAGGGCAATTGTTAGATAGAGATATTAAAGTGTGGTACGGTTATATAAAGGAGCTAGGTAACCTACAAGGTGTGAACATCAGTCCGAGGGCTAGAATGGTTCCACAAAAGTCAGGGCAGCAAGCGTGGTGAAAAGCAAGCCATTTTTGAGGTAATCCTACTGCAAATAGGCGTCCGTTCTTTTTTAATCAACAATTGATAACACGGTGTACGTACACAGGCCGCGGTGGTCTACTAATTACCGAGGCTCAGTGCCTCTGATAGATATACAAATCAAGTCGTACAAAAGAGACAAACACAGAACGAAAGAGAAGCAGAGAAAGATATAGGAGAAGAAGAGGGCAGCCGAGTGAGCACGGATAGGCCTCTACGTCAGAGCTTGTGTTCAAAGAGAGGAGACGGGGTGGGGAGTGCGTTCCCGGTGTGTTTGATTGGTTTGGGGAGCCATGGGGGCTCTCTGGGTAGTGTGAAGACAAACGCCGTGGGATTGGATGTAAGAAACTTAATGAGGTCGCCTAAGCACGGGGAGGGAAGTGTTACTCAGTTTTTTGTGAACCTGGGGCACTCTGGTCTCGAGATCCGATTTGCCGCATGGGCGTGCGACTGGCTCTTGTGGGTGAAATCTTGCCCTATACTCGCCAATGGAGGCATGGTTTAGAATTGTCCTGATAGCTCTTGCACAAAGGGTGATAGAGTGACCAAAGGGGGATAGCCATGCTCCTCCTTTTGCATATGTTGGTCGGGATTCGTCGCACTTGTTCATTTCGGTGGTCAAAAAGTCCCGTCCCTTGGTGTCGCCTTTGGTAAAGTCCGTGACCCACTCCTCAAGGCAGTTCTTGCTGTTTCTTTGGCTCAATATGTCGTATGAAGTTTGCATCCATTCCTCACTTGGGTAGCGGGTCCTGGTAGCCTCTTTGTGTACCTCAGCATGGATAAACCCCTCAGCTTTGCTTGGGCACTCCCAGAAGTAAAGCCTGCCTTCAGGGTGAGTCTCGAAATGGGTTCTGATGAGTTTAGCTACTGCAATGGAGTGCCCTTGGCCTGAGTGAATGGCCGTGTTGACTCCACGTCTTGCAGCTGGGAAACTGTCTGCAAATGACTGAGATGTTAGGGCACCCTGTTATTTGGCAATGGCTAGGCGGATTGCGAACAGCTTAGCATCTATTGATGTGACCTGTCCTGCGAGGGCTTTAATTGATAATCCAGCATGCAGCCACGGAGACTGCCTGCCATCGATCGGAGGTTGGGATGCATTTGATGCGGTGTTTTAATTAATCATGTGTGAGTGGGACCTTGTTCTTCATGTGGCGTGAGGTATCCATGCTGTTAATCATCCAAAGACCATCAATCTCTATCCCTGATATCGGGGCAGTCGTGGGTCCTTCACAATGACACAGGACGCAATCTGATGTCAAGTTGCCGTGACACCATGCAGTGGATCGTCGTCTTTTGTGCTTCTCTGTGAATTTTGATTACGGAATGTAAATCAAATCAAGATCAAATTACAAGACCGGGCACTCGAGCTTTGACCTCATCATTCAAAGACTCTGGGGTAACTGCCGTGTGTGATGCCTACCCATGAAGAATGCTGACGAGGCCCCTGGTATATTGCATGAGTAAAGTTTCAGAGGTCTACCCACAAGAATTATCTTACAAGAGCAAACTTGACACAGCATTGAAATTTTACAGCATAGCAACAAGATGGACGTTTGACAATCACCGGCAATCAACGAACTGGCTCTCTTGGACGACTTATCTCGTTTTTTGTTTTCTCCAGCTAATCTCTGAGATTGCTCGATTTACACACCCCAAAAGTTGGAGCGACCCCTTCTCCTAAACAAGAGACACAAGAGACACACCAGACAATACGTGGGTAAAAGTGGGGACAAGATTGATCTCTGGATTCATGGGTATCCTTGTGTCTGTATTTCTACGTGAGCATTTTTTCTTGATCGTCGTTATTGACTGATTTGAGGGGTCAGAAGGTTATTCCTATAGAAAATTCACAAGAAGAATCATCCCCTTTCAGTAATACATTCCCATATACTATAAGCTTCAACCAGCACGTAGTCTAGTTTAAATATCGATACCTATGATCCATGTTGGGTAAATTTATGATGAACAACGGTGCGATAACAGCTCTCACCTCTGCTAGGGGATATGACGAAGGTGCTCTCCCATCCTTTTCTCCTATGCCATGGTGAGTAAGTCTTCATCCCATCAGTGAGGTGTCAAATGCTGTCTCTAGGTCTATGAGGGAGATTCGAGCCGTCATACCGCCCCACCTTTTTGTTCGTCACACTACAACGGGGATCCTTTACTTGACACGCGATATCCTAATGGCTATGGCGGCTTGGTTACTCGCCACATACATAGATCCGATATTCAAGAGTGACTCTGTCATTATGTTCCTGACACCACATGGGGCTGAATTTTTCCGCTGGTGCTCTTGGCTTACATAGTAAGTAAATTCGCAATGGTTGTCGCCCTACCTGATATGTTTGTCGAAGCTGGTGGTTTCAAGGTCTGATATTCACTGGCATTTGGGTGATAGGACACGAGGTAATACAGTGCCACTCATTTATGACGCCTACCAACCCTTTGCAATCAGTGTGGACATGGTGCTTTTTCGGACCGTCGAATCATCAATGACACTGTTGGTTTTGTAAGATATGTATTTTTGTCATAAATTCATAGACTTAATGCATACCTAGGTAACGCATACTCTGTTGTGGACTCCTTATTTTAGCTGGAAGATATCACACCATCGACATCATAGAAATCATGCTTCCATGGAGCGTGATGAAGTTTATGTCCCAAAGACACGCTCCGATCTAGGCATTCCAGCTGATCAAGGCCAGCATATCGATTATGAGGAGTACTTCGGGGACACACCTGTGTATACCCTCATCATGTTGCTTTTCCAGCAACTCTTAGCCTTTCCTGCTTATTTGAGTGAGACTCTTGATTTGTACCCATTTCACATCTTATTCTATCTTAGCATTCAATGTATCTGGCCAGAAGTCGTATCCAAAGTGGACCAACCATTTCAACCGTATTTCATCTCTCAAATTCAGAAGTACGTGGGAACTCACGCGGAATTTTCATAGCGGACTCGATCTTGTTTTCCAAGGAGCAACGCAATGCAGTAACATTGTCCAACATTGGCATTGTTGTGATGGTTTGTGCCGTAGATTGGGCTTCTGCCCAGTTTGGCATCTGGAACGTCATCAAATACTATGGTATTCCTTGGCTAGAAGTGACACACTGGTGTTCGTCGTTTCTGATTTCGGTTTGCTATTTACCAATAGACTCGATACAGTTATTATGATCACCTATCTCCATCATACTGCACCCGACATTCCTCATTACCGAGGCAAGACGTGGAATTTCCAACGTGGAGCAGCTGCGACTATAGACAGAGATTTTCTAGGTTGGCAGGGAAGGTTTTTCCTCCACGACGTTGCACATTACCATGTGATCCATCATGCAAGTTTGATAATGAATCCTCTCCCTTTGATCATTGCTGAACACAGCTCGAATAGTTTTTCCCCAAGATGCCATTCTGCGAGTACTTTCTAATGCGGCTTACTGCTTTCTAACCTTACTTCCAGATCATGGGCCTGAAGCCACAGCCCATCTAAGAAACTTCATTGGACATCATTATAGATTTTCCGATAAGTCAGTCTTCAAAACCCTTTGGGAGACATATAACCAGTGTCAATTCGTGGAAGATGAAGGTTCATAGTTTTGTTCTGATAAGTAGCGATTTTGCTAATCCAGTCACAGGACAAGTCCTATTTTACCGTGATAGGTCTGGTCGTTCCACTATGAAGTCTGCTATTTGATTGCTACATATCTAAGCACAAGTGGTCTGGCAGCGTGTATTGTAGGTTTCAATAAAAGGTTTTCGATATCAGACAAGTTTCGCACATTTGGCATTTGAAAAATTTTTCTGTTTGCAGCAACTCTGATGCGAAGTCTTCCATGTAGGCATGTCTGGCTGCAAGCACAAAGTACAATCATAGCTTCCAGCCCAATTCACACCAGAAGTAGTACATACCCGCGCCACACGCAAGTATGTGAACAATCATGTATGCCGTGATTGTATGCACTACGATAGTTACGTGAGTACGTCACCATGGATCCAGGTCCACCATGACATCACAAAGATCTTGAGCTATGTTTGCGCTGATAACTTTTTCGAATGAGATAACCAAGGAAGGAAATATCCAGCCTCAGAATTCAGTCTCAAGGATAAATTAAGGTTCAGGGAAGTGTAACATGACGTCTGGGAAGTCGAACCTTTATCTGACAATCTCCACTAATCAAAGTCTGATGATCAATGTCCAATGCCTTTTGCGAATAGCTAGAAAAACTTTTTAAGTAGGCTGGTACTATAACGGTGACAGATGCGATAGTGAAAGGGGTCCTCATGAAAATTCTTATTGATTTCTCATCCTCACATTGAGATCTCAACTTGGTATCAAACCTAAAAAAACTGCTAAAAAAACTGCTCCGCCTCATGACAAAGATTTGTCATGCCCACTGGATAGACCCTGATTCACCTCGAGACAGTGGACTGCGGTTTCCAGAAGCGTGGATTGCAGTTGTAGGTCACGTTTTCCCAACGATTGCGCCTCTTCATTTTTGATCCAATGAATCCAGCCAGATGTTTGAATCATTTCTATCCTTCCAGTATAAGATATCCCCTAAGAAGCGAACCTGAGGTTCAACATGTTCTGTAGCTTGCGCAGAAGTGCAACACACCTCCATCGTCAACATGATGGCAAGCAGACATATTTTTCCATAAACTCTCGAACACAGGCTGATCTGAAAATTGATAGTCGGAACCCAGTAGTTGCTTGAGGTATGAAGTTGCCTCCTCCGCATGGTCTGTCAACTAATCAGTCATGTCTCCGGGAATGAATCATGCTTATCCATACAGAAAGGCATTTTCGGAAAAAAGTGATGAATAACATGGAAATGTGCAACCTAAAAAAGCGTCAGTCCGGATTTGCAGGTAGAATGCGTGGTTTACATTGTGGAGGAAGAACCTCCCTTGCCATCCCAGAAATGGCCGATCCATTGTAGCAAGAGCCCCTCGTGTGTATGTCCACGCTCTCGAACGGTAGTGTGGTATTTTGACATCGTTATGTTGGAGAAACACAATCATTGATACCCAATGAGAAACCAACAGACATGGTATGCCATAAACCTTCATCACCGTCCCCAAACCCCAATGCTGAGCAGATAAAGAGGTGACGTAGAACGAGAACATGACAAGCAAATCGGAGACAATAATTTGAAAGCGATGATTGGGTTGGAATATTACGGCAAAAGCTAGATGATATATGAGGTAGATGAAAAAAAAACATCGCCCAAAATGCGACTGACGATTGAAGTGACTGGTCCATCTGGAGTATGAGATTTGGCCCGACACGTTAAAGAGAAGATAGCACGGGAAGCCGATAATCTGTTGGACAACCAATCGTAGTAATGCCACACAAGGCACGTCGAAAGCCGGACTCAGGCTTTCATTAGTAACACCACCATTTAATTCAGTGCGTGTCCTAGGGATCCAGCTACAAAATGTTCAAATGGGTGATTCTCATTCCGTTGGATTGGCTTACTGTTGATCCCTTTCCATATGGGCGTGGTATCGATGATGCAGCTTGTGGCTATACTTCCAACTGTAATACGGGGTCCATAGGAAAGTATGGCAAAGCTATGAAATGTCAGATGCCAACACACAGTCAAGTACTAGAGCACCTTACGATGCCTATGGAATCACACGTCATTTTCGAATTGCTGAAAGCACCATGTCCGCACTGGCTGATTTTTCAGCTTTCAACTAAAATCAACAAGGGACCAGAGACCTCATGACCAATGACCCAGATTCCAGTAAAAGCTAAGCTCTGGAACCACCAGCTGGTTTTCGATGAAGTCTTCAATCGATCGAAGTGTTCAACGTAGACTCACTACGATATCCAGATAATAGGAGAGAGGCAACTCTCTGGGAGGCCTGCACGGTAGCACCACGATTTCAACCACTCGTCAACCACGACTACGGTGTAGCCAAGGCCCAACGCCACCAAAACGTTCCTTGCTAAAGTTTTTATGCCACGGGAGGCATTAATTTCAAAGAGATGTGGTGGTATCACTGATTTGATATCGACCATGTTCCTAGGCAAAGTCAAAGCAAATTCTAGACAAGCTTGACCGATGGGAACGGACAATTTACGCGGCATTAATTTTTCGTCATGAGTCATCCTGGAGGACGAGGTTCAAAAGATACTGCGAGTTTAGCGAGGAAATGGGTGGGCTGGGCAATTTACGGGAGCGGGATTGGTAATCTGACCTATTATACCCAAAATGGTGGGGAAAGTAGATCTGTATGTTTTTGTAACAGATGTATTTGACACGCTGATTCCGATCCCATAGGGACCAGTCAAAATGGAAATCAAAAGGAAGCAGGCATGTGGGTGTGAGACCTTAGATAACCGGGACAGATATGGAATCTCCCCAGGCACCGATTGCATTGTTATCAGTTCAATCCATCCATTAGCCTCACAAAACTGGGTGACTTCCCGTAAGGATCTGAGAAAATTTGAGGATGTAGTGCACGTGTGAAATTCCAGTCTGAGAAAATCTGGGATGAATTGTGATTCCCGTAACAGGTATGATGTCACATTGTCACATTGTTAATCTTTATTCTATATCAGAGACGACATCTGTATATGGTATATGACCTTGATGTGTAATGGAGAGGATATGGTATAGTACTCTGATATCTCTAACTGAAACAGAAAAATTGACATCTAGGGAAGTCTGAGAGAGGGTTTTGCATTGTTCTCAGATGGCAACATCTAGGAAAGTCTGGGACGCCCTGAAATTTGGAATTCATGCTCGGCATCTCGGCATGGAGCAGTCTGAGAAAATCTGTGACCTCAGATTTTCTCAGACTGCTTACGGGAAGTCACCCACTATGTCCTCTAAGCCTCTCATTCTTGTAAGTAGCATTCCGGAAAGCCAAGGAAGGAGGTAACGAACACCACACAGGTGACCGGTATATCTGGTTTCCTCGGATCCCATATCGCGATTCAGTTGCTGGAAGCTGGCTATCCAGTGCGCGGGTAAATGGGAAATTTTTCATGCAAGGACAACAGCTGATCTTCGACTCTGTAGGACTGCAAGGGAAGCGAAGGCAGACATTCTCCGCGCACAGCTATTTCCCAAGTACCCTTCACTAGAGATCACTGTCGTGAATGATGTGGCGAGCGATAATCTGAAGGATGCACTCAGTGGTTTGTTTGGCTCGAGCGCGGGCGCTTTGTTCGTTGACTGATCCCGACTTGATTGGCTAGGTGTTGGTGCAGTCATACATGTTGCATCTCCGATTGCGGGGAAAGAGGCACCCCAGAAGGCATTGAAGGCAAGGGCAAATACATTCTGTTTGTGACAACCCTCCTGAGTCCTTGATAGTCTGCTCTGGATGGAACACTGAGTATTCTTCAGAGTGCTACTGAAATCGGTATCACAAAATTTGTTGTCACTGGCACCTGGGCATCCACTGCAAACCGTACGGTGCTTATCAGATCATTATCTATGAGACCGCTGATCTTCGTCACTAGCCAACACCAAGCAGGTATGGCAGGGATTAACATTTACCGAGGATTGTGAGCACCACATGCTCGCAAATAACCACTTATAGATCTCTTCCTAGCTTGGGGTCACACAACCCGTGAGGAAGTGTTGAGCGGCAAGTTAAACCCGTTAGAGGTTTATATCGCTTGCAAAATACTCACGGAACGTGCTGTATGGGAATTTGCTGCCGCCAATCCACAAGTTGATATCAGCACAAGTAGGCTTGATAATCTTTTCAGAGCGCTCGGATGCTAAAGTAAAACAGTAAACCCACCCTTCATTTATGGCCCTCTGTTGGAAGATTTTCCGGACCCATCACCGACTGGTCTGGGATCTAATAGACTGATCTACCAACTTATCAGTGGCGAGGGTGGTCGTCCTTTGCCACCGCAATTCGTCCCCTATGCTATTGACGTCCGTGATGCCGCCCGTGCTCATATCGCTGCACTAGAGTTACCTAAGGGAGCAGTCCAGAAACCAAAACGTTTCATTGTCTCCGGTGGCACAGTTTTATTGCCCAACACTATTGAGCACATCTCGAAAACCCGACCGGAACTGAAGGATAGACTTCCCTCGATTGAGAATCCTGCTTCCCTGCCGGGGCCTTTGTCCACTATCGACACAAGTCTTGCCAAGAAATATCTGCACATGACTGATCACATTTCCTTGCAGGATACCGTCATAGCAACATTGGATAGTTTGTTGAGAGTGGAAAAGACCTGGAAGAATTTGATGTGATAATGGGTATGCAAAGACATACATGTAGTAAACATATGTTCAATTGAGACATCCTGAGAATTTAAACAAGAGTTGAGGTCTATTATGGTTCTTTGCCTTCACCAGACAGGTTTGTCACGATGATAGGATAAGTCAGTGTGGAAGTTCTAGAACATATCCCTGAATCTCTACAGCATTCCAGTTTAACTATTGCTGATGACACTTTAGATGCTTATCACCAGGACAAACTGAGGTGCCACCTCAAGTTACATATAACAGTCATATCTCATATCGGAAGGACCATTCCAGTCCACTATGTAATATAACTCAGGACTGCGAGAAAGAATCTCTTAAATGAATACCCACCACATTGCCAACAATCAAGTATATGATATGGATCGCTAAGTGCCTAAAATAAGTGAAAGATGCAAACAATCAATGGCACATACTATTTCTTCTTGATGTTGACTAGTTGTTCATAGTGTTGACCCCAATAGGCCTCTGAGAGTGTGCAAGTTCAGCGCTGACAAAATTTATTATTACCTAAAACAAACCTGCGGGATTAGGTTCCAGGACATCTGCTTCATTCTATGAAACAAAGATAAAATTGAGCGTGTGATTGAAATTGAGTGGCGCACCAGATAGGCACCAGAACCGGGCGTAATATTGCGAAGACTGTCCATCGATTGACTCATGTTGTGATATATGTTGTTCCGCTCGGTGGACGAGGTATCGAAGTTCCAAAAGTTTGATGCAGTTACCTGATCAGAAGTGGGAAAAGAAGGATTGAATCGCAAATTTTAGGATTTACATGCCATAGTGATGTCCTCCATGCATCAGTAAGACTGGTTCCCCCATCATCTTTAAATAGATAAGGTGTCACGGCGAAGATAAGTGGTAGAGCGGCATTGTCCATCACAAAGATCAGCGTTTTAAGAAGCTGCTCGCGACTCTGAGTAGACCGAAAATTGTCAGCTGGTATCAGTCTAGACGTCGTTATGAACGGAAGGCCGACAGGCTTTTTATGCGAAGAGTCAACCTCATTGGTCAGTAGGGATCAAAGATAACGTACCACCCCGGTATGATTCAGATATTTATCAAAGAAAACAGTCATAGAGGGCTCGATTACCAAAGAAAATGTTCCTTGTAGCCCATTTACTACAAGATCTCTGAGTGGCGCCATGGCTGTCTGTGCTTGTGATAGATCCATCAAAGGATTGACATAAATGACACTTTGGCGGGGCTAGTGGAGTGAGACAACGAACGTATGGTGGAAAAATTACCTACATTGATATATCCACCCCAGCCTGTTTCGGCATAGGCCAAGGAATTGTCAATCAAGAAAGATAATAGGTTTCGTTGATTTAAGTCAGAATAAGAGAATGTGATATTGACGCTAGATTTCTTATCAGGGAAACAGATTGGACGTGTGAGGGAAAGACTCACACAGGGAAAGATATTTGTGGATCTGCTTTCATTGTGACTTGAATAACTACACCGAATGTGCCCCCTCCCCCTCCTCTGAGAGCAAAGAAAAGGTCAGTATTTGAACATGCATTGGCTTTCATGAGGGCACCCTCCAGTGTAACAACGTCGAATTCAAGCTAAATATCTTGTCAATATAACCGATGTATTCGATACTGTCGTACTCACTGCCCGATCCGCTGCAAGTCCATACACATTTGCAAATGCACTATTTTACCAACGCATCAGTAGACTCAACGCAGTGGACGATGAAATTGCTACCTATGTCCACCTCCCTGAAGCACGGTTTCAATGATTTCATAGAATACAAATTAAAAAAAGTATAATCACCTGGACGTAGCCACCTGCGGCACCAACAGTCGCATCCGCACCACCAGGAAGCGAAATATTCTTTTGTTCAGCAAATTTGTACAGTTCACCCTGTGAGGTGCCTGCCTATCAAATAGAGACAACCTCCGGATAATGAGCATGGTGGTGTACATAATCACTCACAGCAAATGTTACTGCAGATGTAGCCGTGTCCTTGGAACAACCTTCTGCCACGAAGTCGATCGCAAGCAAAATCTATGGGAGTTTTGATCCTTGTCAAATCATGAGCTATGGTTCTCTAACCTCTTTCAAGTTATGCATCTTAGCTAAAATCAGTGCTGGCGTTCCTTCGCGTGCTTATGGAAAGGACTTACCCAGAGTGCCAGAGAGTTTGGGGCACTACTCCGACCCTTGTAGTCATGCTACTGAAGCTGTCAGCAAGATCGTAGCAAGAGGCAAGCAGAGTCCATCTAACACCGGTATTCTTTATCACTAGAGGGACACCAGATGTTTGAGAGAACTTGAGACCAGCTTGAATATCTTCGACAGACCGCACGTCAATCTGTTGACTAAATTAGGGCATGCCTTTACAGCCAAATTCGAGTGATACGAGACATAATAATTTGGAATGCTACCCTGCTCGCAGGATCGCGGGGGAGAAAACGCAAGGGGATCCGAGCTGTCGTTAGAATCAAGAAGGCACTGCGAATTGGTTGATTGACAGGTCTCCCATTCCGTCTAAATCATCATTGAATTTATTGAACACGCTGTGGTCATAGGTATACTGACGTTCATATAAGCTGAAAACTGTGTAACACGATAAACTAGAATGCGAATTGAGAAGTATTAACTGGATTGAAGTCCAATCACTCACA
>Ga0153951_1000844_pt1 | contig 11031 bp, 11 predicted proteins | sample TSNJ035MetaG_FD_102278 | JGI IMG/M metagenome (GOLD analysis project Ga0153951, IMG submission 102278) | Attine ant fungus gardens microbial communities from New Jersey, USA - TSNJ035 MetaG | ecosystem: Host-associated > Fungi > Mycelium > Unclassified | place: USA: New Jersey, Wharton State...
TAGCTCGAACGAACCATCGCACCCACCGCGGCGTGCGTGAAGCCCATCTTGTAGGCCTCTTCCTCGTACATCTTGAAGGTGTCCGGATGCACGTATGCGCGCACCGGCAGATGGTGCTCCGACGGCTGCAGATACTGGCCGATCGTCAGCATGTCGACGTCGTGTTCGCGCAGATCGCGCATGACCTGCAGGATTTCCTCTTCGGTTTCGCCGAGGCCGACCATCAGGCCGGACTTGGTCGCGACGTGCGGATGCAGCGCCTTGAAGTCCTTCAGCAGCTTCAGCGAATGCGCGTAGTCCGAACCGGGGCGCGCCTCCTTGTACAGACGCGGCACCGTTTCGAGGTTGTGGTTCATCACGTCGGGCGGCGCGGCGTTCAGGATGCCGAGCGCGCGGTCGAGCCGGCCGCGGAAGTCCGGCGTCAGGATTTCGATGCGCGTGTCCGGCGACTGCTCCCGCGTCTGACGAATACATTCGACGAAGTGCGCCGCGCCGCCGTCGCGCAGATCGTCACGGTCGACGCTCGTAATCACGACGTACTTCAGCTTCAGCGCGGCGATGGTGCGCGCGAGGTTGGCCGGTTCGTCGGCATCGAGCGGATCGGGACGGCCGTGGCCGACGTCGCAGAACGGGCAGCGGCGCGTGCACTTGTCGCCCATGATCATGAAGGTCGCGGTGCCCTTGCCGAAGCATTCGCCGATGTTCGGGCAGCTCGCCTCTTCGCACACCGTGTGCAGGTTGTGTTCGCGCAGGATCTGCTTGATTTCGTAGAAGCGCGAATTGCCCGTGGCCGCCTTGACGCGAATCCAGTCCGGCTTCTTGAGCTTTTCGATCGGGACGACCTTGATCGGAATGCGCGCGGTTTTGGCTTGCGCTTTCTGCTTCGCGGTAGCGTCGTAAGCGGCGGGGGACACCGGCGCGCCCTCGGGCACGGGGGTGGCTGCTGCGGGATTCGCGGTTACGTCAGTCATTCGTTCGATCCAGTCAGGCGGTGAGCGCACCGGCCTGCGGTTGGGCGACGGCCGCGGGATTGCCGTCGAGGTTTGCGGTGAGGCGTGCTGCAAGGGTACGGGCCACGTCGTCCCAGCCGGCGGCAACGCCGAGCGTTGCCATGTCGACGGTTTCGAGCCCCGCGTAGCCGCATGGATTGATCGCGAGAAACGGCCGCAGGTCCATGTTCACGTTCAGGCTCACGCCGTGATAGCTGCAGCCGTTGCGGATTTTCAGGCCCAGCGCCGCGATCTTGGCACCGGCATGCGACCCGGCATCGGGTCCGGGCGCCACGTAGATGCCGGGGGCGCCCGCCTTGCGTTCTCCGGCGAGATTATACGCCGCCAGGGTGTCGATCACGGACTGCTCGATCCGCGTGACCATCTCACGCACCATCAGCTTGCGCCGGCGCAGGTCGAGCAGCAGATAGGCGACCACCTGCCCCGGCCCGTGGTACGTGATCTGCCCGCCCCGGTCGACCTTGACGAGCGGGATGGCGCTGTCGGCGGCGAGCAGGTGGGCCGGATCGCCGGCCTGGCCGAGCGTGAAGACGGGCGGATGTTCGACGAGCCAGATTTCGTCGGGGGTGTCGGCGGTGCGAGCATCAGTGAATGCGCGCATCGCGTCGAAACTGGCTTCGTAGGATTCGCGGCCGAGCCAGCGCAGCGTGGGCGACGCAGGCGCCGTAGCGGCGGGCAAGGGAGACGGAGAAACCGGGGTGGCGCACATGATCGTGGCAGTTTACCGAAATCTCGGAAACCGCGCCCGACGGGGAAAGGCCGAGCGGCCTGCCCGTCGCGTCCTCAAACCGTGCGCCAGCCGCCCCGCATGCGCATGACCAGCCGTTCGCCGACGCGCGCGAGCCAGTTCAGCGCGCGCTCGTCGCAACGCGTCGGCACCGAGAACGTGACCTTCGCGTGCTGGACCCCTTCTGCGCCGAGCCAGAGCCGCTCGCCGCGCCGCAGATGCAGCGTCTGGCCGGGCTGCAGCCAGTAGTCCAGCGTGTCGTCGCTGCGCGTGATCCAGACCGCGCCGCCGCGCACCGTCAGCTTCGTGCTGCGCGCCACCCGCAACGGCAAGGTTTCGCCCGTGCGGACTTCGTATGCAATGCTAGAGGAAATTTCTCGCATGATGCCCTCGCCAAAAATCGTTTCATGGCTAAAATCGTAGACGTAGCAAGGGCTTGCGCAAAACGATCAATTTTCACGGCTATGTGAGAAATATTGCAATGGACCTCAGGCAACTCCCCGCCCTGAACGCGGTCAAGGCGTTCGAAGCCGCCGCCCGCCACGAGAGCTTCTCGCGCGCCGCCGACGAGCTGTTCGTCACCCACGGCGCGGTCAGCCACCAGATCCGCGCGCTCGAAGCCGAGCTCGGCGTGTCGCTGTTCGCGCGCGACGGCAAGCGCGTGCGCCTGACCGAAACCGGCCGCCGCTATGCCGCGCAGGTGCGCGCCGCACTGATGGAACTCGCCGACGCCACTCGCGCGATCCGTGCCGGCGACCGCGAGCGGCGCCTCGTGGTGTCGATGCTGTCGTCGTTCGCGGCGCGCTGGGTGACGCCGCGCATCGGCAGCTTTATCGAGGCGCATCCGCAGTGGGACCTCGAACTGCTGTCCACCAACGCGCTCACCGATTTCGCGCGCGACGACGTCGACCTCGCGATCCGTTTCGGCTTCGGCAAATATCCGGGGCTGCACGCGGAACTGCTGCTCGACGAGATTTTCTTTCCGGCCTGCTCGCCGAACTTCAACGGCGGCAAGCTGCCGCAAACCCCGGCCGATCTCGCCAAAGTCCCGCTGCTGCGCTCCGACGACGAGCTATGGCGTCCGTGGTTCGACGCAGCCGGCCTGACCGACTGGCCGGAGCCGAAGCGCGGCGTGCTGTATCAGGATTCGTCGAATCTGCTGCAGGCGGCCATCGACGGCCAAGGGGTCGCACTCACGCGCCGCTCGCTCGCGATGCACGAAATCGCGGCGGGCCGGCTCGTGCGGCTCTTCGACGTGGATGGGCCGAGTCCGTGGCAATACTATTTCATCTGCCCGCCGCAAATGCTCGAAACCGCGCGGGTCAAGGCGTTTCGCGACTGGGTGTTCGACGAGGTGGGACGCTTCAGGCAGCGCTTCGACCTCGCCTGCGAGGCCGGTCCCGCGGCCAGCGCGCGCCTCGCGGCGGAGGTGACGACGGAAGCGACGCCGGAAGCGGCGGCGCACGCATTGCGCGCCACGCCGTAAGCCGGGTCGTGTGAAGAAAGCAGGCGAGGAATCGCGCGCCGCTTACAGCACGACCTTGACCATCGGATGGCCGGTCAGCGCGCGATAGATGTCGTCGAGATGCGCGCGGCTCGTGGCGCGCACGTGGACGGTCAGCCCGGTGTAGGTGCCGCTGCTCGACGGCCGCGTTTCGACGCGCGAGGCGTCGACGTCGTTATCGAACTGGCGTACCACCGCGACGATCGTCTCGGCAAACTCTGGATGCGATTTGCCCATGATCTTGATCGGGAAATCGCAGGGAAACTCGAACAGCGAGTCGTTCTCGGTACTCATTCTTTACTCCTTGCCGCACCTCGGCCTCAGCGGCCTCGGCTTGCCGATGCCGCAGCCGGCGAAACGCGCCGCGGCATCAACGGTGATTGCAGCGTAGCCCTTACTTTTTCTTGTTGAACATCAGCATCAGCGAATCCCACACGCGGCCGACCACACCGGCCTGCGGCACCGGCTGCAGCGCGACCACCGGGAACTGCGCGAGCACCTTGCCGTCGGCAACGAACTTCGCAGTACCGACCTGCTGGCCGTTCGCGATCGGCGCGACGAGCGGATCGTTCAGCTCGATCTGCGGCTTCGCCTTGTCGCCCGCGCCCTTCGGCAGCGTGACGTACTGGTCGCTCTTCACGCCGACCTGCACGCTGTCCTGCGCACCCTTGTAGACGCGCGGCGTGGCCACGACCTGGTTCGCCTTGTACAGACGCGTCGTGTCGTAGGCGGTGTAGCCGTAGTTCAGCATCTTCAGGCTGTCCTGCACGCGGTCGTGCTCCTTGGTCTCGCCCATCATCACCGAGACGAGACGGCGCGACGCGTCGGTCGTGCCCGGCAGCGAACGCTTCGCGCTCGCGATCAGGCAGTAGCCCGCCGCCTGCGTGTGACCGGTCTTCAGGCCGTCGACGGTCGGGTCGATCCACAGCAGACGGTTGCGGTTCGGCTGCTTGATCTTGTTGTACGTGAATTCCTTGACCGAGAAGATGTTGTAGTAGTCCGGATAATCGCGGATCAGCCGCGCCGACAGCACCGCGAGATCGCCCGCCGTGGTGTAGTGCTGCGGGTCGGGCATGCCGTTCACGTCGGCGAAATGCGTGTGCGTCATGCCGAGCTTCTGCGCTTCGGCGTTCATCATGTTGACGAACTGCGCCTCGCTGCCGCCGACCAGTTCGGCCAGCGCGATCGCCGCGTCGTTGCCCGACTGCACGATCATGCCGTACACGAGATCGTGCACGGTGACGGGCTTGTTCGCCTCGATGAACATGCGCGATTCGTCCGTCTTCACGCGGCGCACGGCCTCGCTCGGCATGACGGTCTGATCCATCGTGATCTTCTTCGTGTCGAGCGCCTCGAACACGAGATAGGCGGTCATCAGCTTGGTGAGCGAGGCCGGCTCGACGCGCTCCTCGGCATTGCCGGACGCGAGCACCTGGTTGCTGGTGGCGTCGACGAGCACCCACGAGCGCGCATTCACGGCCGGCGGCGGCACCTGCGCGAACGCGCCCGAGGCGGCGAGCGCGGCCGGCAGCACGAGACCGAGGGTGAGGGCGCGATTCAGCGAGACGGGAACGAACGAGGCGACGGACGGGAATGACGTACGGCCAGAAGAGGAGAAACGCATAGGGTCGATGGAGGCAGAAAAATACGTTGCGCGAGAGCACGCGTAGTTGGGGGAGCCGGTCGGCGGGCATCTGGCCGTAAAACGGCACGGCGCCCATTGGACTTCCGGCGGCGCAATCGGTTCGCGAACGCAGCGCTTCCCGCCCGGCCGCGCTGCGCGCGAAGCGGAACTCCGCGGCGCGCGAACTGCCGGATGGGCGGCGCTGCGCCCAAAAAAAGAGCGCCCATTATACGCGCGCTACCTGGCCGGCTTCGCGCATGGAGCGGTCGCAGGATGGCGATTCGCACACGTTTGCGCGTGCCGGCCCGCAGGACGAAGCGCGGCGCGCGTTTTTACCGCCACGCGTCGACGATGATCCGCTTCAGGATGTGCAGCTTGCGGTGCAGGAAATGCTCGGCGCCCGGAATCACGACCACCGGCAGTTCCTGCGGCCGCGCCCAGTCGTACACGGATTGAATCGGCACGGTCTCGTCGACTTCGCCGTGAATCACGAGCGTGCTCTCCGGCACGGGCGCGACGTCCCAGCGGCTCGCCGCGGTGCCGACGAACACGATGCGTTCGATCTCCCGGCCTTCTTCGCGCAGCTTCGCGGCCACATGCGAGAGCACGACCGTGCCGAACGAAAAGCCCGCGAGCACGAGCGGCAGAGCGCCGTACTGCGCATCGGCGCGCATGTGTTCGAGCACCGCGTGCAGATCGTCGCGCTCGCCGACGCCCGCGTCGTGCTCGCCCTGGGTCTGGCCGACGCCGCGAAAATTCGAGCGATACGTGACGTAGTTCAGTTGCACGAGCGTGCGCGCGAGCGTCTGCGCGACCTTGTTGTCCATCGTGCCGCCAAAGAGCGGATGCGGATGCGCGACAAGCGCGATGCCGCGCGGCGCGGCGCCTTTTTCGCGCACGTCGTCGGGCAGGTCCAGCGCGACCTCGATCTTGCCGACCGGGCCGTCGATCAGATATTTCTTCGTGTTGACGTTCATGAGGGTGCCTGTCGATCGTTTTGTGATTCGCGCCTGACGGCGCGCGTTATTAATCGATCTTCAGACGTTCGACGACCTTGCCGTTCGCGAGATGCGACTCGACGATCTCGTCGATGTCGCTCTCGTCGACGTAGGTGTACCAGACGCCCTCGGGATACACGACGAGCGTCGGGCCGAGTTCGCAGCGGTCGAGGCAGCCCGCCTTGTTGATGCGCACCTGGCCGGGGCCGGCCAGGCCGAGCTGCTTCACGCGCTTTTTCGCGTATTCCTGCATCGCCTGCGCGTTGCAGTTGGCGCAGCTCGGACGCTCGGCGCCGGGCTCGCGTTGATTGAGACAGAAGAAGACGTGATGCTTGTAGAAGGAATCCATGATGTCCGGGAGAGCGAGACTGAAAGGGAGTGCAATGGCGCTGTCAGCACACGGTATGCCGCGGCGCCCGTGGTGCGGACGATTATAACGAGCGGGCCAGGCGGCCGCCGGGGTCTGCTGGCCGGAAAGGCCGGCGCTTCGGCAGCACCGCATGGCGCTTCACGTGCGCTTGCATGGTATCCGACGCGGGCCCGCTGCATTTCGTGCGAGCCTCTTTCGTGCAAGCTGATGCGAACCCGAGGTGCCGCACACCGCCCGCGCCTGTCCGCCCGATGCGCCCTCGCCTCGTTTTCCCCGGTCTCACGCGCGCTTCGCCCGACGCTTCAGCCACGCCTGCTCGACCGCGAACGCGAGCCACACCAGCGCCGCGTACGGCCAGACCCACGCGAGCCAGCGCGCGAGACCGTTGAAGTGCAGATACCGCCCTTGCCGCCAGTCGGCCAGCACCACGTCGAAATACGGATTCACCGGCAGCAGATTGACGAACACGAGCGCAACGACGAGCGCGGTGGCCGCCAGCGCCGCGCGCACGCGGCGGCGCAACGGCAACGCAGCGAGTGCCGCGAGCGTGCCGCACGCGAGCCCGCTCAATGCGCCGGGCGTCGCCCAGTCGAACGCAAGGCCGGATTGCGATTGCAGAAACGTCGCGCCGGCCTTCACGCCCAAGGTCACGACGATGAACACCAGCAAGAGACGCACGCGCGGCGCATGCCGGCGCGCCGGCAACGACGCGAGCACGAGCGCGGCGAACAGGTTCAGCGTCGTGATCAGCGCTTCCCAGGCGTCGTCGGGCAGCCACGCGGCGGCGGCCGCCGGCCATGCGCCGACGTGCCACGCGGACGGCGTCCACGCAAGCAACGCGTCCTGGGTCGCCGGATCGACGCGCAGCCACAGCATGCGCGGCCAGTTACCGAGGCCGAACAGACGCGGCGCCGGATACATCGTCGCGAACGGCCAGGTGGCAACGAGACACGCGAGCGCCGCGCGGCCGCGCTCGAACCACAGCAGCCGCAAGCGCCTGAGCAAGCCGCGATCGAGCAGCGCGCCGGTCGCGGGCGACATCATCGCCGCGCCGAGCAGCGCGCCGAGCGTGTTGGCGGCGAGATCGAGATTGGACGCGACGCGCGTCGGCAGATAAGTCTGCACCGCTTCCATCGTGCCCGACAGCAGAGCGCCGAGCCCGAACGCCAGCGCAACGGCCACGGCGCCGCGCCAGCGCGGATACACCGCGAGCACCACGAGCGCGCCGAACGGCATATAGCCGAGCACATTGGTGACGACGTCGAACGCCGTCAGATACTGCGGCATCGGATCGAACAGATAGGCAAACGGCGCGATGCCGAGCGAGCGCCAGCCGGAAAACGGATACCACGAACCGTAGACGATCAGCGCCGCATACAGCAGCAGCGCCTGCCGGGCGAGCCCCGACGGACGGCGCAACCAGGGTCGTTCGCTCATGCAGCGCTCCCTCCCGTGCGCTCGTGCGCTACCCGCCCGTCACTGCGCGGCGGCGAGCGCCTGCGAGCCGAGCCATGCGACGATCTGCGCGACGAGGTCGTCGCTGGCCGCGGCGAGCGCCTGCGCGCCGCCGGCCGCGTCCGCCGAACGCGCGGGCGCGCGCGCCGCAAACGTCTGCTGGCCGACCACCTTGCCGTTCTGCGTCAACGTGACGCGCGCACCGACCGCGCCATGGCTCTCCGTCTGACTGTCGAACACCTGCTCGAACTCGGTCAGATCGACGCGCAGCACCGGTGCGGCCACGCCGTCCGCGCCCGTGAGCACGGTGCCGTGCGCGCCGAACGCGCCGCGCAGGCGCTGCGTCAGCAACTGCGACGGCATCATCGTCCAGTGGCTGTTCGCGTAGGTGGCCGTCTGCTGCGCGTCGGCGTAGCTCAGGCGATAGATGAGCCGGTCGGATTCGAGCACGGCCGGCGCGCCGACCTCGAGCACCTTGACGGCCGGCAGCCGGGCAGCGGCGGCCGTCTGCGGCGGCGGCCCGAAGTCGTAGCGGTTGTCCGACACCACCGTGGACGTGCCAGCGCAGCCCGCCGCCAGCACGCCGAACGCGAGCAGCGCCGCGAGCGCGGCGCGCGAGGACAACAGTCGGTGAATCGAGCGTGACATGGGCATCTTCCTTTCTTGAGCCAGCGGATTTAGTGGGCTGCCGGGGCGGCGCCAGCGGCGGGCCACGTGAAGCCGGCCTCGCCCGGACCCGGCGCCGGGCGCGGCGCGCCGAACAGCACGCTGCGCGGATTGGTGCTGAAGGTATCGGCGGCGCGGTCGATCGATTGCGCGGCCGAGCGCACGTCCTCGGTCAGCGAGTTCACGCGCGGCAGCGTCTCGTAGCCGACCCGCGCCGACAGATCCTGCAGCGACACGTTCATCTCGGCGAGCGCGTCGCCGGCCTGCTGCGCCGCCGTGCCCACCTTGTTCAGATTGCGCTCGAACGGGCCGTCCGGACGGTTCAGGCTCGTAATCATCTGGTTAGTCGAGGCGAGCGTGCGATTCAGCTGATCGACCGTGGCGGGCAGCTTGCCCGCGACCGGCGCGATCTGCTGGCTCAGCCCGGCGATGCCGGACGCGGCCTGCTGGATGCTCGCGGCCGTGTCGTGCAACTGCGCGACCATTTCCGGCGACAGCATGTCGTTGACGTTGTCGGTGACCTTTTCGAGCTTGCGCAGCAGCACGTCGCCGCGCTGCTGCAACTGGTCGAGCAGGCCCGGGCGCATCGGCAGCTGCGCAACCTGCTGCACCGACGACGGCAGCGGCGTCAGATCGCGCCCGGTGTCGTCGAGCTGGATGAACGCGATGCCGGTCACGCCTTGCAGGCCGAGGCTGCCGAACGTCGAATGGGTGATCGGCGCGTGTTCGTCGACCATGATGCGGATCATGATCTGCCCCGGATGGCTCGGATCGAACTTGATCGACTGCACGCGGCCGACGTCGAGCCCGCGAAAGCGCACCGCCGCGTCGGCAAAAAGCCCCGTCACGTTGGTGCGCGCGATCAGGTCGTACGGCACCCGCACGGTGCGATCGACGTTGAACAGAAATGCGGCGAGCGCGACCGCCGCCGTCAGCACGACCGTGAAAAGCCCGGCCCAGAATGCGTGTGCTTTGTTTTCCATTGTCAGGTTTCCTGGTTCATGGCGGCCCGGTTCATAACGGCAGACCTCATAGCGGCAACTCGGACGACGCCGCTTCGAGCGCGGCCCGCGGCAGCTTCGCGCGGCGCTCGGGCGGCAGCGCCTGCAGCGCGCGGCGCCCGCGCAGGCCGAGGAAATATTCGCGGATAAACGGATGATCGACGCCCGCCGCCTCTTCGACCGGCGCGTTGACGAGCACCTTGCGATCGGCAAGCACGGCGACGCGCGTCGAGATCGCGACCATTGTGTCGAGGTCGTGCGTAATCATCACGACCGTGAGGCCGAGCGCGCGATGCAGCGCGGAGATCAGCTCGACGAATTCGTCGGACGCCTGCGGGTCGAGCCCGGCGGTCGGTTCGTCGAGGAACAGCAGTTCGGGTTCGAGCGCAATCGCGCGCGCGATGCCGACCCGCTTGATCATGCCGCCCGACAGCGCCGACGGCATCTTCGACGCGTGCTTGCACGGCAGCCCGACCATTTCGAGCTTCAGCATCACGATGTCGCGCAGCAGGTCTTCGGGCACGCGGCCGAGTTCGCGCACCGGCTGCGCGACGTTGTCGAACACCGACAGCGACGAGAACAGCGCGCCGCGCTGGAACAGCATGCCGGAGCGGCTGCGCATCAGCAGCGCGGTGTCGGGCGAGATGGTCGCGAGGTCCTGGCCGAACAGCTTGATGGTGCCCGACGAAGGCCGCTCGAGGCCGAGAATCTGCCGCACCAGCGTGGTCTTGCCCGAACCCGAGCCGCCGACGATCGAGACGATCTCGCCGCGCCGCACCTCGAGGCTCAGGTGCTGATGCACGATGTTGCGGCCGTAGCGCTTGGTGATGTCGTTCACCTCGATCACCGGCTCGGCGATCGACGGCACGGGCTGGCCGCGCACGGCTTCGGTCAGTGGCGCGATCATCCGAGCCCCACGTTCTGAAAGAGGATCGCGAACACCGCGTCCGCGAGAATCACGATGGTGATCGAGGTCACCACCGAGGTCGTCGTGCCTTCGCCGAGACTCTGCGAATTGGCCTTGATACGGAAGCCGAAATGACAGCCGGTGATCGCGATCAGCATGCCGAACACCGCGCCCTTGCCGAGACCGATCCAGAGATTCGCGATCGGCACGACGACGGGCAGCTGCCGCGCGAAGAAGTTCATGTCGATGCCGAGCACGAGTTTCGCGGCGAGCGCGCCGCCCGTCAGCGAGATGATGTTGGTCCACATCACGAGCAGCGGCATCGCGATGCCGAGCGCGACCACGCGCGGCAGGATCAGCCGCAGGCCGTGAGGGATGCCCATCACGCGCATCGCGTCGAGTTCCTCGGTCACGCGCATCACGCCGATCTGCGCGGTGATCGCCGAGCCCGAGCGGCCCGCCACCAGAATCGCCGAGAGCACCGGGCCGAGTTCGCGGATCACCGCGAGGCCGAGAATATTGACGATGAACTGGTTCGCGCCAAACAGGCGCAATTGCTGTGCCGACAAATAGCTCAACACGATGCCGATCAGAAACGCGACGAGCGCGGTGATCGGCAGCGCGCGGGCGCCCGCGTTGTAGATGTTCGCCGAAATTTCGGTCCACGGCGTGATTTTTGGCTTGCGCACGATCGCCAGCAGATCGAGCACGACGCGCCCGAGCATGCTTACGCCGCCGTACAGATGCTCGAAGAACGAGAAGATCGCGA
>Ga0153951_1000845_pt1 | contig 11025 bp, 8 predicted proteins | sample TSNJ035MetaG_FD_102278 | JGI IMG/M metagenome (GOLD analysis project Ga0153951, IMG submission 102278) | Attine ant fungus gardens microbial communities from New Jersey, USA - TSNJ035 MetaG | ecosystem: Host-associated > Fungi > Mycelium > Unclassified | place: USA: New Jersey, Wharton State...
ATTGAGTCAAAGATCAACCTACATTTGGTTCCTTCCTGTTTTTCGGATACAAGGTGATCCCATAAATCACCGAACTTGACACTGACTTTACATGGAGGATCATCCTTGGAAATACGCCTGGGACTGAGGATTTTCTGTCGCAGAGGATACTTTCTGTGTATCTCAATATCAAAGTCACTTTCTTGCTGGAGAATACTACATCGCACAAATGTTTAGCACTGCCTAGGCATGAGATGTTCAACTCACCATTTTCTTGTCAATCTGAGATGCTGCTCTCCCTCAATATTCTTCTTGAGTTTCCCTTCAGTATCTCGGAGATGGCTAGCGCCATCCGCTTTGTCAGAGTATTTGACAATCAATGACTGTGGAAATTCATGGTCGGGCTTCCCAATGAATTCTACATGCAGTTCGGCCTACTGATAGATTGAACCGATGAGACAGAGTTATACTCACCGACAATTCGGATAGCTGGTACCATAGTAGCAGTTTCACTTGAGCTCGCCATTGATTCAACTTTGGGTGAAGGGAGCAAGAAACAACGTTGCAAAAGGGGATATGATATCAGGCTGTGGAACTATCCAAAGCAGCTGCTACTGGGAATTTGATCATCATCGTCCAGACATATCAGAAGCACGGCGAGGTCACAAGTGCTCTGGCTTGCATCAGTCATTTCCTTTCGGCTGACATAGTCTCCAAATATAATTGGTTAACTCACTGCATCTGTCATAAAGAGCATGGGAGACCTCATGCCCTTGGGAAAGTATTTCCTTCCGTCATCAAATCTTTTTCACCACTGCCCTGAGTTCTGATATACTCAATCCAAATTGACTCTGAATACAAACATTCCTGCCAGTCTCGGTATCAACCCTAAGGGGAGACCTGTTCTATCGCATTGACCGCGATGAATAATTTTAGCTGTTAAATTGGCATAGGAAAGAAGGGTAGCAGGTGTGACCACTCGATTGACATTCTGTGTCGTGTACTTGGGTAACGATGAAAGAGACCACACGACCGCAAAGTGACCATCTAAACTCATCCAGAATAACAACGAAGGTAACTGGAAGACATCGAATCTCATGTCTAGGTCACATAAATGGGAGTCAGCGTAGAAGAACAGCCGTGTCACGCATTCCCTCTCTTAGTACTTATTGCGTAATAGGAATGCTGAATCCGAAAAAAAAAAGCCGTACCACGCCTCTCCTGTCTAATCTTACTACATTATTTAATCTACCCTAGGCTACCGCACCGCTGAAATCTAACTGAACTGAACTCAATCAGCTCAAGAGTGATTCATAAATCAGAACTGTGAAAACACCATGTTGAGTCACGCTCCAGATAAGCCCAATCGACGCATCAAGTACAGACGCACACAATACTATACTCTCCTTCAACAACACGACATCGACTATTTCATGACGAAAATCAGGCAATCACCGGGCCATCTCGCCGACGAGGCAACTAAACATATTTTTATCTTCAATGAGAAGAGCTTTATAGGCACTCTAAAAAGGTGTAGATATTCTTGGGGAAGGGCTGAGCGGCAAGGGACAGACCTCGGATATATCAGGACAAGCGATAGCGAACTTGGACATAATTTCTCGCAAAATATGTTGTAATTCCACGTCTAAACAAATTCATTAAAAAGGACTATACACAGGAAGATGACTTACCTATTCCATCAGAATCAAAGTCAACAACCCCAACCCAGCATCGAGCCACACCGTCCAATATCATAAACTTCCATCCTTCCATGCGACAGGCTGCGACGTCCATAATCACGAGCATAACTCGACCGGCACTCTTCTGCAATTCAATTATATCACTGATGTTTTCTGGGTGTTCTTGCATGGTGCTTTGCATTGCCATTATATGCGCAAGTTGCGGTATGATCGGCTGAATTTTTGTGAGAGCTGATTCCAACTCGTTCTGTCTGAAAGATAGCGGAACGTACCTTGAGAAAACAGGCCGCAACTATACCAAGTGTTCTCAACACGCTAGGTGATGCGTCTAATGTGGCCTTCATAGCTACGAGGTTCTGTATTGAATATATCCAGATTACCAGTACCCACAAGCGCAGACAGGTGATCAAAAAGCTCTAACGAGTTGGGCTCGTCAAATTTGAGAGCAAGATTAAGCCATGTTGAAATTACAAGCCGCACGAGGGTCGGCGTCTCAGGGTCAGATAGATGAGGCCAGTTTTGAGTGACTTGGAGAGCTGTAGTATTCACACCTGAGGATAAAGAGGGAAATACACGGAAAATATAAACTCGTGGACACCTGTCCGCAGTAGTTTTCTTTGTGGGATAGTGTGCAGCATGAAGGAAACAACTCGAACACCTTCGAGCTTGTGCTCTGCCTGATAAACAAGAGTAACGCTTGAGTCAGTGAACTACGCGAAGTGGCACAACTGCTCACGGAAATATTCTTGACAACCCAAGAAAGAACACTCCACATTCCAGGATAGTTCTTCCACACTTGTTCCTCATAATAGTCTTGCACAGCATTAGGTCCCCCTGCAGGGCGTGCAAGCTTCTTTCCAGTTTTGATGTTGAAGTGCGGATGTGGATTGGAGGAAAAAACCGTTCGGAGATCTTTGAATAGGATCTGACGTAGCAAGGCAATAGTAGGCTGGCTGATTTGAGGAAGTGAAAGAATTTTCAGAGAGTTATCAAGAGCTATTGCAAGTCACATACGGAAATGATACCGAAAGCAAGATGTTGCATCCCAGGCATCGACCAAGGTGCGAGGTCCAACCCGTCGCTGTCGGAGTCAATGGTGTATGGCATCACGTAGAAAACGAGATCTGCGAGCGATGTATCGTTGAGGAGTTCCCCGTCAGCCCGCATTTGAGCCACATGTGTATTCAGCGCATCTAACTCGTTGTAGACATTGATCTTCAAGGGCAGGAGAAACTTACCCAATTCAATCAGGTTTGATAGTAGAAATCCAGGTACACAGAACGATTGAGTAAATCCCAAACACGTGAGCATCTGTTGTCAGGCTCGTCCACTCCCCGATTCTAATTCTTCTTAACAAGTCGTAAGTCTGGGCTTAGGAGATCTGAAATGAAGCTGAAATTGCTTTCCTGTAGCAACGAAATGGGACAGTCCCGTGTGTCCTTACACTCAGTCTATCTATGTAGCCAATCGAATGACTATCATCAGCATCACAGTTCATGGAAGATATGGAAAGGCGCTCTAACTGTAAGCTTATATTCTCCACCTCTACGATATGCTACGGTATAAGCGATGGATTCACCTGAACAGTCACACAACCAGAATTGGAGCGGTTGAAGAAACGCTTCATGAAGCTCGACAGGTGCATACTTGACTCCTGGTGTACTCTCTCTCGATGCTCATTCGTTTGGTCTGCTCTCAGTGATGGATCTGGCTCAATCGACCGTGAAGAATTTCTCCAAATTCCCCAAATCGCTACCAACCCTCTTGCGTCACGAATGATTGCTATTTTTGACGAAGAGTACGCCTCAGTTCCTGTTATGCCCTGAGATATACTCACGGGCATCTTTTTGTCTGCAGCGGGGGAGGTACAGTTGACTTTCAGGAGTTTGTTGGAGGTTTGAGTGCCTTCAGCAGTCGAGGCGGCCGGGAGGAAAAGCTCAAATGTACGTTCATGCCTGTATCAGGTTATGAGGCGAAATTGATTTTGGACCTAGTTGCTTTCAAGGTCTATGATGTAGACAGGGACGGCTACATCTCTAACGGAGAGTTGTTCCTAGTTCTCAAAATGATGGTGGGGAACAATCTCAAGGTCCGACTTCTGAATTGTATTTCGAAACCAAACATTTCTTAATGCCCGCTTGCAGGACCAGCAACTGCAACAAATAGTTGATAAAACAATCATGGAGGCCGATCTGGATGGTGATGGAAAGCTCAGTTTTGATGAGTTTGCTCAGACAGTATCAAACACGGTACGTGTAGAACTTGTTCATTGGCCAATGTGAATTCTAACCTCTCGCTAGGATATCGTGAAACAAATGACCCTGGAAGATCTATTCTGACCCGCTTGTTTACTTCCTGTCTCGATCAAAGACCGTGCCATCATTTTTCCGACCTCCATCACGCTCGTGCTATTCACGCAACGACCAACATCCTTGCAATCAGCACTCTGAGTATTTACTCCTCTCTCTGGCTAGCTTTGTGTATATCTTTTAATCGTACCGCAAAGAAACCTGGTTTTATGAAGATCGTGTTACAAATGATATTCTAACCACCACGAACATTAATATCACTGCAGCACATACAATCAATAAGTCAGCACCGGGTAGATAGGCTGGAAGGAAATTTGTGGCACGTACGCTACTGAGTTGTCATTGAATCCGTCCCACAGGATCATGACACAGTTATATATTGCATCTAAGCGAAGTCTCAATTTCCCACGGTGGCTTTTTTATGCGCCTTTGCTTTATTGCTCTACTATGCCGCTGATAAGAAAAAGTAAGCACACTTGCCCTTTCCATCACTCCGCTTGACTTGGGGGGCATAGAGACTAGTAACAGGAAGTCAACGAATGACAGACGTAAAATCATCAACAAGGTCAGAGAGGGACGCAAGAAAAAAGCCAAGGCAGCCAAGAAAAATCCACAGTGGAAGTCGAGTAAGGCATCTTCGCAGCACACCAATGCTTTTATAACCCAGCAATATTAGAACATAAGAAAGATCCTGGAATTCCTAATGATTTCCCGTACAAGGATCGAATTTTGGGTGAGATAGCGGAGCAGCGGAGAGCAGTGCGTCTCAATCTTTGTGTCTTTTTGAGTGACGCGGTCTAATGCACGATTTTCTATAATCTACAAAGGCGGTGGAAGGGAAAGAAAGGCTAAAAGAGGAAAAGAGACTTGCGCGACAGCAGGCCAAAGCCGTAGACGAGGGCAATAGGGACCAGGATGAAGCACAATCGAAGAAAGATTTGAGCGTCGGCGACGATGCCATTGCAAGCCTATCCGCGAAGCTCATCAACCCTAAACTGGTGACAAAAGAAAAGCCTGTACAGACACAGTCGGTAGACAATGAAGATGAAGAAGAGGTCCCAATACTCGTTAACCGTGACTTGCCGAATCTCAAAACTGTTCTGGATGGCTCTGATGTTTTGTTGGAGGTCCTTGATGCCAGGGATCCACTACCGTTTCGAAGTACAGATCTAGAGAAGAGAATGCAAGGGAAAAAGCTATTGCTAGTGCTGAACAAAATCGGTGAATCATGGGATGAGTTCTCGGTTTTGGATCTGTCTTTGTTGATGTCCTGATTTTCTAGATCTGTGTCCTCGGGAAGCTCTTACATCCTGGCTAGCGTTTCTCCGACGAGAGCACCCAACATTCCTTTTCAGATCGGCTACAGCTTTCTTGCCTATAAGCTCTGAAGTTAGTACACTCACGCAAGGCAAAGGAAAGAATAAAGCTTTGTCTCCGAAGAACGATGCACTTGGATCAGAGGAAATACTCTCTCAACTCACGACCTGGGCTGCAGAAAAGGAAGGCAATTCTATCAGAGTGGCCGTCACTGGTCTTGCTAATGTAATTACAATATTGTGGTCGATTGCTGTGCGATCGTGACACTCATATTATTGTACAGGCTGGCAAGAGCTCATTTCTGAACAGTCTGTTAACAAAGGCCGCATTGCCCATCTACTCACTTCCAACATCTTCTCGGGGAAATACAACAACCACACTGCCTCAAGAAATAACAATCAATGTGGAGGGAAACTCAATCCATCTAATTGATACGCCGGGCTTGACATTTTTCGACGATGAAAGAGACCTAAAAGCTCGTGATATATTATTACACTCTAAAGGTAGAATTGACCGGTTGAAAGACCCATCAAGTGCCGGTAAGTTTGATGTGAAAGTTTTGTCTGATTATACTCATTTATGCGTTATAGTTGCTCATATCGTTGAACGCGCTTCTGCCGAAGATCTCATGTTGATGTACAATCTCCCAGCATTTCCCTCGGGTGATGTTACGGCATTTTTATCAGGTGTTGCACGTTCGAACCATCTTGTGAAGAAGGTAGTTTGGTCCTACTTTTGTGCTGTCTTGTTCTGATATCCGTCAATCCACTCAGCGAGGAGAGCCTGACTTGGCCGGAGCTTCAAGAATAGTATTACGGGATTGGAACACGGGCAAGTTTGCGCGCTATACGTGTCCGCCGAATGATGGCGATGAAAATCTTACATTAATTACTGAAATCGACAAACGAACCCTGAATCAGTCCAAGACGAGGAAAGAGCTGCGAAAGAATGGTGGATTGGTGAGACTACGGGCTTCCGAAGAAGAGAGGCGGGTAGTGCAGATGGAAAGCCCATGGGAGGATGAGAAGAAGAGCAGTGACGAAGATGACGTAGAATCTGATCAGAATATTGAAGAGGGTGAAGAGAGTGAGATGGATGGGAGCGGAGGCGATGAAGACAAGAATATGGATGTTGATGAGCAGGAAGAAAGGTCAGAAAAAGAATTGAGTGCTTACAATCAAAAACGGAAGCGGACAGTGTCGTTTGGAGTCGCCCGTCCTGCAAAGAAGACCGCTTTCGCAATTCAAGAAGGTCGAAAACAAAACAAATTGGCTCCAGCAACAGATAGAAAAAGTCAGGAGGACAAACATACGAAAACTATTTTGAAGAAAAACACCACTACAAAAAAGTCACAGTCACTAGATGTTTCATCTTCCAAATCTGCCAGGAAGGCTCCTGCGAAGGTGGCTAATGTTTCAAGCTCGTACAAGAGTAAGGCAGGCGATGATAGCGACCCGAACGCCTATGACTTTAGTAAATTTTTCTGAACTTTGTTTCCAATTAGATATCGTAGTATGTTTTTTTTGCACGGCGCGACTTCATAAAAAAGCAAAGAACATCTCGTCTGAGAAAATACCTGGGATGCATCAGCAATGCTGTGTCGATTACTTTTAGCAACACTCGACATCTGACCTCTGTCTCTGTTGCAGTTGATTTATGTATAGCAAGAAGGATACTATGTACACGTCGATACACTGTTTATCACCCTGACCATCTCTTCTGGAATTACTTGTGCTCAAATTGGGCACATGATGCAGTCGCTCGATATGTTGAAGATATCAAGATATTGGATACAGAGGTTAGGATTCCTTGATACATTGTGTATGGAAAGCATACCCGTTGCACCCGAAACATCCGAAAGTTGGAAATTCCATAGGAATGAACCACTCCAATGACGCACTTCCATATCTCTACATCTCACGGAAGAGAGTGACCGGGTGTCTGGTGGTATGCAGAGAAGATAGAATATATTTCTTTTTGTCCCTCAGTCGTCTGCCAGAGCTGGTGACGCCTGAGATAAGCCTATTCATGATAGCCTTAAGTTTAGTCACTCACAATCCTCATGTGGACGTTTGATCTTTTTAGGTAGATATAATAGCCGTCTACCAGAACCGATGACGTCTGAGACATACAACGAAAGGATGATCTAATAGGAAATGCAGAGCTCGGCCTTGGTGATATTCAAGATTTGAAATCACATGATTCCCAGAGCTTGGATTTGAATGCACTCACCTAAATATTTCTTCCAACTATGCTTGAGGATAGACAGATGAAGTTGTTATCTGAGGAGATATCAATCATCGAAGAAGAAGTATATCGCTCCAGCTGCCCAAAATCATTCAGGTGATCATTATCGGGACTTAAATAGTATGTACTCGAGTCTTGAATTCCACGGTTTGGAGAGAGAACGCAGATGGATCACTCGGAGTTAATTCTACGTGAATCTTCCAGATGTCTCTCGTGCATCGGCTAGTGTCATTGCTGTGGCCCAACTTATTCACCTGATCAATTCATTCTTGGGCGAGTGTATAAGAAGATGCCACCGACCACCTTTAAACTCTGCTTCCCTTTGTACAATCAGGATGAAGTGGGCGCTACTTGGATCATTTCTTATATGGTACTCAGCCATCAGCGAAGTGCAGAGCTCGAGGTAAGTCACTACCAATACATTCTCATCTAGTCTAATGTATGGCTCTTCTCTAGTCCTGTGTTATCCGGCGCTCGGTCTATCCAACAGACGTTTACCCCTATCTCTGACCCTGCCAGTCTTGTCATACCTTTCATTGGAACAATTAATGGCGGTCATGTCTTTCCCGGTATGTATGATCTTGCAATTAAGGGTTATAAATTCGAGATTTGCAGGTGCCACCTTACCTCATGGAATGGTCAAAGCTGGAATGGACACGGACGCACCTGGAAATGTATATTCTGGCCATTTCTATCAAACTTTTGAACTCATTACCTGCCATGTAGCATGCTGGTTACGATGGTGACCCAGAGTCAAATGTGACCGGATTTTCCCAACTTCACGACAGTGGAACCGGAGGTGTAAGTCTGTTCAATGACATATCAAAATGAACAACTGATAGCATACCACGTAGGCCGTTCCCCTCTCGAACTTCAAGCTTTTTCCCTTTGGAAATTGTTCGTCTTTCGACAAGTGCCCTACTTCTCTCGGCAGCAGGAAACTCTTACGCCATATCCTTCCTGATGGTCTGTTTAATTGTTTTTGGACAAGATTCCCGATGCAGACACAGTAAAACAGGGTCTCCCGATGACTCCGCGTCTCCAGGGTATTTCTCAACCAATCTAGTAAGAGCTGGGATAGTCGATAAATCAGGGCTTCTGTCAAATCTGACAAAATTCTATCTATAGTCAAACTCCATTCGGGTTGAGTTGACCGCCACACGACGAACAGCTTTGCACCGTTACACATTCCCCATAGGAACTGAACATCCCCGTATCGCTATCGATATCACCAACGATGGTCAGAGGAGCAGCACAGACCCCGTTATGACAATTGATCCTGACACGGCTCAGGTTAAGGGTGGTGCTTCTTTCGCTGCCTCTTTCGGCCCAGGTAAGCCCCAATCGTTTTGAATTATCTGGCATTGATTGACGGACATTTCAAAGGTCGTTATAGTGCGTTTACCTGTGTCACATTCAAGGGCGATGGTTTCGACCTAGGAAAACCTACGGAATATGGTGCATGGCTAGCTGACTTCCCTGTTCAGGGTACCATCAACATACTGCAGCTGTATTATGGTGATGCCATCCCATAATTTCTGTATCAATGTAATTTACTCATACCGTGCATCAGGATTTATTGATGAACTGGGCGCATTATTGACCTTCAACCCTGCACCAAGCGGAAAGACGACAATTCTCGTTCGTGTCGGGGTCTCCTTAATCTCTAGTGAACAAGCATGCGCCAACGCTGAAGAGGAAATTCCAGACTTCAATTTCGACGAGGTCCATCGTAATGCCCGTGCCCAATGGAACGATCTCTTGAGTCGTGTACAGGTCGACACTACAGGTGTTCCGAAAGAGACAGTTGAACTATTTTACTCTTCTGTTGGTATCATCCTTCATACGTACAGTGATCAGGACTTTGATATGCAAGTAGCTTTACCGCACCCACATATCTCCTGCCGACTGTGGGTGTCCCCGAATATTGTATTGACTCTGACTGAACTCCTCACAGATACAGGCGAAAATCCAAAGTGGAACTCTACAGAGCCATACTTCGACTCGTTCTATTGTAATGTACGCTGTGCTTTCCATTGAAGTCCACAATGCTGAAGAAAACAGTGGGATACATATCGTAGTCTTTATCCTCTTATGTCGCTTCACGATCCTGTCACCTTTTCTCGGATTGTCAGGGCGATGATCGACATACAGAAACACGAGGGTACGCATCCAGTGATCAACCATGAAGAACTCTTAGGAAATTGAATGGTCCTAGGATGGCTTCCTGAGTGCCGAGGAGCTACGGCGATGCACTCCATCCAAGGTGGAAGCAGTACGTTCTCGACAAAAAATACTTGCTTCTCCTTGATCTTGATGTGTTCCATTTTGTAGATGGTGACCCCATCCTCGGTGAATTCTTTGTAAAGTATGCTGTATTGTATCAAAAGATGATTGGGCTCCTTATTCAATTCCAGGTTCCATGAACAAGCTGCTGCGCTCCAAGTTTCTCCCGATGATCTCTATAATGCATTGGTGGCAGATGCAGAAAACGAACCCCCAAATTGGAATCTTCAAGGCCGACAAGCTGGCGTCTGGAAGCAACTTGGTGCTGTCAATCTCTTGTATTTGATAGCGTTCTTCTCTGACTTCGGATGAACAGGATATGTTCCTGATGACATGTTCAGCCCAGGAGGTGCAAATACCAAGCAGGTGTCTCGAACGTTGGAGGTAGGCATTAACTTGAATCATTTTCTATTACTTTCAAAGGTAGCTTAACCACAGTACGCATTTGACGATTTCTCGGTTGCTCAAGTAGCGAAAGTGCTTGGAAAAACAGACGATCAGAAGAAAGTCAGAATATATATGTCTGCTTCGGCTTGACAGCACTGATGATGCATAAAGTACCTAGGAAGAGCCGGAAATTTTGCCAACTTGTGGAATACAGACATTAGCGTGCCCGGTAGCCCACAAATCAGCGGGATGATGCAGGTATCTATCTCTCTTATCAGATTGAGAGGGAGCTGATGTACCTCAGCTGAGGTTTGCAAATGGCACTTTCAATTTCACTGATCCTCGCCATTGCAGTCCTCACGACCCTGCACAGGCAACATGCTTCTTGAATGCAGCAAACAGAGATGGTTTTTATGAAGGTAGGCGTGATTACCCACAGGCTTGCCTCACTTGCCTCACTTGCATCTCAAGGTTCTCCTATTACTGTAAGCAATGGGCGGTCTTTTTTTTGGCTTAGACTTGGTTGACAATCGCACTGAATTAGTATTCTCAAGTAGGCTCTCATCATTGACTGCCGACCAGAGTTCTGATGATATGATATTAGTACGCACCGCAGGACACTGCCAAACTTATCGAGCTGCAAGGAGGGAAAACGAGCTTCATTGAACGTTTGAATTTCATTTTCGAACAGGTTACTCACTCCCGTCTACCATTCTTGCCTATCCGACTGACTTCCATTCAGGGATACTTTGACGCTACAGATGAACCGTCACAGCAAATACCCTTTATGTATCATTATG
>Ga0153951_1000847_pt1 | contig 11013 bp, 14 predicted proteins | sample TSNJ035MetaG_FD_102278 | JGI IMG/M metagenome (GOLD analysis project Ga0153951, IMG submission 102278) | Attine ant fungus gardens microbial communities from New Jersey, USA - TSNJ035 MetaG | ecosystem: Host-associated > Fungi > Mycelium > Unclassified | place: USA: New Jersey, Wharton State...
CGAAGTGCAGCGACTTGTCGGTCGCGGGGATAACCTCGCCCTTCAGCAGCGGCTTGCCGTCGATCAGCAGATGGTGGTGCCCCGTGCCTTCCGTCATCGTGCCGGCCGGCGCGATCTTCATGCCGTCGAGACCGAACACGACATGCACCGGATTGCTCACCGTCGCGCCATCGGCCGGCTGCACGAAGTAGACGCTCGCGGCCTGCGCCACACCCGAAACGGCCAGCAGCCCTACCGCTGCGATACCTGCCAACCAACTGTTTTTAAACATCGTTTTCTCCTTTCAGAAAGGACAATCGCGCACGTGGTGACGCCACGCTCGCCTGAGGCGAATCGCCGCAATGCGTGCGAAGCACGCGGCGCGCCTGTCGAATGAAATAGCTGCGGATCAAGCATACACGCTGCGTATGACGAGGCCCGTCCACGATAGCGAAGGCGCGTTGCGCGAGGCGTAGCCCGGGCCGTTCGAGGCCGGGGTGACGAATTCCGGTAATATTGCGGGTCGCCGCGCCGCCCCAAAAAGGGGCGGACCAAGCCGGCCATTGCATTGAAAGAGAGAGTACGTCGTGAGTGAAGTAATCGAAGTGACTGAATACAAGAGCTGGGTCTGCCTGATTTGCGGCTGGATTTACAACGAAGAAGAAGGCCTGCCCGAGGAAGGCATCGCGCCCGGCACGCGCTTCGCCGATATCGCCGAAGACTGGCGCTGCCCGCTGTGCGATGTCGGCAAGGCAGAGTTCGCAGTGGTGGAGTTTTGAGGCAGGCGGGTTGAATTGCACGGCGGCGCGGCACGCTTGGGCGTGTGAATAAGCGCCGCGCGGTTGGCCCGGAGAAAGGCCATGCGGCCCGGCAGACGATGTCTGCCGGGCTGTTTGTTTTTGCGGGGTCGTGGGCAGGCGCTCCTTTTGCCGGAGCGGGTTTGATATACTTTGCCCTCGCTGGCGAATTTGGACTTCATGTCCTCGCGGATATCCGCTATATCCGCTTCGGTCCTCTCTCCCTGTAGTTCAATGGATAGAACAAGTGCCTCCTAAGCGCTAGATACAGGTTCGATTCCTGTCAGGGGGACCAGATAGCTTCCCAGCGTCTCCCAATGTTTCCCAGAAAAGCCCCGTATGCCTTGCGCTGCGGGGCTTTTTGCTGCCAATCATTGACCAAGGTTTCCCAATACAAGCCAGATTGTTTGGGGATATCTCCGAATACCCCCAAAATCGATACCCCCAAAACCATGCCCAAGCAGATTGCCCCGCTGACCGAGCTTCAAATCCGCAAGGCCAAGCCAGCTGAACAGCCCTACCGCTTGGCCGATGGCAAGGGGCTCTACCTTCAGGTGATGCCAAACGGCTCGCGCTACTGGCGGATGAAGTACCGGTTTGACGACAAGGAAAAACTGGCCTCGTTCGGCGTTTATCCTGAGGTAAGTCTCGCAGACGCCAGAAAGGCATGCCTAGTCGCTCGGCAACTATTGACCGCGGGCACTGATCCGTCGGAGCAGAAGAAGGAAGTGAAGCGTGCGCGGGCACTGGAATCCGAAACCACCGCAACGTATGAAGAAGCGAGCCACTGCAAAAAACCGATAGTGATTGCGAGAATCGCGATTCGGAGGTCATCAATTATCGTATTTAGCCGGCGCTTCCCGCCGAGCACCGGAGTCGCCGGCAGGACGACTCGTAAGCAACCGTAATCAGCGGTCACAATTCCTCGCGAACTAAGGCCGTGAGTGCCCTTTCTTACAAGGAAGAAAGGAGCACATCATGATTAGAATCGCGTTGGTAGTGGGGTTGTTGGCTGCACTCTCGGGTTGCGCCGCATACCCTGCGGGATATGGATACAACGACCCTGGATACGCTTACGGTCCTGGCTATGCGCCCGGCTACGGCTATGGTGGCGTCAACGTATGGGTAGGCGGTGGAGGTGGTTACCACCGTGGCGACTACCGTCATAGAGACTGGAATCACGGCCACGGGCGCTGGGAAGGCGGTCGCGGCGGCCATGGCGGTGGACATGGCGGCGGAGGTCACGGCGGCGGCCATGGACATTGAGCAATGTCCTGGCTAGCGCTAAAGGCCCTCTTTGAACGACTTGATCTCTCGCCCGCTACGGCTTGAGGTATACGCGCCACTCGGGAAACTGCTCGAAGAAGCTTTCGCTCACGGAAACCTGATAGAGCGTGTGCGTCCCCCAAGGTTTCCCGGAGAAAAAACCGTACGCCTTGCACTGCGGGGCTTTTTTCTGCCCGCGCCAACCCGTACCCTACCGATACTCATCAATCTCGACAGTCCCGCCCATCGTCTCCATCATGGTACGGATATTACCCGGCATGTCCGGAACGCGGTCACCCCGCTCATTGACCCAATAACAGAAAAACCGCACAAAACACCCGATAAACCACACCCCCGCATTCGCACAGACGAGCACGAAGTCTTCAGTTTTCGCCAACGAGGTCGTTATGACGAGCAGGCAATACCGTCACCGCATCAGGCAAACCCATAATGAACTCCCAAACGACCACCGAAAACGACGAACACACAGAGGCACTCAATCCCGTTACCCGCATAGCGCACACAATCAAAGTGGGGCTTCAATGCCTGATCGGTGCGACCCTCATGGCCACCCTCCTGCTCAAGGGCGCGGCGGAACTCATGCAAACGCTGCAGATTCCCCATGTGTGGGACCAAAAGGCGCTTGAGCAGTCGACGTTTATGGCGCACCTGCTTTCGATCCACACGTTCCAATACATCGGCAAAGCCTTGGGGATTTCGGCCGGGATTGACTTGGGCTACATGCTCTTCACCGAGGGTCCGGATGAAGCCCTCACGCCGTTGATGCTTGGCATCTCCTCGGCGGCATTCTTAACGATTTCCGAGCACCCCGATAACAACTGGACCGTCGGCGTCTATGTGCTCTGCATTCTCGTGCTGATGTTCTGCATGAAAAAGTATGACGACTGGGGCTTGGGGAAAAGCGATGCCCCGAAAAAACTCAAGCGCGCCGCCCCGGCAACCAAGGCAAAGAAATAGTCGGGTTCGTGGGCGACCCTGTGCGCTCGCCGGACTAACAGCGCTCGCCCCATAGATCATCGAGCAGCGGCACCGCCGCTAACGTGAGCAGGACGATCGCAAGCGGCACCGTCGATATGAATCCCAGATGCTTGAAACCCAATGCGCCGGCCACGCCGCCGGCGACGAACGCCAGAAGCAGCGAACCAAGCAGCGCGAGCTTTTGCCGGTCCGCCTGGACGCTACCTTCGCCGGCCACCGGTCGCCTGTTCCAGTAGAACATCTTGCCCAGTTCGATTCCGACGTCGGTGACCAGGCCGGTGACGTGAGTGGTGCGAATTTCCGCGCGGGAAATTTTCGTGATCATCGCGTTTTGCAGTCCCATGACGAAGCAAAGCACGCCGACAGTCAGGTGCAGAAAGAGCAGGCGATGATGTTCAAGATTGGCGCCGAGCAGCCCGAAACACAGCAGAAGAACGGCCTCGATCGCGAGCGGCGTCGCGTAAATACTGCGTAGGCGCCGGCGACGCCCCCAGTTGATCAGGATGGCCGACGCGGCCGCGCCAACGAGAAACGCAAGCAGCGAACCGAGCCCCGAAACGAACAGGCCCGCCTCTCCGAGCACGGCATTATCGGCCAGCGAGGAGACGATCCCGGACATGTGCGAGGTGTACTGGCCAACGGCCAGAAAACCGCCGGCGTTCGCCGCCCCCGCGACAAACGCCAATGATCGGCCGAGGCGGCGATTCGTGGCGTCCGTCCGTTCAGGCGCCGTGAAGCTGCGGAGATAGTTGATGGGCATCCTGGTAACTCGCTTTCATCGCATGGGGTGGACCGACCGAAAGGCGACCGACGGCTGACGATCCTAGCATGCCTCGGCACCGGAACCGCGCCGCACCGTGCCGTGCCGCCGGCTCGCGGCACGTCACACGACATGGACGCGTGAGCACCAGATATGAAAACGCCCGATCAGCGTGGCAAAGGTATCGCCAAAGCTGCTCGCACCGAGAACGTTCCCGAACCTATTCGCGGACCACGCTGAAAAGCAGAACGGATTCGTCGTGCAATCGCCAGGCGTCCCATTGAAATTAGCGATGTACTTGCATTTCGTGGCGCGAGTTCTTTTTTCGTTATTTATCGCCGCCGCATAAAAAGCCCCAACCACTTCCATTACCATAAACCGCCAACACGCTCGCACACTCAACCGACTACATACAGAACATGAACATGTCTGCGACATCGACCATCGCTATCGGCGTGGCTATCAATCTCGTGCTTCTTGCCGTTGCCTTTTGGGCAGCATCGAACATCGAGAAAAAGAACGCGCGCATCGTGCTCTTTAGCGGCATCGTCATGTTTTTTATCGCTTTCATGACGGGCGCATTCATTCTGCCGGGCTGGACAGAAGCTCAAAAGATCTTCATGACCTCGATGCTCGCGCTCTTCAGCGGCGTCGCCGGCAATTTCATCGCGGCGTCGGTCAACATCTCGTTGCAGGAGAAGATTGCAAGAGAGAAGAAACCGCCCGTGGATCTTTCCGCCGAGTTCCGACGAGCCCAGGTAAAAATCGTGGCCGCGCACAAAGCCGGCTTGGGGCATGCCCCTGCCCCCGCTCCAGCCGTGCACTTCATGATGGAATTGGTCAACGTGCTGGCACTGACCGAAAACGAGTTGAAGATCGTGAAAGAGCGGGCCCGTCACGACAAGGCAACGTGGATCGTGTTTGCCGACGGCGTATTCGTCGAAGCGGCCTGAGCATTCGCCGCTGCGCCCGCCGTCGCACGGCCCCGCGGCGGCCCAACCCGGCGATCCGCGTTCCTCCGTGTTCCCCCTACCCGCTTCCACTCAAGGCCGGGCTCAACGTCACCCGCCCGGCCCGAGCCCCGCGATCAAGCCGGACGCTGCGGAATATTCAAGCCGCGCGCGACGGCCGGCCGCTCGATAAAAGCAGCGAGCGCGCGCCTCACGTTCGGGAAATGCTGAATGCCGACCAGCTCGCCTGCCTCGTAAAAGCCCACGAGATTACGCACCCACGGGAAGATCGCGATATCGGCGATCGAGTACTGATCGCCCATCACCCATTTGCGTCCTTCGAGGCGCTGTTCGAGCACGCCGAGCAGCCGTTTCGACTCGGCGATGTAGCGATCGCGCGGACGCTTGTCCTCGTATTCCTTGCCGGCGAATTTATGGAAGAAGCCGACCTGACCGAACATCGGGCCGATGCCGCCCATCTGGAACATCACCCACTGAAGCGTTTCGTAGCGGCCGGCCGCGTCCTGCGCGATCAGTTGGCCGCTCTTGTCGGCAAGATAGATCAGGATCGCGCCCGATTCGAACAGCGGCAGCGGCTTGCCGTCGGGGCCGTTCGGATCGAGGATCGCCGGGATCTTGTTGTTCGGGTTCAGCGACAGGAATTCCGGCGTCATCTGATCGTTGGTATCGAAGCGCACCAGATGCGGCTCGTACGCCAAGCCGGTCTCTTCGAGCATGATCGAGACTTTCACGCCGTTCGGCGTCGGCAGCGAATAGAGCTGAATCCGCTCCGGATGCTCGGCGGGCCATTTCTTCGTAATCGGGAAAGCGGACAAATCGGTCATGGGATTGGGTCGCCTCATGCGAGAGAAATTTCAAGACCGGCCAATATAAACCGACACGGCGCAACGCGCGCGGCGACAAAATCTTCGCGGGCGACGCCGTCGCCTTCCGGCTTCGCTACCTCGCTCCCCGGCCTCGCGTCGCCGCCCACACCGGACCGCTCACCATAAATCCCTGGTCGCGGTCCCTGCTCGCACGTTATATCCGTCGCGCCACAAGGCCGCGCCGACCGTCAGCAGCAGCGTCTTTTCGTTGCCGTCGAGCAATTCCCACGCCGCCGCGAGCCAGGCGGCGAAGCTCGCGCAGGCCGCTTCGAGATCGGCCGGTGTCTTGCCTTCCAGGTACTGCCGCTCGAACATCGAAAGCATTTTTTCGGGTGTCATGGGCTCGATCTCCTTGTGGGATGCGCCCAGTCTAAAGGCGACACGCCGCGCACGGAACGTCCGCCATCGACATCGCGGGTTACTCCCAGGCACCGGCACACGCTACGGCGCAAACCGCCGTATCTGCAATACCCGTCACGAGCCGTCCGCTTGCCGTCCGCGTTGTGTCGACGCATGGCGCCGACACGTCAAACCAGCACGTCAAGGTACGCACCGCGAAAACGCAAAGGCGCCGCCGCCTCGGCGACGCCTTTGCTCCGACGGCAAACCACGCCGGGTGAAACTTACGGCTTGTTGCGCTTCGCCTCGTCCTTCGCTTCTTCCTTCGCGTCGCCGTAGGCCTTCTGCACCTTACCGGCGCCTTGCTGCAGATGGCCCTTCAGCTCTTTGGCAGGGTCGTTCGTCGCCTTGCCGACGGCTTCGTTGATCTTGCCTTTGATCTGTTCGCCTACGCCCTTCACTTGATCCTTGTTCATATGCGACTCCGTTTCCGCGATAAGCCCACATGCCGGCGCGGCATTGCGCCGGTATCGCGGTACAGCAACGGCTATGCCCGAGGGCGCCGTCATGCGCGGCGCGGAATCGCGCCGCGCATGACGGCGATAGCGAAAAATTTCTCATGAGCAGCCTAAAGTCGCGCCGGGCACGGCCGTAACAAAAATCATGGAGGAGCCATGGACAACCTGCTCACGACGCTTTCGGGATCATCGCAAGCCGCGCTGATCGACCAGGACCTCGCGCACATCGCACGCGTCATGCCGGTGTCGTTGCGCGGCGATTTCGGCGGTCCGATTCTGCCCGCCGTTTACTGGCGCAAGCGCCTGCATGCGCTGTTCGACGTCGGCCATCTCTCGCACGCGCAGTTCTGCAAGGTCGACAGCCTGCTGCTGCAACTCGACTGCCTCGAATCGGCGCCGCTGCCCGAATGGGAGCGGTTCGCTCCGGCGGCGGCCGCGCCGTTGCCGCACGAGCACACGTCAGGTGCGGCGTATTCGGCGCGCTCCAGCGGTTCCTCGCAAACGGGCCGCCCCGTCTGACGCGCTGCGTTCCACATTCGTCGCTCTACAAGCGCCGCCGCAAAAAAATTGGCCGCGCACACCGTCACGGGTCGCGGCCATAAACACACAGTGCAACGCAGGGAACCGGCGTCACAAGACAAGCCTACACGCCGAACCGTGACAAGCACATTTCTCCACCGATGAATGTCGCGACGAAGCGAACCCGCGGAGAATTCCTTGAGCATCGGCGGTAAAAATAGGGAAATGGGACAACCTTAGGTCATAATGTCCGCAAATATTCCCTGCAAGGACGCCACGTGACCCTCGCCGCTCCGCTCGACCTGCTCCGGCAGGCGCGCGCCCGCTTCACTCAACGCGAAATCGCCGCCCACGTCGGCAAGGACATCAAAACGGTACGGCGCTGGGAAAAAGGCGAAACGCCTTGTCCCGCGATGCTGGAGCCCGCTTTGCGCGATCTGCTGCAACAGGGCGCGCGCACGGCGAACCACACGAGCGGCGCGGCGCGCTTTCGCTTCATCGATCTGTTCGCGGGCATCGGCGGCATTCGCATGGGCTTCGAGGCGCACGGCGGCGAATGCGTATTCACGAGCGAATGGAACGAGTTCTCGACACGCACCTACTGCGAGAACTACGGCGAACACTATTCCGGCAGCGCGGAGCATGAGCTGATCGGCGACATCGTCGCCTTTCCCGCCGAAGACGTGCCGAACCACGACGTGCTGCTCGGCGGCTTTCCGTGCCAGCCGTTTTCGATCGCCGGCGTCAGCAAGAAAAACGCGCTGGGGCGTCCGCACGGCTTCGAATGCACGACCCAGGGCACGCTCTTTTTCGACGTCGCGCGGATCATCGCGGCGAAGCGCCCCGCCGCGTTCCTGCTCGAAAACGTGAAGAACCTGCTCTCGCACGACAAGGGCCGCACCTTCGACGTGATCCTGCAAACGCTGCGCGACGAACTCGGCTACGAAGTGCATTACCGCGTGATCGACGGCCAGCATTTCACGCCGCAGCATCGCGAGCGCATCATCATCGTCGGCTTTCGCGGCAAGACCGGGTTCTCGTGGGACGACCTGCGCCTGCCCGAGCACGGCCCGCGCCTCGGCTCGATCCTGCATCGCACGGACGGCAGCGAGCCCGTGCTGCCGTGGGACCACGACCGTTTCTTCGACCACGCCGCGCGCCGCGTACAGCCGAAGTACACGCTCACACCGAAGCTATGGGCCTATCTGCAGAACTACGCGGCAAAGCATCGTGCGGCCGGCAACGGCTTCGGCTTCGGCATGGCGTATCCGGATAGCGTCACGCGCACGCTCTCGGCGCGCTATCACAAGGACGGCTCCGAGATCCTCGTCTATCAGGGCGAAGCGCTGCGGCCGCGCCGTCTCACGCCGCGCGAATGCGCGCGCCTGATGGGCTTTCCCGACACCTTCAGGATTCCGGTCAGCGATACGCAGGCCTACCGCCAGTTCGGCAACAGCGTCGTGATGCCGGTGATGCGCGAAGTGGCGCGTATCATGCAGCCGCATCTGCAAACCCTGCTCGCGAGTCCGACCCGCCATGGTTCGAAACAGTCTTGGCCGCTCCATGCGTGAGCGGTCCCGCACGCGAGGCAGCCGGCGCGCCGCGCATGCTTCGCCGGGGCGCTGACGATGGTCGATATCGTCGATAGCGCGACCCGCAGCCGCATGATGTCCGGCATTCGCGGGCGCAACACCAAGCCGGAAATCCTGATCCGCAGCCTGCTGCACCGGCAGGGTTTTCGCTTCCGGCTCGACGCCCGCGATCTGCCGGGCCGGCCCGACATCGTGCTGCCGCGCTATCGCGCGGTCGTGTTCGTGCATGGCTGCTTCTGGCACGGCCACGACTGCCATCTGTTCAAATGGCCGCAGACGCGGCCCGAGTTCTGGCGCGAGAAGATCGGCCGCAATCGCAGCAACGACGAGAAGGTGCACGCCGCCTTGCTCGCGAGCGGCTGGCGCGTCGCCGTGGTATGGGAATGCGCTTTGCGCGGCGCGAATCGCGATATCGCGGGCGTGCTCGAACGGCTCGTCGCATGGCTCAAAAGCGACGCGCCGGAGTTCGAAGAACGCGGATGAAAAACAGCGTTAGAACGCGCCAGGACGGCTGAAAAGCGCGCGCTGCCCACGTCTCGTGCGGGAGTCCGGCGGCCGCTGGTGATACACTCGAAAGGCTTGTTCGGAGCGCTTTCGGGGGGCTGTCGAGGGGTTCCCGGAATGCGTATCGGCGTACGTATCGCCCTGCATCCGCAATGCGTGCAGGCGCCTGCGCCGCACGTTGCGCAACACGTCGGCGGGCCGCCCAGGTGCCTTCGTCCGCCGCGCAGGCGCACGCTCCGACGCTCGCAGAACCAATCAACAAGGGAGGCACATCATGGCTGACTTCCGTCTTTGGTCCGACGACTTTCCCACCAACGGCTTCATGCCGAAAGCCCACGAATACGACGACAAGGCATTCGGCGTCGACGGCGAAAACATCTCGCCGTCGCTGCAATGGGAAGCTCCGCCCGCGGACACGCAAAGCTTCGCGCTCACCGTTCACGATCCCGATGCGCCGACCGGCAGCGGCTTCTGGCACTGGGTCGTCGTCAACATTCCGGCCGATGCGCGCGCGCTGCCGCGCAATGCCGGCAAGGCCGACGGCGCGCTGCTGCCGCAAGGTGCGCTGCAGGTGCGCAACGACTACGGAACGGTCGGCTTCGGCGGCGCTGCGCCGCCGCGCGGCGATCGCACGCATCGCTACATCTTCCGGCTGCATGCGCTGAAGGTGCCGCATCTGCCGGTCAGCGCGGACACCACCAACGCGGTGGCGCGCTTCATGACCCACCTGAACGAAATCGACTCGACCACTCACACGGGCCTTTACGAACTCAAATAACGCAGCAGGATGCGGCGCCGGCGTGGGCCGAAGCGGCCTTCACGCCGGGTCGCGCGACTGCGCAGCCGTCCCATCACAACTCGAACAATCGATGCACGCACAATCCTCGCGCAACGACGGCTCCACCCTCGCCGCCTCGCCGGCACAAGGTGCCGAACACCAGGGTCTGCCGATTCCGCAACGCTACTGGGCGATGCTCGTCATCGCGCTCGGGCTCACGCTCGCGGTGCTCGACAGCGCAATCGCCAACGTCGCGCTGCCGACCATCGCGCGCAACCTCAACGCCAGCGCCGCCTCGTCGATCTGGGTCGTCAACGCGTACCAGCTCGCGATCACGATCACGCTGCTGCCGTTCTCCTCGCTCGGCGATCGCATCGGCTACCGGCGCATCTATCTGTCCGGGCTGATCGTGTTCACGGTCGCCTCGCTCGGCTGCGCGGTCTCGACCTCGCTGACGACGCTCGCGCTCGCGCGCGTGTTCCAGGGCTTCGGGGCGGCCGGCGTGATGAGCGTGAACACCGCGCTCGTGCGCATGATCTATCCGCCCGCGCAGCTCGGGCGCGGCGTCTCGATCAACGCGGTGGTGGTCGCGGTGTCGTCGGCGATCGGACCGACGGTCGCCTCGGGCGTGCTTGCCGTCGCCTCGTGGCCGTGGCTGTTCGCGATCAACGTGCCGATCGGCGTCGCGGCGATCGTCTGCGCCATCAAGGCACTGCCGCTGAACCGCGGCCACGAATCGCCGTACGACTATCTGAGCGCGGTCATGAACGCATTCGTGTTCGGCCTGCTGATTTTCGCGGTCGATGGCCTCGGTCACGGCGAGCTCTTCGGCTACGTGACGCTCGAAGCGCTCGGCGCACTCGTGATCGGCTACTTCTTCGTGCGCCGTCAGCTCAGGCAGTCCGCGCCGCTCCTGCCGATCGACCTGCTGCGCATCCCGGTGTTCGCGCTGTCGATCGGCACCTCGGTCTGTTCGTTCTGCGCGCAGATGCTCGCGTTCGTGTCGCTGCCGTTCATGCTGCAGGAAACGCTCGGCCTGTCGCAGGTCGAAACCGGTATTTTGATGACACCGTGGCCCGCGATCATCATCATCGCGGCACCCATTGCCGGCGTGCTGTCGGACAA
>Ga0153951_1000848_pt1 | contig 11012 bp, 13 predicted proteins | sample TSNJ035MetaG_FD_102278 | JGI IMG/M metagenome (GOLD analysis project Ga0153951, IMG submission 102278) | Attine ant fungus gardens microbial communities from New Jersey, USA - TSNJ035 MetaG | ecosystem: Host-associated > Fungi > Mycelium > Unclassified | place: USA: New Jersey, Wharton State...
CTACCCAGCCATACTTGGCAAGGGACATTAGAACTCCATAACTGGACCCAACTCAGAACCATCTTCCTCAACCATCTCATCCCAAGTCTTCTTCCTCCCGTCATCCTGCAAAATCTTGCTGGGTCCTCCATTCATATTGAGTCGTTCCTTGCCCTTCCCTTTTACATCAGATTCCCATCGTGGGCGTGGTTGTTGCTGTAGGACTTCCGGCACAGCATTGGTTTTGCCTTGAGCTTTCACGCCGATGGTAGTTTTATCTGATTTGACAGACTTGAAATTCCTTGACTTGTTAGATCTAACACTGACAGCACCTGCAGCAGATGCAACAGAGGGGGCATAGGACAGTCGCGACGACACAGACACCGGCGCAATTGAAGTATGTGTCAGTGTTGGTTTCATCGTCGACCCAAAGGAATGGGAAGTGACTGGTGGACGTGGTGTTGACCCATACGTTGAGAGGCCAGTGACAGATATAACATCGTCATAGTCGTCATCGTCATCGTCATCGTAGGATATCACACTTTTGGCATTCAAGGCGATGGTCGAGCCTTCTCCGCCGTATGTAGGTCTTGCACTACTAACGGCAATAGTTTCGAGTCTGTCTGATACAGAGGAGGAATCATCTGGGATATCTGAATTGTAAGTTGCATCGAAAGTACGAGGTTCGGAAGGAGAATGATTTTGCTGTCGGTGTCTTGCATTCCGTTCTGTAATTTTGAGATAAGCTGTGAAATCACGCCAGTGGAAGAGACTGAACGTACTTCTTCGGGGACCCCAATCACCTCTGATGGAACTAGTAACTGAGCCAGTAGGCGGTCCTCTTGATCGGGTGTTGGTATCGGTGTTGGCAAGTGAGTTCCTGGATTCACTAGCCACACTTGCCGACGCTCGACTACTGCAAGTGACAACACTTCTCGTATCATCACCAACCTCAGTCTTCGCATAGTCATCGTCATCGTCACCACTAGGATCTTTCTTTCCACTTTTGAGTCCTTCACTATCACCTCCCAGTCTCGATTTGTTCTTCAACCTCCGCTGGGCAGCTCTCTCAGCCCTCTTCATCTCCTGCTCCTGCTCCCTCTTCTTTCTCTGCATGATAGTACATATCCCCCTTGAGCACAGCGTCCCATGGTCAGGGCACACGTCTTTTTCTTCAACAATCTTGGAAAATGTCCGTGTTGTGGTTTTCGGAACTTTGGTCCACACGTTATTATTTTGATCTTGTTTCTCATTTCGTTTAGGATTAATGACATTCCCTGGCGAGAACTTCCCTCTGCCAGGACCCTTGCCTGCGCGGGGCTCTTCTCCAGGGACGATTGATTCGACATCATCAACCGATATGACTTCAGAAGCACGAGGGAAAGCAAATTCATCCCCTGAGTCTTCATCAGAGTCAGAGACCGTGTCACAGGAGGGAGCAGCTACAATTGAATAATTGTCTGAAATAGAAGTACTAGCAAATTGCGTCTGGAGCATCGTAATTGACGACGAGCCAGCAGGGTTCATCGGTTTTGAAGTGACAACATGTGGAGTTACTAGACTTGGTGGAGGCGAGTCAGAAATCATGGAGGGAGGAGAGGCAAAGATGGAATCTTCAGTGCTAGCGACAGTAGATGTGGGACTTATTGATCGAGATGTAGAGGTGGAGGGGTCGTTCATAGCCATAGAAGAAGTTATAAGAGGCTTCGTCCACGCGGATTTGGGTGAAACAACAGATGGAGTGAAAGAAGTGGGCATAGATCCTGATTTTGATGAAGTTGGAGGGGTGATTGGCGTTTTCCCTATGCCTCATTTCAAAAAAAAAAGGAATTGATTTAGGAAAGAAATATTCACAAGTATCTGGATTCACGGGACTCTTAATGCCTCCCTTCGAGCCTCCGACTTTCTGCTCGAAAGATGATTTTCCACCCGTTTTTTGGGAAATCCAAGCGGTAGATCCAGGGACTGCAACAATGGAGATTTAGAACATCCTGAAGGCTAGAAACAAATGCGCACCTGGCACCGGAGCCTTCGGAGGTGGAGCTTTGGTTTGTACGGGAAGAGGGCGACAGATTCGTTTATTCGTCGGGTCCTCATATGGTACATCACACCATACAGGGATGGGGTATGGGTGTTGAATTTTTCTGAAATATTTCGAATCTTTGTTCAGCAAAACAACAAAGGAGATACCAACTTGTTGATGGACCGAAATTCATGGAAAAGCTCATCGTCTGCAAGAATATTCTTCCATCCTATTGAAAGCGTCAACTGAAGTGTTAAATAATAGAATCAAAATTACGCGTACCATCCTTCTGCAGGGCTCGGGCATTAGAATAAGTGCTAAAGTAGACGCGAGATTTTCTCTCCATTTCCTCTGCTGAAGACCTGCGCAAGAACCGGTTCCATGAGTGCTCTCCAAGCAACTTGTTGAACTCTTCGAAGGATTTGCTGATTTCCGCCACAACCATTCCACGGGCCTTGAGTGATGTTGAAAGTGAGTTCGCAGTGCAAACAGGCTCAGACTCACCGAAGGCTTGTGGTATACGCCAAGTGCGTGATCTTTACCGACGACGCTGGCCAACCAGAACATAAACTCTTTAAAATCATTCGGGACCTCCATATTGGCATTCAAAGGGAATGGATGGACGACGGTAAGAAATTTGGAGTCCTCTACAGCTTCTGGGGATTTGGCTCGCTTGACCATGGTGGAAATAGCAGACAGGTTTCCCGACTAGACGTATTATCGATCAACATTGTTTCCCACGTCAGTTATTCCAGACAAACTACAAACTACGTGAGGATCAAAGTCAATGATGCCAGATAACGTGATGATGCACTTGATTATCTTTGCCCAACCTGGCATAACGTTTGTGACCACAATGAAATCCTTGTTTGATTGCCTTGTGCAGGGTGTTAAAGTAGATTTTTAATTGCAAGTCCCTTCAGTTGACACTTCAAGGCTTGACGATTTGTAGTCTGATGGGTTGGGACCCAATAGTATTTTTTTGCAAGCAAAGATATTATGTCTCCAGATTCAACCCGGAATGGCAGTTCCATCCGATATGTCACTGACATAAGCGTGACAAGTCACCAAACGACTGCGATGGAGTCCATTGTTGAGCCTGAAATCGCTGCCGAGCTGAGGCAGATCCTGTCGAATTTGGTCCAGGGCGACAACGAAATACGACAAAAGTGAGTGCTTATCCTGTGCCAGAACTGTGGCTGAATGTGGACAGTGCAGAGCAAGCTGTGAATGAACGGCTAGCGCAAAGGCCGGAACAATATCTGCTCGCACTTGCCCAGTTTGCCATTGTGGCCGAGCAGGATGTGATGCGCTCTTTTTCACTCGTTCTGCTTCGTAGGCTGCTGTTTCGAGTCCGGCCGGTGCCAGGTCTGCCACCGTACGACCTCCTTTCCGCCAATGCCCTCGGCACCTTGCAGCGCCTCCTCCTATCGATTCTCTCACATGAACAGATCCTCGATGTCCGTAGAAAGGCTGTGGATACCATAACTGACCTGGCCAATCATGAGATGGCAAGAGGCCGGCCCTGGCACGCCCTCCAGGCGCAGGCATTCTCGATGGCAGACCGTGAAAGTGCATTCCGGATTTTTTCTGGCTGTCCAAATCTGGTGATGGACCTGCAGGTAGATGTTGTTGTCAGCGTCCTCGAAAAGGGGCTGAAGGATAGCGAGAGTGTTGCTGTGCGACATGCGGCGTTTGTTGCGAGCGTCGAGTATCTGAGCGTGGCGGATGGGCACCAGCTGGTGCGGGCTAGCTCGCTGCTTCGCTGCATGCTGGAAAGCATCCACATGCTTGCCCAGTCAAATTTATATCAACAAGTCACTAAATGTCTGACCACCCTGATGCCCCTCTGCTCCTCCCATCCCTCTCTCTTTGCTCCCCATATACACTCTATCCTCACTTTATTTCCACATCTCATTCTTCTCCACATCGACCCAGGTCCCACGCCCACTCTCACCCGTCCATACCCCTCCTCTTTCGACTTTCCACCTACGTCGACCCAGCCTCATATCGACACCGATGCCGATGCCATGTCTTCCATGAGACTAGCTGCCGTTGAATTTATGGTCTCTTTGTCCGAGGCAAGACCTGCCATGGTCAGGAACAACGCGGCTTGGGTAAGCATTGTAGTCACTGCCTGTTTGGATGGTATGAGTGAGTTCGATGACGACCAAGACATCAACGTCTGGTTAAACGACGACGTTAGTCTTTTTTGTCTCCTTGCAGATGTCCCTCTCAACTTGTACTAGCCTTCATTATCATCTGGAACCGCCGATGAATCGGCACCTTCCCTCTATGAACAATCCATCGATCGTATCGCATGCGCCTTGGGTGGTCGTGCAGTCCTTCCCCTGGCACTCCAGAAATTTCCTTCCATGCTCGTCAGTTATGACTGGAGAGCTCGCCATGCAGGACTCACGGCTATAGCAGCCATCGCCGAAGGAACCGGCAATGAAATGCTCAACGTACTCGATGAGATCGTACAGTGAGTTTCAATCGATTTCGTACTTGATGCTTCCTCACTTTCTAGCTAAGAACCATCATCCCCATGTTCCGTGATGCCCATCCTCGCGTACGTTACGCTGCCTGTCAATGCATGTAAGCCCCAATTATTGTTCTCTCACCTGTCCCATGTCTCTCATTGAGGTAGAGGCCAACTGTGCACCGACCTCGAGGTACGCTCATTCACTGACTTCTCCATTATGCACACTGATCTTCTTCTCAGGAAGTCATGCAAAGACGTTATCATCAGCAGCTCTTTTCAGTTCTTATACCTACTCTCGAAGATCCTGAACCTCGAGTACATTCACACGCCGCTGCCGCCCTCATCAATTTTTGCGAAGGTGTCGAGCACGACACTCTGGTACCTTATCTCGACCCCATTGTCCAACGACTTCTGCGTCTTCTCAATCCTACAGGTGATGGGTCACAGGTAAATAGCTACGTGCAAGAGCAAGTTATTACAACCTTAGCCATGGTAGCTGACGCAAGTGAATCAACGTTTGCAAAACATTATATTGCCATCATGCCTCTCCTTTTAAACGTATTGAGGAATGCAGAGAATGCAAGGAGGGAACATCAACGTCTGAGGGTCAAGGCCATGGAATGTGCTGGCCTCATCGGTAACTATCTCCTATTCTTTGCTTCAATAATATTTATAATCAATCTTGATATAGCCATCGCGGTCGGACGTGACATCTTCCGTCCAGACTCAAACACACTGATACAGCTCCTCGTTCGCATCCAAAGTCAGTTTTCCGTTTGTATCCCCGTGTCATGTCTGACGGTGTATTAGGGAGCCCTGCAGATCCGAATGATACTCAATTGGTTTACTACCTGATTTCAACGTGGGCAAAAATTGGACAGGCTCTTGGCGTGGAATTTGAACCCTATCTACCTTTAGTCATGCCCTATGTTTTAGAAATTGCGAATGCCAGGATGGACATTTCGGCATACAGTATGTATACCCTCGTCCTTATCCTGATTCTTATTTTCTCATTCTATGTTCAGCAGATGAAGAGGAGCAAATGAACAACGACCGCAGCGGCTGGGAGACTGTGATGGTAGATGGTCAGACGATGGGTGTCAAGACTTGTGCTCTGGAGGAAAAATGTCAAGCTTTCGAAACATTATTGATTATCTGTTCGACCCTCGGAGCGAAATATGCACCTTATCTGTCGCAGACGCTTGAAATTTGTATACCGTGCCTCAAATTTAACTTTCATGAAGGTGTTCGGGAGGCCACTGCTATGTGAGTTATACATCATCCGCGAGTGTATTATTGATTAAATGATTTTTAGGATTGTTCCACGACTCTTGGACTGTGGAAAATCCAGTAATACGCTCACAATTCAAATGGTTACTGCAACGTTTAACCAGCTCGTGTCTTGCATTCGGTCTGAATCTGATGCCTCCTTCCTTAATTCCCTTTACAAATGCTTCACGGATTCTTTACTTGTCATTGGCGGTCGTTTGAATCTTCCACAAGAATATCGTCATACTATCATTGATATTACAAAACATCATCTTCAAGCTCTTGCGGACAAACGGAAAGGACGATCCATTCGATTAACAAGAATTGGAGAGGTAGACGGATTAGATAAAGAGGATGTTAGTTTGTATGAACAGCTTGAAGAGTTTATGTTACAGGAGATGGAAAGGTTGTCGTCTGAGTTGTTGGATGGGAATGAGAAACAAGTGATGAGGATCGCGATCTCAAGTGTGAGAGATTTGGGTTTGAATGATTGGGATGATGATGATAATGCTTGATATCTAACGGTTAATTTATTACCTTGCATAGACTTGGGTTATTTCCTTGCTCTTCAGATTAAATTTCGAAATATGCTGTTCGAGTGGATTGCACATCTTGTACATAAATTCCTATCAGCTAGTCAAATTATTTGATGGTTCTTTGAAATGGATCTTTTGCATTTGATTTACGGTAGTGTAACATTACATGGATTTTGACCTAGTGTAACGATTGTGTAACGATTTCTAGATCTTCCACATACTGATTAGATAATTATCATGATTTTTATATCGCTCAGTGCTTTTCCTTCTGCTAGGACCACCCCTTTCCCAGAACGGTCATGGTTTGCGGCCTTTTGTTACCCTTGGTACAGATATATGTCATCTTTATAATGACTGCCATTGCTCTCGCACACGAACAGGTTATCCTCGGCGTAAACACACCAATTCAAGGGCACACGACCGGTATTCTCAAACGGTGTATGGTGACTAATGAACAGCGGAGGGATCAAATTTTGCATCTGGCAGCTGTGCGTTCGTGTGATTGGCTCAATCGTCTTGCTCTCAGCTTCTTTATCTTGCAGGAAACCAACCTAGATATATGGCAGCTTTCTCGTTCTCACATTGACATATATGTTCCCGCAGGAAGTGATCTTCCTAGCGTACTTATGAACACCAGTCATGTTTCCTCAACTATCGGTGCTGAACCCGTAGCACGCAGTATCACCGAAGCTGGCTGGAATCTTTCTTCTCTTGCAAATTCAACTTACCATGGGAGCTATCACCCCCTCTATGAAATTGATCAATTCGTTCAGGAGGTTGCCGAGCTTAATCAAAATATTGTTGAGCTCCACAAGATAGGCCACAGTACTGAAGGCAGAGAGATGACTGCTATCACCTTGTCAGCTTCGTCCATCGACATGACTGAGCGTGGTCGTCCAAGGCCTGGGAAGCTAGGTTTTGTGATTGTTGGGGCACAGCATGCACGTGAGGTACGCACCTTCCTTCTTGTGTTTTGTCTGCAATTCTTACAAAAGAGTCCCAGTGGATTGCAACAGCTACGGCGATTTACATTGTGCATGCCCTCGTCGCGGATCCCTCCGAACCCAGGTCACTTCGACACCTTCTCAACAGCTTCGTGGGCAATTTGATTTGATCACACAACTACGCTTGAATCATTACTTCGATATAGGATTTCCACATTATTCCAACACCGAATCCGGATGGATATGCCTATACCTGGGAAGTAGATCGCTACTGGTATATCTTTTTCTGATTTTTCGTCACTCTAAGCGTTGATGTGATTCAGGTACAAGAATCGCCAGATTCTTGGACCTCGGTTGAAATGTGCTGGGCTAGATATGAACAGGTGTGTTGATAGCCTTCGAAACGCCAGGTATACTGATCGCTTTGGTTGATCCATTCAGAAACTGGGTAGGTGCCACTTGAAGAAGCTTCGTACTTTCTGCTGCTGACGCCACATCTTCGCCCTAGGGGTATAAATGGAAGCCGACAGTAGAATATGCTCCCAAGACGACAGAACTCGGTGTCATGCATCATAACTCTACAAACGATCCTTGTTCGCACTGGTTCCCCGGTCATCGGGCTTTCGAATCACCAGAGGTCAACAACATCGCAAACTTTGTCACTACTTTGCCTAATGTTGTTGGTTTTCTGGATTTACGCAGTTATGGTCAAATGAGTGAGTCAGGCTCACTTTTCTCAGTCTCTTCTGATTTTGTGTCTAGTCTCTTCACCATTTTCGTATTCCTGCAAGAAGTCCCCAAAGGATGCAGAAAATCTTATTGAAGCTGCGACTGGCGCGGCAAATGCGTTGAAATCTGTATATGGAACACTTTTTGATGTAAGGATTATTCGAAATTATTCTTTTTCGGCTCACTGCTTTCAGGTTGACCGACTTTGCTATCTGCTTTACCCTGCCCCAGGGAATATCCTGGATTGGATGTACAAGGTAGTCGGTATCAGATATTCTTATGCCGTACATCTTCGAGATACAGGAACAGTGAGTGTTACTCGCTATCAAGGAAGCCGCTAATGATCTACAATAGTATGGTTTTTCATTACCTATGAGCTGGATCAGACCCGTTGGCGAAGAAACAGCCAAAATGGTAGAGTATATATCTAATTTTATCTCATCCCGCATCAAACGTAAAATTATCCTTTATTCGATGCTTCGTCTACTGAACTTCGTACTTTCCCAGGCAAAATTTGACTTTTTGTGAAGTTTGATATATCTTTGCTGCTATCTACCATTCTTTCAGCTGTTCCCGTCATCAAAACAGTTCTTTCTTTCAATGCGCTTTGGAGAGGAATTATAGGGAGGGAATGTTTTGGTATTATGTACACAATATGCACCATTTTTTATCGACCTGATGATCTAGTTCTTCTACCGTTGGAGGAGGCTCTGGGTTCAAGTCTCGGTCACTGTCATTCATTCTCTTCACCCACGTAGGCTCTTATACATCTGTTTTTGACTTCTTTGGGTTGGGCCTAATGTTACCTCAAGAGTCATCTTTTCAATCTCGTACAACATGCAGGTATATTGGTCAAAAACTTTTCTCGATGTTCTCTGGTATAATTAAATGGTATAACGCTAATAGAAGGTTTTATTATCATCATTCTCCAGTGGGCTGCTGACACCACCTAGCATGCAATTCGTCTTGCCATATGCGGATTCATTCTTTTTCTTGTTGGCTTCAGGGCTCCAATCAAGTGATGTATCTTTGAAGTTGCGCTGCTTCCGGCACCTAGCTTTCTGGATCGGAGCAAGAACTCGGCTTTGACGTTCCATCTGAGTGAGCCTTGGTGTGGAGGTACGCAAGGGGCCATCAAATAAATCACCCTCGAGTGCAATCTGAGCGCGTGCAAATTTGGAGGACGAACGATACCGGGGGCGAGTATTTGCGAGGGATCTGTCGATAACGGAAGTCTTGACGATAACCTTGCCGGACTGTAGTGCAGCAGCGGAAGAGCCGTCATCAAGTATCATCTTGCGTAAGGAGAGCTCTGTAATACGGGGTGTGACTTCGGAAGCATCGTTGATATCATCGTAGATTCTCGTGGGCACCTTGATATGGTGCGCAGTGGGAATGGTCATCTCGATTTTGGCAGGCGAAACTGAAGTCCTTCGTTTCTTTACAACGCGAAAGATGTCTTCGTCTACGTTGATTCCTGAATTACTATGGAAAGTCATCCTCGTAACATGCTTTCCAGTGTCATCGAAATCGTCTTCCTCCTCCTCTTGCAGCATAGTTAACTTCGTGAGACTCATAGCTGGCTTGAAATTTCCTTTTTCCAGTCGTCTCCTATCTCTCGTCTCGCTAATGCTTGCCAAAGGACTGGTCGGTGGGCTGATGGCTCTGAAATCCGAATGGCCCAGAAACTCAACGTCTCCAAGTTCACGTCGCCCTTTACTCTTTACCCTTTTCAACGGTGCACCTGGAACGGCCGCCCCATTGATACTCTTCACTATCCCAACCAGCCTCTCCACTTCTCGTCTAATACCATTATGGTCATGAGATTCCTTCAGATCGATCTTGAAGACTTCGGGAAGGCGCTCATTCATCTCCTGAGCGACTTCAACAACACGAGTCGGGGACATGGTGAGTAAATCCTCATGGCAGCAGAAAGGAAGCTTGAGAAGGGTACTGATAACGACGGCATCGACGCTATGATCTGAATTCTGAAGTGCCATGCGGGGGACAGGGGAGGTGCATTGTTGTCTGGGAGATGATGCATCATAGGTACGCTGCCCCACGCCAGGGGTGTCGAGCTCGGTCATTGGAGACGTGGCAACATCCGATGAAAGGGGAGGGGAATGAACAAGAGGATCCATAGTGGATCCTGCATTGTTGCCACGTTCATCAACGCGACTTCGCTTATTCCCTATCCCACTCGCACTGTATTTTAGAGCCTCGAACTTGAAGAACAAACGACGAATAGGTGTCTTGAGACTCCTGCCCAGGTGAGGAAATTCGTTACCACAACCGACAACTGAGGAAGCTGACTTGGACTGGATAGTGGCCTTGGACCTTGAGATCTGTACAGGAAGGCAGGGCTTGGTCATAGTCAAGATAGTGAACGAGAATGGAATCGACAATCAAGAAACCGCGGAAGGCAATGAGGGAGACGACGAGAAATCTAAGAGAAACACCTGAAGGGAGAAGTCCCTTATATACATGATATCAAAGGGGTTGGTCGCGATCATTATGACCTAAACAAAACGTAGTCGGGTCCGCCCTGGCGAAAGGTGGACTAAATCTACACTTTTCGTCTCGCCCGCTTGCGATCAGATTTAGTGATCCTTCAGCAAGAATTGGGTCAGCCTAACGGATCTCGTCGATACAAATATGTCATAGAAATAGAATACTCACCCCTAGTCCGAAAACGGATCTCTATCTCCTAATCCACCTTTCCCGTTCAGCTGCCTTCTTTACCTCTCGGAACTTCCGTTGATGCATCTCTTGTGCCTTCTCGTTGATCTCCCTCGTTTCCTGAGTACTTGAAAAACGTACAATAATGGTGATGTCTGTACCCAAGCCCAGCTTTGCCTATGTCGTGATACTTGCTTTCTGTGGATATTGATCTCTGGTTAACTTCTGACAGAGAAGAAGGCGGTATGCCTCTCTGTGGAGAATGGATAGGATTATGATGATCGCATCGTTTCACCGATGTGGCGGAGGGCAATCACCATAATGGACCTAGATTTTGAAGTGGCAGTGGACCGACGGCAGCATACCAC
>Ga0153951_1000849_pt1 | contig 11010 bp, 12 predicted proteins | sample TSNJ035MetaG_FD_102278 | JGI IMG/M metagenome (GOLD analysis project Ga0153951, IMG submission 102278) | Attine ant fungus gardens microbial communities from New Jersey, USA - TSNJ035 MetaG | ecosystem: Host-associated > Fungi > Mycelium > Unclassified | place: USA: New Jersey, Wharton State...
CTGATTGAAACCGCCAAGTCGGCGATGAAGGAAAAAGTGATACGTGTCATCGTTGCCACTTTCCGAGTACGACTCCTTCCCCCCGCTCCTCTTTTTTTGGGAATATTCGATGGATCATGACTTTTGTTACAGAACCTTGTCACCAAAGCACCTTCTGACAATCTCCCTGCTATGCTTGTCGCTCAGCTTTTACCGTTTGTGAAAAATCTCTCGCAACGCAAATGGTCAGATGAGGACATTGGTGGAGACGTTCAGTTTTTGAAGGAAGAATTGACCACTCATTTCCAGAATCTTACGTATGTTTTTCTCTCTCTCTCTCATCACATTTCTGATTTGGCGTGTGTTCAAAAGGACATATGATGAATATATATCAGAGTTGGCGTCGGGACACCTGTCGTGGACGCCCGTTCATGAATCGGATGACTTTTGGAAAGAGAACGCTACCAAGTTGAATGAGAAGGACCACGAACAACTCAAGTCAGTTTAAGAGTCTATCTGGTTTATGATCGGGTTACTCACACCTTCTTTTAGAATTCTGATTCAGATCCTGCAGACTGCTACGAATCCCAATATCTTGGCCATTGCAGCGAATGATGTCGGTCAATATGTCAAGCACTATGATCGCGGAAAGAAGTAAGTCGATCATATTGTTTTTTTTACCTCACCTTAGGTTTTTTTTAAATTCCTGACTGTATAGACTTGTGACGGAATTGGGAGCAAAAGCGCGTGTGATGGATTTGATGACGCATTCGAATCCTGAAGTGAGGTATCGAGCGCTTTTGTCTGTTCAGCAATTGGTCAGTCAGCCTTGGATTGCTGCGTGACGATTTCTTTCCCCTTTTTTTGTTTTTTGTAAGATCATAATCATGTCTTGTTCGGTATCAACTATAATAGATGTCTTGTCCATGTGAACTACTGGATGCTTCATTCAGGCAAAGGGCAGCCCTTTTCTTATGGTGGTATTGTTCGTGAAGAATTGTGCAGTTATAATTATGTTTGAAAATTGTTCACGTATAAAGCAGAATTGACGCTGTAGTGTCATTGCAGCCCAGCTCTTTCTAGATCAAAAAGTAATTCACTGCTAATTATTTTGATATTCTGGAAAAATTCTGCAGTGTCGGTTTTGTTAAGAAGCACCGACGATAGTGGTGGTTCCAAGTAATTTTACTGAGAGTGGTAACGTAGATGGACTCTGGTCTACATGCATTTAGCAACCTCCACAATGACCTTGTCAACATCATAACATGGGAATTATAGGTGTATTGGACCAGGTGAACTGTCCTGTCTTGTCCACTCTCCATTGCCCAAGGGAGATAGTCTTAGGAAAACACCCTACCGAGAGAATTCAAGACCTTTTTTAAAGAAAATAACAATCTATATCCTATAGTCCGTACATGGCTCCCACTTGAAGCAGGCAGTGTACACATCCTCTTCCTCCTTTCCTTTTTTTCTTTTTCTTTCTCTTCCTAATATCTAAGTAGTGTACTATGTACCTACCACGGACTGCGATCGAGCACCGTGTAATAAATATTAGATGCAAAAAAGAAGCATGACCTCACAAACGGGTGCGCCGTTCTCGGGGATTCCTCTCCTCACGTCGGTCCTCCAACAAGAATCTTTATACTCTTGTTGTTCGGCTTGACCTCCTCTCCTGCTGTGGACTACTTGCGATGATTTCCCATGCACCGAACAATGACCCCAAAATCATCGTTCTCGGGCATTTCGACTGACCTGGGACACATTAATGTCTGCACCAGGGACTGACGGTGAATTATATATGACAACAAATTTGATTTTATATATACTTCCAAGCTATATGGTAAAAAAAGCTGGCCACTCCAAGGTCTAAAATCATGTTCTCACGACGACACCAAAAGTTCAGCTACAATGTCATACTCCTTCAAAATCACAGCTTTCCTCCTCTCTCTCGACACTTTCTTCCCAACAAGTTTGATGTCGAGCCCCTCTGACCTACCTTGCTCTTCTTCTGGAGCCGTCGGCACCTCATCAGCTTCACCGAGATACAACACTCTCACACCTCCCACACCATGAAACCCCGTACGCAACGGGATATAACTCAATTCAAAATCGTAGGACGCATACGGTTGTCGATAGTCAAGTTCTTGAATGGAACCCGAATCAATGGAGCTAGCCGTTGACGTAGAGGACTGCGAAGCATGGATAGCCGAAGCTGCTGTTGAAGAGGGATGAGCTGGGATGAGTTGCATCGTGGGTGTCAAAGGTGGTAATGTAAAGGATGAAGCACCGATAGGAACGAACGACCCCGAAGCGCTAGCATTGCTAGTGGCGGTATGATGAAGAGGGTAAGGCGGAGGATAAACAATAATATCCTCCTCTCCGAGCAGACCGGTACTGCCGACAACTTCTTCATGCTCCATGTCAAAATCAAAATCTGTATTCTGTTGCCAAGGAGAGGCAACAAGTAGCTTCTGTCGTGCGAGAGCGTAATTGAATGTTCCGGGTGCGTTGCTTGTAGAACCTCTACCAGACACAGCAGTGGGCGTGGAGAAACCAGAGGTGGAGGTGGACAAGGACGTGCGAGGGCTAGTGACGTCTGTCTCTGCTGACGCCGATATTTGTGCTGTCGTTGATCGAGAAACTAAAGATTGTGGTAGCTGAGTTTGCGGTGTTGGAAGAATCGAAGCTGTACGTGAAGCGTTGTATCCCGAGTCCAGTCTTTGGCTTTGGGCAGCACTCGTAATCACGACAGGCTGGCGAGGAGCTACTGTCTTAAGAACGTTGCTTGAAGGTGGTGTGGGAAGGACGTGTTGTATGGCGAAAAGGAGAGGACGAGAAGGACTGGTCGAAATCTGAGGCGTTGAATTGATGTGAAGTGTAAATGCCAGAGAAATTGGTTCTTCTACTCTGACATGAGAAGGGAGAGGCTCACGAAGGGTCAAATGAGCATCGATGCTAAGTGAAACCGATCCAGCACCTTGGGTTGTAGGCGCCATTGGGGTAGCCGGAGAGCGTAGTGGTGGAGTTCCAGGTCGAGATTGAGAACCCAATGATTTGGGGGAAGTGGTTCTGTCTCGTTTGAGATGGGGAGGAAGGGCTGATGCGGGATGCTGGGGCAAGTGAGTGGTGGTAGGTGCAGGTGGAGCAGGGTTAACCAGTGGTATCCGACGGGTGAGAGTACTGGTAAGCAATCGCCCAGGCTCTCCGTATGATGATCTCCACATGATGTTAAGCCTCCCCAGTGGATATATAGTTCCTGGTGCGTGGACAGCAAGAGGTCTTTGTGAAGATGTCAAGGTGGGGAAGAGAATGAAGATGTATTGTCGAACATCCTGAGGGTTCATGAGAGCAATGGAACCAGAGAAGACGGACTGTTTGTCGTCCATGATATTAGGATCTTGGACTTGCCATTCGTCTGTAGGCTCAAATGATAGCTGTTCAAAATGCATGGTTTCTTGAGTCATATTCTGAATATGAACTTCAAGAAAGATTTTTTCGCGTTCGGTCGGCATTAGGAGAGCGGTAGGTGAACGTACAGAATGTACTTTAGTTTTAACCGCGAGTGGATTGGTGACCTAAGATGAGCAGATGATTAGGAGACGAGGCAAAGGGTGGCGTGCACGAACGATGAACTTGTAGAATCTACGAAATGTCAGGAGGCCAGGATCATCAGGATCTCCACTTGCGCCTGGAATGGGGCGGACATTGGGAGGAAGGCGGTAAGTGACAGTACAGGCAAGGACGTGCTGTCCGAGTTCCTTGATCTCATGTCCAACGATGCATTCGAGTGTGTCTCCACTGGTAAGAGATGTTCCTGATGACTCTGGGGTCTGGTAGAGAGATGCTTTTGTAGTGGCCGTTTGCATCTCGACGCAGACACGGATTGAGTCTACGGAAAAAGGTGCTTCATTATTGACGCAGAGGCAACTAGAAAAGGTCTGTCCGAGCTGAATGGAGCCAAAGGAGGACGGGAGGGTGAGGAGGTCGGATGCATGGGTAAGGTCTCTAAGGGTTTTTGGATGTGCAGGAAGAGGAGAGTAGCCTTGGAGAGAAAGGATAGAGGCGGAAGCATGGGCTGAGAAATGGGGCGACGAAGAGAAGAAAGGCTGCCATGTGCTTACAACCCCTGGACGCTGGACAGGGTCAGTGCCAGGACTATTGAGCACTCAGACACATACCGACACACGCATCACCTTGAGGCTCAGCAAATGTCCTACATTGTCTACCATCGTGGCGATCACAAGCAATCCTTGATCGCGCCAGATAGACAGTTTGTTGCCGACAAGCAGAGATGGGTGGCTCCTAGTATTCTACTCGAAATTTATCAAGGTTCTTGGGATCCGGTCTCTGGCGTTGTCTATTTTGCATTAACATGAACCAAAACTGTCGATGCCACGAAAGGCATCTCAGTGAGAGGAACGTATTTTCAAGGAGATCATTACCCCAGACCATTGGAGATGAGATTATGGTGTATATTATGTACCATACTTAACTTTGTATCAAGCAGCTAATGTTTTTTAATGATTGCCTTCAAACCCTTGTTCATACGGTCCAATTCCTCAATCTTCCTGTTTGCATCACCAAGCTTGCGCAGTAGAAATCTCTCACGTCCCCAAACATCAGCCCTTCCGCCCAGAAGCCATCTAACCCAGCCCCCATCCAACTCTTCCACATTTCTCAGTCGCTGAAGTTCATCTTCACATTTCTGTATCACAGTCTCCCAGCTTGCAATCTGCTTCTCGTTAATCGTGATCTCCTGGGCTGCTCGGAAAACCGCATCATTCACGAGCCTCTCGAATGCCCAACGATAGACCGGCTTTCCAGGGCGAATCGTTGACGGTCGATCATCCTGTGATCCAATGCTGATTAACTCTGCGCTTTCCATCCCACGCAATGCATTTTCATCGCCTTTAAATGGGAACTCCATGAGGATGTCAAAGTATGAGACCTGGTTTTTGTTTCTGAGACTATCATCCACATTTCCAGTTGAACATATGGCACGGACCTCCGGCTTAACAGAGAGCATCTTGACTATTTTCCATGCCTGTTCCCGCGTCCATGGCTTGCCTTTGATATCATCCGTATCATCGCCAAACGCATTTTTTCTCAGCTCCCCAACTGCGCGAGTGATTATCTCTTCAACTGCTTGTTGGATTGTCTGGCCATTGCGTACTTTGAGTATCATCTATTTTTTATTATGACTGGCGTTTTCTGATGATGAGACACGAAGACTCACACTTTCTAGCTCACTGGCGCGGCCCCCAAGGCGTTGTAGGTGTTGAGCTTCATCCCCAGTAAAACGCAGATCTACGCCCGCATCTTTGAGTTTCTGCTTGACAAATGCCAATGAGGTTGCAGGGTCGGCATCAAACAGGGCGATTGAAATCAAGGGTTTGGGACCGAGAGCTAGAGATCCTTAAGCAGGTACAACGATGATGAATTTTGAGGATTCACCTCTCGAGAGTTTCTTAACATTTTCTCTGTTGTCGCTGATGACAATAACATGAGCAACCTGGTTCTCTGCCAATGACCCAGCCCAATTGGCTAGAACATTCAAGATGTCTTCTCTGCTATTGGCTTTACTCATACCACCAATCGCCTTGGATTCGAAATTTCGGATGACAACAATCGGCAAGGCACTATCACCTTCAGCACCAATACCTGTCTTTTTTCTCTCTCTAGCTTCAAACTGCTTCTCGTGTGACGGACCGCGTTCGAGGTCAGTAAGCACGGAATCAGTGATGACACTTTCACTACTCCATAATTCATCACCGATTCCGAGTTCGGATATAATGCCGTTGCCGGAAACACAGTCTAATCTTCCATCATGCCATGTGCCATCCTTGACTCTTGCTTGGTAACGTTTCTTCTCATCTTCGAGTTTTCTTTGACGTTCTTCTTTCAAGGCACGTTTCTGTGCGTTGTTTCTGTGCGAAAGAAAAACGTTGTGGAGAGCTTGACTGACTACGGAAAGCATCTGATGGATTTCTTCTGAGAGTGAGCTCGCTAGACCAGCTGAACTCCCGTTAAAAATTAATTTCGATTTTGAAAGAATGATATTTACTTTTCTGACCGATTAGCCCGACGGATGCCAGGTCAATCAAAGAGCCTATTGAGTTGAAAAAGGTAAACGCAGGCCAGTAACCTGTTTGCATCGCCAGTGTTCCAACTAGTTGGGAATCTGTTGTAGCTTTTAATAGTTCCCGACAATCGATGATAAGAGTCGTTCGACCGGTCTCAGCTATCATTTTCTCAACCATGCCAATTTTGCCACTGCCCTGGGGACCATGGATGAAGGCGACTGTAGTCGGGATGTCGGTGAGATAAGCTTTGATCGAGTTTTCAGCTTGTTTACGTTCCTTCCACCCTTCTTCTAAGGTCGCCATCTCAGAGTTTGACGACGTGGAAGTAGGGTCCTGATCGAGGAGATCAAGGGTGTTGCGGCGGAGCCATCGGTAGATGGTATTTTCTGATGAGTGATCAATTTTGCTTGTGAAAATAGCATTCGCATTGGAGGAGCGCACTGCGATAATCAAACCACCCTTCGACTTTGCCTTGAACCATGAAAGAGCGGATGGGGTCGAAGATCTGGAATCTATGAGTTGAAGATACTCGGAAAAGGAGGAATTGGCTGACTGTATACGTCAATGATCCAAGAAGGAACACAAGAAGAGGAAGTGTTATTTTCGGATGTGAGCTGAACCAATCCCTGACTGCGTGAACCCGAACAGGTTTCTGGTAATTAAGACGAATAGTTGTTCCGTCTACCACAAGACCATGCATGACATTACGAGCAATAGCAGCTGAACGAGGACGTGCAAATGTCAAGGTGATAAAGCGTAGTGTTCCTGGTGAAATGGACACGGGAGCACTGATGTCGTTGATACGACCATATGGCTGAAACGTATGAACAGTGTTTAACCGACAAGCTTAGCAGAACGTACCCGTAAAAGATGATAAAGTTTTTGTTCGTGGATATCAGGTCCCTCGAATGCAACTCGGAGGACTGGAGAGGGAAACCGGTTGAGATCCTGACGCACTGTTAATAGGGGCCTCAACGTCCTTGAATGAGATTTACTTCTCTCCAAGGTGAACCTCTGACAACCCATGCATTTCCATGAGTAAAACCCATCCAAGAGGGGAGCGCTCCTTCTTCAAGGAGCTGGTCGCGTATCCTTTGTTCAAACGACTCTAGAGGTTCGTTGGGCGAAGGTGTGTAACTGAATTTGACAAAGACACCGCCGTCTTTGGTCTGAGGTTCGATAGAGAGAACTTGGAAATGGTGGGTGGTGATTTTACTGAGTCGACCATGTAGGTCACTCATCAAGTCTGGTGCACGGAGGAGACCCAGATAATGACGGATGCTGAGCAAATGTCAATGTCTATCGATTGGTTTTTGGGAATAGTTTGCTTACTCCCATCGTCCTAGCTGCACTGGAAAGACCGAATCAATGAAAAGCCAGCCCTGTGTAGTATGCGCTGCTGTAATATGAGCTGGTATAGTATAAAGTCTGCGCCCTGGCCTGGCCAAGAGTCGGGCTGCTGCCATGGCAGGCAGAAACGATGCCTAGAATGACATCACCTGACTAAGCCTGGGTAGAACAGGTGTTACTAGAAAACAATCGAGCATATATGGAGGACCGCAGAGAGCTCGACGCTTTTTTCCACTTTTTCGCAACTTTTGAACTTTCGCGTCCAGTAACGACCACATCAGATCTTAGCGATGGAGCTGCTCTCTCGGACATACTCGCTATCGTGTATGTTTTCACACCAATATACCAGAATGAGGATGCCCATACTTATGACTGCCGTAGTGACTCTGGCTACTTTAAGACAACGAGACCCTCATCTCAGCCTTCCGAAAATTGGGTTCTGAGGTTTTCTGCACTCAAAAGATTATATCGACTTATGACGCAATATTTTGCGGATGTACTGCAGAAACCGACAAGTAGCCTTGATGTGCCCGACTTGCAGGCTATTGCAAAAGACTGTAATACACCTGCAATTTTGATAATGTGTAGGCTTACTATTGCGATTGGGGTACACTGCGAGAGGAATAAAGAATTTATTGAGAAGATCCAAGGGTTGAGCCAGGAAGATCAGCACTGTCTCATGAAGGCTATCGAACAGGTGGGCCAACGTGATAGTGCTGGAAAAGGGTTTAATTGTGATGTTGCGATAGATCATGGCCAAAATTCAGAATGCTCAAGGATATGTCGACCCCACCGAGTCCAATATGACAGAGTGCGCCTTGTTGAACCTGACTGAGTTTTTCGTTGCTTATGGATGTATAGGGACGATCACTACTACCGGATACAATATGAGCGAAGCGCTATATTTTCTGAGAAGGAGACCCTGGAAAAAGTGTACCAAGCTCTGCTTGAGGAGCATCGGACGCTTCTGGTGTCGCATGATGAAATTTTATCGGAAAGGGAGGATGCACTCGCTCAACTTCGTCAGTTTAAGAGCGAAGTTGAATCCAGGAGAAATGAAAAGGCAGATGTCATGATGCGTGCGGAGATGGATAGACTTCGGACCGAGCTGTGAGCCTCCCCGGTTTCGTCTCACCTTTGATGAGGCTCCCTTGACGTTCGGAACAGACAGAAGAGCGAAGATAACCTTGCAGTGACCGAGTCTGAGCTAGATAAGCATACAAATCTTGTGGCAGGACTCACCAAGAAAATCGATGAACTACAAATCAAAGCCGATGAGGCTAATCGTCTCAAAGACCAGGTTGATGAGTATGCTGCTTTTAGTCTCCAAAATACTGAATGACTGACCGTGATTGAGGTACCGGCATGCGGCAGACAAGCTGCAGAAAACAGAAAATGTCATGGAGAAATACAAAAAGAAACTTCAAGAAGGAGCTGACCTACGTCAACATGTCAAGGCAGGTCCAGAACTGTGCCTTTTTATTCTCGACAGGAGCGTTCATCTTTGTTTCAGTCTCTTGAAAAACAGAACGCAGATCTCGTTGACAAGAACGCGGCTCTTGAAGAAGAATACCGCAAAGTTGCTGCATTCAAGCCACTCATGGAATCGTACAGAAACCAAATAACAGATCTGGAGACAAAAAATTCCCAACGGTCTCAAGAGATCGACACATTGAAATTTCAACTTGAACAAGGCAAGACAAATCTCAAGTTGGTAGAAGAAGAACGCACTAAAGACCGAGAGACGATGGAACTCTACCAGGAACGTGTAAAAGAGCTGGAAATAGCTTCTATAAATGGTCGACCCTCGAAACTTGCACGTAGAGAGGTCGAGCCTGTGGAGATCTCTGGCGATCAGACAAAGGAATCGGAACTGACTAAGACAATATGCTCGTCTGAGGTGAAATCAGGGGATGAGGGTTCTGAGGATGAGGAAGACGGCGTGCAAGGGCTAGGTGGAGAGCTAGATGATGCTTTGACTGGGACCACGATGACCGACCTCAAATTACAGGTCAGGAAGCTGCAGAGGGAACTTGAAGGTGTCAGGAGGGACGAAGCTGATGCTAGTCGACTAATAGTTCTGGAAAATCTCTTGGAGGATGCAAATCGGATGAAATCCAGATATGAAAATGATTACTTGTCTGCCCACAGAGAGAAGCTGATCCTACAGAGGGACTTACAGGAGATCAGAAGTGGAAAGACGGTAGGCGATGGGTAAGCACCGCCTGATATACCTTGTAGGACACGGATTAACATATTTCCAGTCCTGAGGCGGCCATTGCTCTGAGACAAAGGCTTAATGAGATCGTCGAGCAGCTTGAGACCCTAAGAAGGGAACACACTGAGTTAGAAGTCAAGTTTGACGCAACCAGCAAAGAGTTGACAATTGCCAAGTCGGATTGTGAGTCCACTGTCTCTTTTGTTGGAGCCATCGACTCATCTTTTTTTTGTATTATCTGCAGTAAATCTTGTGAACAGAGATCAGCTTGACATCCTTGCCAGCTTACGTGAGTCTGTTAACGAAGATAAAGCAGATCTCGAGGCGGAAATTCAGAAATTGAAGAATCTAAACAAGGACTTAAGCGAGAAAAACAAAATGCAGCTAGAGCAGGTCAACCTCTTGTTGATAGAGAAGGTGAATCTCCAAAGTGAGAGTATAGGTCACCGCGAAAAAATGCTGCAGAGAGAGAGAGATTTTGGCGATTTGCGGGCGTCTCTTTCTGACAAGGATTTGCATGAAGATACCAAAGCGCGTCTATTATCGTTATACGAAGAGAATTTGGCACTTAGAGAACAAAACAAAATAGCAAGCGATAAACTCACTAAAGCGCGTCAGGTGATGGTGCATTTACAAATACGGTAATGAATTCTAACGTGTTTATCCCAGTTCATCAAGGAGCAAGACAAACTGTTCAAGGAGCAACATGCTGCAAGTGTAGGCTCGATTCCTGTGAGTGTGTAAGATTTGGTAGCAGATGAGAAGTGTTGAATATTCATCTAGACCAACGCATTTGAGGAAGCTGAGGCAAGCTTGCGTTCGCAAATCAAGAATCTCGAGCAAGAGGTTGAACATCAGAAGAAGCTTTTAGCAGAACGAACACGAATCTTCAAGCGGGAACAGGAACTCATGCTCAGTGCAATACACGTGGTAGAAATGACTCAAATTCGTCAACAAGTGGGCTCGTCGCCGCAATCTAAACCCATCCCAACAGCGTGGTTGCCTGTGTTACGCAGTACTGTAAGTTCCGAGAACGGATTGTAATTTTGGGTGAGCTAACAACAGGAGCACAGAGGGGTCATGTACTTGAACGATAGCACTGCCTCATGTCTTATTCATTCTTGCTTTGGTCCCGGAGTTTACTCGTTTATTGTATCTTGGCAGTAGCTCCCTCGATTAATGGCCTTCTTCTCTTTTTCACAATGAAGTATACCCTTCCCCAGCGTTTTACTACTACAGGCTACCATTATGGTCGCTCATGGAGGCAGAACACTATAACATGACATCACGAATAATTCATGAAGAACGAGAATGCCTGTATTATTGCCGAACTGCCGGATTGCCGGTTGTTTGGCATGACCAAACAGTAACGATTTATAA
>Ga0153951_1000852_pt1 | contig 10999 bp, 6 predicted proteins | sample TSNJ035MetaG_FD_102278 | JGI IMG/M metagenome (GOLD analysis project Ga0153951, IMG submission 102278) | Attine ant fungus gardens microbial communities from New Jersey, USA - TSNJ035 MetaG | ecosystem: Host-associated > Fungi > Mycelium > Unclassified | place: USA: New Jersey, Wharton State...
CAATAGAGGCCCGAAGTTTCACGATTATTGAGTGCAAAGGTACAGAATACAGACATTTCTTCTTCGGCTACAGAAATTGGATGAGTAAACGTCGCAGACGCAACACAGATCTCGGTGTGTGACGGTGGCCACAGATGCACACTCGTTGCACAACGGCTAGCGATTCGGCGACTCTAATAGCCTGTCGATATTTGCGACCGTCGGCAAGTGCACGGGGGTATCGATCCGTGAATCTCGGTACTCGTCACTTCGTTCATGTCAGAATTTGAGCGAAAAATACCTGTGCTTACCATCTATTTTGAGTGTGGATAATGGGAGATGGCGACAACTCGTCCTTGAAGTCCAAGGCTATGCCGTATTGTTTTTCTCTTCTGATAAGAGTTAAAAATAGTCACAGATTGATTGAGACTGACTGGAGTTGCCCCTGTAACTCAGGATAACTACTATCGGCAACTCAGCAATCCCGCTGTAGTGCAGGTATCAACTTAAACCAAACAGCCTTCACGATTCCCGGGGCAGTTCAGATCGCCGCGATGCATAGGGATGACGCGATGAATAGAAGCAGGATGCGCGTGTCCTGAATGACGGTTATTGATCCTCTTCACAGCAATTATTTTTACATCCTGGCGTAAGCTGTAGTATGACCATCCTGCTGGTTTCTGCGTAGCTGGAAGGGTTTCCGAAGCTAACGTAATCTCAAAGAGGGGACAAACAGTCGTGTCTGGAACTGACGAAGGAAGAACGCGCAAACCTTGTGCCGATGGCGAGAAGTCGGCTCAATCAAAAGTGTTGCAAAGCGTTGCGAATCGAGTCCTAACTCTCAATCACATATCCATTGCTCCACGCCCCGAACCCCACCTCGACTTGCGACACCCCCAAAGAAAAAGCCGCTCTGCAATTCGCAGAGCGGCTTCGAAAAACCACCAGGCTCGCGGCCCAGCACCGGGCCGCATCGCCGAAAAAACTCAATGCCCGAATGATTCCGCCTTCGACGCATTCGCTTCCGCTACTTGCGGACGTGCTGCCTGTTTGATCAGCAGCGCGACACACGACAACAGACCGGCAACCGCGATCGTCGCGAAGATGCCGCTGAACGAGAAGTGGCGGCGCGTCAGTTCGGCCACGAGGAACGAGCCCGCGATGCCGCCGAAGCGGCCCACGCCGAGCATCCACGCGACGCCGGTGCCGCGGCCCGCGGTCGGATAGAACGCGGCGGCGAGTGCCGGCATCGACGATTGCGCGGTGTTCATCAGCACGCCGGCGATGAATACGATCAGCACGAGCGCGCCGACGTTGCCGGCCGCCTGGCCGATGAAGTACACGCTGAGCGCGGTCAACGCATAGCAGACCGCGATAACGCGATTGGCGTTGAAGCGGTCCATCAGCACGCCGGCCAGCACCGCACCGACGCCGCCGAGCGGGAACAGCGCCGAGATCAGCGTCGCGCGTTGCGGCGTGAGGCCGGCGTCTTTCAGCAGGATCGGCATCCAGTTGATCGACGCGTAGAAGATCACGAGGCCCATGAAATACGCGAGCCACAGCATCACCGAGCCGACGATGTACGAGCGCGACAGCACGACGCCGAGACCCTTGCCGCCGGTTTGCGGCGCGGTTTCGGTCATCGTGAATGCGCCCGCCTGCACGGCGTCGCCGGAAATGCGCGCGAGTGCCGCGCGAATCCGCTCGACCGGCTTCTGGTTCGCGACCATGTAGCGCACCGACTCGGGCATCTTCGTGAGCAGCAGGACCGACAGCAGGAGCGGCGTGACGCCGCCGAGCAGCAGGACGCTGCGCCAGCCGAAATGCGGAATCATCCATGCGGCGAGGAAGCCGCCGAATGCCGCACCGAGCGGAAAGCCGCAGAACATCAGGTTGATGACGGTGGCGCGGCGGTTGTCCGGGCAGTACTCGCCCATCATCGTGACGGCGTTCGGCATCGCGGCGCCGAGGCCGACGCCGGTGATGAAGCGCAGCACGGTCAGTTGCTCGATGCCGGTCGAGAATGCCGACGCGAGGCACGCGAGCCCGAACAGCAGCACCGAGCCGAGCAGCATGCCGCGACGGCCGAGGCGGTCGGACAGCGGGCCGGAACCGAGCGCGCCGCACGCGAGGCCGAACAGCGCCGCGCTCAGCACGGGCGCGAGCGCGGGTTTGTCGATGCCCCATTCGGTGATCAGCGAGGGGGCGATGAAGCCGATCGCGGCGGTGTCAAAACCGTCCAGCAGGACGATGATGAAGCACATGAAGAAGATCAGCCACTGGAACGGCGAAAACGGGTGCTCGTTGATAAAGGTTTGAACGTTCACAGCGGTGCTGCGGTTCATGATGGTCTCCTGACTGCGAAAAAGCCCGACATAACGGGCGTTTTTTCTTAAGACCGTGTGCCGTCGGGTAGCGGCGCACGATGCCTGCACCTGCGGCGAACTGCTGGGCTTAGGCAATGAATCATACCCGCTGCGGTTCGCGTGCGGGAGCGTCGCCGGGATCGGCGTTTTGTTCGCGTGAAGAACGGTGATTCTTCACGCGAACGCGCGCCACTGTAAGTAATTTGATGGCAGCGGGCAACGGGGGATTACCCGAGATGAGAAACGCGCCTCGCGAAGGTGCGATAGGACTTCGCGTTGGGGCTGATTCCGGAGTCGTCGGGCGGGCCGAACCTGAGGTGCGGATGCGCGGCTTCAGCGTGCGCGTGCGGCGATCTATTTCGCGTTGACGTCGAATTCACAGGTATCGACGGCGCGGATGTTCAACGGGTTCAACGGAGTGTGCGCGAAGGCGACGGCGGTGCTTTTTATCTCACGATGCGCATTAGTTCGCATGGCAAATGAATCTGCCCGGCATGATCGATGTGATGGAACACGCGCATCGCTTCAGCGAAGTCGAATTTGCTTTGCCCGAAGGGCAGCGTATCCGCATGCCGAGGCTGCAATCCGCATTCGATTGGCAGCCCCAGGCAACACGCTCTGTCAGGTCACGCGAGCTTCGCCGCAATCGCCGCGCCGACCTCGCTCGTGCTTGCGCTGCCGCCGAGGTCGCCGGTATGCGGGCCTTCGGCGAGCGTCGCCTCGATCGCGCGCAGGATCGCGTCGTGCGCTTCGCGTTCCTTGCCGGTGGAGCGGCCGAGGAAGTCGAGCATCATCGCGGCCGACCAGATCATCGCGATCGGATTGGCGATGTGCTTGCCGGCGATGTCGGGTGCCGAGCCGTGCACCGGTTCGAACAGCGACGGGAACGTGCGGTCCGGATTCAGATTGCCCGACGGCGCGAGGCCGATCGTGCCGGTACAGGCAGGGCCGAGATCGGAAAGGATGTCGCCGAACAGGTTGGTCGCGACCACCACGTCGAAGCGGTCCGGGTTCAGCACGAAGCGCGCGGAAAGGATGTCGATGTGCTGCTTGTCCCATTCGACGTCCGGATAGTGCGCGGCGATGCCGGCCGCGCATTTGTCCCACCACGGCATGCTGATCGCGATGCCGTTGCTCTTCGTCGCGACCGTGATCTTCTTGCGTTCGCGCCGCTGCGCGAGATCGAATGCGAACTTCAGCACGCGCTCGCTGCCGTGCCGTGTGAACACCGATTCCTGCAGCACGAATTCGCGCTCGGTGCCTTCGAACATCACGCCGCCGACCGACGAATACTCGCCCTCGGTGTTCTCGCGCACGATCCAGAAGTCGATGTCGCCGGCCTTGCGTCCCGCGAGCGGCGACGGCACGCCCGCGAAAAGACGCGCGGGGCGCAGATTCACGTATTGATCGAATTCGCGGCGGAATTTGAGCAGCGACCCCCACAGCGAAATGTGATCGGGCACGGTGTCGGGCCAGCCGACCGCGCCGAACAGGATCGCGTCCATCGATTGCAGTTGCGTTTTCCAGTCGTCGGGCATCATCTTGCCGTGCTTCGCGTAGTAGTCGCAGCTTGCCCACTCGATATGCCGGTACTCGAGTTCGATGCCGAAGCGTTTCGTCGCGACGTCCAGCACGCGCAGCGCTTCCGGCATCACTTCGACGCCGATGCCGTCGCCCGGTATGACGGCAATCCGATATCTGTTCGACATGCTGTGCTCCTTCTGTGTAATGGGTGTGCAACGGGGTATTCAGCGGAGTACCCAACGGGTATCGACGTTTCAATGGTGCTTATTCTATTCTCGCTAATTGCGTCTACAATGCGCGCTTTGGTTAAACCACTGTACACGGTTCGTGTATAAAGAGCGCCGCCATGAATAGCGTCCCGTCTCCCGATCTCGGCGATCTGCGCGTGTTCTGCGAAGTTGCGCGCAAGTGCAGTTTCAGCGCGGCGGCCGAGGCGCTATCGGTCTCGGCCGCCTATGTCAGCAAACGCATCGGCGTGCTCGAGGCGACGCTCGGCACGCGCCTTCTGCATCGTTCCACGCGTCGTGTCGCGATTACCGAGGCGGGCGAGCGCGTCTATGCATGGGCCGAAAAAATTCTCGACGACGTCGATCAGCTGGTCGAGGACGTCTCCACCACGCGCCGCATTCCGGGCGGCAAGCTGCGCATTTCGAGCAGCTTCGGTTTCGGCCGGCGCTTCGTCGCACCCGCGCTCGCACGCTTTTTGGAACGCTATGCGCAACTGAGCGTGCGGCTCGATCTGTTCGATCGTCTTGTCGACGTCGCAGGCGAGGGCATCGATCTCGACATCCGCATCGGCGACGACATCGCGCCGCATCTGATCGCGCGGCGGCTCGCCTCGAATCATCGCGTGCTGTGCGCGTCGCCCGATTATCTCGCGCAGCATGGCATGCCGCGGCAACTCGCGGAACTGTCCTCGCATGCGTGTCTCGCCATCAAGGAGCGCGATCATCCGTTCGGCTTGTGGCGGCTCACGGTGCGCGGCGAAGCGGTATCGATCAAGGTCACCGGACCGCTGTCGACCAATCATGGCGAAGTCGCCGTGCAATGGGCGCTGGCCGGCCGCGGCATCGTGCTGCGTTCGCTGTGGGACGTGCGCGGACTCATCGACAGCGGCCAGTTACGCCAGCTGTTACCCGAGGCGACTCAACCCGCCAACGTTTGGGCCGTGTATCCGGAGCGGCTCGCGCAGTCCGCGAAGGTGAGGGTATGCGTGGATTTTCTCAGCGAGGAATTCGCACAGTTCGGCAGCACGCCGGCGGATCGTTGAGGCGGGGTACTCCGCGATTTGCGCAGCCGCTTGCATGGCTGACGAAGTGCTTTAGATGCCTTACTAAATAATTGCGCAAATTCCACTCGAAATGCTTTCGATTCATTGTCGTTTTAGCGTCACCATAGCGGGTAAAAATGCGCGGGCAATCAGGGAAATTACCGGCTCTCTGACTCTTCACAGTTTCTATTGCTGCGCAAGTAACAATTAGTTAGGATTCGGCGTTATCGCGTATTCGTCAGCTCAGCGGCTTACCAATGCTTTTCGCATGAAGATCGAATTCACTCATTCCGCAGCGCCGCTAGAAAGTCCGGCAAGCTATGCCGGCATCGTGAGCTTGCGCACCGCCAGTGTCGCCGACGAAGCGTTTCTTTGTGACGTTTTCGTGAGCACGCGTTGGGATGAATTCGCACGCACCGGTTGGGAGCCGTCTCGCATCGACGCGTTTCTGCGGCATCAATCGCAGCTTCAACACACGTATTACCGCGAGCACTATCCACACGCTTTTTTCGACGTCGTGTTGGCCGGCGCGGAGCCGGTCGGGCGTCTGTATCACGCATGGCGGCCCGCGCAACTCGGCGACGAAGTCCGCATCATCGATATCGCCTTGCTGCCCGCATGGCGCGGCAAGGGCATCGGCACGCGGCTATTGCGCGCGTTGATCGCCGGGGCGGTGCGCGAAGGCTTGCCCGTTACCCTGAACGTCGAGGCCGACAACCCGGTGCAGTCGTTGTACCGGCGTCTGGGTTTCGTGAAGCAGAGCAGCGAGCAGGACGGCGGCGTCTACGGGTTGATGCGCCGCGAATGCGCGCCGCTCGATATACAACTCGACGCGCGTGCCGTTTCATCCGTCACGTCGCGGGACGATGCACGGACGGTGTGCGCATGAGAGAGTATTAAGCACATAATGAACAGGCAATAAATAAAAAATAAGCAAACCACAAGCAAGTAATAAGCAGGGCGCGGCATGATCGAATTGGACCACCGTGGAATTCATTAAAGCTTTCCAGAAATATGTCGTAAGCCTAACGATAGAGAAAAAGAGTCATTCCGTAGACCCGTATTAAAGCGACGCGCAACCGGGCTGTAAGCCACGGCGATGCATCACGGCAAATGCGCGCGAACTGAGAGCATGACAAGAATGACGGCAACCGGCGCGCTGCATCGGCAGCACGGCGCGCGCGTTGCGATCGAGGGGGACCAGTGTCGAACGCGGTTTCGGATTTACCGGCCTACGATGCGCTGAGGGCGTCGCTTGGGCAGGTCTTCACGCTCGCGAGCGCGGACGCGGCGGCGTTGCCGCTCGTGCAGACGCGTTTGCTGGATGCATGGACGGGCCTCGCCATGAATGGCGAGCACGAGTGCTATTCGGCGAGCTTCGAGTTGCCGCCGGCGGTTGCGTTACCTCAGGACACCTATCGCTTCATCGCACCCGACGGCCGTGCATGGCTGCTGTTCGTCTCGCCGGGCAGACCGCTCGAATCGGGCGCGCGGACGCTGTGCGCGGTGATTCATCGCAAGCGTTCGGCTTGCGCGGCGGATGCGGTGTGATGAGTCGCGCATTCCATTCTTCGCGGCGTTCCATTCGGCGCGCGTGCAACGACATGCGGTGCGGCGCGCCGCACGCCGTTGCACGCGGCGCCTTGTACTCAGCCTCGCATTCCGCCTTGCACCTTTTTCCCCATCGCATTTCGCATTGCGTTGCGCATGCCGTCGCGTGCTGCGTTCCGCTCAGCCGCACGGCTCTTCCGTCGTTTTCGTTTTCTCTCTTCTGGAGGCAGCATGTCCGATCAATACCTCGGTGAAATCCGCATGGTGGGCTTCGACTTCGCACCCAACGGCTGGGCGTTGTGCCAGGGGCAGCTCATGTCGATTGCGCAAAATAGCCCGCTGTTCGCGCTGCTCGGCACGTACTACGGCGGCAACGGCCAAACCACGTTCGGTCTGCCGAACCTGCAGGGCCGCTCGCCGGTCGGCGTGGGGACGGGGCTGGGTCTCGCGCCGGTGGTGACCGGCGAGCAGGCCGGAGCCGAAAACATCACGCTGACGCAGGCGCAATTGCCCGTTCACACGCACGCGACGCAAGTTACCGGTGCGACGCAGCCGACCACGGTTGCCGTGGCGATTCCCGCCGCGACGGGCACGACGGCCACGTCGGGGCCCCCCGCGACCAGCGTGACCAATATTCCCGGACCGACGACGGTGCTCGGCGGCGCGTTGTCGTCGGGCCATCCGGCGACGGTCTACAACACCGCCAACGCCGACACCACGCTCAAGCCGTTCAACCTCACGGTGCCGGCCAGCCTGCCGAACGTCGTCAACGCGAATGCGGGCAGCGGCTTGCCGTTCAACACGCGCAATCCGTATCTCGGCATCAACTTCATCGTCGCGTTGACGGGGATTTTCCCGTCGCGCGGCTAAAGCGTTTTCGTCCAGTCCCGTTTTGCGGCGCCGCGCGTTTGGAACGCGCGGCGGCCGGGAGAGTATCGTCATGAAGATCGTCAGGCAGTGGCTCAAGCGTTTGAGTACCGACAGCGAAATGCCGCGTCCGCGTGTCGCGGCTTCGCCCCTGTTGCTCGCGCTCGAACCGCGCGTCGTGTACGACGCGTCGGTCGCCGCTGTCGCGGCCAAACCGCACGCGGAAACGCATGCGCACGAACACGCGCATCGTGCGGAGCCAACGCATAACGATCCGGCCGCAGCGAGTTCGTCGGGCCAGGGGGCTTCGCAAGCGGCGTCTTCCGCGTCGGCGTCGGGTACGTCCAATGCGGCACAACGCGATGCGGGAACGAACGGAACGAACGGCGAGGGCGCCGGCACGGACACGAGCACGGGCAGCAAGGACACCAGCACCACCACGCACACGCTCAAGGACACGAGCGTCACCACACCGGACGCCTCGCATCAGGTTGTCTTCATCGACCCGAGCGTCGAGAACTATCAGATATTGATCGCCGGTTTGCCGGCCGGCACGCAGTACGTCGTGCTCGACGCGAACAGCGACGGCTTCGCGCAGATCGCGCAGTACCTGCAAACCCATCACGGCATCGAGTCGATCCATCTGATTTCGCACGGCACGGACGGCGCGATCCAGGCCGGCTCGACGTGGCTTACCGGCGCGGATTTTTCGGCCTACAGCGCCGAGCTCGCGCAGATCGGCGCGGCGATGAAGCCGGGCGGCGACTTCCTGATCTATGGCTGCGACGTCGCGCAAAAGGCCGACGGCCAGGCGCTCGTGCAGCAGATCGCGGCACTCACGCACCTGAACGTCGCGGCATCGACCGACGACACCGGCGCGAGCGCGCTCGGCGGCAACTGGACGCTCGAATACCAGGCCGGGCACGTGCACACGGCCGTGATCGAATCGGCGAGCGCGCAGGCGCAGTTCAACGAGCTGCTCGGCGTGACGGTCGAAACCTTCGACACGGCCGCCGAGGCCAACAACGACACGGGCCAGGACCTCGGCTATCGGACGAGCTATACGCTCGACGGCGTCGTATACACGACGGACGGCTCCGTCGAGGAAGGCGTGTGGAACAACGGCAATGCGCCGACCGGTCCGAGCGACGTCAATTCCGGGGCCCCCAACGACGGCTTCCTCGAAGTCAACGTCAACAACGATCCGATGACGGAGTTCACGATCTCGCTCGCGAACGGCCATACCTTCACGCTGTCGGATCTCGACATCAGCTCGGTCAACGGCAACTTCTATATCGAGGCGAACGGCAATGCCGCGACGCGCGTGCAGATTGCGACCGAGGCGGCAGGCGGCTTCGTCGGCAGCATCAAGAGCCTGATCGCCAACGACCCCGACTTCCAGAACACCCGATCGGTCACGCTGATCGACGTGAACGACCCGTACGGTCCGCTCTCGCTGTATATCGACAACGTGACCTATACCGACACGGGGCCCGCCGTCACGACGAGCAGCGGCAACGCGTCATGGGCGTCGGCGAACAACGGCGTGGGCGGCGCGCCGGTCGCGGTGGACAGCGGCCTGCAGCTTTCCGACGGCGGTTCGTCGACGGCGCAGTCCGCGACCGTGACGATCGCCAACGTGCAGGCGGGCGACGTGCTCGGCTTTGTGTCGGTCAACGGCATCAGCGGCAGCTATTCGAGCGGCACGGGCACGCTGACGCTGACCGCCAGCGGCACGCCGACGCTCGCCCAATGGCAGGCGGCGCTCGAATCGGTGACGTTCGCGAATACGCTGGTGACGCCCTCCACCGTTACGCGTACGGTCGACTTCTCGTTCAACGACGGCACCTCGACGAGCAACGTCGCCTCGCGCAGCGTGAACGTGACCGCGACCGACCAGTCGCCGATCGTCGTCGACGGCGGCAGCAGCATGTCGAGCTATCAGGCCGGCTCGACACCGACGGCGATCTCCACCTTTTCCGTCAGCGACGCGGACAACACGACGCTCGCCTCGGCGACGATCTCGATCGCGAGCGGCTACCACAGCGGAGATACGCTCTCGTTCGATAACACCGACTCGACGCAGTTCGGCAACATCGGCATCACGGCGAACGCGAACGGCACGCTGACGCTGACTTCGGTGGGCGCGAGCGCGACGCTCGTGCAATGGCAGCACGCGCTCGATGCAGTCACGTTCTCGACGTCGGCTGCGGCGGTATCGGGCGCGCGCAACTTCACGATCTCGGTCAACGACGGTGTTGCTTCGAGCTCGCTCGCGCTGCACACGGTAAACGTGACGAGCGGCCCGACGATCACCACCGACCCCGGCTCGGCCGCATTCGTCGCCGGCGACAATACGGCCTCGATGCCGGTGCTGATCGACTCGGGACTGAGCGTGGCCGACGGTCAGAGCACGACGCTCGAAAGCGCGACCGTGCAGATCACCGGCAACTTCACGGCCGGTCAGGACTCGCTGCTGTTCGTTGCCAATCCGGCGACGATGGGCGACATCGTCGGCGCCTACAACTCGGGCACCGGCACGCTCACGCTGACGGCCTCGGGCGGCGCGACGCTCGCGCAATGGCAGGCGGCGCTGAGTTCGGTCCAGTACGCGAACTATCTGACGACGCCTGCGAGCGCCATGCGCACGATCAGCTACCAGATCAACGACGGCACGACCATGAGCGCGGTCGCGACGCGCACGGTGACCGTGACCGACACCGACCAGACGCCGATCATTACGACGACCGGCACGACCGCGAACTTCGTCGCCGGCGACAACGTGGCCTCGACGCCGGTCGTGATCGACAGCGGCATCGCCGTGAGCGATCTGGACAACACGACGCTCGCTTCGGCGACGGTGCAGATCGGCACGGGCTTTCACGCGGGCGAGGATGTCCTGTCGTTCGTCAACGACGGCACGACGATGGGCAACATCACCGCGACCTACGATGCCGTGCACGGCACGTTGATGCTGAATTCGGTGGGCGCCAGCGCGACGCTCACGCAATGGCAGGCCGCGTTGAGCGCGGTGACGTACACCGATACGGCCATCACGCCCGATACCACGACGCGCACGATCAGCTTCACGGTCAACGACGGCACGAAGTCGTCGGCGGCAGCCACCGCGCAGATCGACGTAAGCGATACCGATCAGACGCCGATCGTGACCGGCACGTCCGGCGATGCGAGCTGGGTGCAAGGCGACAACACGGCGGCGTCGCCCGTCACGGTGGATGGCGGCATTACGGTGTCCGACCGCGACAACACGACGCTCGTGTCGGCTTCCGTAACGATCGGCAACTACGACAGCAATGGCGACGCGCTGCTTTTCACCAACGACGGCGCGACGATGGGCAACATCACTGGCGTGTACGCCAGCGGTGTGCTGACGCTCACGTCCTCGGGCGGCATCGCGACGCTCGCGCAGTGGCAGGCGGCG
>Ga0153951_1000873_pt1 | contig 10845 bp, 14 predicted proteins | sample TSNJ035MetaG_FD_102278 | JGI IMG/M metagenome (GOLD analysis project Ga0153951, IMG submission 102278) | Attine ant fungus gardens microbial communities from New Jersey, USA - TSNJ035 MetaG | ecosystem: Host-associated > Fungi > Mycelium > Unclassified | place: USA: New Jersey, Wharton State...
GTCCCAGACATTGGGCTCTTCAAAGCCCTCCCCGTCTTAGTACTAGTCTGCTTGTTGCGGAATAATAATGCTAAATAAAAGTAAAGATCACGTGGATCACAAATCAGTGCCGAACAAATCTGTCCATTTTGAAATACTTTCTTCTGTCTTCTCTGTCTCTTTGTTTATCTCATACCAGAATTGATACTAGTAATGGGGAAAATCTCTCAGCGGGTCCGTATATATACGCGTGAAGACGTCGAGGCACATAAAAATACCAGTAGTTGTTGGGTCTCAAGAAGAGGGAAAGTCTATGATATCACAACTTTTCTGAAGGACCACCCTGGAGGAGAGGATATTATCTTGGATATTGCAGGGAGGGACGTTGAGGAGATCATGAGGGATACAATGGGACACGTGCACTCCGATTCGGCTTATGAAATGCTGGAGGAGTATGTCATTGGGCGCTTAGGGACCGACCACACGACAGTGCGTGACAGTGCGTAGGCTTTTGATGAGACATTTTTTTGGCCAATCAATTGAATTACCTATAGACTGGGAGGCGACAGAAGACTTTTATCCTGAGGATACTGACTCTGCGAAGGATTATGAGCAGAATGAATTTCTAGATCTGAGTAAACCACTGCTAAGACAGGTCTGGGAGTCGAATTTCAGGTGCTCTCGCTATTTCTGTATATTTTTGTTCACTGACGTGCAATGTAGTAAATCATACTACCTCAAACAAGTACATCAACCTCGCCACCTTTCAGAGCCAGCACGTCTGTTCGGCTCAGACTTTTTGGAGGTAATTCAAACATCTAGTCCTGCTGCCCAAAACCATTCCAACCTTTCGACAGATGTTCACTCGTACCACGTGGTATGTCGTCCCTTTGTTTTGGGGACCGATCGCTGCATACCTGTTCCTTCGTTCCGTCTATCAATTTACTGGCCCCCTTCCCGACTTCTGGGTGAATCCAGCCCTTCCCTCAAGATATATCTCAGTCATTCCCATCGAATCTTATATTAAGACAATTGCATGCTTCTTTATTGGAAATGTGATTTGGACCATACTGGAGTATACGCTCCATAGGTTCTTGTTCCATATTGACGAGGTGTTGCCTGATACTCCGGTGTTCATCACATTGCATTTCTTAATGCACGGTATACATCACTATCTACCCATGGATCGGTAAGAGATGATTCGAAGTACTCTCGTGTTTGCTAATCTGCACTTGTAGTCTTCGTCTTGTGATGCCACCTGCTTTGTTCTTTACATTGCAACTGCCGTTTACGCAGTTGGGATATGTCTTGTTCCCTGTCGCTATCGCTAATGGGGTGATCGCGGGTTCATTTACGTTCTGTGAGAACATGGATTCTTTTAGACGTGGTGGATCTAAATTGACTGAGTGGTTCATTTTAGATATCCTTTATGATTGCATGCATTATGCGTAGGCAATTACCCTCTTGATTTTCCCGTGAATTTTGACATGGATTCCCAGCCTCCATCATACCAAGCTCCCGGCCTACATGCGTGAGATGAAGAAGTACCATTTAGCTCATCATTACAAGAATTTCGAACTTGGCTTTGGCGTTACTAGTACGTATATCCCTCCTCCATGCTTGGGCTTTATAATTCTCTCAATCAACAGGCAAGATTTGGGACTATGTCTTCAACACCGTCCTACCCGTCTAACCCGATATCTAGCTGAGAGGAGTGTTTCATGTTCGAATCTTAGATCTAGTATTTGGAAGGCTTCGGCAGAACTATTCGAATACCAACTGTTGATAATTCTACTCTGTTCCCTACATTCTACTCTATTCCCCAAGTTTCTCATCGGTGCTTGAAATTGACTTTTGACATAACCATGCAATCATGTTTCATGACAGGGTCCTCGCAGGATGAAGCTTCAGGCATGTCGATCTATATAAACAAGAGAAAACATGGTTGTCATCACCTTAGGATTAAGGATACACCTAGTTGACTGTGCATTGCTGAGACAGCAATGCCTCGGCTCAACTTCGACATCGATGAAGCTACGCTCCTGAAAACATATAGAATCAATTCTCTGAACCCTACGTACGCGTTTCCTCAAGTTGAGGAATTAAATCTAATTCCCAGACACTCGTAGGAAATGGGAAGACGTTGACCATGATCTTGAAGACTCAATTGCTGGGGCAATCATGAGTCCGTCAGGTTTAACTGAAGGAGATGGAGATCCATTGGGTTTGGGTGCCTCTATCAAGTACCTTTTTCGTGGTCTCGCGTGGAGATCCTGGTGCTGACATGTGACCGAAATAGTATCAAGGATTTAGATATGGAATCCAGTGCGTACGCAACGTAGACCTTTTCGACTGCAGAGCACAGTAACTTAGGCGAGTCCGACGATAGAGGCTGCCATCTTGATCACATCAAAGTCTTTCGACCCGAAGGCATTTCTCTCTGCTATACATCCAAATGCGACCTATCAAGATTTGGCTGCAGGCACTGGTCACCTGCAACGGTCAATTGATGCTCGTTCAGAGGCCATTCGAGTTCTCGTGGAGGATAATTTCGATAAATTTGTTGCTGTCAAGGCTTCGACTGATGGTGAGTTGCTTGTCTCCTTGTTATAAATGGAATCATATTCAGTATTTCAGCCATTCATACCGAGATGAAAGAAGGTATCTTAGCTCCGCAGACAGACTATGCCTCAAAGCCTCTTCGAGATCGTTTAAAACGTGGGTCGAGAATGAGTGTTAGTTTTGTAACAATTACCAAATTTGTTTTCGCAGAGGCTGCGCAAAAAGCGAATCAAGTGTTTTTACCGGTGTTGGAGAACGCGTCGAGAGCACAGAAGCTGCGAACAACATTGGGAGTATTTGAGAGGTCAAAGTTTTTCTTTAACCTCCCGAGTTTTATTATCGAGTCAGTTGAGGCTGTGGGTCGATCTTTTCCTTTCAAAGAGCGATATAGTAATTTTATCAGGGACGCTATGACGTTGCCATGCGAGACTACAAAAAGGGAAAATACATGCTCGAGTCGCGCTCAAGTCAACTACTTTCCGTACGCATTTCCAAAGACAGCGCGGCTTCATCGTCGGCCGAACAACAGCAGAAGAAGGTTTTAGAAAAGGTGTGGGTGAGCGTAGAGAAAGCGATGGGTGAAATGCGGCAATTGCTTAATGCACAACTACAAGACCCGAGCAGGAGTTTTGAAGAGCAAGAGAAAACCCTTGAGTAAGTTTGATTCTCACACATAATCACAGAAGCTTAGTGTCGACCTGCATCAAGAATCCTACTCGAATTGCAGGGTAATGATGAGCCATTATGGACCTTTTTTGATGGTCAGCACAAGCAAATCATGGAACAAATGAACAGGACTTATCAGAAGGCGAAGGTCATCGTTCAAGGTCACCCCTTTTCTGCACTTATATAACGCGTCCACTGACTTTTCGAAGCTACTATCGATAGATCAAGAACAGAGGATTCTGAGCTGAAGATCCTGTTGGCCATACAGCTACGCACTGCTATTCTCGGGCTTGAAGCAAAGCAATCCGAAGTAAATCTTGGTTAGACAATTAATTCCCTGTATATCCCTTTCCTCGTTCTCACAGGTAGCTCAGGACAGTCCGAGGGTGAACCTGTGTGGCAGGCCATATTTGACCTTGTCAAGAATATTTCTGAGGTGCTTCTTTCGTCATTGCCCAATTTCTGGAAGATTTCCAAGAATTTTATCGACGGAAAATACAAAAAGGTAGGTGTTAGGTTTCATCGTAGTCGATCTGTACTTGATCTTGTCTTTGTCTTGCAATTTAGTCCTTGTCGCCAGGAAGCAGGCGAAGCCCGACCCAATGCCGTACCATGGTGCTTGATTGTGTCCGACTCTATATTTCACTAATATCGGAGTTCTTCCTCCTGTCTGACATCGTGGTCATGCTTTCCGCCGGCCCGAACAAGAATGTGTTACCTATGCTTCCAATGAATGTCCATTCCATTGCAACTGCTTATCATCTCATGAAACTATCGGGGGAGATACATGAAAATGTAAATGACATTAACGGTATGGAAATCTCCCCAGAAGTTTCTTCTGGCCTGAAAAGCTTACTGGAGAGTGTCAAATGGAGATTCACTGACATTCTCATGCAAGCGTGGCTAAGAGGTGTGGATCCTCTAGCCTAGTTAACTCTGTTCTAATCTCTTGATGATCAGACGCCAATCTGTTCTATCATCTGGAAGGGTGGAGAGCAGATACTTCAAGTCAACACATTACCCAGCATCTCTCGCATATGGAACGATTCCAGCGACACCTTACGACTGTCGCGTTCAAACTCGCGGGTGGAGTTGATCTCTCATCATCGGTATCATTTAAACCTGTCAAGCAAAATCCTATTCCGCAGGTGTTCATCACTAGGATCACCAAGGGTTTTCTCGATGCGTTATACGCTTTCTTGGATGGCCTGGTTTTGCTGGCGTCTGATGAGTCGCCTATTGTTACAGGAAGCATTCTTGCTAAGATAGAGTCTTTTGGAACCAATCATCTGGATCTATTCGATCTCTCCGATGGCGTGAGCTCTCTACATTTCTATGATGATGCTGGAATGACTAACTCTGGAACCGCTTCATTTTATTTTATTCTTGATGCCTTCGACCCCACTCCGAACCCTAGGATATCCGCCTGTTACTAGTGATATCGAACTTCGAATATCTAGCCGATGTTTTGATCCCGAGCATGTTAGACCAGTTGGAGGCTGCCTTTGGCATTTCATTGGTGCAAGACAGGCAGGTGAGTAAGATAGGAGTAGGAGATTGATCATCGCCCGCTATGAGCTTAATTCAGCGAGACTAATTATCCCGACACCCAGACAGTAATGATTGTGGTTAAAGAGCTTGATAAAACACTCTTTGACGCATACGTCAATCCCAAGTCGGAAGCGCTGAAGGTAGTCATGCAGAACGGTATCCTGGATCCTGCAATGGATTGGTACGAGACGCCGCAACCGACAGGTAAGTTTTCACTTTTACTAGTTATTGCTTAAGGAAGCCCATTTCAAAATTGTCCTATTTCAGAGGTTCGACCATATATGTATGAAGTTCTCACAACCTTGGTCGGCATCCATGCACAGATATGTAGTGTGGCAGGATCCTTGCTGGATAGGACGATGAACAGACTCGTAGATCAGCTAGCAGACGAGGGGTTACGGTGTTTTCGTCAAATCAAACGATTTGGCATGGGCGGTATGCTTCGGGTAGGTTCAGACGTTTAAGTATCTGTGCCCAAGATTGCTTAACCGCTTTAATCAGGCAACACTTGAAATCGAATTTATGCATCAGACGCTCGGCAAACACGTTACCTCAAATGCAACAGAAAAACTTTCAAGCCTGTATAATAAAATATCCCAGGCTTATCACCGGCGACCTGGAGATGAAAATTTCCAGGTTAATCTCGATGGTGTGAAGAGAACGCTAGCGGAAACACGGCGGTCAACGCAAAGGGAATTTCTTTGCTTCAAGCAATCTAAACCATCTGGCAACCGGAGCAATACACCGGGAAGTAGTCGTTCGGGTCACGAAAAGGACGGATCACGCAGTCGTAAAGATCACAGATAAAAAACTCAGACTGATGGCTTCGTTTCTCCCTATTTCTCCCCTAATCAGGACCTTAACTCCCCCTCTGGGCGACTTTTAGACCACAATATGCTTAAAGAACCCTTCCGTTAACATAGAAGAACACGCCACCGGATATGAGCTATGTATAAGATGAGAAATGTCATTTTGTCAATGCAGCATTGCGGCTGGGCTTTGAAGACTATTTGTGTAGAACTGGCCCTTCCTGGTTTGGTGCCAACTCTTCAGTCATCCTTGTCCGACGAGCGTGGATGTTGATCGGTGAAGCTAAGAATGTGGTACATAAAGATTTGGCGTTTCCTATTTGAAAGCGCTGAGATGAATCAAGGTCCTCTTTTCTTCAAGTCAATATGAGTTTGAGTGTCCTTCTGCCGCGAAGAGGACGGACATATGGTCAGGATCACGGGAGCCAATATGTAAGCTAGCTTTCTGAAACGAACAACTTAGATAGTCCTCATGGATTTACTTTCATGAGACAACGATGATCGATCCGTCATCGGTTCCGCAAGTATCAAGAGGTTGTATGGGAAAAGCTTTTCCCAGAAAGGCATATTTCCAATAGAGTTGTGGTTTGAATTACCATCACCAAACATAGCGTACGTTCATGAACTACCTTACTTCTGCAGCCCTTGATAGTCTGAAGTAAACAGCATATCACATAGATTCTGGCGTGATCTAAGACACAAACCGTCGTCAAACAATTGTCTAGCCGAGAAGGTCGAGGGGAACGATGCGTCCGGTACATATGTAATCAAGAACCATAGGATAGGCAAGAGCCGAGAATCTAGAGCGGGATACCTATAGTTTGTTTGATACCCACAGAAGGGGTAGGATCGGAACAAGTAGCTAGAAGACCAAGCAATCTTCAAGCCATCAAGTCAACAAGAATGGTGATAATTCCGAGAACTAAGATTCAAAAAGGTCAGCCGTAAACATCAAGATGTCTTCCTATTGACGGACCAATCTCTATCGCGATCAAAGCAATAACAATCTGCTCCAATCGTTCCGCGTGTTTGCTTGAGACAGACTCTTTCAGAAGCTGCAACATGTCCTGGAGAACCTAATCAGCGGGATCAGCCAGTCAGCAGAGAATTCTCGGAAGCTTTTTGACGAACTTCTACACGTGTGTTCAACAAATTTATACGCTGTGGGATCTCAAGGTAACTTCGGGCCGCATCGTAAAGTGGCTGAAGATCTGGATAGCTCTACAAAATTTTGGTGCGGTGTTTAACTGGATGATGGAGCATCCACGTACCCAGAACACTTCCTGTGGAGTATTCAAAATGCTGATAAGCGCAAATCAGCCTTCTAGGGCTGAAACACATGAGTTACCGGAGAATCAAGTACAGATCCCACAGAGTTGATATTTGTTCTGAGAAGGAATAACTGTCCAATTTGCTGCATGATTTCTGGAAAATATTAGCCTTGAAGTCCGGAAATCCCAGAGAAGTCATATACCTTTATGCGGCATCCCAACCTTACCCGTCTCACTGATGATTTCGGGGACATCCTTAGTCTCCTCGATTGTGGACGAAATCAGTTCCTCGAACTAGGGATCATGGATTTAAAGATATTATCTGTATACCTGAGGCAAGGCTTACCAAAGAAATCTTGACAGACTGGGAAAGGGCATGAGACAACGACAGCTTCGTCCTTCATACTATGATATATGTTGGAAAACTAAAAAAATCTTTAAACTTACATATAACTGGATCCCTCACGAAGGGTGATCACATCATTGTAGATCCTATGGAAAGATGAAAGGAGGTCCAATAAAGAGATGAACAAGGTGCTGACACACCGACTATAACTGGCATAGTAGTAATTGAGATCCTCCATTTCAATATCATCAGGAGCTGAAAGAATGTTTGACGAGCTCATTTCTTACTGGAACAAGAGCTTACCTAATTTCTCGATTTCGAAGCGTTTTCTGGACGTCGATATCAGCAGCGAGCAAGTCACAATAAATGGAAAGAAAACACAGACATTGACGCAAGGAAGCGTTTTTCTTGAGCTTCTGTCATCCCCCATATGACTACGGTCCCATACTGGAACATGAGAACTTCAGCCTCATGGGTAGCGACGTTGAAAAAGTTTCTTCTTTTCCTCCTCCTCTTTATAGTCTTGTCGTCATCTTCAGGGGTTTCCTGTCTGAGCTCCGAAATTCCAAGAAGATCGCCTGATGGGACAGACCCTGCATGTCCACTAACTTTGTTCTGAGACTGAATTTCATAAACATAAGGAGTATAGATGACGTCGTCAACGAGTTTTGGGCTTGTATGATATGCATTCCTTCTCGCATTAAAAAATTTCATGAGTTCATTCATCCTGTATGAGCTAGAGCGATACATATTCATGAGCTCTGTATGAGAGACATATGTGAACTACTCCCACCTCGCTGTTGCATATGCTGTGACTCTGGGTAAAGATTTGGCTTTCTTTTTCGTGAGCTTCAAGGCATCCCTACGCGCAGTGCCGTCTGGTATGAGCGATATTTGATTGTATATCTGGTGAAGTAAACAAGTCTTGTATTAATAATTGGTCCACGGGTTGCCGTATCTCACAGGTACCTCAAAATCGGCTTCGTTATCTTCACTACTCTCAACATCTCCATCTTCGCTTTCTCCAGTTGAGCCGATTGCATCATCACTGGGTCCTGTGGTTTTGTATGGACTTTTGCTCAGGACTGGGAGACGTTCTGGTTGCTCAGGCAAAAGCTTGAGTTTTCCGGCAATCTTAGTTGAGCGATTCGCCCCTCTAGGTTTGTCAAGCAGAGATGTTCTGGAGTCCGAGTTATGCATAGCCAGGCAAGACGCAGGTACTGATGTAATTCGGTATCGGGTTCGGCCCGCTGAAGATGAATATCAATAGTAGTCACCAAATTTAGACATTTTCTCACTCTAACTCCGGTGCTACGCATGCCACTTTTCCATGCGCATTGGGTCTCGCGCACATTCATTGTTCGTTATGATTTCAGAGTTTCTAAACCCATCAGTCCTTATGGTCGAGCCCTAAAGCTTTTCTACTGTCATATTTGCAACAAGCATCATCTAATAATATACATTCATCCTATCCACACTACTAAGTACTGGATACCAACATGGTACTCAAATTCCCGACAAGGTATTATCATCACGCAACAATCCAGGATGTCTATTCTGTTGAGATGACACAGTCTTCTCTGTGAACCTTTTGCTGATGGTGCAGAATCACCAGGGTATTCTGAAGATGAGCTGGTGACCCACCTTGAGGCTAGACCTTGCAGAGACTTCTGCCGAGAGGGGAATTGATTTACGAGCGAAGCAGCCAGCGAGCATGAATTTCCCCACACACACATGCTGACACCGCGACTCATACAGCCCATGCATGCTCTGTTCGCCGTCAAAGATCACTCCAATAAAAATATTTCTTATTTCCCCAATTGTAGGATGCAAATTGAAAATAGATTTAATCACGGTGCCGAGAGTCGGTGAAAGCTAACACCACTGCAGTGTCTGAGCCTTGATTGGCCATGTTTTCTTAAGAAAAAGGTGGACGGGTTGGGCTGTCGGTATTAGAAAGTCACATCTGATCATTGGAGACGCGAGCTCTACAACACTCCTGCCTTGATGCTTGGGCTCTACTTACAGCACCAGATATTCATACATGTGTACCAACTTTTCTTTCCCATCAGTTAGCTTGAGGCATTCAACAGTGTGACATTGCTGGCACTTGACAGCAACCCCTCGCTTATTTGATAATTCCTCATGCCACCGTTGCATAAAATCGACCACTCTAGGATCAAGCAGCAGGAAAAGCGGTTTGAGTGTCATGTTGAGTGTGGTAGAACACGTTTCAGTTCTTGAAGGGAGCCCTGGAGGGAGATGGCCTGGGAGGAAGAATGATGCTACTCGAAAATATGTGAGAGGAGAAGCGATGAGTGAAGTCAAATCCCCATGCCAAGATATCCGTGATACTGTCGCTTTACCACCATGGTGCATCGTTCTGGGACTAATAACATATGATTGAAGTTATTTTACGAAACCATGAGAGTTTGATTCCCGCGGCAACCAATAACATCGTGGTGTGTTTCGACATTTTTGCGTATTGCTGAGTAGGACGTAGTCCATCGATAAGGGACCTCTTGGTATTGGCCGCGGACAACGTGTAACTTTTTCGCACACAGTGCATAAGACGAGGATAATACCGAGAGCTAAGGATTCATACTTACAACAGTTGATTGGGAAGGGGTGGACATTAATTAATCATCACACGAGATTTTGGCTATTATAGTATGCTATTCTGCGCCGATATAATGCCAGCCTTTGGAGCGTAACCGTGTCGTGAATTCCAGAGAAGACTGGGAGATCCAAGCTTATGGTGTGAGTGCACTGAACACCTCTTTTGAATCTAGATCATTGAATCACCGTAGGGCTGCCAAAGGTTCAGTCCTGAGGTCAAAGAGGATCAGTAGTATACTGTGCAGTGACCCCATTCAAACTTTGCGATCCGAATATCACGCTTTCCTGTAGTAAGCGTGGGGAAAGAATAACTGACTACCGTTCTTCTGTCTCCTAAGAGTTGTGGCCCCGAAGATATACTCCGTGAGAAGCGAGCTGGTCGAGGATAAGTGGGCATTGCCGTCGATCTGGGCCCTGATCATCGTATTGGTGTGCTCATATTACAACTATGCCGCCGACAGTCGGAGCAAGGACATGATGGAAAGAATAGATAATCTTTCCCAGCTTCGGTGATCAATCTTAGTTCAGTCAACAGATCACACGCAACATGCGATATGAATTTCCGGTTTTATACATGCTCGCGACTTATACTATTGAGAAATCTTGGGTATCACTTAGGAAGAGTTTTACATAGACTAATCTCAGCAGTCCAGCTGGAACAAATACGAGAGACTTCCTGAAGTCGTGTAATTATTCTTCAGACGAGGATCAGGGGGTAAAACGGCGCAGCAATTGTTCGTCAGTCGGATCCCTTCGCGGGGGGGAAATATTTCGGAGGTACTCCAATGGCACGAGTTGTCCTGTTGGAAAATTTTGTGTAGATGAGGATACACTTAACTGATAAGATGGGCTGGAAAAAACTGTGTGTTGGTTTGACTGCTGAAGGTGTCGACTGCGAGAGGTAGATGATGAGCCAAGTGGGTAAGCATGTAACGGAGGTGTTGTGGACGATGGAGGGATCTCTCCAAAATGAAAGTCACTGCTATGTGTCCGGCTATCTCGTCTAACCTTTCCAACTCGAGCGCTCTTGAACCATCCTTCA
>Ga0153951_1000878_pt1 | contig 10821 bp, 9 predicted proteins | sample TSNJ035MetaG_FD_102278 | JGI IMG/M metagenome (GOLD analysis project Ga0153951, IMG submission 102278) | Attine ant fungus gardens microbial communities from New Jersey, USA - TSNJ035 MetaG | ecosystem: Host-associated > Fungi > Mycelium > Unclassified | place: USA: New Jersey, Wharton State...
ATTTGGGGCGTTGGGCGATCGCATCGGGACCCAGAAGATTCTGATGTACGGACTCGCGTTTGCGGTGCTCGTTTATATTCCACAGGCCTTTGTCCAAAATGTTTGGCAGCTAGCTGGCTTACGGTTCTTGGTCGGGATTTCTGATGCCGCCCTCTTGCCGCAAGTCCAAACCCTTTTGGCCAAATATAGTCCGCACCAAGCGGCCGGGCGAATCTTTAGTTACAATCAGTCATTTCAGGCCATGGGAAACGTCTTTGGTCCCTTGATTGGGTCAGGTATTTCTGGGATTTTCGGGTATTCTGGCGTTTTCTTCTCAACATCATTGCTCATTATCATGAACTTTGTCTGGGTTCGCCACAGTACCGCCGAAATCAATGGCAAAAATTGACCATACAAAAAAAGCTAGGACAATCGTCCTAGCTTTTTTGCGTGCGTTTGAACATAAACGTATCAAGCCAATGCCAATCGCGGCGAATACCAAAGTACGCGGCAATTGCCAGCAACAGCGAGCCCAGGAAGTCCATCGATAAATCCCCCATGGTATCCATCAAGGCGGCGCGGCCTTGCAATAAGGTGTGCCCGCTCATGTAGCGTTGCATGTTGAGCCCAAACAAGCCATCCCCGGTAAATTCATAGAACTCCCACAAGACCCCAATCATTGTCCCGAAGGCAACCGCAAACAAGGCCAGCAACAATGGATTCACCTTCGGCAGCCGTTGTTTTGGTGTCAAGGCGCTGAAAATCGCTAGCCCAAGACCTGCTAACATGGCGGCCGAGAAAAGATGTTCAAACTTATCCCAGTAAGGAATGTCGTAGAATTGCATCCCCGTGCCCAGGAGGATACTGAGCAGAATAAAGATTTCATAGAGCGCAACCAGCAACCGTGGAAACTCAAAATGCCCAAAGTGGCCGATGATATACGGCAATGACACCAGTAAGATGCCGGCTGCCACTTGGCCCAAAAGTTGGGTCTGCCCAGGATAATGAGGCTTACCCATGAGCGCTAAGCTACCAAAAATCAATAAGTATAAGACCATGCCCACAATATTGAGCCAGTAAAGCCAATCAAATTTTTTTGTCATGTTTATCTCCCACCCATCATGTATTTTTAGCATACCGAGTTGCTTCTAGGCCTGCAAGTGGTGAGGCTTAGGTTCCGGGGGTAAATAGTGTAAACTAAGGCTAAAAGGAAGGTGCGGTGTAATGTCAATTCATACCTTATCTGAACTCGAACTGCTGACAATGAGTACCAAAGTGATCACGGATATCAGCCAGGCGTTCAATTTCCCCTACTACGTCAACGATTTGAATCACGACGCTAACTTCGACATTGACGGGACTGAAACCACCCTGGAACTCGAAGTCACCCTACTCAACGATCCCAACCCTAAGCGCAGTATCAGTTTTTACAGCGATGGCACCAAAGAACCCGTTCTCGGCGGCGCAGCCAATGCGCAGGTAGTCGTCAAAGCCGGCGCCACATTCATCTATCTCAATGATGGCTACCGTGATTCATACGTCATTATTATTCAAAATGGACAAGTCCTGCAAAACCTGAAACTGGAACAACAGATTCTTTCCGGCCCCGAAGTCGAGCGTTTCATCGACGAAATCCTCGACAATGATGCCGCTAAATAATCAACGCATTGTGCCTCTGCCTGCTTGGGCGGAGGCTTTTTTTGGCCATAAAAAAACCACCATCACTGGTGGAAAGTTTGGGGGAACTTTTTTGGGAGTGTAAGTTAATGTGTAAGCTTAAAGGGTCGCCCCTCTAATTGATTCCAAGTATAACAAAATAGAAATAATTATGAGGGCAGGATTTGTAAAAATTCTTTTCAGGATATGGGCGGTATTTATTGGCCCAGCGCCCCTTTAAAAAGGCTTGCTGTCAACATTTTGTCCACAAGCGCAAAGAACAAAAGTTATTTATCCACCCAACCCGAAAATCGTTTACTAAACGCTACCCAAAAAAGCCACGGTTGGCAGTGTTCTTGAGTTCTCGCATGGTCGCCATGTCTGCGTCGCTGATTTCAAAGTCCAACTGCGCGTTGTTCTCAATATGGTCACGATGAACAGCCTTAGGCAACGGCACCACGCCGTTTTGAATGACAAACTGAATCGCCAGTTGCGCCAGGGACACATGATAACGATCGGCAATCGCCTGCAAATCTTTGTTTTTCAAGATGCCACCGGTCGCCAGTGGTGAATAGGCCTCAACTAAGAGCCCAGAATCCTGCGCAAATTTTGTGATTTCTGGTTCTGTGTGCCCAACGTAATATTGAATCTGGTCGACCATCGGCTGCACTTCAGCCTGCTGCATGACGTTTTTCAAATCGTGCACATTGAAATTCGAAACCCCAATCGCTTTGGCCCGGCCGCTGGCATAAATGGCTTCCATCGCTTCCCAGACCGCTTGGTTTTCAATGTCAAAGTTTGCCCCTGGCTGACCCCATGGCCACGGCGCGTGAATCAAGTAGAGGTCGATATACTCAAGCCCAATGTTGTCCATCGTCGTCTCAAAGTCGCGCAACGCCCCACGGTAAGATTTGGTTTCGGCAGGCAACTTGGAAGTGACGAAAATATCCTCCCGGGCAATCCCTGATTCACGAATCGCCTCACCGACTGCGGCTTCGTTTCGATAAGCCAGGGCCGTATCAATGTGGCGATAGCCTAACTTCAGGGCATCGCTCACTGCTTGTTTAGCTTGCGCCGCAGGAATTTGCCAAGTGCCGAAGCCCACTTTGGGAATTGTATGGCCATTTGCCAGCGTATAGGTATCAGTTAATTGTGTCATGTGCTTTCCTCCTCTGAGTTTAACCGTCTCCAGCAATCCGTCGATTGCCTTATATGTCGATTCTAGCAAAACAAAAAAATAACCCCTAACATTCCGAATCGTGGATTGTCAGAGGTTATTTTAGTTTTGTTGCGCTTTAGCAGCCCGAATCTCGAGGATGCGATCACTCAAATGCGCCCAATCAATGGCACGCGGCGGATCCAGCCAAATGACTTTTTCCACGTCCAAATCATCATAAACCGCATTGAGGTTTGTGACGACAATGTCAGTTGTCTCGTCATACGCGAATTGCACGTTGACATTCAGGTTGACGAACAAGGCAAAGTTCTTTTTGATGAAGTCGTTGTATTCTTGACCATATGAGAAATCGACGCACACGGTAATTGGTGGCGTAACGCTGGCCAGGTGCACCCGACTAATCAAAATCATCAAATACCGATAGAAAATATACGCCCGAAATTTCAGAATGCCTTCCGATTCCAGAAATGCTTCATCCATCAAATATTGACGTGTACATTCAAAGTACTCAATGTAAGACTCCTTGAAGAAGGTGACATCAAAATGTTCAAATGAATAATACGCATTCAACGGGAAATAGATGAGCTCAAAGTGCAGTCGCGTCAATTCTGCGTCCAACTGGGTTTTGGCAGTCTCCGGCAAATCAAAGGTTGCCTGAGCAGCAGCCATGAATCGGTCATTGAGCTGGCTCAAGTGCTTGCCCAGCGCCATTGGTGATTGCCCGCTTGGCAGCAAATCACTCACATACAGGAACGCCAGGAGTTCTTGATGAAACAAATCAGATGATGGCACCTGTTCAATCACAGTGACCGCGTCAGGGTACGCCTGCTGCAAGGCCGCCATCACCTTTTGCCGGTTTGGATTGTCTCCACTCAGCGCATGACCTTGCTGGGCTCGGGTCATGGCGATGCACAGAAAATGAAACAATTTGATGGCGACCGTTTGCGGCAGTTGAAGATTGAGGGGTGCGAGTTTGGCCATACTATCATTCGCTTGATTCTGCACTGCCTCCGGATACATGTCATGATCATTGACCAAGACAAAAGCAAAAATCCGCGTTAACAGATAACGAATGGTCGGTTCTGGGCCCACAAGATGATGGTGTTTGTCCAGAATCACATCAAAGGTCTGCAGCAATTGCTTAATCTGGCGCAAGCGGCCATACACGCTGGTATAACTGGTGAAGTTGTCATCCGCGAAACTTTGCGTGGAATGAAATGTCTCCTCAAACAAAGCCATCAAAATCGAGAAGGCCAAGGAATGCCGCAAATATTCGGCCAATAACAAATCTGACGTGGCTTGGCCGGCTTCGTACAACGTCGTGCGGACATTGTCATTATCAATCGCAAAATAACGGGTTAGGTCGTAGCGGTCAAAATCTTGCCCGAGTTCTTCAATGGTTTTACTAAAAAGAAAGTTCGACAGTGATAGCTCGGATTGAATGGTCGCATTCAATTCTGATAGTTCTGAGGATTCTTCTAAAAGACGCAGAAAATCAAATTTCCGTTTGTCGTCTTTATCCAAAAAATTCTCTAAACTAAGCATCGCTGTCTCACTTCCTTCTTCCGTACAGTGCGCTTCCTGACAGCATTTCAACCATTGCTGTGAGGTTAGCGTCAGAGTGGCCGGCGTTACCGCCGCCAGGATCGGTATCATTCATAATGACCAGTTGCGTGCTGGCCTCATTAAATAAATCTTGATTGATTAAAAGCTTCTTATGGGTCTTTTTCTTTTGAGGCTTTTTAGGTTCAGTGGTTTTAGGTTTCGATTCGCTCGGCGTTTTTGGCTTGACCGGTGAAGCCGGGGCTTTTACCGGGGGCGTGGATGAACTGCTTGCAGCAGGTGCGTTTTCTTTGGCACTGGGTGTGACGGGTTTCACCTCTTGATTAGGATCCACCGGGCTGTACACCGTGCCACTGTCTGCGTTGACCTGATTCGACAGCATCAAGGACGCCGAAAAAACGGCTAGCGTCGCGAATAATTTAAATGACATCTTGTTCTGCATGCCCCACCTCACACTTTCTTCACGATGAGATAACTCAAACCAGCCAACACCGCCAAAATGGCCACGAGTGGGAGCCAGAACTGCCACCACCGCTGTGATTGCTGAACCTGGCGGGTGGTGCTGGTGCGCTGGGCCATCGTCGTTGCTAATTGGCTGGTGGTCGGTTTCGAGTCAAGCGTTGCCGTCACGATTAAGCGGCCCGTGGTCGCTGTAGGTTGGTCACACGTGATCAACGTCAATTGTGGCGTCGTGCTTTCGTTTAGCACAGTGAGATTAGTGTCATTCACCACGCGTTTACTCGTGACATGATATTGGTACAGTTGGCCCAAATAGCGCAACTGAATCACATTGCCAACTTTGGCTTGCATCAACCGGCCAAACAGTAAGGAAGATGTCCCAAGATGGTGAGCTGCCAGAACAAGATTATTTGTTTTGGGGTCACGTTTAGGATACATCGAACCCGCGCCGTAAAGCAACTCAGATTGGCCTAGGCCGGCAAAAACTGGCACATCTAAATCCACCGCTGCCACTTGCAAGCGGCCAATACTCGTCAATTGATTATCACTGGTCAACGCTTGGCTGACTGTTGGCGCTTGAACCGCGTCAAAAGGCACATGCTTGACTTGGCTAAGGCTGCTGACTTCTTGCACCTGCGCCGTTGCTGTCTTCTCCAGCAAAATCGCATTCTTGGCAAACGGTAAACAAATCAAGCCAACACCGAGATACAACAAGATCAATGCCAGAATTTTCAGGCCTCTATTCGGCTTTGCGTGCGGCTTCTTTTGCATCTTTTTGCTTCTTTCTCCAAATCAGCCAAATAATGAGCAGGACTAACAAGAGCAAGCCAATCCCGACCAGAATGTAAATCCAGGTGTAGTCCGTCTTAATGGTGACATCCTTCTTGTTCAGGTCTTGGGCGGTGGCGGCCGAAATCGTGAAGTCTTTTTCGAGAACCCATTCATTCTGATAGCGCAGGCTCTGGCCTTTGCTGTCTTTGCCGCGCGCGTATTTACCATTGTCACTCTTGTTGCCATCGACGATCAGCTTAATGTGATAGGTCCCTGGTTCCAAGGCTTGCCCATTCAAAGCAACTGGGAAGTTAAAGTTGGAGTTTGGGGCAATTTGCAACGCCGTTTTGTTCGCACTGTAAAGGACTTTGCTATCACCTTTCTTGGTGACTTGAGCCTGGATGGCGACTTGGTTGATATAGGTCATTTGATTATTTTGGAGATTAGCGGAAATGACATTCCGGGCATTAATTTGGTCAGGCTTGACAGTGTGCAACGTCATATTTGGCGCCACTGCGGTGCTGTTTTGCCGCATCAATAAAGCGACCACATAGGAATATTCGTTGTTGATGGCCAGTCCTTGGCCGCTGCTCGACTGACTCGTTTTGGTGGTCTTTGCTTCCTTAAACGTAATCCCGCCGGCTAATACCCCATTGAAAGTCGCGGCTGGCATTTGCAGTTGAAATGGCACTTTGACCACGGAATGTGGTTTCAGAGTCACTTGTTTTGGTGCCTGCACGATTTTGGCTAAATCATACTTCATGCTGGCATCGGCGGTTTTCGTTGATGTGCTGTAATCCACGATGACGTTGGAATTGGTTGTCGCGTGATTGACGGCAACATCCACTTTCACTTCGCGCGCAAGATCATTCCTCAATTGCACATAAACGGTTTCTTTTTGACCAGGCTTCAGCTGCAAGTCGAAATACGACTTCGACTTGTCAATTTGATTGGCGGCCGCGATTGGGGTCACGCTAAAGCTAAACTCACTAGCAAACACCTGCGTGCCGCCAGCAAACACGGTCAAAATTGTGGCCAAAACTGCGAGCAATGCTGCTTTGATTTTCAATGTCTTCGTCTCCTTTTCAACTAAAAGAAAAGATTCGCCGATTCGCGAACCTTTCCTCAAAGATTAGTTACTCAACCGCCCCATTACTTGGCACGTCTGATAAGTTCCACGTTAATGTCGTCTTGTAGGTTTCAGCGTACTTGGTCGTTCGACCCGGAACAGATAAGGTCACACTATTTGTGTGTGGTTGATCTTCACTAGTCAGATTGGACTTGGTTCCCCAATCGTTCAGGAAGGTCCCACCACCTTGGCCCTTAGCGGCACTCATGACTAATGATGCGGTTCCTGGGGTGAGATCAGTATTTTGGGCCGGTGTTGGTTTATCACTTGATGACGCGGTCACAACGTTCCCGTCTTTAAGCGTGACCACCGCCCCGTCCAAAACGTGTCCCGTACCACTTGTGAACTGGCCGTCTTGAGTGACGGTCAAGACCCAACCGGCCAGGGTCCCACGATTATCGGTGACCTGCACATAATCAGGCCCGTAGACTAAATCACCAGTTGGTTTACCATCAGCACCCAGTTTGTAATAGGCTTGGGCGGCTGCGGTATAAACCTTATCACTTGAACTAATCGCTTGTTTGCCAAAATCAAAACTTGATGCAAAGTCAATGGAAAGTGGTCCTGGTGTGCCTGGATTAACTGGGTTCGTTGGGTCCGTTGGGTCAATTGGCTGGACAGGATTACCTGGTTGAGTTGGATCCGTTGGGTCGGTTGGATCGGTGCTTGGCGTAAACTCAACCTGACCGTTAGATTGATACTTTGCAACGTCGGCCGCAAAGATGCTCTTTGGTGTAAAAGCAACAGCGCTGAGGGCTACTGCTGAAAGTAAGAATTTTGAAATGTTTTTCATGAGTGTTCTCCTTTTTTAAGTTTACTCGTTGTTTGGGACATCTTGGAGTGACCATTCCAGGGTGCCATCGTACTCACCGAGTAATTGCTTACTTGCGGGTACTTCGATGGACAAACCAGTTTTATCATTCCAAGAATCCGAAATCGTTAAACTACCATCGGAACTGAATTGACCTGATTCCACCACCGCTGCAGCCCCGCTGAGAGCAATTTTGCCAGTCTTGTTCGTATATGTGAGCAAGCCGCTGAGATCATGAGTGCCGCTGTGCAGTGGATCCGCCTCCCGCAGCGTTAATTGCCATGGAGACTTGCCATCGCCGCGCGTATCTTCAATCTCAAGACTACCGTTGACCGTTGGGTAATAGGTCTGGGTCTTGGTGGTAATTTCATGCTGGCCAAAATCAAAACTGTCCGGCACGGTGACCAGTGACAGGGAGCCGGCCACGGTCAACGTGGTCGCTGCCGCAAAGTTGGCATCGTGATACGCCATATCAGCGGCCGGTTCAATGTTCCCGATGCTGTCATTTGTGCTTGGTGGGTTGGTATTGCCAGCAGGCCCGGCGTGATCCTTCAACCGCAATTGAACGACGTCGCCTTTGACCAATCCAGTCGGTAAGTTGGCGGTATAGGTTCCGTCCGCTGCGACCGTCGTGGTTAAACCGGTATCAGTTCCGTTCAAGTAAACTTGAACGGCAGCTCCGACTTCGCCCGTTCCACTGACAGTTTTGGTGGTTGGCGCAATGGTCGTTTTTCCACCTTGGACAGTGGCGGGATCTGGTGGCGTTACATCATACACTTGTGGGGTGCTGGTTGGTAAATCACTGGCCGGCGTATCATGCTGGCCTAAAGTGGCTGATAAAACTTTCAGCGTATCAAGGGCCGGTAAGAAGGTGGCATTAGGCGCTGGGATTTTGATCATCCCATTGCGACTGGCATCCCCGTAGACGGACATCGGATCACCATCAGAGACCCCACTCAACTTTGCCACCTGTTTGCCCGATGGATCATTGAGCGCGATTGTTGCCAACACTTCATTGTCATAAGCGTCACGAATTTCGCCTTTCCCTTCTGGCACTGACGCATGGGCATAAACATACTTGTCAGCGTTGGTTGGGACACGCAAGTCATCAATACTCGCAGCTTGGTTATTAGCACTCAAGCGCGAGTATTGGGTCACTGCGCCGAAATGCGATTGCATATTTGCATCGGAGGTCGAACTCAAGGTGGCAAAATCTTGCCCACTCAAGGCAAAATTAACGTTTGCCCATTGGTAGGTCGGGTTGCCATCCAGGTTGCTGCCATTTTTCCAGACAGCCAAGTCAGAGTTCTTGCTAGTAAAGCTTGAGCCGCTACCTACGGAAAAGACTTGACCACCGCCGGTCCGATTGTTCCGGAAATCAAAGTACTTCACACTATCCATTGAAAACTGGAGATTAGCACCGATGAAAATACCGCTATTGGCACTGGCTGTATTACCCCGGGCCACGAAATAGGTCCCTGCGCCAGCAGTAATCCCGATATCAACCCCGGAGGCATCAATCGCTGGGCCAGAAACAGAACTAATGGACACCGATGAATCAGGATCAGTCACGGTAAAGGCGTTACCAGTTGACCCACCCACGGCAGTAAATTGGATGGCTTGACTAGCCCCCACAGTGCCGCCTGGTGTCCCGACTTTGCTGCCCGCCTCACGGGTCACATCGAAATCGGAACCGCCAGAAACGTTAATTTTGTTATTTGCGCCGTACATTCGGATGGCTGGCGCGTCGGCAGTCTTGCCGCTATCTTTAGTCTTAACAATCTTAATGGCAGACTGATTCGTCACGTTAAAGGTCATATTACCTTTCAACTTGAACCATAGCGTGGCTTGGGACATCATAGCGTCTCCATTTGATGTCAGGTCCAATTCTGAATGATTATCCACATTGAACGACGCTTTATCCCCTGACATGACCACAGCCGAGGTAAACTGTGACTCTACGCTTAGGTGAGCTGAGCCAGTTAAGTTTAAAGTGGAACCATCGCCCGCAATCGAGATTGGCACGTTGTCTCCAGTCCCTGAGCCACTGGCGGTCAAGCTTGCATAATCCTTGATGGTGAAGCTGGTGGGGGCTGTAATCGCCCACACACTGCCTTTAGTCGTCCCCGTCGTGATGACTTGCGACTGACTATCAATTAAGATTGTTTCGCCTGAAACCTTTGATGAGGCATAAAACGCTGAGGCCGTTGCATTGACAACAGAATCGTGAGTAATCGTCAAACGAGGTGCTGTGATTGCAGCGGTTGTCGCGGTGGAACTATATTGCAAGTTAGCGGCATCAATCACAACACTCCCGTTCGTCATATTGGCCAGGGCCGCGGCATTGGTTTGAAGCGTTGTGATATTACCAGTCAATTGGAGCGTGCCGTCACCGGTGGCCAGTTTGCCGGTCGTACCTGTGAAATTCACATTACTGATTGTCAACGTAGTGCCAGCAGCAATATTGATGCTTTGTGTCTGCATATCCAAGGTGTTGCCCCCGAAGTCGACTGGAATATCCTTATTCACTGTTGCATTGGAAGTCGCTTTGAGCGGCGCAGTCACTGTAATCGCGGTCGTGGTCTTGTCCGCGAGCGCTTTGGTAAAGTCTGCCCAGGTTGACACGCTTGTTGCAGACTGTGGCGCCACCACGTTCGGAACCGGTTTCAATAAATCCGGGCTTTTACCACTGGTGATGCTCGTATCCTGATCAGTTGCTTTTGACGTCGCTAAACTCAGAAATGAAACTGTTTTTGAATCAACATTCTGCGTGCTTTGCGTGTTCAAAGAAGTCAAGGTTGAACGTTCACTTGCATTGAATGCACTGTCAGCTGATTGCGGGGTAGTTGTCGCGGCAGCTGACAAAAGTGGAGTCGCGCCCAACAACCAAAGGGCCGCAATGCCAGTGCCAATCAATTTGTTGAACAATGTCTCTCCTTCTTTCGCTTTAGACTTGGTGCCTTACAATTGCTATTCTGTCGCTGTCGGGTTGCCTGGGGTGTCGGCCAAAGTCCATTCCAAGTTCGTGGTATAGAGTTTTGCCAACTTGGTTGTTTTACCTGGCACGGTCAACGCTACTGCCGTACTACCAGCGTCTTTCGTATCGCCAAACCGGTAAACCCATGTACCAGCCCCTTTGCCTTTTTCAGCAATGAGCCCTGGCTGGGCAGCTTCATCAGGGGTATACGTCACGGTGCTCGCTACCGTACCGGGTTGATAGGCATCATTGGAAGCATCACCCGTACCGGAAACAACTGAGGCGGTCTTAATCTGTAA